>Ga0111538_10000313_pt1 | contig 62932 bp, 53 predicted proteins | sample SoiMethybrSBSTD1_FD_79669 | JGI IMG/M metagenome (GOLD analysis project Ga0111538, IMG submission 79669) | Bulk soil microbial communities from a Populus tree surrounding site in Tennessee, USA - Soil MetaG P. TD hybrid SBSTD1 (version 2)... | ecosystem: Environmental > Terrestrial > Soil >...
TCGACACGCTCGACCAAGTCCAAAAAGGGGCGGGGGTCCGCGAAGTGAAACCGCTCATCGCGCGCCCCGCCGCGATCCAGGCTGCCATCGCCAAGTTCTACAAGGGAGATCCCTTCAGCTTCACGGGTCTCGACGCGCGAAGCCAGGGGGCCATTCAGATCGGCGGCGGGAGCATCGGCGGATTCGGCTCCCCAGGTTTCGGGCCGAGCCCGGGTGGTGGCGACATCGGCGGGGCTTTTTCGATAGGCGGCATGCAGGCCGCAGTAGCCGCGCCCGCGCCCCCCGCTGCACCCACCGGTCCGACATTTTCGCTCGGCGGCTTGCCAGCCGCCAAACCGGTCGAAGAGAAGAAAGGGCTCAGCCTCGCCCCCATGGAGATGCCCGAGGACTTGTGGAGCACGTCCCAGGCCTTCGTCGAAACGCTGAACGTGCTCGTCACGTTGCTCGAGAACGGGCGCGAGGGGTTGCGTGGGCATTCGGCGCAAGTGGCGAAGCTCATGCGCAAGATGGGGGAGCGCATTGGCGTCGCTCCCGCCGAGCTCTGCGCGTTCGTGGTGGCGGCGTACCTGCATGATCTCGGGAAAATGGGCGCCTTCCACCTGACGGCGCTCAACGTCGCGCAGTTCGAGGTGCCGCGCGCCGCCGCGGAAAAGACGTACGCGACGCCGGCGCGCCTCATGAACAGCGCGAAGCTCGTCTCGGCCACAGTGAATGCCTTCGAGCAGATGTACGAGCGCTACGACGGCAGCGGGTTTCCGCGCCAAGCCAAGGCCAAAGAGATTTCGCTCGGTGCCCGTCTTCTCGCCATTACCGACAGCTATGCCGACCTGACCGAGAACCCAGGCAATCCCTTCGGCAAAAAGCTGAGCCCTGCGAAAGCATGCGAGGCGCTGGCCAAGTACAAAGCGACGATCTTCGACCCGCACCTGGTCGATCTCTTCACTGCCGCCATGGCGGGTGACGACATCCGTGCGCGCATTCTTGCCAATCGGCACGTCGCGCTCCTCGTCGATCCGGACCCCGAGGAAACGACGGTGCTCGAGCTTCGGATGATCGAAGAGGGGTTCGAGGTCCGCATCGCGCGCACGTTGGCCGAAGCGCGCAGCATCCTCCAAAAGGGGGGCGTCGAGATCGTCGTCTCTGAGCTCGATCTGGCAGCGGAAGGGGCGACCCCCGGCGAGATGGCGCCGGGCGACGGCCTCCAGCTCCTCGTCGAGGCGCGGCGCACGTCGTGGGGGGCGGACTTGCCTTGGCTCGTTCTCTCGCGTCGTCAGGGGCGCGACGATGCTCGGCAGAGCTTGGAGCTCGGGGCGATTGACTACGTCATCAAGCCGGCGGTGACCGAGGTCCTCGTGGCCAAGCTGAAAAAGGCGGTCGAGAAGCGTGCGACCGCAGCCCCCACCCCGGGCGTCGGCGTCTCGGGATCGCTCGCCGAAATGTCGCTCCCTGATCTGGTCCAGATTCTATGGCACGGACGAAAATCGGGGGCGCTGCGTCTCCGCCGCGGAGCGGAATCCGGCGAGGTGCATTTTGCCGAAGGAATGGTCGTGAACGCCATGTGGGGAAAACTGCGCGGCGAAGACGCCTTCTACGCGATGTTGCGGATCACAGACGGCGAATTTGCTTTCGATCCCAACTACAAAGCTGAAGAGGTGCTCATTCAGGCGTCACCCGAATCCCTCCTGCTGGAAGGGATGAGACGGCTCGACGAGGGCTGAAACGCCGTGCTAAAAATGAAACACCGCCACGTCGGAAGCGGTGTCGGCGAATGACGCAATCCCCGCTCCTCGGCTTCAATAACAACGTCAAGCATCGCGGCCGGTTGTTCCACATCCAGACCGAGGATTCTGGCGTCCGTCACCCACACGTCATCACCCACCTTTTCATGGATGGCGGTCGCATCCTGAAGACGGTGAAGACGTCGTACGCCGAGCATGTCGGCAGCGACAAGATGGCGCAGGTCGTGCGCGACTTAATGAAGGAGCAGCACAAGATGATGTTCATCGCGCTGCGCGATGGACAGTTCGATCACGTGCTCGATTCCGTTCCGCCCCCTTCGATGAGCGGGCCCCCTGTGCACCCACATGGCGCGCTTGCTCCGGGTCGAGGCGCGCCCGTCGTCAACACGCTCCCTCCAGATGCGGTGGTCTCGACGAGCCTGCCGGCACCGACGGCGAGCGTGCCCGCGGCGCGCGCGTCTTCGACGTCGACCGCCGCGATGAAAGCGCCGGCCGCGGCTCCTCCTGGCGCGCCTCCCGCGCGGCCGCCGTCGACGACGATGCCCGCCGTCAAATCCCCCTCGACGGCGTCGATGCCCGCCGTCAAAGGGCCCTCCACGACGATGCCGGCGGTCAAGACGCCGTCGACCACGACCATGCCCGCCGTCAGAGCACCCTCGGGAACGATGGCCGCCCCGAGCGTGCCTGCCCGCTCACCGTCGGGCACGATGCCCGCCGTGCAAAAGTCGGCCGCCGCCGCCGCCGCGGCACCGGTCGCGTCGCCGACCCGCCCTCAATCGCCCCCCTCGTCGGCAGGCATGAGGGCCGCGGCCGCGGAAGGTGGGCCCTCGACCGGCGTGCGTCCGGTCCCCCGTCGGGAGGCGCCCGATATTTTCGGCACGCCGAGCCAGGAAGCAGCCGTCGTGGTCGCCGACCAAGCGGCAGCCGCGGCCGCCGCGTCCCAAGAGAACAAGCCCAAAGAACAGCCGGGCTCGGGGCGCTACGCGGCGTCGCGGCCGGCTGCCATTTTCGCCAACGCTCGCAACGCCGACGCCGGGGGTTCCATCTTCGGCGATGACCTCATCAGCGAAAAATCGCTCGACGAAGTGATCCTGAGTTATCTCTCGGACGATCTCGATTCCTCGAGCCCCAAGAAATAGAAGCACACGGGCCATGCCGCGGGCGCGGCTCGTCATGGACGATTGCCAGTGCACGACGCCGAGCTCCTCCGGAGCATTCCGATGTTCGAGGGTCTCGCCGAAGAGGACCTTCAGCTCTTGGCGGCCAGCGTGACGCCCAAGCCGTATGCGGCAGGGCAGATGATCTTTAATCAAGGGGACCGCGGCGGCGAGATGTACATCGTGGCCCAAGGGCACGTGAACATCCATTTGCCCGGTGAAGGCTCGCGGCGCGTTTCGCTCAAAGACATCGCGCGCGGCGAGTATTTCGGCGAGCTCGCCCTCTTCGACGACAAGCCGCGCTCGGCGAGCGCGCTCGCCACGACCAACGCGACCTTGCTCGAGCTTTCGCGCGAAACGCTGTCCAAGTACCTCGAACGGCGGCCGCGAGCGGCCATGGCCATTCTGCGCACGATGGCGGAGCGTCTGCGCGAGACGAACGCGATGCTCTCCGAGCGCGCCGCCAAGAACGTCGTCAAAGAGATCGAGGAAAACCTCGACTGGCGCGACAGGCTCGCCGACCGCGTCGCCGAGCTAAACGGAAGCTGGGCCTTCATCGTCGGCCTTTTGTCGCTGACCGTCGGCTGGACGATCGTCAACATTCCCGGCGTGCTTTCCGAGCCCTTCGACGGTTTTCCTTACACGTTCTTCAACCTGCTCTTGGCCATCCTGGTCGCGCTGCAAGGTCCGCTCATCGTCATGAGTCAAAACCGGCAGACGCTGAAAGACCGCGCCCAGGCGGAGACCGATTTCAAGGTCAACCTAAAGAACGAGGTGAACATCGAAACCATTCTGCGCGAGCTCGGCGAGTTTCGCTCCGAGGCCAACCGGCGTCTGGAAGAGCTGGAGAAGAGCTGACCGATGGCGACGGCCGACGACGCCGAATACGACTACGTCGTCGTAGGAGCGGGCTCGGCAGGCTGTACGCTGGCCGCGCGTCTCAGCGAAGATCCGAGCGTGCGCGTTCTTTTGCTCGAAGCGGGCGCCGCCAAAGAGCCGCTGCTGTCACAAATTCCAGCCGGGTTCCCCAAGCTCTTTCGCACGCGCCACGATTGGGCGTACGAGACGGAGCCCGAACCAGAGCTCGCCGGGCGCCGCCTCTTCGTGCCGCGAGGGAAAATGCTGGGGGGCTCGAGCGCGATGAACGCGATGATCTACATCCGCGGCAACCCGCTCGACTACGACACGTGGGCCGCGGGCGGAGCGCGCGGTTGGAGCTACGCCGACGTGCTCCCCTACTTCACGAAGGCCGAGGATCAATGCCGGGGCAAGATGCCGGCGCACGGCGTGGGGGGCCCCGTCCGCGTCGAAGACCTGCGCACCGTGAACCCGATGTCCCACGCCTTCGTAGCGGCGTGTCGAGAAGTCGGGATGCCGAGGAACGAGGACTTCAACAGCGGCACGCAAGAGGGGACGGGCTATTACCAAGTGACGCAGCGCGAGGGGCGGCGATGGAGCGCCGCCAACGCGTACCTTTTTCCCGCCATGAAGCGGGCGAATCTTGCGGTCGCTCGCGGCGTGCTCGCGACGCGCGTCGTCATCGAAAAAGAGCGCGCCACCGGGGTCGAATTCGTCGACCGGGGGCGCAAGAGAATCGCCCGCGCGCGGCGCGAGATCGTGCTCAGTGCCGGCGCGATTGGCTCGCCCCAACTGCTCCAGCTATCGGGCGTCGGCCCCGCCGACGAGCTTTCTCGGCTCGGAATCCGTGTCGCCGTGAAGTCCGACGGAGTCGGTCTCAATTTGCAGGACCACCCCGTGATCGGCGTTCTCTACGAAAGCAAAGTCCCTATCAGTCTGGTCAGGGGCCAAAGCGTGGCAGGGTTCGTCGAGTACTTCGCGCGCCGCACGGGGGACCTTTCCTCGAATGTCGCCGAGGCGGGTGCATTCGTTCGATCCGAGCCGTCGCTGCCGGCCCCCGACATCCAATTTCACTTTGGCCCCGTCTACCACGAGGATCACGGCTTCGTTCAACCGCCCGGGCATGGGTTTACGCTGGGGCCCACGCTCATCGCGCCGACGAGCCGCGGCCGGATCATGATCCGTTCTTCCGACCCCGCCGCGCCCCCTCGGATCTACGGCAATTTTCTGACCCACGCCGGCGAGATGAAGGCGCTCCTCTACGGGCTCAGGTTGTCGCGCGACATCGCGCGTGCGCGCCCCTTCGATACCTACCGCGGCGCGGAGTACATGCCGGGTGAAGCGATCAAAACCGACGCTCAGCTCGAAGCCTACGTGCGCGCCAAAGCGGAAGTGCTCTATCACCCCTGCGCGACGTGCAAGATGGGCGAAGACGATCTCGCCGTAGTCGATTCCGAGCTGCGCGTGCGCGGCGTGGACGGTCTGCGCGTCGCCGATGCTTCGGTGATGCCCATCATCCCGCGCGGCAATACCAACGCTCCGACGATCATGATCGCCGAACGCTGCGCGTCGTTCATGAAACAGGCCTACTGAGGATGCTTCGCGATTTCATTCACGCGAACCGGGAAACGTGTGCCGGGAAGCCGGACCGAAGCGGATTCGACCGAAGTGTGCATGGTCGACATTCAGTAGCATGTTGCGCTCCTGGGGAATCAAGGCCGACGGCACGAGCAAAGCGGCCGACCTACGGTGATGAAGCCATGCGCCCCCAATGTCCTTCAATGCTTCTGGCGCTGGGTAGCTTCTCCAGTTCGCCGGAAGGGAATTGGCATCCAAGCTCGTGATGAGACGGTCGGGAATGTCCACCGCCACGAACACGAGCCCAGATGGCGCTACGCCGACATCCAGATGAACGAAGTACTCCATCGCGGCCAGTGCTCGCGATTCGGAACAGTAGACGACTGGCGCACCCTTGTGGTTCCACCGTCCGCCAGCTCTCGCTGCACCCTCGCCGGTCAGCGTGAAAGCGGCGTGAACGCTTGGCGACAGGCGAAAAGCACGCATCCTATCCGTAGACGCCATAGCCGGCGCGAACGAGCAGGTCTTCGACAACGCGCGCGCCGACGTCGGTATCGAGTAGGGAGAGCGGAGACGCGCCACCGAGCGCTCGATTGTCAGTCAGGATCCATTCCCGCCCTCGCGTCGTACTGCCCATCGTTGCGAGAGCGTGAGCATAAACAGCGGCCAAACGAACCACCCGTTCGGATTCGTAGACGTCGAGACGCCCTGATTGCTTGCGTCGCGCTAGCGTGCGGAGCGGAAGTCGAAGCTTGACAGCTGCTTGGTCGGCCGAGAACGCGAAATACTTCGCCGCTTGCACGAGCGCTTCGTACGGTAGCCCGGCGCGGAGCCGCGTAATCAAATCAGGCAATGACGCCACGTCGGTCCCAAGGACTCTACCTCCGCCGAGGAGTTGGTTCACCACGTCGAGGTGTCTCATGAGCGTTCGGGTTCTGGTTGGGATGGGCCCCGGTTCGGAACTTGCGCCGCGCGATGTGGCGAGTGCACAACCCTCTTCGGCCGCTCGTGCCGACGGTTGCCAATTGACAGGCGGCTGCATGTCAAATGGCGAGAGATGTCGGAGTCGGGACTGGAGGCCGAGCTTTAGCTATGCGGAGCAGCTCGACTCGTCGCGCACTTACCAGGCGTTAGGGGCGACTCTCCGGTTTCGCGGTCGAGCCGGCCGCCAATCGGCGGGTCGGTTCCTGCCACGTGGCAAGGCCCAACGACCGCCGAGAAAAGAGCACCATTCCGCAAGATGGGCAGTCACCGAAGCTGCGGGCAGTCACCGAACCTGTGGGCGGTCACGAAGCGCCGGGACGGTCACTGCTCTCCGCGCTGCGGATCGCGTCGAGGCTTGCCCCTTCCGTACCGCCGTAGGTCGTTGCCGACCACGCGCGCACGATTTCCTTGGCCACGGTGGGGGAGGTGAGCCGCAAGCTCAGGGCGAGCACGTTGGCGTCGTTCCATTGGCGTGCGCCTTTGGCCGTCTCGGCATCGACGCACAACGCGGCGCGAACGCCGGGCACTTTGTTGGCGGCCATGGAAACGCCGGTTCCGGTGTAACAGCAGACGATTCCTTGATCGGCCGCGCCCTTTGCCACGGCGCGCGCGATCTCGAGCGCGACGTTTCCCCACGGCGCGGGGGCGTCGGGTCTTGCGCCGACGAGCGTGACGTCGTGCCCGAGCGCGCGAAGCTCGTCGGCGATGACGTCGAGCACGGGGTCGTATTCGTCGGCACCGAGGTGAAAGCGCATCGGGCGATCACTCCTTTCCGAGCGCGGCCGGGAGCGCCGGGTCGCCGGCCCATTCGCCCCACGATCCCTCGTAGAGCAACGCTCCGTCGAAGCCCGCGACGGCCAACGCCAACAGGTCGTGACACGCCGTCACGCCCGATCCGCAGTAGGCGACGATGGGCTCGCGCGTGCCTACGCCGAGCGCGGCATAGTGACGCTCGAGCTCGTCGCGCGGCCGGAAAGGCCCGCCCGGGCGCGTGAGGTTGGCGACGAAGGGGGCGCTCTTCGCGCCGGGGATGTGGCCCGGGCGCGCGTCGACGGGCTCGACCTTGCCTTCGAAGCGTTCCGGCGCACGCGCATCGAGGAGCAGTCCTTCGTTGCGCTCGACCAACGACCGAACGCGCGTCTTGCCGACGAACATGTCGGGGTGCGCAACGAGGTCGAGGGGGGGAGCTGGCGCCGCATCAGGGATCGACGTCTCGAGAGGGCGGCCGCTCGCGACCCAAGCTTGCATTCCGCCGTCCAGCACGTGTCCGATGTCGTGACCGAAGTACTTGAGGAGCCACCAGAGGCGCGCAGCCTGTGCTCCGCCGGCATCGTCGTACGCAACGACCACGCTGTCCGGCCTGACGCCGATGCGCGCCAGCACGTCACGGAATGGTTCCGCGGTAGGGAGCGGATGCCGCCCCGGTCGTCCGCTCCCCGGCAAAGAGGAAAGGTCGCGATCGACGTCGAGGAAGTGAGCTTTCGGTAGATGACCCGCGCGGTACTCGTCGATGCCGCGCTTGCCTTGCAGGTACCAGCGTACGTCGGCGACGACCGTGCGCGGATCGTCGATCTGGGCGGCGAGCCAATCGGCCGTGACGAGCGGGCCCACGGCTATTGAATGACGACGGCGCTCTTGTACATCGCCATCCCGCACTGGAACGTGAGCGTGCGCGCGTCGCTCGTGGGGATGTCGATGTTCACCGCCGTCCGCAGGGGGAGATCTTTCTCGAGCTTGAGATCGGGGAACACGACCTCTTTGGCGCAAGTGTCGTCGGTGGTCCGCACGAAAACGAGCGACGCGGGTTGGCCCTTTTGCACCTCGACGCGGCTCGGCGTGAATCCTTTGTCGTCGACGATGACCTTGGTTTGCTGGACACCGGGCGGGGGCGGCGGAATCGGTACTTCGGGTTCCGTCGCGGCCGCCTTGTTGCCCGATTTGCACGCTGCGAGCAGCACGAAACACAGGGCCGCCGCCGTGCGGGCGCATCTTCCGTAAGCAGGTTTTTCCATCGCCGACCTCGAAGCGACCTTTACCACGCATTGCCGCGGAAGCCACGGAGGGCTATGGGCACAGGCGCCCGGCTCGACTCTGTGCCGCGCGTCCTGCCGTGCCCCTCGACCACCTGTTTCCGAGCTTTCCGCCCGAGCGTATCGTCTATGAAGATGACGACGTCATCGTCATCGACAAGCCGGTGGACGTGTCGACGCACGCACCCGACGCGGGGCGTACGGACGACGCGTTTTCACGCGTGAGGCTCGCGCTCGCCGAGCGCGACGACAAAGCCGCCCCGTCCGTCTACCTCGGCATCCATCAGCGGCTCGATCGCGACACGTCGGGCGTGCTTCTTTTCACGAAACAGAAGAAAGCGAACGCCGGCATCGCAGCGGAGTTCGAAGGGCGGCACGTCAAAAAGACGTACCTCGCGGTCGTCGCCCATTGGCCGAAGCGACTCGAAAAAGGCGTCCTGCGCGACGAGCTCATCCCTGCGGACGGCGGACGCATGCAAGTCATGCCGGCGACCGAGCGCGCGCCCGAGAAACGCGGACCTTCGCTCCGCGCGAAGGGGCAGCTCGCCGTAACGCGCTACCGCGTCCTTCGGCGTCACGGCACGCGCGCGCTTCTCGAGCTTTGCCCCGAGACTGGGCGAACGCATCAATTGCGCGTGCAGCTCGCGGCCGCGGGAGGCGCCATCGCGGGCGATGAGCTCTACGCGGGCGAGTCTGCGGTGCGGCTCATGTTGCACGCGTCGCGCCTCGAGCTGCGCCATCCGACGAGCGGAGGGCGACTCGATGTTCGCGCGCCGCTCCCCGCCGAGCTCGAGGAATGGCTCGAAGCGCCGCGACCCGTCGTGCGCGCGACCGACAAGTTCTTTGCATCGCGCTTGCGAGCCGCGGTGGACGCGCGCTGGGCACTCGGCCGCTCGCACGACACCACGGCCTTCCGACTCGTGCACACCGACGGCGACGGCATCGAGGGCATCGCCGTCGATGTCTATGGAGAGCACTTCGTCCTACATTTCTTCTCGAGCGATGCCCTTGCCGACAAAGAGGCCATCCTCGACGCGCTCGAGGCGTTCGGCCCGCGCGGCATCTACCTGAAGGTCCATCCCAAGCAATCCAACACCTTGGTCGATCCGCGGACGCCGCACCTCGCGCCCGTCGTCCCGGTGCGCGGTGAGCCGGCCGCTGACCCGCTCATCGTTCGTGAAGGGGGGCTCGCGTTTCGCGTGCGCCTCGGAGACGGGCTGAAGACGGGCATCTTTCTCGACCAGCGCGAGAACCGACGGCGCGTGCGCGAGCTCGCGCACGGAAAGCGCATTCTGAATCTGTTTGCCTACACCTGCGCATTCACGGTTGCGGCTGCGGCGGGGGGAGCGCGAAGCTCGGTCAACGTCGACGCTTCGAAGGGCCCCCTCGAGTGGGGGGAAGACAACCTCCGCGAAAACGGTCTTTTCTCGGGTGCTCACGTGATGATCGCGGACGACGCCCTGATTTGGCTGAAGCACGCGACCAAGAGGGGGGAGCGCTTCGATCTCATCGTGCTCGACCCACCGAGCTACGCGACGACCAAGACGTCTCGGTTCTCGGCCGCGAGTGACTACGCGGACCTCGCGGCCAAGGCGCTCGCCGTGCTGGCACCCGGTGGAAGCATGATCGCGTGCACCAACCATCGGGGCATTTCGGTGCGCAAGTTTCGAAAGCAGATGCACGATGCCGGTCGGGCTGTTGGTGCCGTGATCACTCAACTCAAAGACCTACAATGCCCCCCCGATTTTCCCGCACCGATGGGTACGGAGTCCCACCTGAAGAGCCTATTTGTCACCGTGAAATAACAATCTTACGTTGTAACTCGCACGAAGAACGTGCATGATCCGCCCGTCGTCCGACGCGGAGGGGCTGAGAGGGGGCTATTACGCTGGCTCAGGCGCGCACGGAGGGAGTGCGATGGCAAGTGATGTAGTCGTTCCGTTTCCTCGCTCGCGGTCCAAGCGAGGAGCCAATATGGGTCCGTCGCTTGGAGCGTGGATCCCGCCGCATTCAGAACGTGCCCGCATTTGGGCGCGGCTTTCTACGGCTCGCGAAGTCGTGCGTGGCGTCGTCGAAACACTTTCCTATCTCCGCGACGCGCGCGTGAATCCGCCGCCTGCGCTGCCGCCCGCTGGACAAGCGAAGTACGTACAACGCCCCTGACCGCGATTTGCGACATCGCGCTCGCCGAACTTGACGACTTCCGCCGCGGGAGGGTACCGGGGGAAGGTAGGCGTCCTTCGGTGATCGCGTGAGCCATCTCATCGCTGCGTTGCTCGGTTTCGTGGAAGGTGTAACGGAGTACCTGCCCGTGTCGTCCACGGGGCACCTCATCCTCGTCGGCCACTTTCTCGGTTCGGAGGGGGAGGGGTCGAAGTCGTTCGACATCGTCATCCAGCTCGGCGCCATTCTCGCCGTGCTCATCCATTACCGCACGCTGCTCGCCGAGCAGCTCAAGGGCCTTCTAGCGGGCAGGCGCGACGCGACGAACCTGTTCGGTGCGTTGATGCTCGCCTTCATCCCCACGGCAGTGTCCGGCCTCATGTTTCGTAAGGTCATCCGCGATCACCTGTTCGGCCCCCTACCGGTGGCGATCGCGCTCGTCGTGGGCGGCGGCGTGATGATCGTTGTCGAGCGTCTCCGCGCCCGCCGCGGAATCGAGGGAGAGAGCGGGCTCGACAATGTGACCCCGCGTCGCGCGTTCATGATCGGGCTCGGGCAATGTCTTTCGCTGTGGCCGGGGACGTCGCGATCGATGTGCACTATTGTCGCGGGGCAACTGACCGGTCTCTCGACGGCGACCGCCGCCGAGTTTTCGTTTCTGCTCGCCCTCCCCACGCTCGGGGCCGCCACGCTCTACGAGCTCTACAAGGGGCGCCACGAGATGTTCGCCACCGTGGGCGCCTCGCAGCTCGCCGTCGGCATGATCGTCTCGTTCGGGGTCGCTTGGGCCGTGGTTGCGTCGTTCCTACACTATTTGCGCCGGCGTGGTCTCGAGCCCTTCGCGTACTACCGCATCGCCCTCGGGCTCGCCGTTTTTTGGTTCTTGCGGTGATCGATCCGAGCGTCCCAAAAAGGGGCCGCGCCTCGGCAATTCGAGGATCTGGCTTGACCTTGGGGTCGAGACGGGGCACGAAGCGGGGTCTGCCGGCGCGGTAGCCAAGTGGTTAGGCAACGGTTTGCAAAACCGTCATACGTGGGTTCGAATCCCATCCGCGCCTCCCAGGAGGCCTCGCCGCGACGCTGCGGTGTCGCGCGACGCGGTTAAAGGTGAAACCGGCTTTTGATCGCGCTGGCGGGCATGGCGCCGCTCGCACGGTCGGCTTCTTTTCCTTCGCGAAACAGAACCATGGTGGGGATGCTTTGAATGTGAAAACGCGCCGCCACCTCGGTGAGCGCGTCGGTGTCGACCTTGGCGATGACGAGGCGCCCCGCGGTTTCGGCGGCGATCTTCGCGAGCTCGGGGGCCACCATGCGGCAAGGGGCACACCATTCTGCCCAGAAGTCGACGAGGACGGGGACCGGCGCGTCGCGCACGAGCTCGTCGAAGTCCAGCGTGCTGCCGAGCGCGATGGGGTGCGTGGCCGGAAGGAGCGCAGCGCTGCATGCCGCGCATTTGGCCCGGTCCTGCGCGCGCTTGGCGGGGAGGCGATTGGACCTCTGGCACGATGAGCATTCGACGATCATGACCACCTCATCGTTGCCTTTCTCTTTTGCAACGTGAAGCGCAAGGTGAGGCCGATCCGCAGCCTGTCAACCCGCAGGTGCCCGGCCGGCCACGGGGGCGCGCCCGCGGGCGTGGGTGCGGGCCGCGCTGCTCGTGGGGTGACGCGCAAACCCGGCTCGGCCAACCGGCAAAAGGGGTGGCAAGGGGCGCGGCGAGCTGGCACCCTCTCGGGAACGCCCTGCGGGGCGAGGAGCTCGGGACATGTGTCGACGCGTGCAATGCGAGAAATGCGGTAAGCCCACCTATGCCGGTTGCGGTATGCACATCGAGCAGGTGTTGGCCGACGTCCCCGCAGGGGAACGTTGCCATTGCCGCGATGCCAAGCAGGATCCGAAACCCGGCGATACGGCGGGGTCGCCCGGCGCTCGTCGCATCCTCGGCTGAAATCGGCGGGGCTCACTCCTCGCGGTCGTCGTCGTGCCTGTACCGCTCTCCGTTCTCGATCTCGTTCCCCTCGGTCGCGGCGCGACGAGCGCCGCCACGCTGCGCGCGTCGGTGGAGCTAGCGCGCGCTGCGGAGGGGCTCGGCTACCACCGCGTTTGGTACGCCGAGCATCACAACATGCCCGGGATCGCCACGACGACGCCCGAGATCCTCATCGCGCACGTTGGACAAGCGACGGCGCGCATTCGGCTCGGCGCGGGGGGCGTCATGCTCCCCAACCACGCGCCGCTCAAGGTCGCCGAGTCGTACCGCTTGCTCGAGGCGCTGCATCCCGGGCGCATCGATCTCGGCATCGGGCGAGCGCCGGGAACCGACATGGTGACGGCGCTGGCGCTGCGCCGGTCGCGACGCGCGCTCGTCGCTGACGATTTCATCGAGCAGCTCCGCGAGCTCATGGGGTACGACGACGGCACGCTGCCCGAGGGGCACCCATTCGCGAAGATTCGCGCGATGCCTGACGACGTGCGACTGCCGCCGCTCTGGCTCCTCGGTTCCAGCGACTACAGCGCGAAGCTGGCGGCGGAGTTGGGGCTCGGTTTTGCGTTCGCCGGTCATTTTAGTCCCGAGCCCGCAGAAGGGCCGATGAGAGCGTACCGGGATCGCTTCCGCCCGGGCCGGTTCGAGCGCCCCCATGCGATTCTCGCGCTCTCCGTGTTTTGCGCGGACACTGAGGAGGCGGCGAAACGCATTGCGGCCTCGGTGCTCGTCTCGATCGCCAAGCTCCGCGCTGGGCGCCCCGATCGCATGCCTTCCCCCGACGAAGCGCTGGCCTACGTCTTCACGCCGGAAGAAGAGATCGCCGTCGCGGCGTTTCGGCGCGTGCAAATCGTCGGTCCTCCGTCGTACGTGCGCGAGCGGATCGAACGGGCCGTCGAGCAGACGCGCGCCGACGAAGTGATGCTCGCGTCGCACACGTTCGAACCCGAGGCGCGCCTAAGGTCGTACGAGCTCGTTGCCCGCGCTTGGGGGCTGGACGTCATGTGATGGCGGCGTAGCATGCGCGCCATGTCGAATCGCAACGAAGTCGATTTGAGCGATCCTTGTCCGCACGTCGATGAAACCACCATCCGCACCGTCGAGCGCCCGGCGCGCGGCTGCGAAGATTGCCTCAAGATCGGCGGGCACTGGCTACATCTGCGCAAGTGTCTCAGCTGCGGGCATGTCGGGTGCTGCGATTCGTCGCCCAATCGACACGCGAGCGCCCACTTTCGCCGCACGAGCCACCCCATCGTTTCCTCGGCGGAACCGGGCGAGACCTGGTGCTGGTGCTACGCCGACGATCGCGTGCTCAGCGAAGGCTAGTACCGCAGAGACGCGTTGCCCTGCGCGACAACCGGCTCAGCCATAAGTCGCTGACGCGACGTAGTGCAAGATGCGCGAGCACTGCCCGGAGCCCTGCGAGCCATTGCAGACGTCTTGCCCCTCGAACGCGGTCTCCCCCGCCCGGAGCGAGCGGAGCACGAGGTGAGTGATGTCGTGGCCCCCGTCTTTGCACCGCGAGTCGCCGCACGGAATGAGAAACAAAGCCGGCGCGTGCTCGACGACGACGCGACGCATGTGCTTAGGCTCGGCCACCGTGCTCCCGCCGCTGCGCTCCTCGATCTCGAGTTGTAGGGTCTTCAGTCGGGGTATCTCCGCCGACAACCGGGGGGCTTCGTCTTCGCGCTTGCGTCGCTCTGCGAAGCGCAGGGCCGCTTCGCTCTGTTTTCGGTGATAGTGCATGTCCTAATGGTCATCTCGCGAGGCTGTTCGAAGGCAGTGCCTCGCGTGGTGGCTCTGGTCCCTAGGCGGGTGGTGGGTGGGCGGTTCGAGCGTGCGTCGTGGGGAGGAGGAGATGCGCCAGAAGGGACTCGTCGTAGTGGCGACTGGCACTAGCACGCCATTGGCAAGCTTAGCATAGGCGAAGGCGTTTCGCCCCCCGCCGCGCCCGCCGCGGAGAGACCGGCCAAGCGTGCGAGCCCTTTGGAAGATTCGCCGCAACGTTCAAGGGAATCCCGTCCGTCCTAGGCTGCGGTCAGGACGCGCGGACCATCCTCCGTGATGGCGACCGTGTGCTCGACGTGAGCGGAGAGACGGCGATCGGCGGTGACCACGGTCCAGCCGTCCGAGAGCATGCGTACGTCGGGGCCGCCGGCGTTGACCATCGGTTCGATGGCGATGACCATCCCCGGCTTGAGCCGGAGCCCCATGCCGGGTGTGCCGTAGTTGGGCACGGAGGGGGGCTCGTGCATGGCGCGCCCGATCCCATGTCCGACGAACTCGCGCACGACGGAGTAGCCGCATGCCTTGGCGTAGCTCTCGACGGCGTGGCCGACGTCGCCGAGCCGGCGACCGGGGTGACATTCGCGGATGGCGCGCTCGAGACATTCGCGCGTCGTGGCGAGAAGGGCGCGGGCCGGCTCGCTGATCACGCCGACGGCGATGGTGCGCGCGGCGTCCGCGCAGTAGTCGTCCTTGAAACAAGCGAAGTCGACGCCGATGATGTCACCTTCGCGCAGGACCTCGTCGGCCCGGGGGATTCCATGAACGACGGTACCGTTGACGGAGGTGCACAGGACGGCCGGATAAGGGCGCCCCCCTTGGCGGTAGCCGAGGAAAGCGGAGCGCGCCTTGGCCTGATCGAGGATGCGCGCTGCGATGCGGTTCAGCTCGGCGGTGGTGACCCCGGGGATACAAGCGGCTTCCACGGCGTCGAGGACGGCCGACACGATGCGACCCGCGGCCCGCATCTTGTCGAGCTCACGGCTGTTTTTGAGGATGATGCCCATACTCGGGCGATCCTACCACCGAGCGTTGCCACCGTGCTCGCCTGAAATTAAGGTCGAACCATGGTCAGCCAAACCCTTCGAGTTTCACGCCGGCTCGGGGCGACCGGGCCCACCGTTTTTCCGATTGCGCTCGGATGCATGGGGATGTCGGGCATGTATGGCCCGGCCGACGAAAAGGAAAGCATCGCCACCATCCACGCCGCGATCGATCAGGGCATCAACCTGCTCGACACCGGCGACTTCTACGGCATGGGGCACAACGAGATGCTGATCGGCCGCGCGCTGCGCGAGCACCGCGACAAGGCGCTCCTCTCCGTGAAGTTCGGGGCGATGCGAGGGCCTGACGGCAGTTGGCTCGGCGTCGACACGCGCCCCGCCGCCGTGAAGAACTTTCTCGCGCACACGTTGACCCGTCTCGGCGTCGATCACATCGACATCTATCGGCCCTCGCGGCTCGATCCCAACGTCCCCATCGAGGACACGGTGGGCGCCATCGGCGATCTCGTCAAAGCGGGCTACGTGCGCGCCATCGGGCTCTCCGAGGTCGGCGCGGATACCATCCGGCGCGCACAGGCCGTGCACCCCATCGTCGATCTACAGATCGAGTATTCGCTGATCAGTCGCGGCCCCGAAGAGCACATTTTCCCGGCGCTCGAAAGCATGGGAATCGGCGTCACGGCGTACGGCGTCCTGTCGCGCGGCCTTCTCAGCGGATCGCGCCCCGACCAGAAGGGGGATTTCCGCAAGTTCTTGCCCCGCTTCAGCGGCGTCAACGCTCAGAAGAACGCGCGTCTCGTGGAGACGCTCGGTCAGGTCGCGGCGGGAAAGAACACGAGCCCCACGCGGCTCGCCATCGCATGGGTGCTCGCCAAGAGCCCGCGCATCGTGCCGGTCATGGGGGCACGGACGCGCGCGCAGCTCGGCGAGACGCTCGGCGCGCTCGATGTCGAGCTTTCCCCGGCCGATCTGGCGGAGATCGAACGCGCCATTCCCCCCTCGGCCGTGGCCGGAACCCGCTACGACGAACACCAGATGCGCATGCTGGACAGCGAGCGCTGACCGGCGGACCATGGCTCTGCCATGGCGATCCACTTCTCGCACACCATCGACGTGGGGCACGAGCCGAAAAAGGTGTTCGCCCTTCTCGACGACTTGTCCCAGACACCGAAGTGGCTCGAGCGCTGCACCGGGATCGAGAAACTTTCTCCGGGGCCGAACGCGGTCGGAACCAAGCTTCGCTACGCGTACCGCGAAGGGGGTCGCACGGGGACCATGGACGGCGAGATCGTGGCGCGCATCGACGACGAGCGACTGACGTTCCGCTACAACGACAAGATGATGGACGTCGCGGTCGATTTTCACGTGACTGGCGCGGCCGCAGGCGCTCGCTTGACGCACACCATCGACATCACGCCCAAGGGGGTACTGGCCAAGGTGTTCTCCCCCTTCATCCGCCGCGGACTCCCCCGGCAAACCATCAGCGCGATGGAGAAGCTGCGCGCTCTGCTGGATCAGGCATAACTGGGGCAGGCGGCCCTGCGGTGTGCCTCGGCCGGCCCGCGCTCCGGCGCTGATTCCCACTTTACGACGCGAAAATGCCGTGCTGAAAGGATGCCGTGAGCGCGAGCAACCCGCCGCCGCAAGCGGGTCGACCCGCCTTTCGAGAGCACCCGCTCGAATTCCTGCTCGGTCTCTTCGCCGAGGTCCATTCCGGCGAAGCGTTGACCGCGCTGTGGCTCACGGCGAACGTATTCCTTCTTCTCACCGCCTATTACGTGCTCAAGGTCGCGCGCGAGCCCCTCATTCTGGCGGTCGAAGGGGGGGCCGAGATCAAGAGCTATGCCGCCGCGGGGCAGTCGCTGCTCCTCATCTTCGTCGCGACCGCGTATGGCGCGATCGCTTCGCGAGTCGACCGGATGAAGCTCATCGCGCTGGTGACGCTCTTCTTCGCCGCCAACCTGCTCGTCTTCTTCGTCTTGGGGAGCCGCGATGTGCCCCTCGGCGTGCCGTTCTATCTGTGGGTCGGCATTTTCAACATGACCGTGGTCGCGCAGTTCTGGAGCTTCGCGGCGGACCTCTACTCGCCAGAACAGGGCAAGCGGCTGTTTCCGATCCTGGGCATCGGCAGCTCGGTCGGCGCGGTGGCGGGCGCGTGGTTTGCAAAGCGCCTCCTCGTGCTCGGGCCTTTCAAGATGATGTTGGTTTCGGCCGCGCTTCTCTTGGGGTGTTTGGCCATGAGCTGGCAGGTAAATCGCCGCGAGCGGCGCAATTCTCGCGCACCCACGCACGTCGAGGAGGAGCCGCTCGGCAAGACCAGCGGGTTCACGCTGCTTTTGCGCGACCGCTACCTTCTCGCCATTGCCGCGTTGATGTTCATCATCAACTGGGTCAACACCGCGGGGGAGTACGTGCTCGATCGCACCCTCGTGGCAGAGGTGGCCGACGAAGCAGCGCGTGCCGGCGTGACCACGCAGCACTTCGTAGGCATGTTCAAGGCCGAATACTTCCAGTGGGTCAATGCCACCGGCGTCCTGCTGCAGCTCTTCGTCGTGTCGCGGGTCATCAAGTACCTCGGCGTGCGGGTAGCACTGTTCGTGATGCCGTTCGTCTCTTTGGCCGGCTATTCGATGCTGGCCATCCTTCCCCAGCTGTCGCTCATCTTCATTACTAAAGTCGCCGAAAACAGCCTCGACTATTCGCTGCAGAACACCGCGCGCCACGCGCTTTGGCTGTTGCCGTCGCGCGAGGCGAAGTACAAGGTGAAGCAGATCGTCGACACGTTCCTGGTCCGGGCCGGCGACGTCATGTCGGCGGTCGTCGTGTGGATCGGCGCGCGGGCGGGCTTTCGCACGGTCCACTTCCTCGTTGGCAACATCGTTCTCATCCTGGTTTGGATCGCGGTTGTCGTCGTCCTCGGTCGGGAGCATCGCCGGCGCAGCACGGAGGGTGGCCCGCTTGGCGCCTCGGTGGTCGCTTAGCGCGGCGTTCCTTGCGCTTATGCTCGTGGCCGCCCCCGCGAGGGGCGCGGACAAGCGCCCATTGCCCGACTACGACGGACGGGGTGATCCGCCGACCACGGTGGGGGACGTGCTCCTCTGGGTACCGCGCGTGCTGCTCGCGCCGCCCTACCTCGTCAGCGAGTACGTGATTCGACGGCCGCTCGGTGCGGCGATCGCAGGGGCGGAGCGCGCTGGATGGCCGGGGGCGCTCTACGATTTCTTCACGTTCGGCCCCGAGCACAACGCCGGCTTCGCTCCGACGGCGTTCTTCGATTTCGGATTCAAGCCGAGCGTGGGTCTCTTCTTCTTTTGGAACGACGCCCTCGCGCGGGGCAATGACATGCGCCTGCAGTTCGGCTTCTGGGGGATGGACTGGCTGGCGGCCTCGTTCACCGACCGTATTCAGTTTTCCTGCGACCCTACCGACGTCATCACGATCGGGCTCTCCGGTCTACGCCGCCCCGACTTCGCGTACTACGGCATCGGCAACGCCGCCGGCGAGGAGCGATCGCGCTACGGCTCTTCGCGGCTCGAAGGCCGCTTCTCCGTTGACAAGCACTGGTGGCGCCGCTCCAACATCCACGCTGGCACGACGCTGCGACAGGTCTCGTTCCATCGCGGACACTTCGGCGAAGATCTCGTGCTCGACGACGCGATCACGCAAGGTTTGCCGCCGCCCCCCGGGTACACCGAGGGCTACGCGATGGCGAAGGGTGACGTCTCGGTTTCGCTCGACAGCCGACTGCCGCGCCCGGAGTCGGGTTCGGGCTTCCGGCTCGAAGCCCGTGCTGCGCACTCCGGCGACTTTCGCGGGCTCGGCTCGTGGATAAGTTACGGCGGATCGGGCGGTGTATTCCTCGACGTGAATGGCCGATCGCGCGTGCTCTCCCTGTCCGCGGGGGCGCACTTCGTCGATCGTATCGACAAGAGCGTGATCCCCTTCACCGAGCTCGCCGTCCTCGGCGGCTTCGGTCCCATGCGCGGCTTTTTCCCCGGTAGGCTCATCGGGCAGAGCGCGTTCGTCTCCGAGCTCGCCTACAAGTGGCCGATCTGGATCTGGCTCGATGGGTCGATGCGATTCGAATTGGGCAACGTTTTCGGCGAGCACCTGGAAGAGTTCGCCCTGAAGAACATGCGCATCTCCGCCGCCATCGGCGTGGAGAGTGCGGGGGTCAGCGACAATCCGCTCGAAGTCTTGATCGGGTTCGGAACGGAGAGGATCACCGATGGGACGAACATCGACTCATTTCGACTCTTCGTGGGGACGCACCGTGGCTTCTAGGTCGATCCGCGAGCGTTTTGCGAAGGCGCGATGCTCGCTGATGGGCGTGGCCGCGTTTGCGACGACGCTTGGGTGCGCGCAGGCCGCGCGACGATTCCCTGCGCGCGAGCCGATGTGGAAGGACACCGATCAGCAGCCGATTTCCGTGCCGTGCGAGCCGAGGCCCACCGAAAAAGAGCCGAAGCACGTGGCGTGCGCCCCCGAGCCGTACGTCTCTCCGCTCATCTGGGACGGGCTCGACAACAGCGTGTTTCGCCCCATCGCCAAAGTCTTTGCCGTCGATCCCCCGCGCGAGGCCCGTAACGTCAACGCGCTCGACGAGGTCCCGGACTCCGCGTGGTTCAACAATCGGATAGGTCTTCGCAAACCGTCGCGCGAAGAGCTCTTGCGCGGCGCGTGCACACCGCAAGAGATGCTCGACGGTTTCACGGCGGCGGCCGGAAGCTGGGTCATCGATCAAGGCAAACCGAACGGCGCATCCCCGGGGTTTCGCATCAAGGTCGGCGGCAAGCGCAAGTTCATGCTCAAGACCGACACCAAAGAGCAGCCCGAGCGCCCCAGCGCCGCCAGCGCGATCGGGGCCGCGATCTACCACGCCGTCGGCTTCAACACGTCTTGCGAGCAGGTGATCTTCGTCGATCGCCGCGCCTTATGGCTGCAACCCGGGCTCAAGGTGACCGACAACTCGGGGGTGACCAAGCCTTTCGATCAAGCTGCGCTGGAGAACGTGCTCGCGCAGGCTCCCTCGCGCGACGGGTACGTTCGTTTGCAGGCGAGCGCGTGGCTGCCCGGTTATCTGATCGGCCCGTTTCGCTACGAGGGGACGCGCAGCGACGACTCCAACGACGCCATCCCCCACGAAGACCGCCGCGATCTGCGCGGCGCACGCCTCGTCGCCGCGTGGATCAACCACTTCGACGCGCGCGAACAGAACACGATGGACTCCTGGATCGCCTCGGGCAAAGAGCCTGATTCGTCTCCCGGGTACGTACGTCACTACTATCTCGATACCAGCGACTCGTTCGGAAGCGAGTGGGCGTGGGAGGGGATCTCGCGGCGCCTCGGTCATTCGTACCTGCTCGATTGGGGGGACATCGGTCAGGACTTGGTGACCTTCGGATTTGCCACGCGACCTTGGGAGCGCGTGGAGCGCACGCCGGGCAAAGAGGCATTCGGCTACTTCGGCTTCCGAGAGTTCGATCCCGAAACCTGGAAGAACGAATATCCGAATCCCGCCTTCAGCCGCGCCACCGAGCGCGACAACGCCTGGATGGCGCGCATCCTTTCGCGTTTCGATCGCGACGACGTCCGCGCGCTCGTCGATCTCGGCAAGTTTCAAAATGCGGAAGACGCCGAATACCTCGCCGACGTGCTCGAGCGTCGTCTCGAGCTCATTTTGGCGCGTTACTTCCGCCGCTTGTCGCCCATCGCCGACGTGAAGGTCACACCGGAGGGACAACTCTGCGCGACCGATTTGGCGCGTCGGCGGCACGTGTGGGACGACGCGAGCTTTCGTTATTCGGCCGGGCTGCAGAGCGGCTCGGGGCGTTCGGCACTGCCGATCGAGGCGAGAAGCGATGGTGAGATTTGCTTACGACTTCCAGAGGAGAAGAAGATGGCTTCCATGGGCGATTCTTATGTTGTCGTGATCATCGCCAACGGCGCGTCGACGTACCCCCTTCGCGTACACCTCGTCGCGAGCGGGCAGGAGGGTGGATATCGATTGGTCGGTCTCGAGCGGCTGGAGGAACGGTGAGAACGAAATTCCTGATCGCGGGGGCGATGTTGGTCGCTTCCACTCCGGCGCGCGCAGCGGAGCCGAAGGTGCAGGCGACGGAAGCGAGGGCGCAAGCGACGGAGGCGAAGGCCCAAGCGCCGGAACCGACGGCACCTGTGGCGCCAGCGGTGGCCACGCAGGAGCCGTGCGACGAACCGATACGCTTCAAAGCGGATCCGCTCGGTGAGGGAGCGATATTCGCCGGTACGCTCGCCTTCGCCGGGCTGAGCGAAGCGATCCTCTCCACCGGCGAGATCAGACCACAACAAATCGATGCCAACTTCGATACCCAGCACTTGCTCCCCATCGACCGCGCGGCGATTACGCAATCGATCGACACGACGGCCGACTCGTTTTCGAACGGTGGCCTTTACTTGGCCATCGGTTTCGCCGTCTTCGACCCCATCGCCAGCGGATTTCGCAGCGGCCGTGAAGCGGCGCTGGTCGATGCCATGATGTACGCCGAGGCCATCGCGTTCAGCTGGGGACTGACCAACCTCGCCAAGGTCGGCCTTCGCCGGCCGCGGCCCATGGCGTACATCGAGCGCGAGCACGCCATCGAGGCCGGCCAAGATCCGACGACCTACAACAACACCTCCACCGACAGCGTGCTGTCCTTTTATTCAGGGCACACGGCGATCACTTCGACCATCTCCGCGACCGCGACGTACCTGGCGTTTGCCCGCTCGCCGCACACGCTCCGACCGTGGGCGACGCTCGCCGGAAGCGTCGTGATCACGTCGCTCGTTGCCGTGGAGCGGGTTCGGAGCGGGGCTCACTTTCCCACCGACGTCATTGCGGGCGTATTGGCCGGCGCCGGCGTCGGTATGCTCGTCGTGCACTTGCATCGCTACGACAGCCCAAACAAGCGTCCCATCTGGCTCGGCGCCCTGCCGGCCGAAGGGGGCGGGGGTGTCATGATCGGAGGCGCTTTCTGATGGCGGACGAGAACATGAACCAAGACGCTCCTCGATCGAAGCCACGGCCGCGCTGCTCGGTCTACATCGCCGCCAGCTTGGACGGCTTCATCGCGCGCCCCGACGGCGGTCTCGATTGGCTCGGCATCGTCGAGAGCCCCGGCGAAGACTATGGCTATAAGGTCTTTTTCGACAGCGTCGACGCGCTCGTCATCGGCAGAAAAACGTACGACACCGTGCTCGGGTTCGAAAAGTGGCCTTATGAAGACAAGCGCGTCGTCGTCGCGACCCACGCGGTGAGCCCAGGGGCGGCGCCGGGAAAACACGGCGAGACGTTCTATTCGGGCCCTCTCGATATGCTTCTCGCCCTTTTGGGTGCCGAGGGCGTGCGGCGCGTCTACGTCGATGGCGGCGTGCTCATCCGCAGCTTTCTCGCTGCCGGGCTCATCGATGACGTGACTCTGTCCGTCATCCCGATCCTTCTCGGAGGCGGAATTCCGCTGTTCGGCGGGGTCGAGCAAAGGGTGACGCTCGTCTCGAGCCGATCGTTTCCGAGTGGACTCGTGCAGCTCTGCTACAACGTCCACCGCGCGCCGGCATAGCGCGGCGAATGCCCCTCCCGGGGGCGTGAGCCGGTCGGCGCCCCCCGCAAAGCTCCGTGGTATACGTGAGCGCGCATGAAACGCGTGGAATCGATTGCCATCGTCGGCGGTGGCTCGGCAGGTTGGATGGCCGCGGCGTACCTCAGCAAGGTGCTCGTCGGCGTGAAGGTCACACTCGTCGAATCGGCGAAGATCCCGACCATCGGCGTGGGCGAAGCGACGACGCCCATGATCCACAATTTTTTGACGGAGCTCGGATTCACATCGCCCGACCAGTGGATGCCGGATTGCGACGCCACGTACAAGACGGGCATCTTGTTCGAAAACTGGTTCGAAAAGGGGGACTCATATTGGCACCCCTTCGAGCTTCTCGACTACATCGACGACCGCACGCACATCGGCCACTGCTGGCTCGCCAAACACGCCGAGCCCGGTGGCGGCTTCCGCGATCGGCGTACCTTCTCCGAGCAGTATTTCTGCTCCACGACGCTCAACGTCGGGCATAACCGAATGCCCCTCTACGCCAACTTGCTCGCGTACCACTTCGACGCGGCCAAGTTCGGCAAGCTCTTGAAAGCAGTGTCGCCGAACGTCAACCACGTGGTGGACGAGGTGCTCGACGTACCCGTCGACGAGCAGGGCGACATCGCGGCGCTCGTCACCGCCGAGCACGGGCGCATCGAGGCCGACCTCTACATCGACTGCACCGGTTTTCGCCGTCAGCTCATCGGCAAGGCCGACCCCGAGCAGAAATTTCAGTCGTCGTCCAAGGCGCTCTTCAACGACCGCGCCTTCGTCGTGCGTATCCCTTACGGCGACAAGGCGAACATGGAAGAGCGGATGCACCCCTACGTAAAAGCGTCGGCCCAGTCAGCCGGGTGGGTATGGTCGATTCCCCTCTTCGACCGCATGAGCCACGGCTACGTCTATTCGAGCAGCTTTCTCTCGGACGACGAGGCGGCCCGCGAGCTCGAGCAATACTGCGGGCCCGAGTTTCACAAGAGCGCGGTCAAGCATCAGGTCCGCTTCATGACCGGAAAGCTCCCGAGCCTCTGGGCCAAGAACTGCGTCGCCATCGGGCTCGCGGGGGGCTTCGTGGAACCGCTCGAGTCGAGCGGGCTCGCCATCACCCAAGTGGGCATAGATTGGCTCGCCTCCATGCTCGACGCGCGGTACTACGACGAGCGTATCGTCAATCGATACAACATGCATCTCGACAAGTTCTATCTCGACATCATCCACTTCATCACGGCGCACTACGCCTTCACGAGCCGCGAAGACACGCCGTATTGGAAAGCGGTCAAGAACGACACCGAGATCGAACCGGCCCTCCAGCAGCGCCTCGACGTCTTTCGCCGTCTCTTGCCCACCGGCGGCACGAAGGGAACGCGCGAGACCGGCGCAGCTTTCCGCGATCTCAGCTGGTTCTGCGTGCTCCTCGGAATGAACTACAAATTCGACGTGCCCAAGGTGAGCGAAGCCCACCTGGCCGCCGCTGACGCCATCGCGAGCGCGAAGCGAAAGAAGACGAAAGAGCTCATGACGCAAGTGCCGACCCATTGGGGGCACCTGAGCGGGGTGATTTACAAGCGGGGGCGGTAGCGCGCCCCACCTCTCGGGCGTCGTCCCTTACGGGCTCGGCGTCGGCAACATCAGTCGCGAGCTCGCGACGAGCACGATGGCGTCTTCGATGACCCCCTTGGGCACGTCGAAGGAGCCTCGCCAGGTGATGCCGTTGTCGAGCTTGACGTCGTTCGTAAAGAGGATTGGCGTCTTGCCGCGGTTCGGCGTCGATTCGAGCGACGCCCGTGTCTCGTTGACCAGGCGGGCTTTGTCGGGATCGAATGGCATGCGTGCCGTGCCCCCGCCGAGTATCGACTCGAGAAACGACTGCAAGGTGCTGAAGCTCGCTCCGGTGTATTTCCCGTCTTTGAGGTTGCCGAGATCGGAGCGGCTGGAGAGCTTGCCGGCGAGTGGCGCCGCTTCGGTCGCGGCGAGCACGGTCTTGACGAGCTGCCCCTTGTCGGCGCCGAAGATGACCCACGTCCGCGCGCTTTCGGGCACGACCAAGACCTGCATCTTGAGCGGCGGGAGAGGTTTGCCCGCCGGCTTCTTGGCGGCACTCTTGGGGGCCTCTCGCGAGACGACGAGCTCGTAGGCGGATGATCCCGTGGGAAGCTCCTTCGGCGCGGCGCCCGGCTTGAAGGAGAAGCCGCTCGGCAGCAACGCGGAGTTGTCGCCCGATTCATCGCTCGGCATGACTTCGGCGAGCTTATTTCGCACGAACGCCTGGAGCTTGGGGCGGTTGATCGCGGCGGCCAGCGACTTGACGAAATCCGGCGTCTGATTGGGCGTGCCGACGCCGATCATGTACCAACCGAATCCGTCGAGCGCGGCCTGCACAGGGTCGGGCGCCGCCGCGGGCGCCGATTTGGCGGCTGGTTTCGCGGTGGCGTCCTTCTCGAAACGGCCACTGGCGGTGACCCACGCCGAGTCGTTGGTGTACTTGTCGTCGAAGAGGGCGGCGAGGGGAGCGCGGTCCGCAGGCGCCAAACCTTCGTGCGTGAGATATCCGTCCAGGAGCTCGCCGAGGTTGCGGCGAATGGCGTCGAATCGCTGGTGCTCGGGGGCATACGCGTAGCTTGCCGTAAGGGAGCTCGCGGGGAGCGACCAGAACATGGCGGGGGCGGCGGCGGCTCGCGGAGCTATCGACGCGAGGGTCCCCGCGGACCACGACTGTCGCCCTTTCAAGTGGAAAGCGACCGTCGCATTGGCGCGCTCGGGGGCCACGGCAAGATCGAGCGTCAGCGTGTCCATGTCGGCGAGCAAGGTGCGAATCTCTTCGCTCAAGCCGGAGGCCGTGGTGCCGAGCGCGCGATCGAAGGTCGGCTCGCCGAGCTCGAGCTTGCGGCGCACGAGCGCGGCGCCGACATTGAGACCTTGGTTGATCATGGGTGCGTAAACGTCGACCACGGGGGGAGCGTGCAGCTCGAGGTGGACGTCGGCTGCTCCGAAATCGCGCTCGGGCAGCGTGCGAGCCATGTAACCGCGCAACGCGTCGACGTCGTGGTCGCGCCGCCCGCACACGACGCGACCGGGAGCGGTGCCGCGCGCAGACAAAAGGAGACAAGAGGGCTTGTCGGATTTCTTCTTGCCCTGGCGCAGGCTCACCCGAAACTCGCCGGGTCGCACCTCGGTCATGGGGCCCATCGTTTGGAACGCGCGGCGGGCCGCGTCGACGGAGCGCACCCCCACGCTCACCGCCATGAGCGGCACCTCGGTGGTGTTCTTGGGATCGATCGCGGCGACGGCGTCGACCGGGGAATCGAAGGCGAGCGCCCCGGCCAACCCGCTGTCGATAAATTGAGCCGCCAAGTCGCTGCCCTGGAGCTTGATGCCCGTCCAGCGGTAGATGGTCTCGAACGTCGTGTTGGGGTTGCGCCAACGCAAGATGCCGACCACGTGGGTCGGCTCGCCGGATTCGCCCGTGTCCGGGGCCGCAATGAGCGCCGGGGCAGTGGCCGTGGTGGGGCTAGCCGGTGCTGTCGGCGCGGGAGGGGGTGCGCCGCCGCAGCCGACGCTCCACGCTACGGCTGCGCCGCCGATCAAGGCGCGCCGCGCGACGGTTCTCACACCAAGCTTTTCGATCATCGGTCCAATCTATCCCTACTCCGGTGTCTTCGCATCGCAGATGATGGAGTCGGGCAGCGAGCCGCCAGGCGATCGCTCGCGGCGTTCGCCGGACAAAACATGGGCTCCGAAGGCGAGCGCTGATTTCGCGAGTCGCGCGCGCGACAGTTTTCGCCCCGCGAAGTGCTCGAGTCCCATCGCGAAGAAATCGGGTGTACCAAGGACGAAGCGCTCGATGAGCGCGCGGTGTGCACCGAAGTAGTAGGGGATGGTCTTTGCGCGCACCCTGAGCTCGAAACCCACCCGCGATCGCGCGAGGCGCGCCACGAAGTCACTGAAGCCGAATTCGCGTCGTGCCAGCTTTTCGGCGAGGTAAGGGCCCGCGAAAGCGCCGTAGGCAATCGCCTGAGCAATGCCTTCGCCGGTGAGGCCGTCGATCCCCGCGGCTTCGCCGACGAGCATCACCCGCTCGCGCGCGTACGGAACGTGACGCTCGAAGCCGCGCTCGGCGAACCGCTTGATCCGGTAACGCCCGATGTCGAGCCCGCGCGCGGCCAGACGCTCCCGGAGGATCGCATGCACGTCGACCTCGGCTTCGTTCGCGCGCTCGGAGGTCTTCAGGTGATAAACGCCGCGGCAGACGAGCGCCCGACCATCGACGAGCGTCGGGAAATCCCAGGCGTAGCCGTCGAGCGTCACGTCGCTCGCGTCGAAGTGGAGCATGTTGCGCTCGGGATCGCCGCGCACCTCTTCGGTGTCGAGCTCGATGACTTGCGCGCGGAGCCGCCCGGGCGCGAGGCCCAGCGCGCGGCGCACGGCGCTTCCGACGCCGTCGGCACCGACGACGACGTCCGCCTCCCAGGTCCCTGCGGTGCTCTCGACGCGGGCGTGGCGAGGTTCGACGTGCAGCGCGGTGACTTTGGCCCCCTCGTGAATCTCGATGCCGCGCGCGCGGGCGGCGTTGGCGAGCGCGTGATCGAACTCCAACCGTCGCACGACGCGCCCGATGGCGCCCCCCCGCGCGGTGACTCTGCCCCCCGCCAGATCGAGGGACATCCCGTCGATGGCGACGGAGGGGACGTCGACCGTGACGCCGATTCGCGCCAGGAGCTGATCGGCGCGCGCCCCGATGGCGCCGGCGCAGAACTTGTCGCGCGGGTAACGCTCTTTCTCGAGCACGACCACGCGTCCGCGGAGCGACGGGTCGGCGTGACGGAGGAACAGGGCCGTCGAAAGTCCGGCCGGTCCCCCCCCTACGATGACGACGTCGGCGCGGCGTGATGCGAGCGCAGCCGTGCCGCTATTTGTCGGCCACGACGACACGGTTGCGCCCTTCATGCTTGGCGCGGTATAGCGCGGCGTCGGCCTTGGCGACGAGCTCGTTCTCGTCGACGACCTGCACCTCGGTGCTGGCGACGCCGAGCGACGCCGTGACCACAGGGAGCCCCTGGTCGGTCTTGGCCGTCGTCTTGGCAGTGATGGCGCGCCGGATGCGCTCGGCCACCATTTGGGCGGCCGCGATCGTCGTCTCGGGCGCGAGGACGATGAATTCTTCGCCGCCGAACCGCGCCACCAGATCGGTGGCGCGGATCGACTCGCGGATGGCGGCTGCCACCTCGACGAGCACTTTGTCGCCGATGGGGTGGCCGTAGTTGTCGTTGACCGCTTTGAAGTGATCGATATCGACCAGGATGCACGCCAAAGGGTGCTTGTAGCGGCGCTCGCGCTGAAACTCGTGCGCAAGGCGCGTCTCGACTGCGCGGCGGTTGGCGACCTGGGTCAGCGGGTCGATCGTCGCGAGCTCGGCGAGTCGCTTGTTCACCTTTTCGAGCTCGTCGGCGAGCCGTTTGATGCGCAGCATCGACGACATGCGGATCTGCAGCTCGAGCGCGTTGACCGGTTTGCTCAAGAACTCGTCGGCGCCCGCGGACAGACCGCGCCGCTTGGAGTCGATGTCCTCTAGCGCCGTCAAGAGGATGATGGGAACGAAGGGCGAGGCGCGTTTGAACATCTGCGCCAGCTTGTAACCGTCGACGTGCGGCATCATCACGTCGAGGAGTACGAGATCGGGCTGCGCCTCCTTGTGCAGACGAAGGGCGTCGGCGAGCGCCTGAGCGGTGAAGGGCTCGGCCTCCCATTCGGACACGACTTTGGCCAGGTGCGAGCACTGCAACGGGTCATCGTCGACGATGAGCACCTTTGCGTGACGTAGCGAGTCCGCGAGAAGGTCCGATGCTGCGCTTCGTGTACCCACCTCCTTCAGGCTATCGAAGGTCCAACAAGGAGACAAACGGACTCGACGGAATGCGGCCTTTGGGTGGGGGCGACTGCGTCGCCGGGTGCGCGGCGACCCTGCGCTGCCCGAGCCGTCCGCGGGCCGATCGCCGCACCGTGGTCGTGCTAAGCGTAGCCGCCGTGTTTCCCGCGACGATCTTCGACTTCAACGGCGTCCTGGTGGACGACGAGCTGGTCCACCGCGACGCCTTTCGTGACGTGCTCGGCCCCCTCGGCGTCCGTTTCAGCGACGAGACGTACGTGGAGCGCTATCTCGGGATCGACGACATCGGAGCCTTTCAGAGGATGATGCAGGACGCGGGGCGCTCGGTGACCGAGTCGGAACTGGAAGCGCTCGTCGCCGCCAAGCGGCCTTTTTACATGCGGCGCGCCGAGGCTGGGCTCGTGTTCTTCGACGGAGCCATCGACGTCGTGCGCCGGCGTGCCGCCAAGGGTCCAGTGGGCATCGTGTCGGGCGCACTGCGCGACGAGATCGCGTTCGGTCTGCGGCGCGCCGGGATCAGCGACTTGATCAGCGTCGTCGTCAGCGCCGAAGACACGCCGCGGTGCAAACCCGATCCCATGGGCTACGCGCGCTGCGCAGCTGCTCTGGCGGAGCGCACTGGCCGATCCAGCGCGCGGCGATCGCTCGTCATCGAAGACTCGCTGGCCGGCGTCGAAGCTGCCAAGCGCGCCGGCCTCGTGTGCATCGGCGTCGCTCATTCACATCCCGAGGCCCGTTTGCTCGGTGCCGGCGCGGATGCCGCCGTGGCGCGCATCGCCGACGTCAGTGACGCGCTCGTCGACGATCTCGCGCGCCGGCACGACGGATCGAATGCGTAGGCGCGCGGTCGCGACGGGCGCAGGCGCAGTACTCAGAGTGGCGTTCGCCGTTGCGCTCACCGCGCTGGGCAGAAATGCGCGCGGCGCACCATGGGACATGACGACCCCCGTCCGCGGCATGACCATCGGACCGATCGAGAGCGCCGTGCACCCGGGCAAAGGGTACGGCTCAAAGGCCTCCGCACGCACCATGGCGGAGGTCGCGCGCATGGGGGCCAACTGGGTCAGCATCACGCCGTACGGGCGCGTCTTCGATCTCGCGCCCACGGGCATCGATTGGAGCTTCGAGGCCCGCTATGAGGACAACCGCGCCGCCGTGCTCGCGTCCATGCGACAGGCGCACGCGCGGGGCTTGCGCGTCCTTCTCGTTCCGCATCTTTGGGTCGAGAACGGCAAGTGGCGCGGCGAGATCAATCCCGGTGACGACGAGGCGTGGAGCGTCTGGGCGGCGGCGTATCGAGCTTTTTTGCTGACGTGGGCCGAGGTCGCGCGCGAAGGGGGCGCCGACATGCTGAGCGTCGGCGTCGAGCTCGGGAGCTGGGTCACCGGGCGACACGCGCCGAGCTTCTTTCCCATCTTGAACGATGTGCGCCGCGTGTACGCAGGGCCCCTCACGTACTCCGCGAATTGGGACGACGTCGACAATACGGCCATCCTGGGGGCACTCGATGTCGTCGGGATCAACGCCTTCTATCCGCTGGCCGAAAGGGAGGGCGCACCTTTGTCCGAGCTTCTCGACGGGGGCCGGCGCGTCGCGGAGCGCGTGCGTCGCCTCGGCGCAACATGGCGCAAACCAGTGCTCTTCACCGAGCTCGGTTACACGACGCGCACGGACCCCGCGGTGCGTCCTTGGGAGTGGCCCGACGGCATGAAGGGGGTGCGCGTCGACGAGCGCGCGCAAGCGGAGGCGTACCTCGGCCTGCTCGCGCCCTTGCTCGATGAGCCCGCGTTCTGCGGCTTTTTCGTGTGGCGCGTGTACGCCGATCCCGACGACGTGTCGCAGGAGGCAGAGTGGGGATTTTCGCCACGGGGCAAGCGCGCCGAGCTCGTGGTGCGCGACGCGTTCACGGCGTGGTGGGCCGCGGACGGTCCATGGCTGCCCGGCGACAGCTTGATCCGGTTTGCCGCCGAGATTCCGGGCTCGTACTGAGCGACGCGCCCGCGCGGCGCGCGCGACGCGTTAGTTGGAGCGCAGCATGCCGCGCGCGTGCTCGCGCACGGAGGGGGTCGTCGCGTTGGCGGCGAGATCGGCGATGACCGGCTTGACCTCGCTCTCGCGGCCGTTCGCCGTCCACCAAACGGCGCGCGCGAGGCGCGCCGCTTCACGCGTCGCGGGATCCGGGCGCTTGCCGAGCTCGGCGAACGCGGTGTCCGCGCCTTTGAAATCCTTCGACGCGAGATTCTTCGCCGCCGACTCCCATTGCTTGTCGATGGCGGGGTCGCTCGAAGCCGGGATTTCGACGTCGATCACCGGGAGGCGGCGCGTCGTTGGCGCGGGGGCGGCCGCGGCCGTTTCGGCAGCGGGGTTGGCGCTCGGTTGCGCACCTTCGCCTTGTGCGGCGGCACCCTGTGCGGTCGGGCTTTCGGCTGCGGTCGCCGGGTCGCCCGAGGGAGGAGTCCCGGGATCGGGCGGGGTGACCGCCTCTGGCGCCTTCGCCTGAGCGGGCTCTTCCTGGGCCGCCATGGCGATCGACGGCACGACCTGGTGCGGCACGTTGAGGGAACCATCCGACGCGGTGACCTTGGTGTGCGGCGCGGCGAGGGCCTTGGCACCGACGACCGCCGTGAGCACCGCGGCCGCACCGACGATGCCACCTACGATCCGGCGGAGCCGTGCGCGTCGTTCGAGCTGCGCGGGGGTCAAGGGCTTTACCTCGGGGAGCTCGTCGAGCTCGGGGATGAGCAAATCGACGGCCGCCGGGGGGAACGACGAATTGACTTCGCCGCGCGCAAAAAAATCTTCTTCGGCAGATTCTGCCGGGATGACCGCAAACTCCTCGACGATGTCGTCGGTGGGCGCTTTCTTGGCCGCGCCCTGGGGGGCAGCGGTCTTGGCACCGTTGCCGTTTGCTTCGCTCTTGCCCGAATGCTTGGGCCGGGAGGCTGCGGAGGGAGCCCGATCGCGAGAGTTGGTCTGCTGCTGCGAAGAACCTTTGCTCATGCCCCGGGTCATCCCTTCGTGGAGGCTACATTCAACGGGTACTTATACTGTAGGAAGCCGGGCGCGAAACCGATCACACCGCGAAAATTCATCAACGTTGACCTGGGTCTAGACGATTTCTCGACGCTGTCGTCCGACGGCGACGCCGTCGGTGCCGGAACACTTGAGTAGCGGTGGAGGGAGCGAGACAGATCGAGCATCGACAAAAGGCACCAGGCGCGTGATTCAGCGGCGAAGGGCCACTGTTACAAGCGAAGAAACGGCGTCGAAGGCAATGCCGCGCCCTTTAAGTGTCCGGCGCCGGCAAACGTGGGCGGAGGCTTTAGCATCGCTAGGGGCCCTACGCACGTTGGGAACGTTGGTTTCCCTTCGCTCCCACCCTATTCATGGCACCAAGCGGGCAGGTTTGTGCCGACTTCTCGTTAACAGCGCTCAGTTACGGTTCACGGAGGCGGGGAGGTGAGGCGAGCTCGGCTTCACGGAGGCGATCGGCGTTGGCGAAAAACCGGCGCGATCGACGAACTGCGATTCAGTATTCGTTCGCCTCTTCCTTGGCGACGGACAAGGGACGCAGATCGAGGTCGGGCACCTGCGCTTCACCGCCGGCGAGGTACGCGTAACGCGCGAAGTTCGACATCACGCGTCCGACGTAGATGCGCGTCTCTTCGAAGGGGATGAGGGCCACCCAGACGTCGAGGTCGACCTTCATGCGATTCACCCAACGACGCGCTGCGCCGGGGCCCGCGTTGTAGGCGGCGGCCGTGACGGGGAGTGAGCCGTCGAAGGAGCGCTGGATCTTGCCGAGGTAGTGTCCGCCGAGGTCGAGGTTCACGCTCGGGATGCGCAGCCATTTTTCGTCGAACGGTTGCCCCATTTCGGCGGCCAAGCGGCGACCCGTGTCCGGCATCACCTGCAGCAGCCCCACGGCCCGCGCGCGAGAGACGGCATGGGGGTCGTAGTTGCTCTCTTGGCGCATGACGGCGTAGATGAACCCCTTGGGCAACTTCTCGCGGGCCTCGATATCGCCGACGCGATCCACATACGGTCGCGGGTACACGCAGCGCCACGCCCATTCCGAGGCGGGGGAAGGTGCGCGCGCGAGAAGCGCGCTCGGTACGGCTTCGAGGCCGATGCGATAGAGCCGCGTCGCGCGACCGAGCTCGCCGTACATCGCGCAGAGCGCTTCCTTTTCGCGCCCGCGAAGATCGACGGTCGCGTCGCGCTCGTGGGCCCGCAGGTACGCTTCCGCTTCCGTATCGAGACCGAGGCGATGGTAGAGGTGCGCGACCGGAGGGAGCTTGAATGCAAGCGGCTCGGCGGGGCTGCCGTCCGAAGGCTCGATGAGCGGCGGAGCCGTTTCACCCTCTTTTGCGAGGCGCGCCCGCGACGTCATGGCCGCCCACGTGAAGGGCTGCGATTTCACGATGTCGGTCCACATCGCGACGGCCGCGCTTTTGTCGCCCGCGCCTCGCGCTGCGATGGCCTCGAGCTGGCGGAGGCGTGCCGCTTCCGAGCCCTGCGCGGCGGAAGCGAGCGTGTGCAGCTCGACACGCGCCGCGGCGTGTTTGCCGTCGGCGAGGAGCGCCAGTGCGTGCTCGTAGGCGGCGCTGTCGCGCTGCTTGCCGAGGCGGTACTTGCGGAGATAAGCGGCGTACCCGGCGGCCGCGTCGCCCCATGCGGCATGCAAGAAGGAAAGGCGCGCCACGAGGTACGTCGCTTCGTCGGCCCAGGGGCTGGTCGGGAAGCGCTGCCCGAGCGCGCGGTAACCTTTGGCCGCCTCGTCATCGTGATCGGCCCGCGACGCGGCGCGCGCGGCGTAATAGAGCGCCTCCGGCTGTCGCGGCCCCTTTTTGTCCCCGAGCCTGGCATAGGCGAGCGCGGCCTTTTCGTAACGGCTGCGCGAGCGGTAGAGCGCCGACGCGCGCGCCCAGCCGATCTCCTCTTTTTCGGCCGCGCTCGCCCCCTTCTCGGCGAGATCGAGCTCGGTGAGCGCGTCGTCCGTGCGTGCCGCGTCGGCGAGCTTGTCGGCGCGACCTAGGCGCTCTTTGGGGGTGAGCGGTCGCCCCGTGTCGAGCCGTTCGAGCGCGTCGACGGCCGTCTTGGCTTCGTCGTCCGCGGGCGCGCGAAGCGCGATGACGCGCAGATCCTCGATCGCCGTCGCGTTGTCCCCGTCGGCCTCCGCGAGACGAGCGCGCAGTGCGCGGACCGCGATGTTGTTCGCGTCACCCTTGCCGGCGCCGAGGACGCGATCGGCGATGGCGCGCGCTTCCTTCGCCATGCCGGCCTTGTCGTACGCGAGCGCGGCGCGCGCGAGGGCACCGGGGTCCCCCTGTTTCACGAAGTACTGCGCGGCCTCTGCGTAGGGGCCCGCTTGCGCCTGCGACTCGGCGCGCCACCGCTCGATGTCGCCTGCGATGGGGGCGAGGTCATTTTCTAGGCCGGTCAGCGCGGTGACGGCGGTCGCGTGATCGCCGCGCGCCATCGCGATGCGTCCGCGCAAAAGGCGCATGGCGGGGCGCTGCTTGGCCGCCGGGGTGAGCGCGTCGATGGCCGTCCACGCTTCGTCCCACGACTCGCGGCGAACGAAATCGATGACCTTCTTTTCTGCGTCGCCCGCTTCCGTCTCGTCTGCCGCCGCGAGCTCGCGGTTCAAGATCTTGGCTACCTCGACCGAAGCCGCGGCCGGTGCGGCGCTCGAGCTCGCCGATTCGGTGACGTCGGTGGGAGGGTGCCGCGAGCACGCCGAGCCGACGAGCGCGCCCAAAACGACGAGCGGCGCGAACGCGTTGCGCATCACTCCGGCACCGGCTGGCGACCTTCGCGCACCCACGACTCGGTGAGCGGACGAAAGTGCGCCTGCGCTCGAAGGCCCCCCATGATCGACGCGAGCCCCCACTGCAGCCGGTTGACGAAGGTCGACTCGGCGGGCGGGCGAATCGGCTTGGGCAACTTGGGGAGCGAGTTGCCCTCCTTGAAAATCATCTTCTTGTGACCGCGCACGAGAAACGCGATGGCCTCGCGCGCGACTTCGGGCGACCACTGGAAGAGCGCATCGGAGGTGATCGGCGTAAGAAGCTCGATCGTGTACGAGCGGTAGAGTTGCCACCCCTCTTGGTCGTCGGGGTCGTAGCCGAGCACCTCGGCGCACGCCTGATCGAACGCGTCCCAATCGCCGTCGAGGGCGGCGCGCATGTAGCGCTTCATGCCGTCGAGGAGCGAATCGGGCAGCACCTTGACGCAGCCGAAGTCGAGGAACGCGACTTTGCCCCCGCCGAGAAAGCGGTAATTACCCGGGTGAGGATCGGCGTAGAGGATGCCGTAGCGAAGCATCGAGCGGAACATGAACTGCCAAATAGTAACGCCGGCCTGGTTTCTTTCTTCCTGCGACGCGGTCTCGCAGAACTCTTTGTAAGGCTGTCCTCCGATGAGCTCGGCCGTGAGCACGCGCTTCGTGGAGAGCGAGTGGTAGATGCGCGGAATGACGACGCCCGGCAGATCGGCGTTCATGCGACGGAACGTGTCGGCCATCGCCGCTTCGCGGCCATAGTCGAGCTCGGCCAAAAAGACGTCTTTGACGTCTTCGAGTGTTTCTTTCGTGTGGTACTTGCGCAGGACGGGGGACGAGAAAGCTTCGAGGAGCGAGAGGCTCTTCAGATCGTTTTCGATCGCTTTATCGATTCCCGGGTACTGCACCTTGACGGCGACCGTTTCGCCACCTTGCGTCACCGCGCGATGCACCTGACCGATGCTCGCCGCAGCAAAAGGTTGGCGCGTCCATGACGCAAAAACCTGCTCGGGGGGCGCCCCCAAATCTTCGCGCACCACGCGCGCCGCCGCCTCGGGCGACAACGGGGGGGCCTTTTCCTGCAGATTCGTGAGCACCCGCTGGAACTTTTCTTCGTATCCGGGGGGAGCGAGGCCGTCGATGTAGCTCGCCATCTGGCCGAGCTTGAGCGGCACGCCCTTCATCTCGCCCAGCGTCTTCAACATCGCGTGCGCAGCCTTGCGCGCGTCGGCGAGCATCCTTTCGCGCGCTTTTTTGGCGTCTTCTTCGGTTCGTTTGGTGCCGAGTGCGCGCTTGGCGCCTTCGATCGCGATGGGGAGCGCGTGGGTGGAGAGCGCGCCGAGCCGTGCCAGTCTTCCGAGCCTGGACGTCGGCGGTTTCGATTTCGGTTGCGCGGGAGGCGTCGCCTTCGGTGCGGGGGGCGGCTTGCTCTCGGGACCTTTCGCCATGAGGAGGAGGGTGGTTTCTAGCACTTTTCGCGGCGGGCCCCACTGCCGCAAGCACCGCGATCGAGATGGGAAAAAAAGGGGAGCGCGCGACGGTAAAGCCGCAGAAAAGCTGACTGTCTCGGTCGGCGAGGGCTAGAGCGGAGGCGCGCCCGATCCCGCCGCTCGAACGAGGCTACCCCGAGAGCCTGGCCGAACGGAAGGGGCTAGGGATAGACTCGCTCTTCATGAAGACCGCTCCGCTCGTCGTTGCCGTCGTCACCGCAGCCACGCTGCCGGCTCTCCTGTCGTCGTTTGGATGCAACAAGAAAGAAGACGCACCGCCGGCGCCCAGCGCAACGGCGGCGGTCGTCGCACCGCCGCCCACCACTGCCGCACCCGCGGCGACGCCGCTCATACCGGTGCAGCCGTCGGCGGCGATTCCGCTCATGAAGACCACCGGACCGAAAACCGACGCGGGTGCCGCGGCCAAAGCGGGGGACGCCGCCGTCGCAGCCAAGACCGATGGAGGCACGACCACCGCGCCGACCGTCGCGCTTCCGCCGGGGATCCCAACGGTCGCGCTGCCCCCAGCGTCGGCGCTGCCGGGCATGGCCAGCAGCGTAGTTGGTGGCATCATCCAGAACCTTCCGCCGAACCTTCCACCGCCGATCATCCCGCCGCCCAACCCGAGCCAATGAGCCTTTCCTCGGTTTTCGCCTAATGTCCGTGCCTGCCACATCCGTCGACCTACCGCTTCCGCGCTCGCTCGGCCGCTACACGCTGTTCGACAAGATCGGTCAGGGCGGCATGGCCGATATCTTTTTGGCGCGGGCACAAACCGAGCTCGGCGCTACCAGGCTCGTCGTCGTCAAACAGATCCTGCCGCGCTTGGCGGAGAGCCCCGAGTTCTCCGACTTGCTCATCACCGAGGCCAAGCTGGCCGCGCGTCTCGATCACGCCAACGTCGTGCAAGTGCACGACCTCGGCAAAGTGGACGGCGTTCTCTACATCGCCATGCAGTACGTGGAGGGGTTCGATCTCATCGAGCTGCTCCGCCGCTGCTCGCGGACCAAGACGGCGCTCCCCGTCCAATATTCGCTCCTCATCGTCATCGAGGCGCTGCGTGGTTTGGATTACGCGCACCGGCGCACGAGCGAAGACGGCAAACCCCTCGGCATCGTTCACCGCGACGTGTCCCCGTCCAACATCCTCATCAGCTTGGAAGGGGAGGTGAAGCTCTGTGACTTCGGCATCGCGCACGCCAACGACGCCGCGCCGCACCCCGAAGACGTCATCAAAGGCAAAGCCGGGTACATGAGCCCCGAGCAGGCGCGCGGCGACTCCATCGACGCGCGCGCCGACGTTTTCTCGGTGGGCATTGTTTTGTGGGAGCTATTGGCCGGGCGGCGGCTCTACCGCGTGGCCGCCGAAGGGGGGCCCTCGCTCCTCGAGCAAGCCAAAGCGGCCCGCGTTCCCGACCTCGCGTCGCGCGGACTTCCCGCGGAAGAAACGCTCTTCGGCATCGTGAAGAAGGCGCTCGCCTCCAACCGCGACGAGCGTTACCAGAGCGCGCGCGAGCTTCTGCGCGATCTCGAGGACTACGTCGCCGAATCGAAGCTCATCGCCAGTCCCATCCGCTTCGGAGAATGGCTCATCAATCGCTTCGGCGAAGAGCTCGTCCAGGCGCGGCGCGCCCACGAGCTCGCAGCCCAAGAGCTCGAAGCGGGGCAGCCCCCCCCAGGCGCCTCCGAAGTCGCTCCCGCGAGTCCCACGAGCGGAAGATGGGCGGTCGCCGGGGAATCGACGCAAGACGAGAAGCCCGCGCCTACGTACCAGATCCCCATCGTGCCCCCCTCCGATCGGCGGGGTGAGACGTCGATCATCGCGCCCATCCCCGCGCCCCGCGTATCGCCGGTCGGCAAAATGGTATGGGTGAGCGTGGCCATCGTCGGCATCATCTATCTCCTGCTCTCGTACCGCTGATGCTCATCGCCGACGTGGCGGTGCCGGTGCCGCTCGCGCACTCGTTTTCCTACGAGGTGCCCGCTTCCTGGGGAGACCGCGTGAGCCCGGGCATGCGCGTGCTCTGCCCGTTCGGTCCGCGCAAAACGCTCGGCGTGGTGCTCGGTGTCTCGGGGGGCGAGCCGGGGTTCGATCGCTCCAAGCTGAAATCGCTGGCCGCCATCGTCGACGACGAGCCGGTGCTCGGTCCGGAGCTGCTCGCGTTCTTGAAGGAGCTCGCCGCGTATTACCTCGCCCCCATCGGCGAAGTCTTGCGGATGGCGCTCCCGGCGCTCGAACGCACGCAGGTACGCGCGCTCGCCGAGGTGGATCCCACGGGCAAGAGCTTGAAGGGGCGCACCGTGGGGAGCCGCGCCATCACGGTGGTGCACTTGGTGGCCGCGCCGCCGCTCGAGAACGGCGCGACGGAAACCGCCGTCAAGAAGCTGCGCGGAAAGTCGCGCGAGATCCTGGAGCACCTTCAAAAGTGCCCGACGCTTTCCGTCCTGGAGCTCGAGCAGCAGTGGAAAGGGGCGCGTGCGGCCGTCAAAAGGCTGGCCGATCTGGGGCTCGTGGAGCTTCGTCGCCAAGAGGTGCCGGCCGGGCCTTTCTTCGCCCTCCCCGTCGCGCGCGATACGCCGCCGGCGCTGACGCCTTCGCAAGAGCGGGCCGCGCACGCTTTGACCGATGCCATCGCCGCGGCACGCGCGCAGTCCTTCTTGCTCTTCGGCGTGACGGGCTCCGGCAAGACCGAGGTCTACCTGCGCGCCATCGAGGCGTGCCTCGCTGCGGGCAAGGGCGCGCTCGTGCTCGTTCCGGAAATTGCGCTCACTCCGCAGCTCGTCGGTCGCTTTCGCGCGCGGTTCGGCGACGACGTCGGGGTGATCCACAGCGGGCTCAAGGAAAAGGAGCGCCACCTTATGTGGTGTCGCTTGCGGAGCGGCGCAGTGCAAGTCGCCATCGGCGCGCGCTCCGCGCTCTTTGCGCCGGTGCAGAAGCTCGGCCTCGTGGTGGTCGACGAGGAGCACGATTCCTCGTTCAAACAAGAGGAAGGCGCCCGCTACCACGCGCGCGACATGGCCATCTTGCGCGCCCATCGCGCCGGCGCGGTCGCCGTGCTCGGCTCGGCGACCCCCTCGCTCGAAACGGAGGTGCTCTGCCGCTCGGGGAAATTGACGAAGCTCGAGCTCCCCGAGCGCGCCCACTCCGCCGCCATTTTGCCCGCCATCGAGCTGGTCGATCTCAAGCGCATCGGTCCCGGCCCTTCCGGTCATCCGCTGCTGTCACTCCCGCTTCACCGCGCCATCGACAAGACCCTCGCCGCGAAAGAGCAGATCATTCTCTTTCTCAACAGGCGAGGATTCGCGCCGAGCGTCATCTGCGGCTCGTGCGGCGTCATCGTGCGCTGCAAGCTGTGCTCGGTCGCGCTCACGTTTCATCGTGTTCAGGGGGGCAAGCTCCTCTGCCACTATTGCGACTACACGACGCCGCTGCCGGAAAAGTGCCCGGAGTGCTCGGCCAAACGCCTCGAGCTCGAAGGGCTCGGCACCGAGAAGCTCGAAGCGGCGATCGTCGCCGCATTTCCCGCCGCAAAAGTGGCGCGGCTCGACCGCGACGTCGCGGCCGGTGCCAAGGCGGAGACCGTCCTCGATCGCGTGCGCTCCGGCGAAGTGGACATCCTGGTCGGCACCCAGATGGTCACCAAGGGTCACGATCTGCCGCGCGTTACGCTGGTGGGGGTCATCAACGCCGACGCCGCCCTCTCCATGCCCGACTACCGCGCCGCGGAGCGCGCTTTCCAGATCCTCGTGCAGGTCGCGGGGCGCGCTGGTCGCAGCGACCGTCCGGGCACGGTGATCATCCAAACGCGCGACCCCGAGCATCCGGCCATCGTGTTCGCCTCGCGGCACGACGTGCGCGGTTTCCTCGAGCGCGAGATCGCCGACCGCCAGGAGCTCGATTATCCACCGTTCTCGCGTTGGGCGATGATCCGCGTCGATGGTCCTGACGAGGCGAAGGCGCGCGCCGCGGCCCAGCGTGTGGCCCAAGCAGCGTCCCACACCCGTGCGGCGTCCTCGCGAGAGGTCGAGGTGCTCCCTCCGCGCCCCGCGCCGCTCTCGCGCCTCCAAGGTCGCTACCGTTTCCAGGTTGTGCTGCGCTCAAAAGAGCGGCGCTCGCTGCGCGCGGCGCTCTTGGCGCTGTTGCCTATGCGCGAACAGCTGGGGGCCGCAATCCGCATGGTGATCGACGTCGATCCGGTCAAGATGATGTAGGGTGGCCCGGTGCGTATTTCACCCGAGATCCGCAAGGTCTGCCTGCTCTCGTCCCTTTTGTGGGCGTGGCTCGCGCCGGCGCGTGAGGCGCACGCTTTCGAGCGCCAATGGCACGTCGGGATCGACGGCGGCTATGCCGTCATCTTCGACCCTGGGGTGAGCGGGTTCGGCGGCGGTGCACACGCGGCTTATGGGATCTCCGACTCCTTCAACGCGATGCTGGAGCTCGCCTTGACGCGCCACCCCGACGCCGCCTTGACGCTGGGCACGGGGGACAATGCGAAGACGCTCTCCGTCGAGACCGTCGCCAGCGGCGCGGCGGGTATTGCGTATACGATCGACATTGCCCGAGCCGTCCCTTATGTCGGCGTTTTGGCAGCGGGCTATCGATTGGGGGACGTATCGTCTTTTTCTCCCGGCGGGCAGCTCGCGCTGGGTCTCGACTACCAGTTGGAGCGAAATTGGGCCATCGGTGCGCAGATTCGCTTGCACACGATTTTCACGGCCGACGCCGGCACGATTGCGTATGGGACGACTTTCCTCCGCTTGGAATACCTCTGGGGTTTCTAGGCAACAAGGTAAGCCTCGCGAAAGATAAACGTTAAGCAAGCAGGCTGGTGGGCCTTCTCGGCAATGCCTAAACTAAAGGGACGCTTCGTTCCTTTTCCAGCGCCCGCTTTCGCGGAGGTGTGACGTGACGAGAGCCACCCCATCCAACGCCGTCTTTGCCGCGATGGCCGGTATGACCGGCATGGTCCTTTGTTTCGTTGCTTGTGGTTCAGCCGAGAGTGGACCCCCGGTGCCCATCGACGATTTCGCGCACCTCATCGCCGCCGCGCATTGCGACAACATCGGGCCCTGTTGCGTGGAGCGCGGTTTTCCGCACGACCCGGATCAATGCCGCGCCGCGGCCGAAACCGAGATGCGTTCGGACCTCGAGCGCAGCCGCGCCAAGCCCAACCTTACCTGGGATGCCGCTGCTGCTCGCACATGCCTCGACGCCTACACGGCCGTGGTGAAGGAATGCCGCGACGACGATGACTTGGGTGACGCTTGTCGCTACATCTTCGCCGGTACGCTGCAGGCTGGGCAAACCTGCACCTCGAGCAGCGAGTGCGTTCGCGGAACCACCTGCCAGGGCACCGCCGACGGCAGCGCCACGCAGTGCGCCACGCCCCCCGCCCGAACGCACGGAGCGCTCGGCGACGCGTGTTGGGCGACCTGCAGCGAAAGAGCGAATGGCAGCTTCAGCTGTGTCACCGCCACTGGGCAGGGGACCGATGAAGGGACGGCCACCTGCTTCATCAACGACGGGTTCTACTGCGATCGCACCAACCACTGCGCGGTGATGCCAACCCTTGGTCAGCCTTGCTCCGACGCTCCCGGCTTTCCTTGCGCGGGTGATGCGTATTGCAATCAAGGGAACTGCGCGGCCCGAATCACGGGCTCGTGCGCCGCGAACAGCTCTTCGTGCGTCCTGACGAGCTACTGCGACGCGGCAACCAAGCAGTGTACGCCGCACAAAGCGACCGGCGCGGCCTGTGCGGACACCCTGGAGTGCCTCGGCACGGATGCGTGCACCAATGGGGTTTGCCGCAGGCGATCGATCGCCTCGGAATCGAAGTGTAGCGGAAACCTCTGACGTTACTTCGCGCCCGGTTGCGCCGGCGGGGTCGGCTGCGGTTTCTTCGCGGCCTCGGCTAGACCTTTCGACGTCTCGTCGAGCATCTTCTTGTACTTGTCGATGTTCGGCATGGCGGCGTCGCCCTTGGCGAGAAACTCTTTGCGCTTCTCCTTGTCCTTCTCGGCGATCGCGTCCTTGTCGGCTTGGGCTTTCTGCTGCTGCCAGTAGTCGAGGTACTTGGTCAGCGCGATGCGCTTGTTGATGTACCCGGCCGTCTCATCGGGCTTGAGCGCGATGACCTTGTCCGTGTATTCGAGCGCCTTGTCGAGCGCCTCGGGTTTGGCCGGGACGCCCATGGCCCTCGCGCCGCCGCGCTGCGCCCAAATTTCGGCGATCCATCCGAGGGACGCGTCGTCCTTGGGATTGAGCGACACCGCCTTCATGAAGTTACGCTCCGCTTCGTCGGCGAGGCCCTTCTGCACGAACACCCCGCCGATGTTGCGGTAGATCTCGGCCTTCTTGACGTTGTCGGGCTTGAGCTCGGCGAGCTTCACCATCGCCTGCTCGAAAGGCTCGTTTTCCTGCAGCTGCATGTGCGCGTAGGCCTTCTCTTCCCAGAGCTTTTCTTGCTTGGGATCGGCCTGCAGCGATTGCGCGTATTCGTCGACAGCTTCCTTCCACTGCGATTGATTGGCGAAGTTGATGGCCTTCTCGCGGTGTTCGGTGGCGGGGTCGGGTTTGCATCCCGTCGCGAGTGCAAGCGCTGCGACACCCAGCAGCCCAAATTTTCGTGTTCGGTTCATGGACGACCCCTTCCTTAGGAATTGCTCGAAGCCGCGTTGCGAGCGGCGAGCCTCGCGCGAGGGCGGCATGATATCCCGCACAATAGCGGTGTCCAGGCCTGCCAGAGCTCGACGAAGAGCGATTTTCTCGGCATACGAGGACGATCGCCGCCGTCGGCGGGGAGCCGCGCGAGATTGAGCGAGGTCCCCCTGAGAAACTGGTATGAGCTTCGATGGATGGGCCGACGCTGGCGAGGATTGACGCGGATCGCCGTCTCGGTCGCCCTTTTCGCCGGATGCGGCGGCGATGACGACGGTGGGGGCGGGTCCACCGTCGGACCCCCGCCCGATCCCTGCTCTCCGCACCTGCCCGCGAATTGGGCCCCCCAGTGGAGGCCCCCCGTCGCACCTCGCCCCGACGCCTGCACCCCGGCTCAGATCGATCGCGAATATGCCGCCTGCGAAGGCACCCTGGCGACGTCCGCCACGTGCGCGTCCTTTCGTAACGATCCCAACAACGCCGTCTGCCTATCGTGTCTTTTTTCGGACGAGGGGGCGCCCACGTACGGCCCCGTCATTCGATCGTCCAGCCTCTGGAGGTCGAACACGGCGGGGTGCATCGCGCTCTTGGACGGCGACGCGAGCGCGAAAGGTTGCGGCGCGAGGGTACAAGCTTCGAGCTCCTGCTACGACGCGGCTTGCGACGGGTGCACCCCGGTCGAGACCTACGTCGAGTGCCGTCGCAAGGCGGCCGAAACCTCGTGTCGGCAATATTACCTCGACGCCGTCTGCGTCCTGCGCCCCGAGTACGCGAGCTGCACCGAGTACGCGACGAACCAAGATTACTTCGTGTCCGCCGCGAAGCTTTTTTGCGCCAGTGGGACTTCGTTGCCCGCGACGCTCGAAGCGGGGGGCGCTCGATGAAAAGCGCGATCGCCGCGACGATGTGGCTCGTGATCCTCGCGGCGTGCGGGCAAGACGACGGCGCGCCGGGCCCCGCTGATGGATCGGTCGCCGACGCTGGATGTCGGGCGCAATCCTCGGCGGGCTTTTCTCCGACGTGGAAGCCGCCTCACACCGTTCCGAACGCGTGCACCGAGGCTCAGATCGACGAAGCCTTCCGGCGCTGCGAAAGCGCGTCGGCGATGGCGGCGGATTGCACGGCTTTCGCCCGCGATCCCGCCAACGCCGACTGCCGCAATTGTCTCTATTCGACCGATGACGAGAGCTCGCTCGGTCCGCTCGTCTACCTTCGCAACCGCGTGCTGACCGTCAATCTGGCCGGGTGCCTCGCGCTCGCGGACGGCAATCTCGGTGCCGGCGGATGCGGCGCGCATCTCCAGGCGTTCGAGACCTGCAAAGACGCGGCCTGCATCCGAACCTGCACGACATTCGACGCGTACCAGCAGTGCCTGGACGAAGCGGGCAAAACCGTGTGCCTGCCGTTCGCCGACGAGTCGGCGTGCAAAGACCCGGCGACGTACGCGATGTGCCTCGAGAGCGCGACGTTCGAAGCTTTCTATCGGACCTTGGGCAAGGGCTTCTGTGGTTCGGGGTTTCCCGGCGGAACGCTCGATGGAGGACCGCCCGGCGACGCTGGGGGAACATGGTTTCGCCGCATCCCGTCCGACGCGCTGCGGACCAGGTCGACCGTGGAGATCAGCCGGGCGACCAGCCGCTAAGTCCTGTCCAACGACGTCGCCGGCCATGGTACGACGAGCTGCCCATGACCGCCCCCCAAACCCAACGCGCGATCTACCTCGCCGTGCTGGTCGCGGCGCTCGGCTACTTCGTCGACATTTACGACCTCATCCTCTTCAGCGTGGTGCGGGTCGAGAGCTTGAAGAGTCTCGGCGTGACCGGCGACGACATGATGAGAACCGGCGTGAGTCTATTGAACCACCAGCTCATCGGGATGCTGCTCGGCGGGATCATCTGGGGGGTGCTCGGCGACAAGCTCGGCCGGCTCTCCGTTCTTTTCGGGTCGATCATCCTCTACTCCGTGGCCAACGTCGCCAACGGCATGGTCCAGACCGTCGACCAGTATGCTGCCCTCAGGTTCATCGCGGGAATCGGATTGGCCGGCGAGCTCGGCGCTGGGGTGACGCTCGTCTCCGAGCTGATGCCCGCCAAGACGCGCGGCTACGGCACGACCATCATCGCGTCGGTGGGCTTGTGCGGCGGCATCATTGCCGGGTTCATGGGGAGCGTGTTCCATTGGCGAACGTCGTACTACGTGGGGGGCGCGATGGGATTTGCGCTGCTCTTCCTGCGCCTCGGCGTGGTCGAATCGGGAATGTTCGATCGCTTGAAAGTCCAAAGCGACGTGCGGCGTGGCGATTTCCGGCACCTCTTCGCCACGCGCGAGCGAGCGTTTCGTTACGCGTCCATCATCCTCATCGGGGTCCCCGTCTGGTACGCGTTCGGCATCTTGGTCACGCTGGCGCCCGAGATCGGCAAGGCGCTTGGTCTTGCCGTGGCGCCGGTGAGCGGCGTCGCCGTCCGGTGGGCCTACTTCGGAATCGCGGCCGGTGACGTGGCCAGCGGTGTGCTCAGCCAGCTCTTGCGTTCGCGCCGCAAAGTGGTCGCGCTCTTCATCGGCCTCACCGCGGTGTTCGTGGGGGTGTACTTCCTCTTAGGGGGGCATTCGCTCGAGGCCTTCTACCTGGCTTGCGCCCTGGTCGGTTTCGGCACGGGCTATTGGGCCGTGTTCGTCACTTCGGCGTCCGAACAATTCGGCACCAACATGCGCGCCACGGTCACCACCACCGTGCCCAACTTCGTGCGCGGTTCGACCGTGCTCTTTACGGAGGGATTCGTCCGTCTCAAGGACTCCCTCGGGGTCGTCGGATCGGCCGTCACTGTGGGCATCGCGGCCTTCGTACTGGCCGGATTTGCCGTCGCGGTGTTGAAAGAGACGTACGGGAAGGACCTCGATTTCCTCGAAGCTTGACGCGCGGCGCGCCGGATCCCGGATGCCGCGCCCACGCATCGAACCAACTCGGTCGCGAACATAACGAACTCGGTCGCGAACATAGGGCGTTCGCCGAGCCCGTTTTCGCGGTCTGCCATTTGGCACGCTCTCTTACGCCAAACGGCAGACTTTCCGAACTTCCAATGTGCCGCGAGCCCTCGAACTCGAATTCCGGGACCCAACGAGGGCTCCTTGCGCGCCCATGCCGCCGTATCCCTCGATTTCACCCCCAGTGCGCCAGTTGGCGCGACCGGGTCTGCCAAGTGCGGGTGGTCAGCCGCACGGCGCGGCCAATCCCGTAGACGATCAGGGGCTCCGCGAGCGGCACCGATTGTGACGAGCCGTCACCACCGTCACCACTCGCGGACGAGGATGGCGCGCGCGTAGAGAAGCGAGAAACCCTGCTTCTGCGCGTTGGCCTGCGATTGTGAACCCGGTGCCGTCGTGACGACGGCGATGTCGCAGCCGTGGTCGCGTGCCCAGGCGAGGCGCGCGTCGAGGAGTGCGCGTTGGACGCCGCGACGGCGGAAGCGCGGCAAGGTGGCAGCGCCGCAGAGTTGGGCGATGCCGGCGTCGAAACGTACGCTGGCCGCGCCGGCAGGTTGCCCGTCGATGCTTGCCACACAGCGCGTCATGCTCGGGGCGCGCCGGAAATCCTCCATGATGGGCGCGAGCGCTTCGCGCGGAATGACTTCGTTCGTCACGCCGGTGCCGTCGGGGTGCGCGAAACCCGTGATGACGGTGTCGAGCCAGACCGCTTCGTCGCCGTCGCGCACCAGTTCCACCGCGATGTCGCGGCGCGCGCTGCTCGAGCGATTTTCGATCGCCATCGCGAGCACGTTTTCGAAACCTTGCAGACGATAGCCGCGCGCGGTCAGCGCAGCGCCGAGCGACGGCGCTGCGAGCGTGGAGAGCTCGACCCGCGCGGGTTCGTGACGTTCGCGCCAATCCGCCTCCACTGCGGCGAGCGCACCGTCGTCGAGAGTGCCGGCGAAGCCGAGCCCGATGATCTTGTTGACCGGCGATCCCTGGCGCGTCACGGCCGATACGCCGCCGGCCAGTGCGCGCACCAAGGGAGGAGGCTTGACGACACCCGATGCGAGCGCTCGGGTCAGCGCGGCTTCGGCGTGCTCGATCCGTCGTGCGAGGTCGACACTGGCGAACATGGTGACGAGCTTAGCTCGTCCCCGACCTGAGCGGCGCTATCCGTTTCAGCGTCCTTTGACGTCGAGCACCCGATCGTAAATTTCCTTGCGCGATCGCCCTGACCACGCCGCCACTCGCTGCGCCACGGTCTTCGCCGTCTCACCGCGTCCGAGCTCTTCGCGTATCCTCGCATCGACGCGCTCGTCGTCGACCTTGGCGCCGGCCCCCGCGCCCGCGTCCGCGCCGAGCACCAGGGTCACTTCGCCGAGCCACTCGCGCTCACTTTCGCGCGCTGCGAGCTCCGCCACCGTGCCGCGCAAGAGCTCTTCGTGCAGCTTCGTCATCTCGCGTGCCACGACGAGCCGGCGCTCGGGGCAGAGCGCGGCGAGCTCGCCGAGCGTCGCCGCCACGCGCGTCGGCGCTTCGAAAAGCACGACGGCCTCCGGCGTAGCAAGCACGGCGGCGAGCGCGTCGGCGCGCGCCGAACCGCCGCGCGGCAAAAAGCCGAAAAAGCGAAATCCCCCTTCGGCGAGACCCGAGGCGGCGATCGCCGCCGTCACGGCCGAGGGTCCCGGGATCGGCACCACACGAATCCCGGCTTCGGCTGCCGCGCGAACGAGCGCGGATCCGGGATCGCTGACCGAGGGCATGCCCGCGTCGGTCACGACGGCGACACTCTCCCCGTCCGATAGCCACCTTACGACGCGCCCGATCTCTTCCGGCGCCGCGTGGGCCTCCAGCGAGGTCAGCGGTTTTCGATCGACGCCGAGGTGCGTGAGCAGCGTGCGCGTGCGGCGCGTATCTTCGGCCACCACGCGATCGACCGTGCGCAACGTGTCGGCCGCCCGCACGGTGATGTCGTCGAGGTTGCCGATGGGGGTTCCGACGACGTAGAGGACGGCGGCCAACGGCGTCAGCTCGCGACGGCGTCGCCAAGCTCGTTCTTCAGGAACTCGCGGAGCCGTCCGGTCAGGCGCGCCTCGAGCTGACGCACGCGCTCACGCGAGATGCCGAAACGATCGCCGAGCTCTTGGAGCGTGAGCGGGTCTTCCGCGACGAGGCGGTCGTCGAAGATCTGGATGTCCTTGCCTTTGAGCGTCGTACGAAAATCGGCGAGCTTCGCCTTGACCATCTGCTGGATTTCGCCCTCCGCGACGGCGGTGTCGGGGCCGCTCACGGAGGTGGGCATCATCTCCAAACGCGAAACCGGTCGACCCTCGGTGTCCCCCACCGGCGCGTCGAGGGACATCTCCCCCGACGAGAGGCGGCGGTCCATGTCCGTCACCTCTTGCTCCTCGACCCCGAGCCGGCGCGCGATCTCCGCCGAGGAGGGCTCGATCCCCATCGCCGAGAGGCGTGCCTTCTCTTTGTTGAGGTTGAAGAACAGCTTGCGCTGGGCCTGCGTGGTGCCGAGCTTCACGAGGCGCCAATTGTTCAAAATGAAGCGCAGGATGTAGGCGCGGATCCACCACGCCGCGTACGACGACAGCTTGACGCCGCGGTACGGGTCGTAACGCTTGACCGCTTGCATGAGGCCGATGTTGCCCTCCTGCACGAGGTCCATGATGTTCTTGTAGGCGCGCCGGTACTCGTAGGCTAGCTTGACGACGAGGCGCAGATTGGCCGTCACGAGGCGCGCCGCGGCGGCGACGTCCCCCGTACCCACGTATTTGACGGCGAGGGCGTGCTCCTCTTCCGGCGTGAGGAGCGTGTGACGCTGCACCTCGCGCAGGTACTGCTGCATCGGGTCGAGCCGCGCGAGGGAGGTGCCCCGCGCGGGGGCGGGCTTGGGAATGTCGTCGAGCTTGACGTCCTCTTCGACGACCTCTCCGGCTGCCTCGACGATCTCGTCGTCCACTTCGCTGGATTGCGGAGCTTCGTCGCCCGAATCGGGCCCCGCGCTCGCGGCGTCGTCCCCCTTTTCGGCGTTCCCCGCGCGCCCGCGTCCCGGTGCGCCAAGGGAGCTCGGTGCGGGCTCGCCGCCGAGCTCGTCGAGCTCGTCCGGCTCGCCTAAAGCGGCGTTCGTGTCGACCGGCGTGTCGACGCGAGCGCCTTTGGCGGCGCGTGGCGTCGCGCTAATTCTCTTCGCGCCGGCTGCCAATTTTCCCTTGGGCTTTGCCTTCGTCTTGTCTTTCACCGGGCTCACGATGGCTTTCCGTTCGTACCTACATAGCATTGCGGCGACAAGGATCAGCTGCCATAGGACCGTCCTGGGAGCGCCCTCTAGAGCCCCCGCGGGGACATCGGGGGTGTAAGGCTCGCCGCGGCGAGGTAAAAAGAACCATGACGATGCCGGCGCTCCTCGTAGGGGCCAAAGTTCGCGTGCTCGGAGGACCATTCGCCGGTCGCGTAGGAGTCATCAGCGAGCTCGACGGAAAGGGGGGAGCCCGGGTCACGCTGGGTCTCCTATCGGCCCGTGTTCTCTTGGAAAACTTGGGTCTCGCCGCGGACTTCGCGCGCCCGTCGCTCAAGTCTTCCCACCGGACGCCGAAGGCTCGCGAGGGGGCCGACGTGCGCGCGCAGGCGACTCGTTCTAAAAAGAGCCGTTCGCCCCGCCGCTCCCCGCTGAAATGAAGGATTCGATACCTACCGGTTTGGCGGCGCAGTTTCGCCGCCACGCGCGCCCGTACCTTCTCGGCACGCTGCTGCTCGCTGTCTACCAAGGGCTGACCTACGCCTTCGACCGCGGCCTCTGGTACGGCATCGACGCCGCCTTCGCCGGACAAAAAGATCGCGCCATCTTCGTGGGCGCTTTGCTCGCCATCTCCCCCATGGTCGCCATGGGGGTGCGCATCCTGTCGCGCATCCTCATCTTCAACGGCGGTCGAGACGTCGAATACGAGCTGCGGCGGGTCCTGCTCGATCGCCTCCACGCCCTCGGGCCGGCGTTCTACCGCAAGATGCCCTCCGGCGAGATCATGAGCCGCGCCACCAACGATCTCGCCCAGGTGCGCATGCTGCTCGGGTTCAGCGTGCTCAACGCCGTCAACACCGTCTTCGCCCTGGCCAGCGCGCTTACCATCTCGCTCTCCATCTCCGTCAAGCTGACGCTGGCGTCGCTCTCCACCTTTCCGATCCTCATCGTCATCACGCGCCGCTTTTCCAAAACCATGTTCTCGCTCACCCGCGAGAACCAAGCCGCGATCGGTCAGATGAGCGACCGCGTGCAAGCCAGCCTCGCGGGGATGCGCGTGGTCAAGAGCTTCAACCTCGAGGACATCGAGGTGGCTTCGTTTCAAGAGATCAACCACAAGTACCTCGATCGTAGCTTGGCCTTGGCGCGCCTCAGGGGGTCGATGGGCCCTATGATGCAATCGCTCAGCGCCGTCGGTATCGTCGTCATCTTCATCTACGGCGGGCACCTGGTCTTGAACCACGAGATCACGCCCGGCGCTTTCGTCGCCTTTTTCTGGGCGATTCAGCGCCTGGCATGGCCGCTCGTCGCGCTCGGCTTCGTCGTGGGCATGATCGCCCGCGGTCGGGCCGCGTACGCGCGCCTCGAAGACATCTTCAAGGCCGTACCCGACGTCGTCGACGGCCCAAAGCCCGCCCCCGCCGAGGTGCAGGGCGAGCTCGAGGTGCGCGATCTTTCCTTTTCCTACCGCGAAGGCCTGCCGCTCGTGCTCGACCGCGTATCGTTCCGCATCCCCGCTTGCGGATCGCTGGCGCTCGTCGGCCGCACGGGCTCGGGGAAATCGACGCTGGCCTCGCTGCTCCCGCGGCTCTTGCCGACGCCGCCCCGAACCATCTTTCTCGACGGCACCGACGTCTGCGATCTGCCGCTCTCGGTCGTGCGGCGCGCCATCGGTTACGCGCAGCAGGACTCGTTCCTGTTTTCGACCACCGTCGCGCGCAACATCGGCTTCAGCCTCGACGACACCGACGCCCCCGACGCGCAAAAGATCATCCACGCTCGCGCCAAGGACGCGCAGGTGCTCGACGAAGCGCTCTCTTTGCCCGACGGCTTCGACACCGTGGTCGGCGAGCGCGGCGTGCAGCTGTCGGGGGGTCAAAAGCAGCGCATCGCCCTGGCGCGCGCGCTCCTCTGGCAGCCGAAGATCCTCGTGCTCGACGATCCCATCTCCGCGGTGGACGCGCGCACCGAAGCGGCCATCCTCGACACCATCCAGCGCGAATCGGAGCGGCGCACGGTGCTGCTCATCACCCACCGCGTCGCGGCCGCATCGCGGTGCGATCAGATCGTCGTGCTGGACAAGGGGCACGTGCTCGAGCACGGCACGCACGACGAGCTCATCGTCAAAGACGGTCTCTACGCGCGCTTCGCCGAAGAGCAGCGGCTGGAAGGCGACGTGGAGCGGGCGGAGAGCGAACCCCCCGCGCAGGGGGCCGCATGAGCGAAGCCAACGCGAGCGTCGGCACGCTGACGAAGGAACCCGCGCCGCCGCCGCCCCGCACGTCGGAGCGGCCGAAGCCCAAGCGCCGCACGACGGACGAGGTGCTGCGCGCGTTCCACGAAGAGACGGACATCGTCAAAGCCTACGACGCGCGCCTCTTGGCTCGCCTCTGGCCGTTCGTGCGCCCCCACGCGAAGGCGCTCTACCTTTCGCTCGCGCTGCTCTTGGTGACCGCGGCGGCCTCTTTGGTCCGTCCGCTCATCATGCGCTCGATCCTCGACGCGGGTTCCATCGGCAAAGACCCGAGCGCCATGATGCGCGGCGGCTGGCTCTTGCTCGGGGTGGTTCTGGTCGAGCAGACGCTCACATTTTTCCAGGTCTACAGCATGCAGCTCGCCGGCGCGCGTTCGATGGCCGATTTGCGCGCGCACGTTTTCCGCTTCTTGCAAGGGCTCCGGCTGGGGTTCTTCGATCGCCAGCCGATCGGACGCCTCGTTACGCGCGTCACCAACGACATCGACGCCATCGGCGAGCTCTTCGCGTCGGGCGCGCTCAACGCGGTCGGCGATCTGGTGCGCCTGCTCGGCATCGTCGTGATGATGCTGGTGCTCGATTGGCGCCTCTCGCTCATTGCCTTCGCCGCGCTGCCCCCCGTGGCACTCTTCGTCAACGGGATCCGTCACGGGTCGCGCAAGGCCTTTCGCGATATTCGCACCAAGACCGCGCGCATGAACGCGTTCCTCAACGAGCAGGTCTCGGGGATGAGCGTCGTGCAGGCGTTCGGGCGCGAAGAGGCGGCGGCCACGGAGTTCGACGAGACGAACCTCGCCTACCGCGATGCCAACTTCCGGGCCATCAAGTTCGAAGCGACGCTCGACGCCGCCATCGAAATGGTGAGCTCGATGTGCGTCGCGCTCATCCTCGTCGCGGCCGGCATGCACGCCTCGACGGTGGGCCTCGTGGTCGCGTTCATCGCCTACATTCGCCAGTTCTTCGAGCCCATTTCCAACCTGTCCCAGCGCTACACGCTCATGCAGAGCGCGCTCACCGGCGCCGAGCGCGTGTTCGAGCTCTTGGAGACGCCGGAGATCGACGCCTCCGCCGTGGCTGGGCCCGATTCCGACGTCGCCCCGACCAACGGCCGCAGCGATCTCGCCTTCGAGCTCACGGGCGTCGACTTCGAATACAAGAAGGGCGTCCCGGTGCTCCACCAGGTGAGCCTGGCGGTGAAGAAGGGGGAGAAGATCGCCATCGTGGGGGCCACCGGTTCGGGCAAGACGACGATCGCGTCGCTGCTTTTGCGCCTCTACGAGCCGTCCGCGGGCGCCATCCGCGTGCTCGGCAAAGACGTTCGCGACTACGCGCCCGGCCAGCTGCGCCGCAACTTCGCGGTGGTGCCGCAGGACGTCTACCTCTTCCCCGGCACCATCGTGAGCAACGTCGCCGTCGGCGACGCCGCGCCCGACCGCGCTCGCGTCGAAGCCGCGCTCGAACACGTAAGCGGGCTCGACCTCTTCAACCGCCGCGAAGGGGGCATCGATGCCAGCGTCAACGAGCGCGGTGCTAATTTCTCAGCAGGGGAGCGCCAGCTCATCGCCTTCGCGCGCGCCCTCTACAAGAACCCGCCCATTTTGATCCTCGACGAAGCCACGGCCAGCGTCGACAGCGACACCGAGTCGCGCCTGCAGCACGCGCTCGGCGTCCTCATGGAGGGGCGCACGGCGCTCATCATCGCCCACCGCTTGTCCACCATCCGCGCCGTCGATCGCATCATCGTTTTGAGCAAGGGTCGTATCGTCGAAGAGGGACCGCACGAGGAGCTTTTGGCGAAGGACGGCCTCTATGCGCGGCTTTACCGGCTCAAATCGGCGCAGGATGCCGAACAGCTGGTGGGGGCTTAGGGCCCAGCCGATGCCAGCCGCGTGCGGGAGAGCTAAGCTACCCCTCGTGTTGAAACCGAGTCTGCTTCCCGCCGTCGAGCGCGCGATGCGCTTCGGCTTGAACCGCCGAGGCTTCGCGAGCCGCGACGTGCGCACGCCGGCGGCGCTCTTGCACGCCTTCGACGCGCCCGGGCGAGGAAGCTTGCCCCCGATGGCCGTTCTGCACGGCATCGGATCGGCGGCGACGGCGTTCTGGGCGACGATGGAGCGAATTCGCCCCCACGTGCGCCGCATCGTGGCGCCGGATCTTCCGGCCCACGGATTCAGCGCCTCGCCGTCGGCGCGTCTGACTCCGGAGACCTTGTTCGCGACGGTGACCGAAGCGCTCGATCATCTCTTCGACGAACCCGTGCTGCTCGTCGGCAACTCCTTGGGGGGCGCGCTCTCGCTTCATTACGCGCTCGCGAGGCCGGAGCGTGTGCTCGGGATGGTGCTGATTTCGCCCGCTGGAGCGCGCGTCACCCAAGAAGAGTGGCGCGCCGTGGTGCGCTCTTTTCAGATCGAATCGGTCGCCGAAGCGCGCCAAATGCTCGGGCGCATCTACCACCGCATGCCCTGGTACATGCCGGCCTTTGCGCCCGACTTTCGGGTCACGATGCAGCGGCGCGCGATTCGCGAGCTTCTCGAGAGTGCGACGCTCGACTCGCTGCCCGAGCCGGAGCGGCTCCGCGCGTTGCGAATGCCCATCCTCCTTCTTTGGGGGCGATCGGAGCGCGTGCTGCCGGCGAGCTCGCTCACCTACTTCCGCGAGCATCTGCCTCCGCAGGCGATCATCGAAGAACCCGCGGGGTTCGGTCATTGTCCCCACTTGGACGATCCGGTGCGGCTAGCCGCGCGGATCGTGCAATTCGCGCGGCACGCCGAAGGCGCGTCGATCCGGCGCGCAGTCTGAGCTAGACGCCCGCCGCGCGGATGGATCGGTGCGCGCGCCAGCATGTGGCAGTCCGTAGAAAAGCAGAGGGGCCCGACTGCACTCGGGCCCCTCCCGGTAAGTCTGTCGCGTCGCTCGGATGTTAAGTACGCTTCGCGGTCGAAATGAGATCACGGGTTCGGCCAAAGAGCCCGCCGCCGTCACCCCGCCGTACCGCCGTAGCCCTTTGCCCGCTTAATGTCTCGGTGACTTAACGTCTCAGCGAATTGAGTCGTCATTCAAGCTAGTGGTCCACGCTCCCGCAGAGGGGTGGGATTTTCTCTTAACGGGGCCCTTCCGACGGGCCCTCTCGTGACGATGGATGAAAAAATCGTTCAGGAACGGAGCCGTCTCGGCGCCCATCCTCCCGAAATTCGGAGGGAAACGATGAGCGAGGCGCCCCGCACATGGGAAACGACGGCGCTGACCGCCGCCGCTCTCCTCGCGTTCGCCGCGAACTCCCTCCTGTGCCGCGCAGCTCTCGCGCCGAAGCTCATCGATCCCGCCTCGTTCACGTCGATCCGAATTCTCTCCGGTGCCGTGACCCTTTGGGCGCTGACCAGGGTGCTCCCTTCGCGCGGCAATGCGCAGTCCGGCGCGAGCGGCAACTGGATCTCCGCCGCCGCTCTGTTCGCCTATGCCATCGCCTTTTCTCTGGCGTACGTCCGCATCGGGGCGGGGGTCGGCGCGCTGGTCCTCTTCGGCATGGTGCAGATCACGATGGTCAGCTGGGGGCTCTTCACCGGGGAAAGGCCGCGGCTCGGCGAATGGCTGGGGCTCGGTATCGCCGTGCTCGGGCTCGCGGTCTTCATGCTCCCCGGGGCGCACGCGCCGGACCCCACCGGCACGGCGCTGATGATCGTCGCCGGCGTCGCATGGGGGGTCTACTCGCTCCGCGGTCGCAAGAGCTCCCGCCCCATGCTCACGACCGCAGACAATTTTTTACGGGCGGTTCCTTTCGCTCTCGCGGTGAGCGCGCTGGCGCTCGTCATGAGCCCCGGGCTCGGTGTTGCCAGCTGGACGCCGCAGGGGGCCTGCCTCGCGGGGGCATCCGGCGCCATAGCGTCGGGGCTAGGGTATTGCCTTTGGTACCTGGCGCTGCCCCGGCACAGCGCGACCCGCGCCGCCCTGGTGCAGCTGTTGGTTCCCATCATTGCCGCTTTCGGCGCCGTGGTCGTCCTGGGGGAGGTAATCACCCTGCGCCTTCTGAGTGGAGGGGGCATCGTCGTGGCGGGCGTCGCATTGGCGATTGGCGCCAAGGCTGTCGCACGCCGCTAGAACGCGAGTAAGCTTGCTCGCCGCATCGAATTGCGGCATCACTGAGCCTTCGGTGAATGGCCATTCATTGTGGCACTCACTGCGGAGCGAGCGCAGGGCGATCATGGACCGGAGTGCATTGCGAGCTGTTGCGATTCTTCTCCTTGCCAGCGGATGCGCCGGCTCGGAATACGACGTCACGACCGTCCCCGCCGACGGCGGCGGTACCCCCTCCGACGCCAGTCGCGGCGGTGACGGGGTGAGCACGGACCGTGCGGAGGAAGGGTCGACGACCGATCCCCCCGACGCATCCGCCGATGGTTCGGCGCCCGATCGGTCGTCCAGCGACGCCGTTTCGGGTGATGGCGCGCGCCCCGATGGGTCCTCTGGTTCCGACGCCGGCTCGAGCGACGGACCACGAGCTGACGGCACGTCGAGCGACGTGCCCCCGTCCGACGTCACCGGCGATCCCACTGCCCCTCGCTTCCCGCGCGTAGGCAAGTACGGCATCGTGATACCGCCGCCCGGCGACGCGGGTACGACGTCGATGGATGCGGGCGATGCCGGCGTGGGGGACCCGGCCGACGTCTATTATCCGGATCCCCCCGACCTTCACACGGCGAGCTATTCGTTTCCCGTCGTGCTCCTTTTCCAAGGGGCCAAGGTGGGGCGCGGCTTTTACAGCAGCGTCGCGACGCTCGTCGCGGGCTACGGTTTCATCGTCGTCATCCCCGATCACATGTCGAACAACATCGGCGGAGCGGGCCTTTACGCCGAGCTCTCCGAGATCGCCGCGGTGGGGGCGCAAATGAAGCTCGAGGCGGCGAGCGCCACCGCCCCCGTGCGCGGCGTGGTCAATACCGGGCGCGTTGCTTTGATGGGGCACTCCTACGGCGGCGCCTCGGGGCTCAGCGGCATGGCCAACATGTGCTTTCCGCCCGTCCCGCTTTGCACGTTCACGCGACCCCCGGAGATCGTCGCTGGCGCGTTCTACGGAACGAACCTCGCCACGCCGCTCCTCGGCGTTCCGGCGCTCGACACAGGGGCGCTACCGGTCCTGCTCGTGCAGGGAGACAAAGACGGCAAGGCGCTGCCCGCCGACGGTCAGGCGACGTACAATCAGATTCAAAAGCGCCCCAAAGCCATCATCACGCTGCTCGGCGCGAACCACTACGGCGTGACCGACGTCGACAACCCCGCGGGCGCCGATCCCGAGGCCAATCCGCAGACCCTCGATCACGCGGCGGGCATCGCTTCGAACGGACGCTGGATCGGCGTGTTCTTCTCGGCGTTCCTCAGCGGCGACATGGCGGCCCGCGCCGCCTTGCGCACGGCAGGCATGCTCGATCCCAACGTGACGATCACGCTGGCCGAATAGCCGCGGCCCGCGTCGCGCACGCGGGCCGCTCGCTGCTACGCAACTACGCCGCGGGCTGGTCCGAGGGGTGCGCCCCGCCGGAGGTCTCCGGCTCGGGCGCGGGCTCGGGTTTCACTGGCGCTTTCTCGCTCGCCTTCTTCTTCTCTCTGGGCCAGTAGGCGAAGAGGAGCGACACCGCGAACACGAGGAAGAGCAGCGACTGCCAGGTGTAACGCAGGTCGTAGAAGTAGGAGAGATAGCGATTGGCGACGATGAGGTTGCTCACGCCGGCCACGCAGAGCACCCACTGCTCGACGCCGCGTCTCAGCCGCGACAGGAACGCGGCCAAGATGAACATGGAATAGTAGTAACAAGTCACCTCGACGACGGAGACGACGACCGCGAGCGACAGCGCCTGCGCGATCCACAGCGATTTGACGCGGCTCACCACTTTGATGAATGCGATGGCGAGCCCGGCCAAGAGCACGATGTGCAGCGGGCGGAATGACTTGAGCCGCTCGCGCCGCATCTCTTTCCACTTGCTGAAGGGGTCGAGCAGCTTCTCGTCGCGCACGACCTCCATGCGCCCGTCGTAGCTTTGGGCGAGCACCGTCGCGAGCCCCATGTTGTTGGTGAGGGGCGTGTTGTTGTGAACCTGGATGTGCTTGTAGAACGCGGGATACGAGTCGGCCCCCGCGAACGCGATACTGAGCGGTACCAGGATGGCCGTCGCCGCGATGCCCCCCATCATCACGCGCGCGTGATGTGGCGCGAGCCGCTTGTGCTTGATGAAGTACGTGGCGGCCACGACCAACCAGCCGACCAAGAGCACGCCGGGAAAGACGCGTAAGAGCGTGGAATAGGCGAATGCCGCGCCCCCGAGGGCGAAGTAGCGTTTGCGAACGAGGCAGCCCGACAGGACGAGATAAAAGAGCCAGTCCTGGCGCATGAACGCGCCGCCCGTCCAGAAGTACTCGGCAGGCAGTTGGCAGCCCCAGAAAATGATGGCCACCGACATCACCCGCCAGCCGAAGGCCCAAAAGACGGCGTAGAACATCCCAGCGAAGAACGCGATGTCGAGGCCGGCCAATATCTTCATGTAGGTCGGCGTCGCTGGGTGCAGCGACGATAGGACGTGCCCCATCACGGTCCAGACCGGCGGCGGGTTGTAGCCGTGGTCCTTCTGCATGTCGTTCCAGTACGAGAGGCTCGACGTGTTGCGGAACACCTTCACGTCGGCTTTGAAGGCTTCCCACCGCTCGGGCGTCTTGAAACGGCTGCGGCACTCTTCGGGGTTGTCGAGTACCTGCTGCGCCGGCTGGAGCGTGTCGGTGGCGAGGTTGCGGAGCTTGCGCGCTTTGACTTCGTTGGCCTGACCGGAGTCGGCCTGGGCCAGCGCGGCGCATGCGTACAGTCGCTCGTAGCCGAGCTCGCGGTCGTACTTGGACCCGAGGTAGTAGTGGAAGAATTCGTGGCGGTGGTAGTAGTCCTCGTAGCCGAAGTCGCCGTAGCGGAAGTAGGCGCCTACCGCGAGGATCGAGAGGGCAAAGGCGAACCCTTTGGCCCAGGCGGGGCGAAACGTGAGGACCTTCGGATCGTCCGGCGCCTTCTTCTTGGCGGCGCGAATCTGCGCCTCCCAGATGGATCCCGCGGCCGCGCCGAGCGCGATCATCGCTTTGATCCAATAGAGCGACTGCTCGACGATGGCTCCCTTTTGGAGATCGAGCATCCACGCTACGAGCGGCGTCTTGAAGGCGGCGCCGATCGCTAGGAAGGCGATGAAGCCGGCCCCGATGGACATTCCGACGAATCGGCGCTCCGGGAGCTCCTGGGCGTCGCGGATGAGCGAGCGGAGGAGGAAAAACAGAATGATGAGAAGGGTGAGAAACTGGATGCTGTAAACGTGCTGCCACCAGTCTCTCAGAGCGCCGAAGATTTGCATGGGTATCGCGTCCGGTACGCGCCCCTCTGGGGGCGAAGACTCGAGCCGAGACCCCAACTGGACATGCGATCCGGGCTCGAGGGTGGGGCAAGATCGCACAAAAAAGGGACGATGACGAGTCCGAGCGGCGTTCGATCGCTCCCGGCGGCCGGCCGCAGCCACTTGGTGAAGTTTTCGCTTCGGAGCTCGACCCCCGTGCGTATCGACGTGTCGGGGGAGCTGACGGCTACGGCGAGCTCACGAGATGGGCGCCGGCCTCAGCCTGGGGTGCGCGTCACCGGTGGGGGCTCGTTGGCCAGCGTCCGGGCGACGCCGGGTCGCTGCACGCGGATGGCCGGCGTCCACGCCACCTTGCCGTCGGCGCGGACGATGCGCGCCCGCACGTAGCCTTCGCTCCCCTCGATGCGGTAAGCGATCGCGGCATCCCCCGGCACACCTTTTTGTGTGGCGAGGATCCGCCCTCCAGCGCCGATGAAGATGACGTCGACGTTGCGGTCGACCGGCCAAATCGCGTACGCGTCTTCCGTCACGCGAACGCGGCGGATGAGCGGACCGGTCGAGGAATACAGCATCCCTTTCTCGAGCGCGTCGCAGATGGTCGGCTGATCGAGCTTCTCGGCAAACACCTCGACCCACGCTCGCCCTGGCCGAGACCCGCGGACTGCGGGCCTTAACCGATGCATGTCGTCGACGGCAACGCCGACGTAGTCGAGCCCCTCGGTCAGCGTGATGTCCCACATCGTTTCGTGGGATGGGGTGCCGGGGCGTCCGTTGCTCGGGACGAACGGGTGACCGCTGTAGATCTCGAGGAGGTTCGCGCCGGCGGCGGCTGCCAAATCCGACGATTTGATCCCCCAGGTGAAGTTCGGGTGGTTGATGAGCGCAAGGCCCCCGAGGCTCCGGATCTCGAGCGCGCCGTGGGCGAGGGCCTCGCGCGCCGAGGGGAACGTGCCCCCCGGAACGACATGCCGCGTGCAGAGCGCGTTCATGTGGACCTCGCGCCCGCCGCCCCGCATGGTGACCTCTTCGCCGCCAATGACGAGAAAGTCGGGATGGGGCTCGGTCACGAACTCGGTCGGGTTCGTGAACATGTTGTGGTCGGTGATGACCACGAAGTCGTAACCGTGCGTGCGGTACCAGTTGTAGACGTCGGCGGGCGAGCTGTCGCCATCGCTCTTGTTGGTGTGCGTGTGAAGGTTGCCGCGACGGAACGTCGAGACGTCGAAGCTGCGCGTGAAGCGCGGGGCGACGGAGGGGGACGGTTCGTCGCTCGGGACCGGGACGCGCTCCTGCTGCGGCGCGGGTGCGTGCTCGGTCGCTGTCGCCAGTGGAGAAGGGAGATTCGCGATGCGCGCTTCAGTCATCCCCGGCGCAATCGGCGTCGGCCGCGACTCGTGCCTCCACGCCCATGCGGCGCAGAGCGCCATGGCAGCAGCGCCAAAAGCAACGTTGAGGGGGCGGTAGTTGAGGTTCGTCACGACGCTCGCATGCGCGACGGCGGGCGCTCGATGCGCGCGCCGTGCGTCCGTGGACCACCGAAAAGTAGCACGCTCCGGTGGTCGAATCTCTCTTTCGGAGCCGATGTGCGTCCGGCCGCCCCCACCTTTCGGCAGCTCGTCCCTCCCGGCGCGCAGCCGGTCCCCCCGCCGGGGACGGCTCCGCCCCCTTGGCCCCCGACGGCCGCCGTTACGTCCACCCAGGGAGGCCGCGATGGGAAGCCATGAGACGGGTGGGAAACTCGAGATCGTCAACGCCGTTCCGGCGCGGTCAGCCTCGCGGCCCTCGGCCGTTACCCGAGGGCGGTGACCCTAGGCCTTCGCGATGCTCGCTGCAGGGGGTAGCGGCGGGGAAGCGCCCGACCCGGCGTTGGAATCGCCGGAACCGCTCGCCGCGCGCTGCGAAGAGGCGCATCTTTTCGCGCCCGGTGAAATCTCGGTGACAGGCACGCGAGCTCTTTCCGACGGTGACAGGCGACGGGATGCTCTATTTCAATAGCGACCGCCCTGGGGGCATTGGCGCTTGGGATATCTACAGTGCCAAGCGGGATTGGGAATACAACCCGTCACTCACGCCCGACGGGCAGACCATCGTCTTTGCCTCCAATCGGCTCACCGGCCAGGGGAGCGATCTGTAGACGAGCTGGTCGCGTTCGTGGAAAGTTTGCGCCTGCCTGGAATCTCGGCCCGCTGTTGAACGCCGCGGCCGACGAGTACCACCCGACGCTGCGTGGCGACCAAAATCGCCGTATTTCGTGCGACAAAGCGTCGATCCCCGGGTGACAGCCGATTCTACGTGGTCGACGCACGCTGCATTTTGCATCGTCAATGACCGTGTCGATTGAAAGGGCGCGGTATTGCGTACGCCGCGCCCTTTTTTTGTCGATTGAACATCGCGACGTGCTTGACCGCTCCGGTGGAGTAAGGCCTAAGGTCTAGGGCGCGCGAGTCGCCAAAGCGGGCGTCTCGTTGGCACAGGAGAAACCATGGTCTCGACTTCCCGTTCCGTGACGCGTTCCTTGGGTGGCTGGCTCTTTGCGGGCAGCGTGGCTCTGGCGGGTGCCGGATCGTGCGGCGCCCCCGAACAGCGCACCGTCGATCCCGAGCGTGCCTTCGTCGAAACGCCGAGTGGTCGGCGCGTGGCCGTGGCTCCGCGCGGCGTGACGCGTTCCGCGGACGTACGCCTCCCCGACGATCGCTTCGTCATCGCCAAGTTCGACGGCGCCATTCCCAACGAGACACGTGCCGCGCTCGCCGCTGCCGGATTCCGCGAGGTCGGATATCTCCCCTACGACGCGCTTCTGCTCGAGCGCCCTGCGGCGCCCGTCAAAGGGGGCGCCGCTGCGCTGAGCGCGACGGCATTTGCCGGGATGTCGGCATGGATTCCGTATCGCGCCGAAGACCGCCTCTCGACGCAGCTCCTTCCCGAAGCCGTTTCCAAGCACGCCAACGGCACCGAGGTGCCGGTCATGATCCACGTGATGCCTGGGCACGATTCTGCGGCCATCCGCGCAGCCGCCGCGGCGCTCGGCGGAGAGATCGCCGGCGAAGGGAAAGCGGGTGCATTTGATCGCATCAGCGTTCTCTTTCCGACCGACAAGGTCGCCGCCGCGGCGGAGGCCCTGTCGCGGCAGAGCGAGATCTTCTTTGTCGAGCGCATCCACCATGTCGGTCTGCTCAACGACAAGACTGCGGGCACGATTCAATCCGGCACCCAAGGTCACGCCGCCGCGCAGACGCCGATTTGGGAGCACGGCATCCGCGGCGAAGGTCAGATCGTCGGACTCATCGACACCGGCGCCGACGCCAACTCTTGTTATTTCAACGGCACGGCCCTCCCCGTGACCAACACGTATACGCAGGGCACCGGCCTTCAAACCAAGACCGACACGACGCATCGCAAGATCATTGCCTACGACTTTCTCTTCTCTTGCGACCAGTACCCGAGCGGCAACTCCAATGGGACGGCCTGCGAGAACCCTGCCAATCACGCCCATTGGGACGCGCACGGGCACGGCTCGCACGTCTCGGGGAACATGGTGGGGGACAGCAACAACGACCCCGTCGTCTACGCCGCCCAAGACGGTATGGCGCCTGCCGCCAAGCTCGTCGTGCAGGACGCCGGCTACGAAACCAACACCTGCGCGGAGTGTCCAGGTCTCGGGTGCCCCATCGTTTCGCTCATCCCATTCTTCGAACAGGCACGCTTGCAAGGGGTCGCCATTCACAACAACTCTTGGGGCGACAACGAAGAAGCAATGCCGCCGTATTTGCAATGCAACTACACGGCGCGGTCGCAGGACGTCGACCAATACATGGGGGACCACCGAGACTTCTTGCTGGTCTTCGCGGCCGGCAACTACGGCGCGAGCAACAAAGAATTCTCCATCGGTAGCCCCTCCACCAACAAGAACGGCCTCTGCATCGGCAGCACGCGAACCAGCAACACGTCGACGAGCGACGAGAACATGTCCGGCTTCTCTTCGCGCGGCTGGTCGTCCGACGGACGCATCAAGCCCGACCTGATGGTGCCCGGATACAACACCTCGGCCAGCACCAACAACACCGTCGACGACCCCGTCAACTGCGGCACCGGGGGCGGCGGCGGGACGTCGTACGCTGCGCCCATCGCCGTCGGTGCGGCGGCGCTCACCCGCCAATACTTCATGGACGGGTTTTATCCGACAGGCGCGAAGGTACCGGCCAACGCGCTCACGCCGACCGCCGCGCTCCTCAAGGCGATGCTCCTCAATTCGGCGGTGTCGATGACCGGCACCGACAACGCGGGAGGATCCATCACGCCGATTCCCTCCAACGAGCAAGGCTGGGGGCGCATCCGGCTCGACCAGGCGCTCTTCTTCACGGGCGGCGCGCGCAAGCTCTGGATCGACGA
>Ga0111538_10000314_pt1 | contig 62781 bp, 54 predicted proteins | sample SoiMethybrSBSTD1_FD_79669 | JGI IMG/M metagenome (GOLD analysis project Ga0111538, IMG submission 79669) | Bulk soil microbial communities from a Populus tree surrounding site in Tennessee, USA - Soil MetaG P. TD hybrid SBSTD1 (version 2)... | ecosystem: Environmental > Terrestrial > Soil >...
CTTGCCCAGGATCGCCACGTAGTCGCCGCTATCGATGGCGAGTGATATGCCGCGCACGGCATGGCAGGGCTGTCCGCCGGGAAGCGCGAACGTGCGCTCGAGGCTCGTGGCCTCGATCATCGGCTCACGAGCCATCGCGTTTCACCTTTATCGAGAAGAGGTCGGAGGAGAGCAGGCGCCCGTCCGCGTCGAAGCGAAACGTCTTCGCCTTGGCGCTCGCCGTGCCATAGCGGAACTCGGTCGTGGCCACGCGTGCGCCGCCGGAGCGTTCGATCCCCTGGATCACGATCTCGGTGGGCGCCGGGATGCGCTCGACGGCGGTCACGAAAAGCTCGGGCGCCGCGGAGCCCACGGGCAGCGAGTCGATCGTGTACTTGTCGGAGAGGCGCGCGACCAACGGGGCGCCCTCGCGCGCCTTGAGCGCTGCGGCGAGCGCGCGCAGGAAGCCTTCGACCTCGGCATCGCGCGCGGTCCCCGGGGCGAAGGTCACCTCGACGAGGTGCTTCGGTGGCGGCGCTTTCGGCGGCATCTCGACCTTGCCGTGGAGCCAGCTTCGCCAGTCGAAGGCCAGCGCGACGGTGGGGGCGAAGGCGAGCAGGCAGAGCAGGGCTCGGCGGGAGGACATGGGGGGAATATAATCGTAGGACGGCTAGAACTTATCGTTTTACAATAATTTGTAACCAGAAGGCAAGCCCATGCCCTCGATCTCCCCCTCGCTCGCGCGCCTCTGCCGCTGGATCCGCTACGGCGCGGTGTTCTTCGTGACCGCCGTGATCGCGATCTACCTCGTCGCGTGGATCGCTCCCGACATCACGCATCACCGCCATCCGGTCCTGCACCTGGCGGGGCTCTCCGGGACGTTGCTCGCGAGCTTCACGCTCGAGCAGCGCGCGCTCATCGCCTCGATGAGCATCCCGTACCTGGCCGTGCTGGTCTGGGCGTTCTACCGGCTGGTGCGCATGCTGCGGGCCTTCGAGCGGGGTGCCTTCTTCGAGCGCCAGACCGTGAGCGACCTGCGGGCCTTCTCGGGCCTGCTCCTGATCTCGAAGCTGCTCGCGCTGGCGGCGATGCACGCGCGCGTCGCCCTCGCCATGCACCTCACGGGGCCGGAGAAGGCGCGCGTGGGAGTGATCAACCTGTCGAGCGACGACCTGGCGATCGTGCTGCTGTGCGCATTGTTCTTCGCCATCGCGGCGATGATGGAGGAGGGACGCAAGCTCGCCGAAGAGAACCGGGAGTTCGTCTAGTGCCGATCGTCATCAACCTGGACGTGATGCTCGCCAAGAGGAAGGTGAGGTCGAAGGAACTCGCCGCGCACGTCGGCATCACCGAGCAGAACCTGTCGCTGCTCAAGTCGGGCAAGGTGAAGGGCATCCGCTTCTCCACGCTCGAGGCAATCTGCCGCTACCTCGACTGCCAGCCGGGCGACATCCTGGAGTTCCGCTCCGAAGCCGACCCGGAGTGACCCTTGGTTGAGGGGCGTCACGAACCCTTCAAGGAGCCTCTGTAGCATCGAGCGATGGACATCGCTCGCCCCCCGCCCCTGGAGCTCGTCCCGATGAGCTTGTTCGAGCGGTATCTCACGCTCTGGGTGTTCATCTGCATCGTGGCGGGCGTCGCAGCGGGCCAGGCGCAACCGGCGTTCTTCCACGCCGTCGGCCGGATGGAGGTGGCGCGCGTCAACGTCCCGGTGGGGTTGCTCATCTGGGTGATGATCGTGCCGATGCTCATGAAGGTGGACTTCGCCGCGCTGGGCGAGCTGCGCAGGCACGTGCGCGGCATCGGCGTCACGCTCCTCGTGAACTGGCTGGTGAAGCCCTTCTCGATGGCGTTCCTCGCCTGGCTCTTCGTGCGCAACCTGTTCGGGGCGTGGCTCCCGGCGGGACAGATCGACAGCTACGTGGCGGGGCTCATCCTCCTTGCCGCGGCGCCCTGCACGGCGATGGTCTTCGTGTGGAGCCGGCTCGTGGACGGCGATCCGCTCTTCACGCTCACCCAGGTGGCGCTGAACGACACCATCATGGTGTTCGCCTTCGCGCCCATCGTCGCGTTGCTGCTGGGCATCGCGAGCATCACCGTCCCGTGGGACACGCTCATCGCCTCTGTGGTGCTGTACATCGTGATCCCCGTGGCCATCGCACAGGTGTGGCGGCGCGCGCTCCTCGCCAAGGGGCGGGGCGCATTCGACGCCATGATGGCGCGCCTCGGGCCCGCGTCGATCGTGGCGCTGCTGGCCACGCTGGTGCTGCTCTTCGCCTTCCAGGGAGAGCAGATCCTGCGCCAGCCGCTCGTGATCGCGTTGCTGGCGGCCCCGATCCTGGTCCAGGTGCTCGTCAACTCGTCGCTCGCCTATTGGCTGAACCGCCGCCTGGGCGAGAAGCATTCGGTGGCGGGGCCTTCGGCCCTCATCGGGGCGAGCAACTTCTTCGAGCTGGCGGTCGCCGCCGCGATCAGCCTCTTCGGCTTCGAATCGGGCGCGGCGCTGGCGACCGTGGTGGGCGTGCTGATCGAGGTGCCCGTGATGCTGCTGGTGGTGCGGGTGGTGAATCGAACACGCGGGTGGTACGCGGCCGGCGCGGCCTAGAAGATCGCGCGGGCTTCGGGATAGAGGCGCACGAGCGCGTCGCGCACGGCTGCGGCGAGGATCGGCTCGAGCCGGGGCGCGAGGTCGTCCGGCGTCGTGCCGTCCGCGGCGGGAGCCCACGCGGTTGAAAGCGCGGCGTCACGCTCGCGCACGACCTCCTCCACCAGCGCGGGCCAGTGGGCCGGCGCCTCTCCCTCGACCCACGCTCCGCGTCCGCGTCCATAGTGCGCGACCGCGAGATAGAGCAGCACCACGGCACGCGCGCGCTGCGCGAGGAAGTCCGCGCTCCAGCGCACGCGGCCGTCCTCCTGGCCCTGCAGGATGTTGTACGCGCGCGCGGCGCCGCCCGCCCCGAGCGCGCCCAGGATCGCGCCGATGAGCATCCCCGCCCCGAGCGAGAGACCGCCGGTGGAGAGGTCGGCCGCCAGCCCGCCCGCGGCGCCCGTGAGCACTCCGCCCACGAGGCCGGTGCCCGCTACGTCCGCGGCCTTCGCCACGTCGAACTGGCCCGCGGCGCGCGCGAGGATGCGCTGCTTCGCCTGCCCGGCGAGGCCGTGCAGCGCGATGAGGCGGTCTGTGTCCGCGCGAAGGCGCTCGTCGAGGCGCTTCGTGAGCGTGCCCATCGCACGCTCGACCTCGGGATCGGCGCGGGTCGCGTTTCGTGCAAAGAGGCCCTTCACGCGCTGCGCGAGCGCGCCGGGGTCGAGCCTCTCCGGCATCGCCTCGCGGTCGGTGGCCGTTTGCGCGACGTGCGCGGAGAGGATCCGCATCGAGGCCTCGAAGACCTCGAGGTTGCGCGCGCGCCAGGCCGCACGCAGCCGTTCGAGCTCGTCGCGCCTGGCGGCATCGACGAGCGCGTTCGCCGCGCCCAGCAGCCGGTCTTCCTGCACCCAGCAGCGCGCGAACGCATCGAGCGTGACCACGGCCTGGTCGCGGACGTGCGCGGCGAGGCGCTTCGCCCAGCGCGCCTCGTCGGCCGCCTCGGCCTCGCGCGCGCGCGGCGGCCCCACCTGGTTCAACAGCAGCAGGACGGGCTTGCCGATCCAGGCGAGGATCTGCAGCTCGGCCTCGACGTAGGCTGCCGACGACGGATCCTCCGCCGCGTTCACGAGGTAGAGCACGAGGTCGCTCTCGTCGCGGACGTTGCGGAATGCCTGCTGGCTGCAGAAGAACGGACGGTCCACGAGCCGGTCCCAGACCTGCGTCTGCAACCATCCGATCGGGTTGCCGCTGTTCTTCAGGCGCTTGAGCAACCGCGCGCTGTCGCCGAAGCCCGGCGTGTCCCACAGGTAGAGGACGTCGCCCTGCGGCGTGTCGATGAGCGTGTGGCGTTCGGCCAGCTCGGTCACGTGGGGCCGGTCCGCGACCTCGCCGATGTCGCGCTTGAGGAGCGTGCGCACGAGGGTCGTCTTGCCGACGTTGGTGTGCGCGGCGACGCTGAGGCTCACGCTCACGAGGCGAGGCTCGCGAACTGCGCATCGAGCCCATGGGAGCGCACGAACGCGCGCCACGCCTCGCGCCGCTCGGCCACGCGCTCGGGCGCGGCCGCCATGCGCTCGGCGTAAGGCGCCTCGTCGACCACCACCATGAGCCGCGCGCCGGGCTTGCCCGAGGCGAGACGATCGCGAACGCCCGCGAGGACCGTGCCATGGTTCTCGGCCTCGGGCGTCGTGGCGAGGCTGAAGGGCAGCACCACGATGTCGGCCCGCCCGCCGCCGCGCTCGATGAAGCTCTCGAGGTAGCGCTCCTCCTCGCCGTAGGGGACGCTCTCGCGCGCCTCCACGTCCACGGAACCGCCGGCAGCCGCGGGCACCCAGGCGACCAGGCGCGCGAGCGCGTTGGGCGAGAGCTCGCAGGCGAACGGCATGATGATCGCGGTGGCGCGGGCGACCGCGCCCTCCACCGAGGCGAACGCGCTGCGGAAGTAGGCCGCAAGGGACTGCGGCTGGGGAGCGCGCGCCGAGAAGCGAGCCGCGCGCAGCCCGGCTGCCGCCGCGAGCAGCAGGCGGGGAACGATCACGTAGATGAACGCAGAGGCGGCGATCAGGTGGATCCAGCGCGCGGCGGGCTGGCCGCCGCCCGCACCGGGACGCCAGCGCGCCGCCTCGAGCTCGGCCACGCCGGGCACAGGAATGCCGGTGAGCCACGACGCCGGGCCGTAGAGGGCGAGGAGGCACGCGCGCGCACCCGATGCATCGAGGAACGTGCTCTCCCACCCGGCGCGATAGTCGAACACGATTCCGCGCACGTAGAGGCTCGCCACCAACCCCACGCCCACCGCGGCGGCCGCGAGGTGCAGTGCGCGCGCGGCGCGAGCGGCCAGCAGCGGCCGCGACGCATCGAACCACTCGCGCGCGAACGACTGCAGCGCTCCTGCGAGCGGCGCGTTGAAGCCGCGCGAGGTCGAGATCGTGCGCCGGGCGAGCCACGCACCCGCGGAGGCGATGGCCGCGCGCACCGGCGTGGCGCCAGGATCGCTGCGTCGCAGGAGCGAGAGCGCGAGGACGACATAGACCACGAGGTTCCAGCCGACGATGCCCAGCAGCGGGAACGCGAGCACGTTGATGCGTTGCGTGCCGTCGAGGACGGGCAGGGCCGCACCCAACGCCAGGCCCAGGATGGCCAGCGCGACCTCCAGCTGCCACGAGGGACCGAGGAGTGCCAGCACGCGTTCGACGAACGGGTGGCGCGCGGCAATGCGCGCGAGAAGGTTCTCCGCCCGGAGCGCGAGCAGGCGGTCGGGGTCGGGCGCACCGGCGCCGCGCATCGCCTCGCGGCCCGCCGCGGCGCGGTCTGCCGTCGGGACGAGCGTGCCGTCACGGTCGGCCTCCTCGACCGCCTTCACCAGCAAGATCTTCCGCAGGTCTGCTTCGCGCATACCGGATTCTGCCTGTTCGCCTTGCGGGCCAAGGTAAGCTAATCGGGATGGACGCTTCCATCCCCCGCCCCGTCGGCGACCCCCACGATCCGGACAGCGACCCGCTCGAGACTTCCGAGTGGATCGAGGCGCTGGAGGCATTGATCACCGCCGAGGGGCCCGAGCGCGCGACCTACCTGCTGCGCCGCCTGCTGCAGCATGCGCGCGCGAAGCGCGTGCCGCTGCCCCAGGTGCTCGCCACGCCCTACGTGAACACCATCGGGCTGGACGAGCAGCCGCCCTACGAGGGCAACCTCGAGATCGAGTCGCGCATCTCCTCGCTGGTGCGCTGGAACGCGCTCGCCATGGTGGTGCGCGCCAACCGCGAGTCCGCCGAGCTGGGTGGGCACATCGCGAGTTACGCGTCCGCCGCGGATCTCTTCGAGGTGGGCTTCAACCATTTCTTCCGCGCGGGTCACGGCGGAGACCTCGTCTACTTCCAGCCGCATTCGGCGCCCGGCGTCTATGCGCGCGCGTTCCTCGAGGGGCGCCTCACCGAGGAGAACCTCGACAACTATCGCCGCGAGACGGGTGGCAAGGGCCTGTCGTCGTATTGCCATCCGTGGCTCATGCCCGATTTCTGGCAGTTCCCCACGGGGTCGATGGGGCTCGGCCCGCTCTTCGCCATCTACCAGGCGCGCTTCATGCGCTACCTCCGGCAGCGCGGGTTGCTGGACACGGCGGGCAGGAAGGTCTGGGCCTTCGTGGGCGACGGCGAGATGGACGAGCCCGAAGCGTTGGCGGGCCTGTCGATCGCGGCGCGCGAGAAGCTCGACAACCTGGTGCTGGTGGTGAACTGCAACCTGCAGCGCCTCGACGGCCCGGTCCGCGGCAACTCGTCGGTCGTGCAGGAGCTGGAGGGCCTCTTCGCGGGCGCGGGCTGGAACGTGATCAAGCTCCTCTGGAGCGGGGACTGGGATCCGCTCTTCCTGCGCGACACCCACCGCTGGCTCGAGAAACGCTTCCTCGAGACCGTGGACGGCGAGTTCCAGACCTACGCCGCGACCAGCGGCTCGTTCAACCGCGAGCACTTCTTCAACAAGTACCCGGAGCTGCGCCAGTTGGTCGCGCACCTGTCGGACGACGACATCGATCGCCTGCGCCGTGGCGGCCACGACCCGGTGAAGATCTTCTCGGCGTACTGGCACGCGGCGCGCCACGCGGGGCAGCCCACCGTCATCCTCGCCAAGACCAAGAAGGGCTACGGCATGGGCACGGCGGCACAGGGCCGCATGACCACGCACCAGCAGAAGAAGCTCGACACCGACCAGCTCATCGCCTTTCGCGACCGCTTCGCGCTGCCGCTCACCGATGCGCAGTGCGATGCGTGCGAGTTCGTGCGCCCGCCGCGCGAGTCGCCGGAGATGGCGTACCTGCACGCGCGCCGCGAGAAGCTGGGTGGGTACCTGCCGGCGCGCTCCGATGGCGCGAAGGCGATCGAGACCCCGCGCGCGGAGGCGTTCGCGAAGTTCGCGCTCGAGGCTGCCGGCAAGGAGATGTCGACCACCGTCGCCTACGTGCGCATGGTGGGGCAGCTCCTCAAGGATCCGGCGATCGGCAAGCGCATCGTGCCGATCATCGCCGACGAGGCGCGCACCTTCGGCATGGCCGACCTCTTCCGCCAGATCGGCATCTACTCGCCCATCGGCCAGCTCTACGAGCCCGAGGACCAGGCACAGCTCTCGTACTACAAGGAAGCCACCGACGGGCAGATCCTCGAGGAGGGCATCAACGAGGCGGGCGCGATGGCCTCGTGGGTGGCGGCGGCGACCAGCTACTCGTCGCATGGCCTGGCGATGCTGCCGATGTACATCTACTACTCGATGTTCGGCTTCCAGCGCGTGGGGGACGCGATCTGGGCGGCGGCGGATTCGCGCTCGCGCGGATTCCTCCTCGGAGCCACCGCCGGGCGCACGACGCTCTCGGGTGAGGGCCTGCAGCACGAGGACGGCTCGAGCCACCTTGTCGCCTCCACCATTCCCAACTGCGTGGCCTACGACCCGTGCTTCGCGCACGAGCTCGCGGTGATCCTCGAGGACGGCATGCGCCGCATGCCGCACGCGAAGGAGGACGTCTTCTACTACGTGACGCTGATGAACGAGTCCTACGCGATGCCGTCGATGCCCGAGGGCGCGCGCGAGGGCATCCTGCGCGGCATGCATCGGATTCGCGATGCGAAGGCCGCGAAGGTGCGCTTGATCGGCGCCGGCACGATCCTGAACGAGGTGCTCGCCGCAGCCGACCTGCTCGAGAAGGATTGGGGGATCGCGGCCGAGGTGCAGTCGGTGACCAGCTTCACGGAACTGAGGCGGCGGGCGTTGGATGACGGCCGCAAGGGCGAGGCGAACTGGATCGCCCGCCAGCTTCCCGCCAACGGCACTCCGGTCGTCGCGGCCTCCGACTATGTCCGCGCGGTCGCCGACCTGATCCGCCCGTGGATCGGGGACAAGTACGTCACGCTGGGCACCGACGGCTTCGGCCGCAGCGACACGCGCGCGAACCTTCGGCGCTTCTTCGAGGTCGATCGTCATTCGGTGGCGCTCGCGGCGCTGGCCGCGATCGGGGACTCACGGGTGTCCGAGGCGGCATCGCGCTACGGCGTGGATTTGGCCGCCGCGCCGCCGTGGACCCGATGATCGACAGAGGAATCCCGCCGCCCATGAAGCACCCCGTCCTGCTGTTCGCGGCATGTACCACCGCGTTCCTCCCCGAGATGTCCGCAGCCGCGCCCCCCAAGTCCAGGGCGCGGGAGGCGGTCGTCGAGGCCTCGATCGCCGACCTGCAGAAGGCGATGCAATCGGGCCGCCTCACCTCCAGGCAGATCACGCAGCAGTACTTCGATCGCATCCAGGCGATCGACAAGGCGGGGCCGAAGCTCAACTCGGTCATCGAGGTCAATCCCGACGCGCTCGCGGATGCCGAGGCGCTCGACCGGGAGCGCAAGGCGCGCGGCCCGCGCGGGCCGATGCACGGCATCCCGGTGCTCCTCAAGGACAACATCGCGACCAGGGACAAGATGCAGACCACGGCGGGCTCGATCGCGCTCGTGGGCGCGAAGCCGCCGCGCGATGCCTTCGTGGCCACGCGCCTGCGCGAGGCCGGTGCCGTGATCCTGGGCAAGACCAACCTCTCGGAGTGGGCCAACATGCGCTCGACACGCTCGAGCTCCGGCTGGAGCTCGCGCGGCGGGCTCACACGCAATCCCTATGCGCTCGACCGCAGCGCGAGCGGCTCGTCCTCGGGCTCGGCGGTGGCCATTGCGGCGAGCCTCGCGGCGGTCGCGGTCGGCACCGACACCGACGGCTCGATCGTCTCGCCCGCGTCGGCCAACAACCTCGTGGGCATCCGGCCGACGGTGGGCCTGGTGAGTCGCGCCGGGATCATCCCGATCTCGGTGTCGCAGGACACCGCCGGCCCGATGGCGCGCACGGTCGCCGATGCGGCGCTGCTGCTCGACGCCATCTCCGGCACCGATCCGGCCGACAAGTCCACCGCGGAAGCGGGCAAGCGCAGGGTCGAGTACGCGAAGCACCTCGACCGCAACGCGCTCAAGGGCGCGCGCCTGGGCGTGGTGCGCAGCCAGTTCGCCGGGCGCAACGACCTGCAGGCCGCCGAGATCGAGAAGGCGCTGGCGCTGATGAAGGCGCAGGGCGCCATCCTGGTGGACGTCTCCGAGGTGCCCAACGGCGAGCAGCTCGGCAGGGACGAGCTCACCGTCATGCTCTACGAGCTCAAGAACAACCTGGACGCGTACCTCGCCGAATACGCGCCGGGAGCGCCGGTGAAGACGCTGGCCGACGTCATCGCGTTCAACGAGCGCTACAAGTCGATGGCGATGCCCTGGTTCGGCCAGGAGCACCTCGTCGCCGCGCAAGCCAAGGGCGGGCTCGACAGCCCCGAGTACCTCAAGGCGCGCGATGCGGGCCTCAGGGCCGCGCGCGACGAGGGGATCGACAAGGTGCTGAAGGAGCACAAGCTCGACGCGCTCGTCGCCCCCACGGGCGGCCTGCCGTGGATGAGCGACCTCATCAAGGGCGATGCCAGTGGCGGCGGCTTCACCTCGGCCGCGGCCGTGGCGGGGTACCCGCACGTAACGGTGCCGGGCGGCTTCGTGCACGGGCTGCCGTGCGGCCTGTCGTTCGTGGGCACCGCCTGGAGCGAAGCGCGGCTGATCGCCATTGCCTACGCGTTCGAGCAGGCGGCGAAGCATCGCCGGGTGCCGACGTATCCGAAAACCGTGAACTCGTGGAATCCACAATGACCCGCACCCTTCCGGCCGTGACCGCGGCGGCTCTCCTGGCCGCCGGTTGCGCCGCCGACCACTCCGCCCACCATGGCCAGCAGCACGCCCAGCAGGAAGGCGCCCACGCGCACCATGGGCAGCAGAACACCCGTCCGATGTCCGAGCTGCTCGCGACCTCCCCGGCCTCCGACTGGCGCCGGCTCGACCCCGGGAACACGCTCTACATGGAGATCCCGTCGGGCCGCGTGGTGATCGAGCTCGCGCCCGAATTCGCGCCGAAGAACGCCGCCAACATCCGCACGCTCGTGCGCCAGAAGTACTTCGACGGGATCGCGATCGTGCGCTCCCATGACAACTACGTCGTGCAATGGGCCGATCCCACCGAGAAGCGCGAATTCGGTGCGGCGAGCGCGAAGGTCGAGGGGGAATTCGTGCGTCCCGCCGCGGGCCTCGCGTTCACCAAGCTGCCCGATCCCGACACCTATGGCGAGGCGGGCTTCGCCGCGGGCTTCTGGGCCGCGCGCGAGTCCGCCACGGGCCGTGCATGGATGGTGCACTGCTACTCGACCGTGGGCGTGGGCCGCGGGAACGAAGACGACTCCGGCAACGGTTCGAGCCTCTATGCGGTGATCGGCAGCGCTCCGCGCCTGCTCGATCGCAACATCACGGTCGTGGGGCGCGTGGTGCAGGGCATCGAGAAGCTCTCGGTGCTGCCGCGCGGCACCGGCTCGCTGGGGTTCTACGAGAAGCCCGAGCAGCACACGCCCATCCGCAGCGTGCGGCTGGCGGCCGACGTTCCTCCCGGCGAGCGGGTCGAACTGGAGGCGCTGCGCCCGGACAGCGAGACCTTCCGCCAGATGGTCGAGAACCGCCGCTCCCGCCATGACGATTGGTATAAAGTGCCCGCCGGGCACGTCGATGTCTGCAACGTGCCGCTGCCCATCCGCATCGCCAAGCCCGAGGAGCCCAAGTAAATGGCCGTCGAAGTGACAGGGAAGGAAACCAGGACCGAAGAGCGCAAGGCCGACGAGCGCAAGCCCGAGCCCAAGGACCAGATCTCGGTCACGCGCCATCGCGCGCGCATCGGCGGCAAGCAGGTCGCGTACACGGTCACCTGCGGCACGGTGGTGCTGAAGGAAGAGGCCGAGAAGGACGGCAAGAGCGAGGGCGACAAGGCGCGCGCGCAGGTGTTCTTCATCGCGTACACGCGCGACGACGTGAAGGACAAGGGCAAGCGCCCGCTCACGTTCTCGTTCAACGGCGGCCCCGGCTCATCGTCGGTCTGGCTGCACCTGGGCGTGCTGGGCCCGCGCCGCGTGGCGCTGGACGACGACGGCTTCGCCGCCGAAGTGCCGGGGCGGCTGGTGCCCAACGAGTTCTCGCTGCTGGACGCTTCCGACATCGTGTTCATCGACCCCGTCGGCACCGGCTTCAGCCGCATGGTCGAGGGCGAGAACGTGAAGGAATACCACGAGTACCAGCGCGACCTGGAGAGCGTGGGCTCGTTCATCCGCCTCTACACCTCGCGCTACGGCCGCTGGAGCAGCCCCAAGTACCTGATCGGCGAGTCCTACGGCACCACGCGGGCTTCGGGGCTGGCGTTCCACTTGATCGAGCGCCACGCGATGTACCTGAACGGCGTGATGCTGGTCTCGTGCGCGCTCGACTTCCAGCTGCTGCGCTTCGAGCACTGCAACGACCTGCCGCCGACGCTCTTCCTGCCGACGTACGCGGCCACGGCCTGGTACCACAAGCGCCTTCCCGCCGACCTGCAGAGGAAGGGCGTGGCGAAAGTGGTCGCCGAGGCCGAGGCCTTCGCCGCGGGCGAGTACGCGAGCGCGCTCTTCCGCGGCGCGCGCCTGCCCGCGGCCGAGCGCAAGGCCGTGGCGGCCAAGGTCGCGCGCTACACCGGGCTCACGCCCGAGTACGTCGAACGCACCGACCTGCGCGTCGAGATCTTCCGCTTCTGCAAGGAGCTGCTGCGCGACCAGGGCCGCACGGTAGGGCGCCTGGACACGCGCTATACCGGCGTGGACCGCGATTCCGCCGGCGAGCAGTTCGAGTTCGACCCCGCCATGGCCGAGATCCGCGGCGCGTATTCGGCGGCGATGAACGGCTACGTGCGCGAGGAGCTCAAGTTCGGCGCCGACCTGCCGTACGAGGTGAGCCGGCCGCTGTGGATGAGCTGGGGCTGGAAGGACTTCGCCAACCGCTACGCCGCGATCGGCGACTCGCTGCGCAAGGCGATGAGCGTGAACCCCCGCATGAAGGTCTTCGTGGCGAGCGGCTACTACGATCTCGCCACGCCGCACTTCGCCGCGGACTACTCGTTCGACCACCTGGGCCTGCCCGCGAAGCTGCGCGAGAACCTCGAGTTCTCGTACTACGAGGCCGGCCACATGATGTACACGCACAAGCGCTCGCTCGCGCAGCTCGCCGACCATTTGCGTCGCTTTGTGACCTCCTGAGGGCGGGAGTTACGGTTGAAAGGCCCCGGCGCGCCGTTGTGCGCAGCGCTCCGGATCCGCGCTGTGGCATGTATCACAGGGGAGAACGATCCCCCGTGATAATTTGGGATGCAGAACCTTGAGCCATGGAGCGTCCCAGGACCGCCGTGCCCACCGATCCCGCCCTGCGAAGCGTCGCCGAGTTGCTCGAAGAGCCTGCCCGCCAGGCCGAGCTGCTGAACGCCTTTCCGAGCCTGGTCTGGTGCGCCGACTCCGGCGGCCACTGCAACTTCGTGAACCAGGCGTGGGAGGACTACACCGGGCGCAAGGGCGAGGCCGAGGTCGGGACGCGCTGGCTGGAATCGATCCACCCGGGAGACCGCACCCGCGTCACGCGCGAATGGGATGAAGCGCTCGGCCTGCGCCGCCCCCTCGAGACGCAATACCGGCTGCTGCGTGCCGACGGCGAATACGGCTGGCTCCACCATTCGGCGGTTGCCGTCTACGACGAGAGCGGGCGGCTCAAGGGCTACCTGGGCACGTGCACCGACATCACCGAGCAGCGCTCGGCGGAGCTGCGGGCCCTCTACAAGGAGCAGGAGATCCGCACGCTCGCCGACAACGTGCCGGTGCTGATCGCCTACTACGACCGCCTGGACCTGCGTTGCCGTTTCGCCAACCGCGCCTACGCGCAAACCTGGGGATTGGACGAGCAGTCGATCGTGGGCAAGCGGCTGGTGGAGATCATCGGCGAGGCTGCCCACGGCGAGATCGCGCCCTACGTGGAGCGCGTGCTGAACGGTGAAGTCGTGAACTACGAGCGCACCATCCACGATGCCAAGGGCGGGACTCGAGTCCTCGAGGTGAACCTCAAGCCCCACCGCGCGCCCGACGGAACGCCGCTAGCGGCCTTCGTCCTCATCCACGACATCACGCGGCACCGCGAGGCCGAGCGGCGCGTGCGCGAGAGCGAGGAGCGGCTGCGCAAGTTCGCGGATGCCTCGCGCGCCGGCATCGTCTTCCACGAGGACGGCAAGATCACCGACTGCAACGAGGCGCTGCAATCGCTCACCGGCTACACCTACGAGGAGCTGGTCGGCAGCGAGATCATCCAGTACCTGGTGCCCGAGCGGCGCGACCAGGCGCTGGAGCACGTGCGTACCGGCTACGAGCGGCCGTACGAGTCCGAGATCGTCACCAGGGACGGATCCGTCATCCCGGTCGAGTTCGAGGGCAGGTTGATGCCCCTGGACGGCAAGGTGTATCGCCTCTCCGTCGTGCGCGACATCCGCCGGCGCAAGCAGAACGAGGCGCGCATCGACTTCCTCGCCCACCACGACCTGCTCACGGGGCTGCCCAACCGCGCGCTGCTGCGCGAACGGCTGGAATTCATCCTCGCCAGCGCCCGGCGCCGCGTCAACCGCGCCGCGGTGCTCTTCATCGACCTCGACAACTTCAAGGTGGTCAACGACTCGCTCGGCCACGCGGCCGGCGACGAGCTGCTCAAGGTCGTGGCGGCGCGCCTGCCGGCGGCGCTGCGGGCCGTGGACGTGGTCTCGCGCCACGGCGGCGACGAGTTCCTCGTGGTGCTGCCCGATGTCGAGGACGAGCGCGCGCCCGTGCCCGTGGCGGAGAAGCTCCTCGCCGCGATCTCGGAGCCGATGCTGATCGAGGGCCAGAGCGTCTCGGTGAGCCCGTCGATCGGAATCTCGGTCTTCCCGCGCGACGGCGACAGCGCCGAGGAGCTCATCAAGAACGCCGACGCCGCGATGTACCTCGCCAAGGAGCGCGGGCGCAGCAACTACCAGTTCTTCAACAAGGGCCTCGCCGAGAGCGCGCAGCGCGCCTTCACGCTCGAGACGCGCATGCGCGAGGCGGTCCGCAGCGGCGGCTTCCTGCTGCACTACCAGCCGCAGGTGCGGGTGACCGACGGGTCGGTGATCGGAGTCGAGGCGCTGATCCGCTGGCCGCAGCCGAACGGCGAGTGGATCGAGCCCAACGAGTTCATCCCCGTGGCCGAGCAGCGCGGGCTGATCACCACCATCGGACGCTGGGTGGTGCGCGAGGCGTGCCGCCAAAACAAGGCCTGGCAGGACGAGGGGCTGGCGCCGCTGCCCGTGGCGGTGAACCTCTCGCCGGTCGAGTTCCGCCAGAGGGATTTCGCGATCGAGGTCGAGAAGGTGCTGATGGAGACGGGGCTGGAGGCGCGCTGGCTCGCCTTCGAGCTCACCGAGCGCATGTTGATGGGAGACCTGGCCGAGATGGCGCGCACGCTGGAAGCGCTGAAGCGCCTGGGCGTGGGCCTCGCGATCGACGACTTCGGCACCGGGCACTCCTCGCTCATGCACCTCAAGCGCTTCCCGATCGACAAGTTGAAGATCGACCGCACTTTCGTGCGCGACATGCCGGGCGACGCCGACGACATGGCGATCACCGGCGCGGTGATCGACCTCGCGCGCAACATGGGCATCACCTCGATCGCCGAGGGCGTCGATCGCCTGGAGCAGCTGGAATTCCTGCGCGCGCGCGGCTGCGACGAGGCGCAGGGCTACCTCTTCTGCCGCGCGCTCCCCCCTGATCAGCTCTCAGGCTGGCTGGCCAAGCCCCATAGCGGGACGATTACGAAGGACGTGACGGCTTAGGGACGCGCGAGCGGCTCGCTGTAGCGGAAGTTGAAAGCGCCGCCGTAGTTGCCCTGGCACGAGCCCGCGCCGCAGCGCAGCGTCCCGTTGGCGAATGTCCGGGCGGTGAACCCGACGACGGGAAGCCCTGCGAAGGCGTGGGAGGCCGTCGCAACCTGCCCGGTCGCGAGGTTGGTGCGGGTCGAGATGGACAGGCTCACGAGCGGCCGCGAGGTGGGGCTTGTCGACTCGATCCAGCCGTTCTGGAAACCGGTATTGATCTGGATCGACCCGTTGTGCAAGCCCCGCGTGGTCGAGCCGAACACGGCGGTTCCCGGAGCTGGCGATGGCAGGTGGATTGCGTTGTTGCGGATGGTCGCCACGGCGGCGGTGGCGCAGAGCGCATCGGGCGGACTGGTCGGAGGCAATTCCGGGAAATCCGAACCGAACACGATGGCGCCTTGTTCCTCGCGATTGAAGAACCCGGTCCGCACGATCTCCCTGCTGCAGCCCCAGGCCAGGGGCGCCGAGAACGGCGGTGAAGCCGAGCTCGCGTCCGTGTGGTAGTGGCGCGTGGGCAGCGTCACGACCATGTCGGTGAGCGAGCTTGTCGCGTTGTCCAGGATGTACTCCCCCCGCCACTGGAAGCGCATGAGCACGGCGCTCACCGCGTCCGCAGGGCGGGTCCAGACCGATCGATAGAGGTGCCCATGGGCGATCCTCACGCTCACCGGGTCGATCTCGGCGGCGTTGAAGTCGGGATAGGGATCTCCCGGCGGCCGGAAGAACGGCCGGGAGGCAAGTGCTTCCAGCGCGACCGCGTCGAGCGTGAAGTCCTGGCCGCTGTTCACGTTGATGAGCGTGAGCGTTCCCCACAGGCCACCGCTGGGGCGCGCGACGATGGGCGCGGTCATGGCCCGCATGGCGGCGCAGTTGTTGGGGACGCCCGCGCTGTTGTGGCTCACCGCCGCGGCAGCGGCACCGCCCAGCGTGCCCATCTCGATGATCTCGACATAGCCTTCACGCGTGCGGTCGAGCGTGTCGCCGAAGCCATCCGCGTTCCCGCCGGTGTAATTGTTCGAGTGAAGCGGGAGGCCACGGGTCGAGCCGCTGCCTGTGGCGAACTCCGGATCGGTGCAGGACCGATCCGTGGTGAGTAGTTGCGCGCCGGTCGCGGTCGGCACCAACGCCCCGGCCCACACGTCGTTTGGCGAGAGGTAGAGGTTGAAGTCCAGCACGGCGCGGCCGATGCGTCCTTCGCGCAACCGCACGCGCACCGCCTTGGCCTGGGTGGTGGTGTTGACCACCGAGAGATAGGTGTTGAAGGCGTTGCCGTCGGGCGCGGCGCGCACCGTGTAGTACGGGTATATCAGCGCCTGGCCGTGGCCGTCCGTGTTCAGCTGGACTGCGTGTCCTGGCAGGCTCGCACCCAACGCGAGAGCAACGGCGGCCGAAAGAGGAGTGGGCCTTCGCATCCGATCAGGGCTCCGCGACGGCGGTGAAGTAGCGCAGCGGAAAGGCCCCGCCGTAGTTGCCCTGGCATGAGCCGGCCGCGCACTGGAGCGTGCCGTTGGCGAAACTGCGCGCGCCGAAGCCGACGACCGGAAGCCCCACGTAGCTATGGCTTCCCGGGGTGACCTGGCCGGTGGCGAGGTCCGTGCGCGTGGACGCTGGCTGGCTGACGAGTGGCGGCAGGGGCTGGATGCCCGGCCTCAGGGGCACCATCACCAGCCACCCATTCTGGAAGCCCGCGTTGATGCCGATCGCGCCTCCACCCGACATTCCCCGGGTGGTCGAGCCCAATAGCGCCGTCCGCGTCGTGTCGCTCGGGATCTGGGACGAGCCGTTGCGGACGGAAGCAACGGCGGCCGCGGCGCACAAGCGTCGCTGCGGCTCGTTGGGCGTGGGGGGCACGGGGAAGTTGCTTCCCTGGTCCACAGCGCCTTGCTCCTCCCGGTTGAAGAAGACGGTCGGAAGCACTTCGCCCACCTGCGTGCCACTGCCGCAATCGGCCTTCCAGTCGAGCGTCGCTGCGAAAGGCGGCGAGGCGGTTGTCGCGTTCACATAGTGGTGCCGTGTCGGCAGCGCCACCACGACGTCGGTCAGCGAGGCGGTACCGGCGTCCAGCACGTACTCCGTTGCCCATGAAGCGCGCATGAGGACTGCGCTCACGGCATCCACGGGCCGGCTCCAGAGGGAGCGGTAGGCGTTGCCGTGGGCCAGGACCGTGCTGACGGGATCGATCTCCTGCGCGTTGAAGTCGGGATACGGATCGCCGGGCGGGCGGAAGAACGCGCGCGTCGTGAGACCGTCGAGCGGCGTCGCATCGAGCGTGAAGTCCTGCCCGTTGTTCACGTTGATGAGCGTGAGGGTCCCCCAGAGGCCGCCCGAGGGCGCGCCCACGATCGGGCCCACGGTCGCGCGAATGGCGGGGCAATTGGCCGGGACGCCCGCGGCGGTGTGCGAGACGGCGGCCGCACTCGACCCTGAGAGCGTCGCCATCTCGATCACCTCGACGTAGCCCTCGCGGGTGCGGTCGAGGGTGTCGCCGGAGCCGTCGCCGTTGGTGCCCGTGTAGGCGTTGGAGTGCAGGGCGAGGCCGAGAATGGGCTGGTTGCCGCTCAACGGGCCGGTCGACGCGCCCGTGGGGATGAATGCCGGATCGGTGCACGACGTGTCGGCCGTCAGCAGTTGCGCGCCTGCCGCCGTCGGGACGACGGCCCCTGCCCACACGTCGTTGGGGGAGAGATAGAGGTTGAAATCCAGCACCGGACGCGCCGCGCGGCCTTCGCGTAGCCGTACGCGCACGGCCTTGGCATCGCTCGTGGTGTTCACGACCGTGAGATACGTGTTGAACGCGTTCGCGCCTGCGGATTCACGGACCGTGTAGTAGGGATAGATCAGCGCCTGGCCGACGCCGTTGGCGTTGAGGTGGACGGCTTGCGCGGAAAAGCTCCCACCGACAGCTGCGGCGGTCGCAGCGGCAAGGCGTGAAAGCGTGCGTTTCGGGGGCATATCCGTTCCTAGGGCGGGAAGATCGAGCGCCGGTACTTGAACTCGAACGCACCGCCGTAGTTTCCCTGGCAGCCGGGTGCGCCGGCGCACGAGAGCGTTCCATTGCTGAACGTGCGCACGGAGAACCCGATGACGGGCAATCCGCTGAAGGCATGCGCGCCCGGGATGACCTGGCCGCTTGCGAGATCAACACGGATCGAGGATGGCAGGCTCATGAGGGGTGCCCGAGGCGGAAGGCCCGCCGCGAGCGCGCCGATCAGGACCCAACCGTTCTGGAAAGGAGACGCAACGTTTCCGATGCCGCCCCTGAGGAAGCCGCGGGTGGTCGATCCCAGCACCGCCGTGCGTGTCGTGTCGCCCGGCATGTGGATGGAGCCGTTGCGAAGCGAGGCGACGCCGGCGGCCGCGCAGTGCCGCGCGTCCAGGAGGGGATCTGGAGGCGGGCAAACGCCCGCTCCGCAGCCGTCCGCCACGGCCGCACGCTCCTCGCGGTTGAAGAACGCGAACGCGATGTCTTCCCCGAGGGCCTGCGGGCTGCCGCTTTGGACGCAGGCGGCGTCCCAAATCCCCGGGGCGCTGAAGGGCGGCGTGAAGCGCGTCGCGTCCACGTAGAAGTGCCGCGTCGGCAGCGTGGCGACGAGATCGGTGAGCGACGACGTGTCGTTGTCCAGCACGTACTCGGCCAGCCACTCGTGGCGCATCAACACGGCGCTCACGGCGTCCACGCTGTACTCCCAGACCGACCGGTACACCTGTCCGTTGGCGACCACGACGCTCACCGGGTCGATCTCGTTGGCGAAGAAGCCGGGATAGGGATCGCTGTAGTGGCGGTGGAACTGGTACAGGCTCAGGTTCGCGAGCGCGGTGACGGGAATCGCGAAGTCGCGGCCGTTGGCGACGTTGATCAGCGTGCCGGTGCCCGAGAGCTGGCCGGTGGGTGCGGTCAGCATGCGTGAAGGAATCGTGGGGTTCGCATGGATGTAGCCGCAGTTGTTGGGCACCCCGGCGGAGGTGAGCGAGACGGCTGCCGCGGCCGCGCCGGAAAGCGTGGCCATCTCGATCACCTCGACGTAGCCTTCGCGTGTGCGCTCGAGGCCCGTGCCGAAGCCGTCGCCATTGCCGCTGCCAGCGGCGTAGCTCGTCGCGCTGAAGGTGGTCGAGGCGACGCCTTCCGACCTCGCGAAGGGGGGATCCGTGCAGGAGGCGTCGCGGGTGACCAACCGCGTGCCGCCCGCGGAAACGTCGCTGGAATCCTCCACCGGGATCACCGCCGCCGTCCAGACGTCGTTGGGCGAGAGGAAGAGGTTGAAGTCCAGGACCGGCCGAGCCGCGCGGCCCTCCCGGAAGCGAACGCGCACGGATTTCGCGAGCGTGGTGGTGCTCACGATGGAGATGTAGGTATTGAACGCGTTCCCGCCCTCGGAGGAGCGCACGGTGTAGTAGGGAAAGATGAGCGCCTGGCCCAGCCCGTCGGAACTCAGCGAAACGGCGGAGGCGCTGGTCGCGAGCGCTCCGGCGATGGCCGCGACCAAACGACGCGGTCGCGCCTTCACGGCACCACCAGGCCGCGGGAGTGACGCATCGGGAATGCGCTGCCGTAGGTTCCCTGGCACACCGCGCCCGAGCAGGAAAGCCGGCCATTGTTGAACGTGCGCGCGAAGAAGCCCACGGCCGGCAGGCCGAAGAACGTATGCCGACCCGTCAGCGTCTCGCCCGTATCGAGGTTCACTCGCACCGAGGTGGGAAGGCTGCCCAGGCCCAGGGCTGTCGCGGCCGCGCTGGTCGTAGCGATCACGATCCAACCGCCCGCGCCCAGGGCCGTCCACCGTCCGTCGCCTGCGGCAAGCCCCAGGTTGGTCGAGCCGAAGACGGAACTGGAGGTGGCATCGGACGGCTGCCCCATGGGGAGCAGCGACGCGACGGCAGACGCGGCGCAAATCGAGGCGGCGATGGCCGGACAGGGGAGTCCGGGGAACGGGGAGCAAGGAAAGAAACTGCCCGACTCGCGGTTGAACGAAATCCGCGAGAGGAACTCCCCTAGCTGCGAAGCACCTGCCACGTCGCACGTGGGTGACCAGCCGCTCCTTCCATTGAAGGGCGCGGTCGATCCGCCGGCCGTGACGTAGTAGTGCCGGGTGGGCAACGTCACCACCAGGTCGGTGGCGGAGGCCGTTTCCGGATCGATTGTGTATTCGGCGGACCAGTAGTGGGACATCAGGACCGCGCTCACGGCGTCCTGCGGCCGGCTCCAGGTCGAGCGATAGAGGTAGTTGGTGTTGAAGATGGACCTGTCCGGGGGCATGTAGGAGGTGTCGATGCCCTTCTTGATCACGACGCTCACCGGATCGATCTCCGTGGCGGCGAAGTCGGGATACGGATCGGCGGGCGGGCGGAAGTACGAGCGCGAGGCGAGCGAATCGAGCGCGGTGGCGTCGAGCGTGAAGTCCTGCCCGTTGTTCACGTTGATGAGCGTGAGCGTGCCCCACAGGCCACCGCTGGGCGGGGCGACCGACGGGGCGGATGTCGCGCGGATGGCCGCGCAGTTCACCGGGACGCCCGCGTTGTTGTGGGTCACCGCGTTCCGGCTCTCGCCTGTGAGCGTCGCCATCTCGAGGATCTCGACATAGCCTTCGCGCGTGCGGTCGAGCGTGTCGCCCGAACCGTCGGCTTGCGCACCCGAGAACCCATCGCGCCGCAGCGCGAGCGCGTTATTCGCGAAAGGCGGATCGGTGCAAGAGGTGTCCGTGGTCAACAACTGCGCCCCCTCCGCGGTCGGCACCACCGCACCGGCCCAGAGGTCGTTGGGCCCGAGGTAGAGGTTGAAGCTCAGCGCCTCGCGCCCGTTGCGCCCTTCGCGGATGCGCACGCGCAGCGCCTTGGCATCGCTGGTGGAGTTGCCGACCGAGAGGTAGGTGTGGAACGCATTACCGCCCGCCGAGCGGACGGTGTAGTAAGGGTAGATGAGCGCCTGGCCGAGACCGTCGGGATTCAGCGACACCGCATGGGCGGCGGAAGGGAGGAGTGCGGCTGCGATGACGGCGGAGAGGTAATTTTTCTTCAGAAAGGCGCCGCGTCGCATGACGCGATCATAACGAATGCCGTGCGAGCGCCCAAGCGACGTGTTCACGCACGAGCGCGGAAGAATGTTCCCGGCGGGACTGGAGCGCGGCGACGATCGCATCGCTGCGCGGCGCGTTGCCGAGCGCCACCGCGATGTTCCGAAGCCAGCGCTCGTGCCCGATACGCCGGATGGGCGACCCTTCGAGGCGCCGGTCGAAGTCCTCCTCGCTCCAAGCGAAGAGCTCGACCAGCGCGGCCGAGTCCAAGCCGTTGCGTGGGTCGAAGTCGGCGAGCGTCGAGACCTTGGCCCACTTGTTCCAGGGGCAGACGAGCTGGCAATCGTCGCAGCCGTAGATGCGGTTGCCCATCATCGCGCGCAGCTCTTCGGGGATCGCGCCGTGGTGCTCGATGGTGAGATAGGAGATGCAGCGGCGCGCATCGAGCTGGTAGGGCGCCACGATCGCCTGCGTGGGGCAGACCTCGATGCATTTCGTGCACGTGCCGCAGTGGTCGGTCACGGGCGCGTCGCGCGCGAGGTCGAGACCCACGAAGAGCTCGCCCAGGAAGAAGAGCGAACCCGCGTCGCGCGAGAGCAGCAGCGTGTGCTTGCCGCGCCAGCCCAGGCCGCTTCGGGCCGCGAGCGCCACTTCCATCACCGGTGCGCTGTCGGTGAAGACGCGATAGGGAAACGCGCCCAACTCGGAGGTCATGCGGTCGGCGAGCGCCTGCAGGCGCGAGCGCAGCACTTTGTGGTAATCGCGGCCGAGCGCGTAGCGCGAGACGAAGGCGCTCGCGGGATCGGCGAGGGTCTCCCACGAATCGCGCGCTTCGGGCGAGGTATAGGGCAGGCGCGCGGTGATCACGGAGAGCGTTCCGGGCACGAGCTCCGCAGGTCGGGCCCGGCGCGTGCCATGGCGGGCCATATAATCCATCTCGCCGTGCCAGCCTCGCCCCAGCCATTCCATGAGGCGCGCCTCCTCGGCGTCGAGCTCGGTGCCCGCGATCGCAAGCGCGTCGAAGCCAAGCTCGCGGCCCCAGCGCTTGATGCGTTCCTCGACGCCCGTTTCCACCCCCATGCCCGGATGTTAGCGCTCGACACCTACCTCGCCGACGAAGCCGCGACGCTCGCCCTGGGCGCGGCGCTGGGCCGGTCGCTCGCGCCGGGCCTGGCGATCCACCTGCGGGGGGAGCTCGGCGCCGGGAAGACGACCCTCGTCCGGGGGGTGCTCCGCGGGCTGGGCTGGGAAGGGGCGGTCAAGAGCCCGACCTATACGCTGCTTGAACTTTATGAAGTTTCGAGGTTATTATTGCATCACTTTGATTTTTATAGGTTCCGCGAGCCGCAGGAATGGAGCGACGCCGGGTTTCGGGAGACCTTCAACGGGCGCAATGTGAGCCTGATCGAATGGCCCGAGAGGGCCGGCGATCTCTTGCCGCCGCCGGACGTGGAAATCGTCCTGGAATCAAGTGGCGAAGGGCGCAACGCGAGCTTGCGCTCACACTCCGCACAAGGGGAAATGTGCCTCACACTGATGGCACAGTGCTCCCCGTACCTACATACGGCATCCTGAAGCTGCTACTTCTTGTAGCTGCGCTGCTTGCCTTGGCGGCACCGGCCTTCGCGGCCGAGAAGGTGCTCTCGTCGCGCGTCTGGCCGGCCGAGGAGTACACGCGCGTGACGCTCGAGACCGCGCGTCCGGTCAAGCACCAGTACTTCTTCGTGACCGACCCCGACCGGCTCGTGCTCGACCTCGAAGGCATCGACCTCAACGACGAGCTGCGCGCCCTGTCGGCGAAGGTGGGCGTGGACGATCCCTACATCAAGTCGCTGCGCGTGGCGGTGAACCGTCCGGGCGTGGTGCGCGTCGTCTTCGACCTGCGCGCCGAGGTGAAACCGTCGGTGTTTCCGCTGGCGCCCGTGGGCGAGTACAAGCATCGCCTCGTGCTCGACCTGAATCCCACCAAGCCGCGCGATCCGCTGCTCGCGCTCATCGCGCCGAAGCCCGACCTCATCGGCGAGATCGCGGGCGCGTCCCTCGCAACGGTGCCACCGGACCTGCCCGTGGTGCGCCTCGAGCCGCCCGAGGCGACGTCCAGGCCCGCGCAGCCGGCGGTCGCGGCCAAGGCACCGCCGCAGCGGCCGGTGAAGGACCGCCTCGTGATCGTCGCCATCGATGCCGGCCACGGTGGCGAGGATCCGGGCGCGCGCGGGCGGCACGGCACGCGCGAGAAGGACGTGACGCTCGCCATCGCCCGGCGCCTCAAGGTCGCGATCGACAAGGAGCCGGACATGCGCGCGGTGCTGGTGCGCGACGGCGACTACTTCATCCCGCTCGGCGACCGTGTCGGCAAGGCGCGGCGCGTGAAGGCCGACGTGTTCGTTTCCATCCACGCCGACGCGTGGGTGCGCCCGGATGCGCGCGGCTCGTCGGTGTTCGCGCTGTCCGAGCGCGGCGCCACCTCGGCCGCGGCGCGCATGCTCGCGCAGAAGGAGAACGAGAGCGACCTGATCGGCGGCGTGAACCTGGGCGTGCGCGACCCCATCCTCGCGCGCACGCTGATCGACCTGTCGCAGACGGCGACCCTCAACGACTCGCTGAAGCTCGCGCGCCACGTGCTCTCGGAGCTGGGCGACGTGGGCGACCTGCACAAGCAATCCGTGGAACAGGCGAGCTTCGCGGTGCTGAAGGCCCCCGACGTGCCCTCGATCCTCGTGGAGACGGCCTTCATCTCCAACCCGGAGGAAGAGAAGCGCCTGAAGGACACCGCGTACCAGGAGAAGCTCGCGGGCGCGATCCTCGGCGGCATCAAGCGCTACCTGGCGCAGAACCCGCCGCTGCAGCAGCGCTCGAAGTTCGCGACGAACTAGCGCGTTCGGAGAGCGGGGCTGGCTTCTAGACGGCGGCGACGGCGGGCCGCGGGGCGTGCGAGCGCAGCATCGCGGTCGCTTCGGTCGCGATCACCGGACGCGAGAAGTAGTAGCCCTGGAACGCCTCGCATTGGTTCGCGCGCAGGAACTCCAGCTGGGCGTGGTTCTCGACGCCCTCCGCGACCACGCGCAGCTTCAGCCGCTTCGCCATGGCGATGATCGCCTCGGTGATCGACCCGCTCGGCAGGTCGCCCGGCAGGTTGGCGATGAACGACCGGTCGATCTTCATGCTCGAGGCCGGCAGCCGCGTGAGCTGGTTCAGGCTCGAGTAGCCCACGCCGAAGTCGTCCACGGCCACGTGCATGCCCGCCGCCCGCAGCTGCGTGAGCGTCTCCACCGACTGCTCGATGTTGCGCATGATCATCGTCTCGGTGATCTCGAGCTCGATGCGCTTGGGATCGGCGCCGGTCTCGCGCACGATCGACATGAGCGTCGCCACGAGCCGGCGCGACATGAACTGGCGCGGCGAGATGTTGATCGAGACGGTATCGGGGGCGAGGCCCTCCAGCTCCCAGCGCTTGAGCTGCTTGCAGGCGGTGCGGAACACCCACTCGCCGATGGGCACGATCAGCCCGAGCTCCTCGGCAACGGGGATGAAGTCGTTGGGGCCCACCTCGCCCTTCTGCGGGTCCTGCCAGCGAACCAGCGCCTCCATGCCCGAGATGCGGCCGGACTCGAGCTCGACCTGCGGCTGGTAGCGCAGGAAGAACTCCTCGTTCTCGATCGCCTTGCGCAGGCGCGACTCGATCTCCAGGCGCTTGGCGAGCAGGAAGTTCAGGTCGGTGGTGAAGAAGCGCACCGTGGCGCGGCCGGCGTCCTTGGCCTGGTACATCGCGCTGTCGGCCTGCTTGAGCAGTTGCTGCACGTCGGTGGCGTCGTTCGGGTAGTGGCTGATGCCGATCGACGGCGTGATGTGGATCTCGTGCCCGGCGATCTCGACCGGTCGGGCGACCTCGAGGAGGATCTTGTCGGCGACGGTGCGCGCGTGCTCCGGGCGGTCGAGGTCCGGCAGGATGACCACGAACTCGTCGCCGCCCTCGCGCGAGACCGTGTCGACCTCGCGCACGCACTGCACCAGGCGCCTTGCGATGTCCTTGAGGATGAAGTCGCCGGTGTCGTGGCCGAGCGAGTCGTTCACGACCTTGAAGCGGTCGAGGTCGAGGAAGAGCACCGCGACGTGGCGCTGCTTGCGGCGCGCGGCCATGATCGCCTGGTGCAGGCGGTCCTGCATGAGGCGCCGGTTGGGCAGCCCCGTGAGCGCGTCATGGTGCGCCATGTAGTGGATCGTGCGCTCGGTGTTCAGGCGCTCGGTCACGTCCTGGATCAGCGAGGCGAAGCCCATCACGTCGCCCGCTGCGTTGACCAGGGGAGCGTTGTACCACTCGCAGTGGATGGTGCGGCCGCCGCGCGTGATGTTGGTGAGCGTCGACTTGTTGCCGTCGCGCGACTCGAGCAGGTCGTAGCACATCGCCGCGGCGGCGGGCCGTTCGCCCGGCGCGCACAGCAGGTGGTGCAGCGGCATTCCCCGCGCCTCTTCCTGGTTGAACCCGAAGATGCCCTCGGCCGCCGGATTCCACGCCGTGATGCGCTGCTGGTGGTCCCACTCGATCACCGCGAGCGGCGTGCGCTCGAAGTGCAGGCGCAGCTTCTGCCCCGCGACGAGCTCGCCTTCCTGCGCGCGCAGCCGCCCGATCATCTCCTCGGCCAGCGCGAGGTTCGCCTCCTGCAGGCGGGTTCTCTCGCTGGTGAGCTCCTGGTTGAGCGAGTCGCGCGCCCGGCGCGTGGTGAGCGACTCGACCAGCGAGCGGTGGACCAGCGCGTGCACGTAGGGCAGGCCCCCCGCCAGCAGCAGGATCACGCCGGAGAGGAACATCTGGTTGCGGTCGCCGCTCGAGCCCAGGTTGACGGCGAGCGGCACGAGGCCCAGGAAGGCGGTGATCTTGTAGGCGTAGCGGTGCGGCGCGTAGTACGCCACGGCGCCGGTCATGAGCAGCATCACCAGCATCACCACCGAGAGGCGCTGGACCATGCGGCTCGCGTCCGGCAGCAGGATCGTCCCGATCGCCATCCAGCAGAGGCCCGCCAGCACCGTCCCGCCGATGAAGGCGCTTTCCCACTTCGGCGTGGACTCGGGCGGCGGATCGCCCTGGACGTAGGCCTTGTACATGAGGTACCGGCCGATGCACACCAGCGAGACCGCGGCGAACCAGATGAAGAGCCCCGGCCGCGCGAGGTCTTCCCACAGGATGGCGCCCAGGATGAAGACCACCAAAAGGGTGGCGAGGTAGCCGACGAGCGAAAAGCGGAACAGCAGCTTCAGCTGCTCCGCATGCAGCGGCGTCCCCCCGGCCGGCTCCGAAGGCTCGTCCTTCGGCTCTCCCTTGGTCATCCCACCCCCAGGGCGTGGCGCCCCAATTTGGTGTTCTTGATGTGGAATGTCGCGTGCTGACACGCAGTGTAACATTCGATGTGGGCCGCATCCGAACGCTTTCCGAGCTCCTCGTCGACCAGATCGCGGCGGGCGAGGTCATCGACCGCCCTGCGGCCGCCCTCAAGGAACTGATGGAGAACAGCCTCGACGCCGGCGCGCAGAGCGTCGCGGTCGAGCTCTCCGAAGGTGGGGCCCGCCGCATCCGCGTGATCGACGACGGCGGCGGCATCGAGCCCGACGACCTGCCCCTCGCGGTAGCCCGCTTCGCGACCAGCAAGATCGCCACGCTGGCGGACCTGGAGCGCGCCGCCACGTTGGGCTTCCGCGGCGAGGCGCTCGCCTCGATCGGCGCCGTCTCCCGCCTCGGGATCGTGAGCCGCGCGGCGACCGAGCGCCATGCCTGGCGCATCGCCTGCGAGGCCGGGCAGGTCTCGCCGGTCGAGCCCGCGGCCCTGGCCGCCGGCACCGCGATCGAGGTCGAGGACCTGTACTTCAACACGCCCGCGCGGCGCAAATTCCTGAAGAGCGAGGCGACCGAGTTCGCGCGCTGCGACGAGGCCTTCGCGCGCATCGCGCTGTCGCGCCCGCAGGTCGCCTTCTCGCTCTCGCACAACGGCCGGCGCTCCTCGCACCTTCCGCCCGAGGATGCGCGCGGCCGCACCGCGCGGGTGATCGGCCCCGAGTTCGCCCAGTCCGCGGTCGAGGTGGATTCGCACAGCGCGCGCCTTTCGCTTCGCGGGCTCGCGGCGGCGCCCGGCTTCAGCCGCCCGTCGCGCGACGCGCAGTACCTCTTCGTGAACGGCCGCCACGTGCGCGACAAGGTCCTGCTGCACGCCGTGCGCGAGGCCTATGCGGACGTGCTGCACCACGACCGCCATCCCGCCTACGTGCTCTTCCTCGAGATCGACCCCGCGTTGGTCGACGTGAACGTGCACCCGACCAAGAGCGAGGTCCGCTTCCGCGACTCGAGCGCGGCCCACCAGTTTGTCTTCCACGCATTGAACCGTGCGCTGGCGGGCGCAAAACCGGGGTCGGAATCGGGTCAGACGCCGCCCTCGCCGGGGTCCGCACCCGGATTCAGTCCGGCCTTCCAGCCGTCGCTGGCGGTGGCGCAGCCGGCGACCGCGTATGCGGCGATGTTCGAGGCGGCGGTGGCCGACGCAAGGCGCGCGGAGCCGATGCCGGCCGTGGCGGGCGCCGAAGCGCCGACGCTGGGTTTCGCGGTCGCGCAAATCCATGGTGTGTACGTGCTCGCGCAGAACGCTGCCGGGCTCGTCATCGTGGACATGCACGCCGCGCACGAGCGCATCGTGTACGAGCGCCTGAAGACGGAGCTCGACGCGGCGGCGCTGCCATCGCAGCCGTTGCTGGTGCCGATCCCGCTCACGGCGACCGGCGAGGAGCTGGAGCAGGCCGAGGCGGGGCGCGACGCGCTGATGGCACTGGGCTTCGACGTGGCCGCGGCGGGTCCCAGGCAGCTTCTCATTCGTGCGGTGCCGGCCCTGCTCGCCGACCTCGACGCGCCGGGCCTGCTGCGTTCGGTGCTGCGCGAGATGGCGGAGTTCGGCGCGAGCCGCGTGCTGCTCGAGCGCCGCAACGAGCTCCTCTCCACCATGGCCTGCCATGCCGCGGTGCGCGCCAACCGCAGCCTGACACTCCCGGAGATGAACGCGCTGCTGCGCCAGATGGAGCAGACCGAGCGCGCGGGCAGCTGCAACCACGGGCGGCCGACGTGGGTGCAGTTCGCCATGGCGGACCTCGATCGCCTCTTCATGAGAGGGCGCTAGACAGCGCGGGCGGGGGTGGCGAAGAAGGCGGTCTTCCTGCTGGGCCCGACAGCGAGCGGCAAGACCGCGGTGGCGCTGCACCTGGCGCGCCGCTTTCCCTTCGAGGTCGTGAGCGTCGACTCGGCGCAGGTCTACCGCGGCATGGACGTGGGCACGGCCAAGCCGCCTCCCGGGATGCGCGCCGAGGTCCCGCACCACCTCATTGACCTCGTCGATCCGACCGAGGCCTACTCGGCCGGCCGCTTTCGCGACGATGCCCTGCGACTCGCCTCCGAGATCCACGCGCGCGGACGCATTCCCCTCTACGCCGGGGGCACGATGCTCTACTTTCGGGCGCTCACGCAGGGACTCGCCGACCTGCCCGCCGCCGACCCGGAGCTGCGCGCGGAGATCGACGAGCGCGCGGCCCGGTTGGGATGGCCCGGCCTGCACGCCGAGCTCGCGGCCCTGGATCCCGCCGCCGCGGCACGGCTCGAACCCACGGATTCGCAACGCATCCAGCGCGCGCTCGAGGTGCACGCGCTGACGGGCGAGCCGCTGTCGGCGCTGCAGGCGCGGCGGCCCGAGGCATCGCTCCCCTTCGAGCCGCTGCAGCTCGCGCTCGAGCCCTCCGACCGCGCCGTGCTGCACCGGCGCATCGCCGAGCGCTTCGAGGCAATGCTGCGCGAGGGGCTGCTGGAGGAGCTCGAGGCCCTGCGGAAGCGCTACGCGCTATCGGCGTCCCTGCCGTCGATGCGCGCCGTGGGCTACCGGCAGGCCTGGGAGACACTCGAGGGAGAGCAGCCGGTTGAGACGCTCGCCGCGCGCGGATCCGCCGCCACGCGCCAGCTGGCCAAGAGGCAACTCACCTGGCTTCGGGCGATGGACCCCGCGGTGGAGCGTTACGACTGCCTGCGGCCCGACCTGGCCGCGGCGGTGGAAGCGCGCGTGGCGCGCTTCCTCCATGCCCCGGCAGACCGGCCCTAGTCGTTGCCGTGGTACTTGAAGCTCACCTTCATCTTGACGCGGTAGATGAGCTTGCTGCCCTCGATCTTCACGTCGAGCTTGTCGACCTCGGCCACGCGCAGGTCGCGCAGGCTGCGCCCGGCAGTCTTCACGCCGTTGGCCGCGGCATCGGCCCAGGACTGGGTGCTGGTGCCGACGAGCTCGATGACTTTGTAGACGGCGGAAACATCCTTGCTTTTCTTGGCCATGCGGGTCTCTCCTGGTTGGATGGCTTGCGGACGCTTCGCCACCAATATACCGCTAGCGCGGGGAGCGCACCGTGACGGAGGCTCCACCCTCGCCGAAGGTCACGTCGAGTTCGGCGCCCGGCGCAAGTCCCGTGCTCGACCGGCGCACGTGCCCGTCGGGATCGCGCACGATGCTGTAGCCGCGCGCGAGCACGCGCGTGGGGTCGAGGTGGGTGAGTGCCGTGCGCAGCGAGGCGAGGTGGCGCGTGCCGTCCGCGAGGCCCCTCCGCGCGGCGATCGACATGCGGCGCGCCAGTGCGGCGAGCTCGCGCGACTGGCGCTCGATGCGCTGCGAGGGCGTGAGCAGCCGCCGCGCCAGGCTGTCGAGGCGCTGCGCGCGCGTCTCCATCTGCCGACGCAGGTCGCGTGCCATGCGCCGCTTGAGCGCCGCAAGGGATTCGCAGAGCGCCTCCCGATCGGGACTCGCGACAGCCGCCGCTGCGGTGGGCGTGGGCGCGCGCAGGTCGGCCACGAAGTCGGCGATGGTGAAGTCGGTCTCGTGGCCCACGCCGCTCACCACGGGAATCGGGCAGGCGTCGATCGCGCGCGCGACGACCTCCTCGTTGAAGGCCCACAGGTCCTCGAGGCTGCCGCCGCCGCGACAGACGATGAGCACGTCCGCGTCCTGGCGCTCGCCGGCGATGCGAATCGCGCGCGCGATCTGCGAGCCGGCTCCCTCGCCCTGCACCGGCGCGGGGTAGAGGATCACGGGCGTCATCGGCGAGCGCCGGCGCAGCACCGTGAGGACGTCGCGGAGCGCCGCCGCCTCACGCGAGGTCACGATGCCGATCGCGCGCGGGAAGGCCGGCAGCGCCCGCTTGCGGTCGGGATCGAACAGGCCATCGGCCGCGAGCTTCGCCTTGAGCTTCTCGAACGCCTCGTGCAGCGCGCCACGGCCCGCGCGGCGCAACTCGTCGACGGCGAGCTGGTAGGAGCCGCGCGGCTCGTAGAGCGTCACGCGTGCGCGCAACTCCACCCGCAAGCCGTTCTCCGGGCGAAAGTCGAGGAACTGCGCGCGCGAGCGATACATCACGCAATCGATCGAGGCCGCCTCGTCCTTCAGGCAGAAGTACCAGTGGCCCGATGTCGCCGGCTTCACGTTGGAGAGCTCGCCCGTGACCCAGAGCATCTCGAACTGGTTCTCCAGCAGCGTGCGCACGCGCCGGTTCAGCTCGGTCACGGTTAGGGCGGGAGGGGGGACGAGGGGGAGCTGCATGGGAAGGGCGCATCGTAGTCCAACGGGGCATGTGGCGTCGTAGGAATAGCCGCCATGGGGGTGTAGGAAGGGGTGAAGGGGCACGTAAGACTCTTGACAATGGCATTTCTCCGAGTGAAAGCGCGGGAATCGTCTATCCACCGGGGTCGGCCGGGGCCGGCCGGGCTTTCGTCAGCGCCAGCGGCATTTCCCGCTCAAGGGGCAAAGGTGCTGCAAGCCATTGATATAACGGAGAAATATTGAGCGCTCAAAGTTTGAGCAAAAAAAGAAAAAGCCTTTCGCGTACGGCACTTGGAGACCCTGCCGGAATATCGTCCACAGGCTTATCCACAGGCTCTGTGGATGATTTGCCACGTTCCGTAGGCATCGCTGCCACAAGCCACACCCAGTGTCGAGTGTCGCGTGGAAATTCCTTTCCCCAATGGCATCAAGCGCTTCCCTGGTCGCCTTGTGGGTTGAGGTGGCCCCGCCCCCAAGCCCTTGTGGAATCAGCGACCGCGGGCTAAAGTGCCTGCGGCTTTCCGAAGGAGTGCATTCGCAAGTGTTGTCGATCATCGAAGCGGCCGGATGGCCGATCTGGCTCATCATCGTCACCTCCGTAGTCGCGCTCGCCATCATCGGGGAGCGCTTCTGGTCCCTCCGCCAATCGGTCGTCGCTCCGCGCGAGATGCTTCCCGCGACGATCCAGGAGTACCGCGCGAAGGGCGTCACGCAGGAACTCATCAACCGCCTCCAGCGCGGTCCCCTCGTGGGCCGCATCTTCGCCGCCGCGCTGGTGAACGAGAAGGCCCCGCGTGAAGCGCTGAAGGACGCGGTGCAGGATGCCGGTCGCGCCGTGGGCCTGGAGCTCGAGCGCTTCCTCACCACGCTCGGCTCGATCGCCACGGTCTCCACCCTGCTGGGCCTGTTCGGCACGATCGTCGGCATGATCGAGATCTTCGGCTCGCAGAACCCGGCTTCCGGAACGGGCAACCCGGGCCAGATGGCGCACGGCATCTCGGTCGCCCTCTACAACACGCTCTTCGGCATCGGCGTGGCCATCCCGGCGGTGATCTTCTACCGCCACTTCCGCAACCGCGTCGACGTCCTGGTGATCGAGATGGAGAGCCAGGCGATCAAGCTGATCGAGATCCTCCACGGCGAGCGCAGGGGATGAATTTCCGCCGCAGCCGCGAGCGGGAAGAGATCGAACTCAACCTCATCCCGCTGATCGACATCCTGATCGTCGTGCTGATCTTCCTGTTCCTCACGACGACGTACAGCAAGTACGCCGAGCTGCAGATCAACCTGCCCGAGGCCGCGGCGGAGCGCGCCACCGACAAGCCGCAGACGCTCAACATCGCGGTCGACGCGGGCGGCAAGTACGCCATCAACGGCGTGCCCACCCCCTTCGGCAGCACCCAGGCCTTCGCCACGGCGATGCGTGACGCGGCCAAGGGCGCGCGCGAGCCGGTCGTCGCGATCAGCGCCGACGCCGCCGCCAAGCACCAGGACGTGGTGAACATCATGGAAAGCGCGCGCCTGGCGGGCTACAACCACATCTCGTTCACGACCCAGCGGCGCTAGGAATAAATGGGGTCAGACTCCAATTAAGTTAATTCGCCATTTTTCGATCCGTCTGGCGAACCGAAAAATGGCGAATTAACTTAATTGGAGTCTGACCCCATTTATTCCTGGATCCAATCCGAGTGGCAGCGCTTGGGCGGCCTCGCGCTCGTGATGCTGCCGTTCGCGCTCGTCTTCCGCGCGGTCTCCGCCCTGCGCCGCGCGCTCTACCGCGCGCGCATCCTGCCGTCGTGGCGCGCCCCGGTGCCGGTGATCGTCGTGGGCAACATCAGCGCCGGCGGGACGGGAAAGACCCCGCTGGTGCTCTACCTCGTCGAGCTGCTGCAGCGGCACGGCCTCAATCCCGGCGTGGTGGCGCGCGGCTACGGGCGCGTGCCCCCGGGTGAGCATGACCCGCGGGGCGTGGTGCGCGTCTATCCCGACGTGGCGACGCCCGAGCACTTCGGCGACGAGCCGGTGCTCATCGCGCGGCGCGCGCGCGTGCCGGTGTACATCTCTCCCGACCGCGCGGCGGCTGCGCGCGAGCTGCTCTCCGCGCATCGCGAGGTCGACGTGGTCGTGAGCGACGACGGCCTGCAGCACTACGGGCTCGGGCGCGACGTCGAGATCGCCGTCGTCGATGCCGAGCGCGGTTTCGGCAACCGCCTGCCGTTGCCGTCGGGGCCGCTGCGGGAGCCCGTGTCGCGCCTGCGCACCGTCGACGCGGTGGTGGTGAACGGCGGCGAACGCGACGACGTGCCGGGGGAGCGGCGCTTCTCGATGCGCCTTGCCGGCGAGCGCTTCGCGAGCCTCGCGGGCAACCAGGAGCTGGGCCCCGCCGAGTTCGCGCTGGCCGCGCGCGGGCGCCAGGTGGTGGCGCTGGCCGGCATCGGCAATCCGCGGCGCTTCTTCGACCACCTCGGGGCGCTCGGCATCGACGCGCGCGCCATCGCGCTGCCCGACCACCACCACTTCCAGCCGCGCGACGTGAAGCTCCCGGGCGCGGAGCTGATCGTCATGACGGAGAAGGATGCCGTAAAATGCGCCGCATTCGCCGATGCGCGCATGTGGTTCCTGCGCGTCGAGGCCGCCCTGCCGCGGGAGTTCGACGACTTCGTCCTCGCGCGCGTCGAATCATCCCGCCGGAGAGCCGATGGACTCCAAGCTGCTTGAAATCCTGGTGTGCCCGGTCTGCAAGGGGCCACTGCTCTGGAAGAAGGAAGCGCTCGAGTTCGTCTGCAAGGCGGACCGCCTCGCGTTCCCGGTGAAGGACGACATTCCGGTGATGCTCGAGGAGGAAGCCCGGCAACTCAAGCCCGACGAGGAAAGCTAGCGCCTCCGATGCGTCGCCCGAGCTTCTTGCAGCGTCGTGTCGGAGCCGGGTAGCCCTGTGAGCCCTGCGTTCACCGTGGTCATCCCGGCGCGCATGCGGTCCACGCGCCTGCCGAACAAGATGCTCGCCGACGTCGCGGGCAAGCCCCTGGTGGCGTGGGTCGCCGAGCGCGCCCGGCAGAGCGGGGCGGCGCGCGTGGTGATCGCCACCGACCATGCCGACATCGAGCGGGCGGTGCGCGCGCTCGGAATCGACGCCTGCATGACGGCCGAGTCGCATCCAAGCGGCACCGACCGCATCGCCGAAGCCGCGCGCAAGCTCGGGCTGGCGCCGGACGACATCGTGGTCAACGTCCAGGGCGACGAGCCGCTGATCGATCCGCAGCTCGTGCGCCGCGTGGCCGCCGAGCTCGCTGCCCGGCCCAAGGCCTCGGTCTCCACCGCGGCGCACCCGATCCACGACGCGGCCACGTTCTTCGACCCCAACGTCGTCAAGGTCGTCCTGGACGGCGACGGCTGCGCCCACTACTTTTCGCGCGCCCCCATCCCCTATGCCCGCGACGCTTTCGCGGCCTCGCGCGCGCGCCTGCCCGAGGGCCTGCCCGCCCTGCGGCATATCGGCATCTACGGCTATCGCGTGCGCTTCCTGCAGGAATACGTGGCGCTCACCCCGACGGCCGCGGAGCGCTTCGAAGCGCTCGAGCAGCTGCGAGCCCTGGGACACGGCCATCGCATTGCCGTCGCCCTCTGGGAGGGGCCGATGGAGCCGGGGGTCGACACCCCCGAAGACCTGGAGAGGGTGCGCAAGTCGCTGACGACGCGCACCTGATCGGGAGTCTGAGCCCGGTATAATTCGCGGCTGACCAGAATCGACCCTCGGAGGGTTGGAAGCAATGCGGCTGATCTTGCTGGGGGGGCCGGGCGCCGGTAAGGGCACCCAGGCCAGCTACATCACGCAGCGATACGGGATACCGCAGATCTCCACCGGAGACATGCTGCGCGCGGCCGTCAAGGCCGGCACGCCGCTGGGCCTTGCCGCCAAGCAGGTGATGGAGCGCGGCGACCTCGTCTCGGACGACATCATCATCGGCCTGGTGAAGGAGCGCATCGCGCAGCCGGACTGCGCGAAGGGCTTCCTCTTCGACGGATTCCCGCGGACCATCCCGCAGGCCGAGGCGATGAAGGCGGCGGGGGTGCCGATCGAGCACGTGGTCGAGGTCTACGTGAGCGACGCCACGATCGTCGAGCGCATGTCGGGGCGGCGCTGCCATATCGCCTCGGGGCGCACCTACCACGTCAAGTACAACCCGCCGAAGAAGGAGATGCTCGACGACGTGACCGGCGAGCCGCTGGTGCTGCGCAAGGACGACGAGGAGGCCACGGTGCGCAACCGCCTCGAGGTGTACCACCGGCAGACCGAGCCGCTGGTGGCGTACTACTCCAAATGGGCGGCCACGGGTGACAAGAAGGCGCCGACGTATCACCGCATCGATGGGCTCGGGAAGGTCGAGGAAGTCCGGGACCGCATCTTTGCCGCGCTGGGCTGAAATGGCCAGAAACGCGTTTTATGCCCAGTCGGGTGGAGTGACCGCCGTCATCAACGCGAGCGCGGCGGGGGTGATCGAGACGGCGCGCAAGCACAGGAAGCACATCGGCAAGGTCTACGCGGGCAAGAACGGCATCCTCGGGGCGCTGCACGAGGAGCTCATCGACACCAGCAAGGAGAGCGCCGCGGCGATCCGCGCGCTCAAGCACACGCCGGGCGGCGCCTTCGGCAGCGCCCGCTACAAGCTGAGGAAGTTCGACCAGGATCCGCGCGAGTACGAGCGCCTGATCGAGGTCTTCAGGGCGCACGACATCGGCTACTTCTTCTTCAACGGCGGCAACGACTCGGCCGACACCTGCCTCAAGGTCTCGCAGCTCGCCGGGCGCCTGGGCTACCCGCTCACCGCGGTGCACGTGCCCAAGACGGTGGACAACGACCTGCCGATCACCGATTGCTGCCCCGGCTTCGGCTCGGTGGCGAAGTATGTCGCCGTCTCGATGATGGAGGCGGGCATGGACGTCGAGTCCATGGCCAGGACCTCGACCAAGGTCTTCATCCTCGAGGTCATGGGCCGCCACGCCGGCTGGATCACGGCGGCCACCGCGCTCGCCCAGACCGTGCCGGGAACCGCGCCGCACGTGCTGCTCTTCCCCGAGATCGCCTTCGACGAGGAGGCTTTCCTCGCCAGGGTCAAGGCGACGGTGGACCGATACGGCTATTGCGCGATCGGTGTTTCCGAAGGCCTGCACGACAGGGACGGCAAGTTCCTCGCCGAGTCGGGGCTCAAGGACGCGTTCGGCCACAGCCAGCTGGGCGGCGTCGCCCCGCGCATCGCCGAGCTGGTGCGCGGCAAGCTCGACCTCAAGCACCACTGGGCCGTCGCCGACTACCTGCAGCGCTCGGCGCGGCACATCGCCTCGAAGGCCGACCTCGAGCAGTCCTACGCCGTCGGCAAGGCCGCGGTCGAGTACGCCGTGAAGGGCATGAACAGCGTCATGCCCACGATCGTGCGCATCTCGAGCAAGCCGTATCGCTGGAAGATCGGCGTGGCGCAGTTGAAGGACGTCGCCAACGTCGAGAAGAAGATGCCGCGCGACTTCATCACGCCGGACGGCTTCCACGTCACGCAGAAGTGCCGCAACTATCTTGCCCCGCTCATCGCGGGTGAGGCCTATCCCCCGTTCGAGGGGGGCCTGCCGAAGTACGTGCGGCTGAAGAACACGGCCGTGCGCAAGAAGACGAAATCGCAGTAACGACTCACTAAAACCTGGGGAGCAGAAGATGTTGAACCAAGCAATCTACATTGCGCTCGCTTGCGCCGCGGCGGCGCTGGTGTACGGCGCGATCACCACGCGCTGGATCCTGGCGCAGCCGGACGGCAACGACCGCATGCGCGAGATCGCCGCGGCCATCCAGACCGGCGCCAAGGCCTACCTCAACCGCCAATACACCACCATCGCCGTCGTGGGCGTGGTGATCCTCCTGATCATCGGCTTCGTGCCGGGGCTGGGCTGGACCACCGCCTGCGGCTTCGCCATCGGCGCGATCGCCTCGGGCGCCGCGGGCTACATCGGCATGAACGTGTCGGTGCGCTCCAACGTGCGCACCGCCGAGGCCGCGCGCCGCGGCATCGGTCCGGCGCTCGACATCGCGTTCAAGGGCGGCGCCATCACGGGCATGCTGGTGGTCGGCCTGGGACTGCTGGCCGTCACGGCCTTCTTCTGGTTCCTCAAGTCGACCGACAGCTCGGCGATGAAGATGTCCGACCTGGTCAAGCCGCTGATCGGCCTCGCGTTCGGCTCCTCGCTCATCTCCATCTTCGCGCGTCTTGGCGGCGGCATCTTCACCAAGGGCGCCGACGTGGGCGCCGACCTGGTGGGCAAGGTCGAGGCCGGAATTCCCGAGGACGACCCGCGCAACCCGGCGGTGATCGCCGACAACGTGGGCGACAACGTGGGCGACTGCGCCGGGATGGCCGCGGACCTGTTCGAGACCTACGCGGTGACCATCATTGCCACCATGGTGCTCGGCGCGCTCATGCTGCCGCAGCAGGCAGAGGCGGCCGTGACCTATCCGCTGGTCCTGGGCGCCGTGTCGATCATCGCCTCGATCATCGGCACCTACTTCGTGAAGACCGCGCAGGGCGGCAAGATCATGAACGCGCTCTACCGCGGCCTCGCCGTCTCCGGCGTGATCTCGATCATCGCGTTCTACTTCGTCACCGACTGGATGATGAAGGGCGCGGCGGGCGGCTCCGACGTGGGCGTGTGGAAGCTCTGGGGCTGCTGCGTGGTGGGCCTCGTGCTCACGGGCCTCATGGTCTTCATCACCGAGTACTACACCGGCACCGACTTCGCGCCGGTCAAGCACGTCGCCGAAGCCTCCACCAAGGGCCACGCCACCAACATCATCGCGGGCATCGGCGTTTCCATGAAGTCGACCGCATGGCCGGTGCTGGCCGTGTGCGTGGCGATCTACGCAGCGTTCACGCTGGCGGGCCTCTTCGGCATCGCGGTCGCCGCCACCTCGATGCTGTCGATGGCCGGGATCATCGTGGCGCTCGACGCCTACGGTCCGATCACCGACAACGCCGGCGGCATCGCCGAGATGGCCGAGCTGCCGAAGGAAGTCCGCAACGTGACCGATCCCCTGGACGCCGTGGGCAACACCACCAAGGCGGTCACCAAGGGCTACGCGATCGGCTCGGCGGGCCTGGCGGCGCTGGTGCTCTTCGCCGACTACACCCACAAGCTCGAGGAAGCCGGGCGCCACATCACGTTCGACCTCTCGAACCCGGCGGTCATCATCGGTCTCTTCATCGGCGGCCTGATCCCGTACCTCTTCGGTGCGATGGCGATGGAAGCCGTGGGCCGCTGCGCGGGCTCGGTGGTGGAGGAAGTGCGCCGCCAGTTCCGCGAGATCAAGGGAATCATGGAAGGCACGGCCAAGCCCGACTACTCGCGCGCGGTCGACATGCTCACCAAGGGCGCGATCAAGGAGATGATGATCCCGTCGCTGCTGCCGGTGCTCTCGCCGATCGCCGTCGCCCTGATCGTGGGCTGGGTGATGGGGCGCGACGCGGGCGTGCAGGCCCTGGGCGGCATGCTCATGGGCACGATCGTGACCGGCCTCTTCGTCGCGATCTCCATGTGCACGGGCGGTGGCGCGTGGGACAACGCCAAGAAGTACATCGAGGACGGCCACCACGGCGGCAAGGGCAGCGATGCCCACAAGGCCGCGGTCACGGGCGACACGGTGGGCGATCCCTACAAGGACACGGCGGGCCCGGCGGTCAACCCGCTCATCAAGATCATCAACATCGTGGCGCTTCTGATCGTGCCGTTGTTGTAGCGAACCCCAGGACCCTGGTAGAGACGTAGGAAAAAGCCCGCGGAAGCGGGCTTTTTCCTTCCCTTACGCCGCCCAGGGCAGCAGCACGAAGTTGCCCCGCGCCCGGTTCGCTGCGAGGCGGCGGTGTGCCTCGGCGGCCTCGGCGAGCGGGAAGGTGCGATCGAGGAGCGGCTTGATCCGCCCGGCCCGCACCTGCTCCAGCCCCCAGCGGAAGTCATCCATGTCGCCCATCAGCGTGCCGAGCAGCCGCTTGTGCGTGAAGAAGAACTCGCGCACATGGATGGTGGCCTCCTGGCCCGTCACGAAGCCCATGGCCACGACGGTGCCGCCCACGCGCGCGGCCTGCAGGCTGCGGGGAAGCACGGTGCCGCCGAGGTTGTCGATCACCACGTCGACTCCGCCGCCGCTCCATTCGCGCACGCGCGCCACGAAGTCGTCGTGGCGCACGTCCATCACCAGCTCGGCGCCGAGCTCGCGTGCGAATGCGGCCTTGTCGTCGTCGTCGACGGTCGTGGCCACCCGCGACCCGAGCGATCGGGCCACCTGGATGTTCATGCTGCCCGTTCCCGAAGCGCCCGCGTGCACCAGGACGCGCTTGCCGGGCCCCACCTCGCCGACGGTCTTGACCGCCCGCACGGCTGTCACCAGCACCATGGGCAGCGTGGCCATCTCTTCCGGCGAGAGCCCGGTGTCGTCGCATAGCAGCCACCGCGCCGGCACCTCGACGTACTGCGCATAGGTGCCCCAGCGCAGGATGCCGCCGATGGCGTAGGACGGGGCGGCGCTCAAGGGAGCGAAGTCCGCGTCCTGCGCCTGGAGCGGAAAACCGGGCAAGGGGACCACCCGCTCGCCGACCCGGAAGCCGGACACGCCTGCGCCGAGCGCCGCGACCTCGCCGGCGCAATCGGAGCCGAGCACATGGGGCAGTGCCAGCTCGCGCGTCACCGCGCCGGCGCGCAGGTAGTCCTCGAGGCGGTTGAGGCCCGTCGCGAGGACCTTGACGAGCACGTGGCCGCTGCGGGGCTGCGGCGTGGGCACTTCCTCGAGGCGCAGCACTTCGGGTGGGCCAAAGTCGCGGAATACGACGGCTTTCATCGGTGTTCTCCTTTCGTGGGGTTGGGATCGTCGAGTGCGAACGTCGCCACCAGCTCGACGGCGGCGTCGCGCGGCAGCTGCGGCACGGCAATGGCCGCGCGGGCGTGCAGGCCGCGGTCACCTAAGTGGTGCACGAACGTCTCGGAGGCGCCATCGAGCACGGTGGCCTGGGCGGTGAAGCCCGGCGCCGAGGCGACGAACCCGTCGATCCTCAGCAGGCGCACGCGCGCATAGTCCGCGCCCAGCGCGCGGCGCAGTTGGCCGAGCACGTTGGCGGCGGCGAGGGCGGCGGCGTCGCGGCCCTCGCCGGGCGTGAGCTCGGCGCCTACGCGGCCGGGCCACTGCAGGGTGCCTTCGGCGACGGGAAACTGCCCGGAGACGAATCCCAGGCCATGCGCATGCGTGACCGCGCGATAGGCGCCGAGCGGCAGCGGCACGGAGTCGGGGACTGGGGGGATGGCGCTCATGTTCGTCCTTTCATGGCGATGCGAACTCCGGGAGGACGTGCCGCGCGATTTCCTCGAGCACCTCCGGAGCCGGCCGCTCGCCGTACTTGAGGTTGAGCGCGACGTGATTCACGCCGCTGGCGCGCAGCTGCGCAAGGAGGCGCCGAAGGGGCTCGCGACCCAGCCGCCAGCCGAGATGGATCGGCACGGGCTCCGCGCCGGGATCGCGTGCGAGGTCGATGTAGAGAGACTGGGCGAAGGGGCGGAAGGCGCCAGGGTGCGCACGCTCGACCGCGTGTCGCCACGCCTCGACCTGGCGGTGTTGCAGCACCACCGCGCGCGGGTACGTGATCCAGCCGTCCGCGTGCGCGGCGATCCAGTCGAGGTCCTGCCGGCTGCGTCCCGTGACGAGCAGGGGCACGCCGTCGGCGTAGGGCTTCGGCACGACATCCATGGCGGAAGTCCATCCCCAGTGGTCCGAGGCGTCGGGAAACGACTCGAGCTGCACGCTGCGGATCGCGGCGAAGCGCTCACGAAACGAATCGCCGAGGTGCGAGGGATCCACTGCGAAGGCAGAGAACTCCTGCGAGCGGTCGCCGGAAGCCACGCCCATCACCAGGCGCCCGCCGGTGAGGCGATCGATGGAAGCGCTCGCCTTGGCGACATGCAGCGGGTGGCGAAGCGGCAGCACGATGGCGCCGGTGGCGAGCGCGATGTGTGCGGTCAGTGCCCCTATGTACGCCATCCAGACCCAGGGGTCGAAGACCTGCCCCGTGTCGCCAAAGGCGGGCACGCGCAGTGGCACGTCGCGGAACCACAGCGCTGCGAAACCCGCCGCCTCGGCGCGCTGCGCGAGCTCGACCTGCCCGTTCATCTGCGGCGTGTCGCCGGCGAACGCCTCGATGGGAAAGAAAACCCCCAGCGTCAGCCGACCAGGCGCGAACATGCGCGCGTAGCCGGGATTGGCCAGGCGCGTGGCGGCCACGGGGGCGAAGAGCGGCGCAGCGGGCCGTTGAGCAGAATTCATGGGCGCACGGTAGCTGGACGTCCCAGGTGACGACAAACGGGATTTCAGCAACAATATTCATGAGGAAAATTCATCATGAGCGTCCGCCTTCCCCCGCTTTCCGCCCTGCGCGCCTTCGAGGCCGCGGGCCGCCTGGGCAGCTTCGCGCGCGCCGCGCAGGAACTGCACGTGACGCCCGCGGCCATCAGCCACCAGATTCGCGGCCTCGAGGAGTGGCTCGGCCGGCCGCTCTTCCGCCGCAGCACGCGCCGCCTGGCCCTCACCGACGCGGGGGCGCAAGCCCTCGGGTACTTCCGCGAAGGCTTCGAGCGCCTGGCGCGAGGTGTCGAGGTCCTGCGCGAAGCGGGGGGCAGCACAGTCGTGACGGTGAGCACCGCGCCCTCCTTCGCCACGAAGTGGCTGGTGCCGAGGCTCGACGCGTTCGCGCGCGCGCACCCCGAGGTGGATCTCCGGCTCGCCGCGACCACCGCGCTCGCGAGCTTCGATCGCGACCAGGTGGACCTCGCGCTGCGCTTTGGCCGCGGGCGTTACCCCGGAGCCGTTGCGCGCCGGCTCTTCGGCGAGTACGTGACGCCTATGGCGAGCCCACGGTTGTGGGCCTCGTTGCGGCGCAAGCCGCGGCCCGAGGACCTGCGCGAACTGCCGCTTCTGCACGACGACTCGGTGCGCATGACCGGCCGGCAGCCCGGTTGGAGCGACTGGTTGCGGGCCGTCGGCGTCGCCGGGCTCGACGTCGCGCGCGGCATGCACTTCGACGACGGCCACCTCGCGCTCCAGGCCGCGGCAGAAGGGCGGGGCGTGGCGCTCGGCCGCGTGGCGCTCGCCGCGCCGGATCTGGACGCTCGCTCTCTCGTGGCCCCCTTCGGCCTGGTGCTGCCCCTTGCGGCGGCCTATTGGCTGGTGGCCCCCGAGGCCCGCGAGCCACGCGTGGGCGCGGCCGCATTCTCGGCGTGGATCCTGCGCGAGGCCGAGGGCTTCGCGCCGCGGCTGCCGCCGCCTGGCTGAGCGTGCTACCCTCGCCACCCCCATGAAGGTCCTTGTTCTTGGCGCCGGCGTCGTCGGCCTTTCCGCCGCCTGGTACCTCTGGTGCGACGGGCACCAGGTCACGATCGTCGAGCGCAACCGCGGCGTGGGCCTCGAGACCAGCTTCGCCAACGGCGGGCAGCTCTCATACAGCTACGTGGCGCCGCTCGCGAGCCCCTCGGTGATCCCGAAGCTGCCGCCCTGGCTGCTGCGGCGCGACTCGCCGCTGCGCTTCCGGCCCGAGATCGACCCCGAGCAGTGGCGCTGGTGCCTGGAGTTCCTCGCCGCCTGCAACCAGGGCACGGCCGACGAGACCACGCGGCGACTCCTGCGGCTCGCCTTCTACAGCCGCGACCTCATGCACGAGCTGGTGCGCGAGCAGCCCATCGGCTTCGAGTACGTGCAGAACGGCAAGCTCGTCGTGCACACGCAGCGCGAATCGTTCGAGTCGGCCGTGCGGCTCATGGAATACCAGCGCTCCCTGGGTGCCGAGCAACGCGCCCTGGACCCGGCGCAATGCCTGGAGATCGAGCCCGCGCTTGCCGACATGGCCCCCCGCATCGTGGGCGCCATCCACACACCGAGCGAGGACGTGGGCGACACCTACAGGTTCTGCAACGAGCTGGCGCGGCTCATGACCACGGGGCCCAACCCCGTGACGATCCACTTGCGGGCCGAGGTCGGGCGCCTGCTGCCGTGGCGGCGCAAGCTGATGGGCGTCGAGACGGGCGTGGGCGTGCTCGAGGCCGACCACTACGTCCTGGCGCTCGGCACGAATGCGCCCTACCTCGTGAAGCCCCTGGGCATTCGCATCCCGGTGTACCCGCTCAAGGGCTACAGCCTGTCGCTGCCCATCACGGACGAGGGCAAGGCGCCGCGCATCAGCGTCACCGATTTCAAGCGCAAGGTGGTGTATGCCCGCATCGGTGACGACCTGCGCGTGGCGGGCATGGCGGACCTGTCGGGACGCCGGGCGGTCATCGACGTGGAGCGCATCGACCAGCTGGTGGACGAGGTAAGGAACACCTTTCCCCGCGCGACGGATTTCAGCCAGCTCAAGCCCTGGTGCGGCATGCGGCCGGCCACGCCGCGCGGCACGCCGGTGGTCGGCGCGACGCCCTACTCCAACCTGTGGCTGGACGTCGGCCACGGAGCGCTGGGTTTCACGCTGGCGCTCGCGACGGGGCGTATCGTGGCGGATCTCGCCGCGGGACGCACGCCCGCCATTCCGCTGGACGGATTCACCCTTCACTGACACGGAGACGCAATTGGCTCTCGATTTCTATCACGGACACGGCTCCCCCTACTCGTGGCGCGTATGGCTCGCGCTCGAGGCGAAGGGCATTCCCTACGACGTAAAGATCATGTCCTTCCAGGCCGGCGACACGCGCAAGCCCGAGTTCATCGCGATCAACCTGCGGCATACGGTCCCCACGATCGTGGACGATGGCTACGCGCTGTGGGAGTCGATGGCGATCCTCGAGTACCTCGACGAGCGCTTCACGCAGGGCGTGAAGCTCTATCCCGGCGACGCGCAGGCGCGCGCCCGCATCCGGCGCCTCGTCCGCGAGGCCGAGGAGCACGTGGGGATCGAGGCCATCGACCCGCTCGCCGACGAGTACTTCGGCAAGAAGGGCGAGCCGCCGGACGCGGAGAAGGTCGACAAGGCGAAGGCGCGGCTCAAGGAAGAGCTCGAGTACTTCGAGAAGGAGCTGAAGGGCAAGTACTTCGGCGGCGATACGCCGAACGCCCTCGACCTCGTGCTCTATCCCTGGGTCGGCGGCTACGTGAAGCGCATCACCTTCCGCAAGCCCGAGTCGAAGCTCGCCGAGCTCGTGCCCGCCGCGCTCGCCGAGTGGTGCAAGCGCATCGAGGCGCTGCCGTACTTCGACAAGACGTATCCGGCGCACTGGCGTTGAAATTCAAGGTCCACGCCACCGACGGCGCCGCCCGCCGCGGCACGCTCGATCTCGCCCACGGCACGGTCGAGACGCCGGTCTTCATGCCGGTGGGGACGTACGGCACCGTGAAGGCGATGAGCCCCGCGGAGCTGGGGCAGGTGGGCGCCTCGATCGTGCTGGGCAACACCTTCCACCTGTGGCTGCGCCCTGGCCTGGACGTGATCCGCGCCCACGGCGGCCTGCACGGCTTCATGGGCTGGAAGGGACCGATCCTCACCGACTCGGGCGGCTTCCAGGTGTTCTCGCTCGGGGCGCTGCGCAAGATGAGCGAGGAGGGCGTGGCCTTCCAGTCGCCCATCAACGGCGACCGCATGTTCCTCACCCCCGAGGAATCGATGGCGATCCAGCGCGCGCTCGATTCCGACATCGTGATGGTGTTCGACGAATGCACCGGCTACCCCGCCACGCAGGAGCTCGCCGCCGAGTCGATGCGCCTGTCGATGCGCTGGGCGGCGCGCTCGAAGGCCGCCCACGAGGGCAACGCGAATGCGCTCTTCGGCATCGTCCAGGGCGGCATGTACGAGGACCTGCGCGACGAGTCGCTCGAGGGGCTGGCACGGATCGGCTTCGACGGCTACGCGATCGGTGGCGTCTCCGTGGGCGAGCCCAAGGAGGACATGGCGCGCATCGTGGCCCACACCGCGCCCCGGCTCCCGGCCGACCGGCCGCGCTACCTCATGGGGGTGGGCACGCCCGAGGACCTCGTCGAGGGGGTCTCGGCGGGCATCGACATGTTCGACTGCGTGCTGCCGACGCGAAATGCCCGTAACGGGTGGCTCTTCACCCGCCGTGGTGACGTGAAGATCAAGAACGCCCGCCATCGCGTGGACACCGGCCCCCTCGACCCGGACTGTGCCTGCTACACCTGCCGCAATTTCTCCCGTGCCTACCTGCACCACCTGCACCGCGCCAACGAGATCCTGGGTGCCCGCCTGAACACCGTGCACAACCTGCACTACTACCTGGAGCTCATGGCGGGGCTGCGGGAGGCCATCGCAGCCGGGGGCCTGGCGCATTTCAGGGAGCGGTTCGCGGCCTCCCGCGTGGTAGAATCGCAGGCTCAGTAGGCAGCGGAAATCCCTGCCGATTCAGTCATTTCCCGGAGTTTCCCCCAATGATAGGAACCGCATACGCCCAGGCTGCCGGCGCTGCCCAGGGTGGCGACACGTTGATGGGCATGCTGCCCATCGTCCTGATGTTCGTGATCCTGTACTTCGTCATGATCCGGCCGCAGATGAAGAAGGCGAAGGAGCACCGCACCATGCTCGACGGCCTGCAGAAGGGCGACGAGGTGATCGCCGTGGGCATCCTCGGCAAGATCGAGAAGATCGCGGACAACTACGTGAGCCTTGAAATCGCGCCGAACACCACCATCCAGGTCCAGAAGCAGGCGGTGACCACGCTGCTGCCCAAGGGAACGATCAAGGATTCCAGGTAGTACCAAGGTTTATGAACAAATACCCGATTTGGAAGTACGCGATCATCGCGCTCGCGCTGGTCGTGAGCCTCCTGTACGCCGCGCCCAACCTGTTCGGCGAGGCCCCCGCGGTGCAGGTCACCGGGGCGCGTGCGGCGAACAAGGTCGAGGCCCCGCTGCGCGACACCCTCGAGGCCGCCCTAAAGGCCGCGGGAGTGACGCCGGTGTCGGCCGAGCTCGAAGGCGGGCTGCTGCGCTTCCGGTTCCCCAACGAAGACGTGCAGATCCGCGCGCGCGACATCATCCAGAAGGCGGTGCCCGGGGGCTACGTCGTGGCCCTGAACCTGGTGCCGAACACGCCCAAGTGGCTCCAGGCGATCGGCGCCAAGCCCATGTACCTGGGCCTCGACCTGCGCGGCGGCGTGCACTTCCTGCTCCAGGTCGACATGAACGCGGCCAAGAACAAGAGCGTCGAGCGCTACCTGGGCGACATCCGCAGCCTGCTGCGCGACAAGAAGGTCTACTACGCCGGCATCGCCCGGGACGGCGAGCGCATCACCGTGCGCTTCCGCGAGCCCGAGCAGCGCGCCCAGGCGTTGAAGCTCATCTCGAGCGACATGCCCGACCTCGTGGTGCGCGAGCAGGAAGGCGCGACCGAGTCGGCGCTGGTGGCCTCGATCAAGCCCGAGATCGTCAAGCGCGACCAGGAGCTGGCGCTGCAGCAGAACATCCAGACCCTGCGCAACCGCGTGAACGAGCTGGGCGTGGCCGAGCCGATCGTGCAGCAGCAGGGGCTCGAGCGCATCGTGGTGCAGCTCGCCGGGCTGCAGGACACCGGGCGCGCGCAGGAGATCCTCGGCCGCACGGCGACCCTCGAGGTCCGGCTCGTCTCCGAGGAGCACGCCGCCGGTCCCGGCCAGGAGGCGTTCCTGCAGTACAAGGACCAGCCCGCGCCCTTCGGCACCGACAAGTTCTTCGACCAGGAAGGCCGGCCGGTGCTGGTCAAGAAGACCGTGGTCATCACCGGCGACCGCATCAAGGACTCGCAGCCGGGCTTCGACTCGCCCGATCGTGGCGGCGGCGCGGTGGTCCACATGTCGCTCGACGACACCGGCGGGCGCGTCATGCGCCAGACCACGCGCGAGAACGTGAAGAAGCGCATGGCGATGATGCTGGTGGAGAAGACCCAGACGCTCGTGCTCACCTGGCCGGTGATCCAGGAGGAATTCGGCAACCGCTTCCAGATCTCGGGCATGCCCTCGGCGCAGGAAGCCAAGGACCTCGCCCTGCTGCTGCGCGCCGGCGCGCTTGCGGCACCGATGGAGATCATCGAGTCGCGCACCATCGGCCCGTCGCTCGGCCAGGAGAACATCGAGAAGGGCTACCACGCGGTGCTGTGGGGCTTCATCGCGATCGCGGTGTTCATGATCCTGTACTACCACCTCTTCGGCGTGGTCTCGGTCGCGGCGCTGGGCGCCAACCTGCTCTTCCTGGTGGCGCTGCTCTCGATCATGCAGGCCACACTCACCCTGCCGGGCATCGCCGCCGTGGCACTCACGCTCGGCATGGCGATCGACGCCAACGTGCTCATCAACGAGCGCGTGCGCGAGGAGGTGCGCTCGGGCATGACGCCGCAGATGGCGATCCAGGCGGGGTATGAACGCGCCTTCGGCACGATCCTGGACTCCAACGTGACGACCCTCATCGTCGGCCTCATGCTCCTCGCCTTCGGCTCGGGCCCGGTGCGCGGCTTCGCGGTGGTGCACTGCCTGGGCATCCTCACCTCGATCTTCAGCGCGGTGGTCGTTTCCCGCGGCCTGGTGAACCTGATCTACGGCGGGCGCAAGAAGGTGCAGAAGCTCTCGATCGGCGACACCTCGTGGCAGGCCGAGCACGAGAAGAAGCCCGACCGCGGCACCAAGAAAGTGACGGCCTAGACCATGGAATTCTTCAAGATCCGCCGTACCGTGCCGTTCATGCGGCACGCGAAGGTGTTCAACATCATCTCCGCGATCACCTTCATCCTCGCGGTCGTGTTCCTCTTCACCAAGGGGCTGCACTTCTCCATCGAGTTCACCGGCGGCACGGTGATGGAGGTGACCTACAAGGACGAGGCCAAGCCCGACGCGATTCGCCAGGCGCTCAACGGCATCGGCCTCACCGACATCTCGGTCACCAAGTTCGGCACCTCGCACGACGTGCTGATCCGCCTGCCGCTCAAGAAGGTGGAGGGCGGGAACCAGAACGTCGAGATGACGAAGCAGGCCGAAGCGGTGATGAAGGCGCTCAAGGCGCAGGACGCGTCGGCGGACCAGAAGCGCGCCGAGTTCGTGGGCGGCCAGGTCGGCAAGGAGCTCGCCACCGACGGGGCGCTCGCCCTGCTCGCGGTCTGCTTCGGCATCATGGTCTACCTCGCGTTCCGCTTCGAGTGGCGCTTCTCGGTGGCCACCATCATCGCGAACCTGCACGACGTGGTGATCATCCTGGGCTTCTTCGCCTTCTTCCAGTGGGAGTTCTCGCTGCCGGTGCTGGCCGCGATCCTGGCGATCCTGGGCTACTCGGTGAACGAGTCCGTGGTCGTCTTCGACCGGGTGCGCGAGAACTTCAAGAAAATGCGCAAGGCGACCGTCGACGAGGTGATGGACGCATCGATCACCGGCACCATCTCGCGCACGATCATCACCCACGGCTGCACGCAGATGATGGTGCTGTCGATCTACTTCTTCGGCGGAGCCGCGCTGCACTACTTCGCCCTCGCGCTCACCATCGGCATCTGCTTCGGCATCTACTCGTCGGTGCTGGTGGCCGCGCCGCTCGCCAAGTACCTCGGCGCCTCGCGCGAGGACTTCGTGAAGCCCGAGAGGAAGACGGTCGAGCCGGTCGTGCCGTAAGGCAAGACGCGAAGGAGCCGGGGCAGGTCTTCGTTTTGGATTCTTGGGGGAAAAATAAATGGGGTCAGACTCCAATTAAGTTAATCAGCGAATTTCCAGCTTGGAAATTGCGTGATTAACTTAATTGGAGTCTGACCCCATTTATTTTTCCCCCAAGAATCCAAAACGAAGACCTGCCCCAGCTCCTTCCCTCGATCCTGACCTTGGAACTCCTCGCCACCTTCATCGACATCGTCCTGCACCTGGACCGCCACCTCGTGGCGCTGGTGCAGGAGTACGGCGTGCTGGTCTACGCGATCCTGTTCGCGATCATCTTCTCCGAGACGGGATTCGTGGTGACCCCGTTCCTGCCGGGCGACTCGCTGCTGTTCGTGGCCGGGGCGATCGCGGCGAGCGGCGCCATGGACGTGAACCTGCTGGCTTTCACGCTCGCGGTGGCCGCCATCGCCGGCAACATGGTCAACTACGGGATCGGGCGCTGGCTGGGCAAGCGCTTCTTCACCGACCGCGGCAGCCGCTGGCTCAACCCGAAGCACCTCGAGAAGGCGCATGCGTTCTACGAGCATCACGGCGGCAAGGCCGTGATCATCTCGCGCTTCCTGCCGATCGTTCGCACCTACATCCCGTTCGTGGCGGGCCTGGGCGCCATGGACCCGGGGCGCTTCACCGCCTTCAACGTGGTCGGCGCCGTGCTGTGGGTCGCCTCGCTCACCTACGCCGGTTTCTTCTTCGGCAACATCCCCTGGATCAAGGGCAACCTCACGCTGATCATCGTGGGGATCATCGCCGTGAGCCTCGTGCCCGTGGTCTGGGCGTGGCTCAAGTCCCGCAGGGAAAGCTAGTCGGCGATAGACTGGCGGGGCCATGCCAGCCTTCGACGACATCACGCACGTCATCCAGCTGTCGATCGCGCCGGTGTTCCTGCTGACCGCGATCGCGGGCTTCGTGAACGCGCTGCTGGGCCGCCTGGCGCGAGCCATCGACCGGCGCCGCCTCCTGGACGACTTGCTGCCCGCCTACACCGACGAAGGCGAGACCCGCGCCCACATGGAGTACGAGCTCAAGCTCCTCGGCCGGCGCATCCGGCTGATCCTGTGGGCGCTGGGCCTCGCTGTGCTCTCGGCGCTCTTGATCTGCATGCTCATCGGCGTGGCCTTCATCAGCGCCTACTTCGAGGCGCGCCTCGCGGGCGCGGCCGTGGCGATCCTCTTCACCGCGTCGATCCTGGCGCTGACCGTGTGCCTGCTGCTCTTCTTCCGCGAGGTGATGCTCGCGGGCCGCGCGGTGGAGCACAACATCCGCACTAAGCGCGGGGCATAGTCCGCAGCCAGGCGACCGCGGCCCAGAAGTACGCGAGCGCGAGCGCAAGCTCCGCGAGCGCGAGCGCTGCGCCGATGCCCGGGTCGGTATAGGCGCGCGTCGCGCCTTCAGCCGCGTAGAGCCAGATCACGAGCGTGCTCCACTGCACGGTGTAGCGCCGGCCGCGCAGCACGCCCGGCAGCGCCGCCATGAGAGGCAGCACCTTGAGCAGGAGCCACGAGCCGCCGGGACGGACGGGGGCGAGGAAGAGCTCCCACGCGACGCCGAGGAAAATCAGCGCGACGAGGCTCGCGGCGGCGATCGTCCCGGGCTTCACGCCGACAGGCGGCGCGCGATCGTGGCCAGCCGCTTGCCGAGCGCGTAGGCGAGGCGCGCCTCCTCGTCGGTCACCGGACGATCATTGGCCGTTCCGGAAACGTGCGTGGCGCCATACGGGGTTCCGCCCGAACGTGTGGCGTTGAGGTCGGGTTCGATGTACGGGATGCCCACGATCACCATGCCGTGGTGCAGCAGCGGCAGCATCATCGACACGAGCGTGGTCTCCTGGCCGCCGTGCATGGTCGAGGTGGAGGAGAAGACCGCCGCGGGCTTGCCCGCGAGCGTGCCGCGCGCCCACTCGGGCCCGAGCCCGTCGATGAAGTACTTGAGCGGTGCCGCCATGTTGCCGAAACGGGTGGGCGAGCCGAGCGCGAGGCCCACGCACTCCTCGAGGTCGCGGCGCTCCACGTAGGGGGCGCCCGCTTCGGGAATCGCCGCAGCGGCGGTCTCGACGACCGGCGCCACCTTCGGTACCGTACGCACGCGCGCCCGCATTCCTTCCACGCCGTCGATGCCGCGCGCGACGGATTGCGCGAGCGTTCGCACCGCGCCGGTGGCGCTGTAGTAGAGGACGAGGACGTCGGACATGTTGCTAGGATGATAACCGTGAAGGCCCACGTCCTCGACCTCTGGAGATTCATCCGCTTCGTCCTGCGCCGCTGGCAGGAGGACCGCTGTCCCCAGATCGCCGGCAGCCTCGCCTTCACCACGCTGCTCGCGATCGTGCCCATCTTCGCCATCGTGGTGGCGCTGCTCTCGAGCGCGCCCTTTTTCGAGCAGTTGCTGGTGCAGATCAAGATCTTCCTGCTGATCAACCTCATGCCCGAGATCGCGGGCAGGATCATCACCGTCTACATGGAGGAGTTCGCGCACAACGCCGTGCGCCTCACCTGGATGGGGGTGGCGGTGCTGTTCACGAGCTCGGTGGTCACCATGATGCTCGTGGAGCGCCAGATCCACGCCATCTGGCGCGATCCGCCGTCGCGGCCGCTGTGGGTCGCGGTCCTGGTCTACGCGGTGCTGCTGGTGACCGGGCCGCTGCTGATCGCGATCTCGGTCTCGGTCACGACCTACCTGATGTCGCTATCGGTCGCGGTGGATGCCTCGGCGCGGACGCACGACCTCATGCTGCAGGCGGCGCCCACGGTGGTGAGTACGCTTGCCTTCATGCTGCTCTACAAGCTGGTGCCCCACCGGCCCGTGCGCTGGCGCCACGCCATCGCGGGGGCCGTGGTGGCGAGCCTCATGTTCGAAGGGGCAAAGGAGCTCTTCGCGGTCTACGTGCGCAACGTCCCCGGCTACAACGTGCTCTACGGGGCGTTCGTGTCGATCCCGTTCTTCCTCATCTGGGTCTACGTCTCTTGGCTGGTGGTGCTCTTCGGCGCCGAGCTCACCGCCGCGCTGGGGCACTGGAAGCGCGGGCGCAAGGCGAAGCTTCAGGACGGCGAGACGTGAAAGAGCTCGAAGCGGCCGGTCTTCTCGATCAGGCCCGTGGCGCGCATGACGCTCGTCATGCCATCCTCGTTGACCTCGTATTCGCGCAGGTCGGCGAACATGTTGGGCGGCGTGAGCAGCGCGTCCACCTCGCCTGAGTCGGCGTAGGCGAACAGCAACCCCGCCTTCGCCTGCGGGGCCGTGGTGATGGTGGACTGCACCCACACGGGCTTGGCAAGCGAGCCCAGGAACTGGATGCCGAACTCCATCCCGCCCTCGTCGAAGATGGTGATCCAGCGCACCACGGCGATGGTCCAGCGCGAGCGGTCGCGCAGCTTGACGCCCACGACCTCGCCCACGCCGATGGGCTGCTGCGTGGCGCCCATGCGGCGCACCTTGAGGCCGCCCTGGCTCTCGTTCACCACGTCCCACTCGAATACCGGGATCGGCTGCGAGGCGTCGTCGGTCGGCAGGGCCATGAGCGGCATGGTGATGCCCTTCTTGAGCGCTTCGGCCTCCTGCCTGGCGTCCATTCGCGGCTCGAAGGAGACGAAGTGCCCCACGGCCTTGATGCCCACGCAGATCGCCACGGTGGAGTCGCCGGGATTGCGCCGAGAGGCGCGCTTGGGCGGGTCGCCCCAGAGCGTGATGAGGCGCGCGAGCATCGCGAGGCCCTCGGGCCCCAGGGCTTTGCTCATGGTGGCCGAGACGTTGCCGGTCTCCGCGGCCTGCTTCTTGGCGCGCAGCCTGTCCACCATCGGGTTGGCGTCCAGCAGGCGCCAGTTCGGGCCGCCGGTCTCCTCGTTGGGGGAGATGATCGGCTTGGGTGTGCGATCGAGGTCGCACGGCACCAGGAAGTGCCCGCTCGGCCGCGTCGCGGGCCGTGATTGCTGCAGCGTGCAGATGCCGCGCCACGAGCGCGAGTGCGCGACGATCTTGTCGAGCTCGCCCTGCACCAGCCGGTAGGGGTCGCAAAGCGACAGCAGCAGGGCCTCGACGTAGGCGTCGAATACCGTGGATTTGGTCTCCGCGTCGACCACCTCGCGCTCGATCTTCTCCTGCTCCGCGTGCAGGTAGAGCTGGTGCAGGTCGCGCCAGGTGCCGGGCGGGATGGGCGTGTACGACTTGTAGCTCGCGCGCAGCAGCGCGAACTGGTATTCCATGGCGCGCAGGATCTGCGTCGACAATCCCTTCTTCGACGCGAAGGCGCCCAGCAGCCCACTCGACTTGTCGGCGAGCGTGATCTTGTAGCCCATCGCCAGCTCGGTGGCGAGGTCGCGCGCGGACACCAGGGCCTCGCGCGCCTTGGGCGTGAGCGGCAGTGTCGCCTTGGAGTAGACCGCGTCCAGCTCCTCGAGCGCCGTCAACGCGGGGGCGCGGTAGGCCTCCAGGATCGCCAGGCGCGTGTCCAGGTCCACCTTGGAGCGATTGAGCTGCGCGAGGTGCACCGCCATCTTGCGGGCGGTGTCGATGCTCTGCGCGAGCGGCAGCGAGTCGATCCAGGCCTTGACCTGCTTCGGCCGGAGCTCCAAGTCCTTGGGCGGAGCGGTACGCTCCGGTACGGCAAGCTGCAGGGGCATGGCGCGGATTTCTAGTAATCTTTGTCCCGGCAGGATAAAGGAGGAAGTAACTTTTTGAAATACAAGTGTTTATTGCAATTGTCAGCCGCCGGGACCGCACTGTTAATCGGGATGTCGGCAGCCTGGGGCTTCGACCTCGCCGACACCGCCGGAAAGCGCCACAACCTCGCCGACTACAAAGGGCGCTGGGTGGTGGTGAATTTCTGGGCCACATGGTGCGTGCCGTGCATCCAGGAGATCCCGGAGATCGCCGAGTTCGCGCGCACCTACCCGCGCGTGGCGGTGATCGGCGTAGCGATGGACGCCGAGAACCCGGCCAAGGTGAAGCAGTTCGCCCAGAGGACCGGGCACACCTATCCGCTGGTGCTCGCCGACGACAAGGTCGAGAAGCAGCTGGGCGAGCCCAAAGCGCTGCCGACGACGCGGGTCTACGATCCCACCGGCAAGGTGGTCTACGATCGCGCCGGGCGCGTGGACGTGAAGGCGCTCGAGGCGCTCACGAAGGCGCAAAGGGCGACCACGAGCTGACCGCCAGCCGTCAGGCGGCAGCGCCCAGCGCCCAGCGTTCGCGCAACGCCTTGAACACCTTGTTGGGATAGTCGGGCTGGCCGAGCGAGCCGTTGTAGCGCCCGAGCGCGTTGGCGAGGTTGCCGCGCTCGCGGTCGACGTAGTGGCGCAGGATCGTGCAGCCGTAGCGCAGGTTGGTGCGCTCGTGGAACAGGTTCTGCCCGGATTCGCCGATCTCCTTCACCCAGAACGGCATCACCTGCATCATCCCGCGCGCCCCGGAGCGGGAGACCGCGTACTTGCGGAACTTGCTCTCGATGTCGATCACGGCGAGCACGAGGTGCGGGTCCAGGCCCGCGCGCAGCGACTCGTAGCGCACGAGCATGAGGAACTGGCGCGCCGCTTCCTCGTCCGCGAAGCGGCTGGACACGCGCCGGGTCATCGCGCGCACCCACGCGCGGGTGTCGAGGTCCTTGAAGTCCACGGGAGTGCGGTCGTTCACCGCGGCCGAGAGGCTGGCGCGCACGGAGGCCGAGAGCACCTCGTACTGCTGGGCTCCGGCGAGCGCGTCGCCGCCGCAGAACGCCGCGGCGGCGGCGAGGACGAGGCTAGGAAGCCGCGCCTTTCCCATGCGCGATGCGGCCGGCGACCTGCGTCGCCGCCTCGGCCGCGGGCAACTTCGTGGCCTGGGCGTCGCGGCGGTGCTGGTACTCGACCATGCCTTCCTTGAGGCCGCGCTCGCCGATCACCACGCGGTGCGGGATGCCGATGAGCTCCTGGTCGGCGAGCAGCACGCCCGGACGCTCGTCGCGATCGTCGAGGAAGGGCTCGAGGCCGGCCGCCGTGAGCTCGTCGTAGAGCTTGTCGGCCGCGGCGCGCACCGATTCGCTCCGGTGGTAGCCCATCGGGATGATCGCGACCGCGAAGGGCGCCATCGGGTCCGGCCAGATGATGCCGCGCTCGTCGTGGTTCTGCTCGATCGCCGCCGCCACGATGCGGGTGATGCCGATGCCGTAGCAGCCCATCTCGACGGGCACTTCCTCGCCCTTCGCGTTGACCACCTTCGCGCCCATCTTCGCGGAATAGGTCGTGCGCAGCTGGAACACATGGCCCACCTCGATCCCGCGCGCGATCTCCAGCGCGCCCTTGCCGTCCGGCGAGGGGTCGCCCGGGACCACGTTACGGATGTCGGCGACCTCGGGCTCGGGCAGGTCACGGCCGAAGTTCACGCCCGCAAGGTGGTAGCCATCCTCGTTGGCGCCGGTGCAGAAGTCGCTCATCGCGGCCACTGACCGGTCGGCGACGATGCGCACGTCGTGCCCCACCGGCCCCAGCGAGCCCGGGCTCGCCTTCAGGCGCGCGCGGATCTCGGCGTCGGTGGCGAAGCGGAACGGCTTGAGGCCGGGCACCTTCGAGGTCTTCACCTCGTTCAGCCAGTGGTCGCCGCGCACGAGCAGCATCGTCATCTCGTCCGCCTTTCCCTCTTCGGCATGCACCACCACGATCGACTTCACCGTCTTCTCGATCGGGAGCTTGAGGAACTCGGAGACCTCCTCGCAGGTGTGCTTGCCCGGAGTGGCGACCTTCTTCAACGGTTCGGCGGCCGCGCCGCGGGCCGCCTTCGGCGCAACGGCTTCGGCGAGCTCCACGTTGGCGGCGTAGTCGGAGCCGGTGGAGTACGCGATGGCGTCCTCGCCCGAGCCGGCCAGCACCTGGAACTCGTGCGAGCCCGTGCCGCCGATCTCGCCGGAGTCGGCCGCCACGGCGCGGAACTTGAGGCCCAGGCGCGTGAAGATGCGCGTGTAGGCGTCGTACATCGCCTTGTAGCTCTTCTGCAGGCCCTCGAAGTCGGCGTCGAAGGAGTAGGCGTCCTTCATCGAGAACTCGCGCGCGCGCATCACCCCGAAGCGCGGCCGGATCTCGTCGCGGAACTTGGTCTGTATCTGGTAGAGGTTCACGGGCAGCTGCCGGTAGCTGCGGATCTCCTTGCGGGCGATGTCGCACAGGACTTCCTCGGCGGTCGGCGCATAGCAGAACTCGCGCTCGGCCCGGTCCTTGATGCGCAGCATCATCGGACCGTAAAGCTCCCAGCGCCCGGTCTCCTGCCAGAGCTCCGCGGGCTGGATCGGCGGGGCCAGCATCTCGAGGGCGCCGGCCCGGTTCATCTCTTCCCGGACCACCGCCTCGATCCGGCGGACCACCCGCAGCCCCAGGGGCATCCAGGTGTACAGCCCGCTACCCAGCCGCCGGATCATCCCGGACCGCATCATGAGCTTGTGACTGGCGAGCTCGGCCTCCTGGGGGGCCTCCTTCTGGGTGGCGAGGTAGTAACGGCTGGCGCGCATCGGACGTTTTTGAATTAAATCATCGGGTTAACGCATGGCATTGTACACGGCCGGGGGGCAACGGCGGGTGGCGGGCGCTCGCAAACCGTGTAAAAATGGAATCAACTCAACGATTCAGATGGTGGACGCCATGATTGACCGGGACGGATACCGCCCCAACGTCGCCATCGTGCTGGTCAACAGCCGCAATCAGGTCTTCTGGGGCAAGCGCGTCAAGGAACACGCCTGGCAGTTCCCGCAGGGCGGGATCAAGCCGGGGGAAAGCCCCGAGGAGGCCATGTATCGCGAGCTGAACGAGGAGACGGGCCTCGCTCCGCAGCACGTCCGCATCCTCGGCCGCACGCGCGATTGGCTTCACTACGACGTGCCCACCCATTGGGTGAAGCGCGAGTGGCGTGGCACGTACAAGGGCCAGAAGCAGATCTGGTTCCTGCTGCGCCTGGTCGGGCGTGACTGCGACATCAGCCTGCGCGCGAGCGGCCATCCCGAGTTCGACGCCTGGCGCTGGCACGACTATTGGGTCCCGCTCGAGTCGGTCATCGACTTCAAGCGCGAGGCCTATCGCCTCGGGCTCGAGCAGCTCGCCTCGTTCCTCGAGGTCACCCCGCGCACGGTGGGCCTGTCGCCCTACGGGCGGCGGCGCAAGCGTCCGCGCAGCGTGCGTCCCGTGGCGCACGAGCTCGGCGCGCCGCTGGCTCCGCTCACGGGCACCGACGCCTAGGGCTTGTTTGTCGGGGTCGCGAGGGGCATGCCCACGATCAGGATGATGATCGTGAGAAAGATCGCCACCAGGACGATCACCCCGGAGTAGTTCGCCCTCCGGTCCTCGGGTATCTGCATCAGCGGCCCGAGGCCGGTGTAGAGAATCCAGAGGCTGTGCAGCCCGCCCGCCACCGAGAGGATCGCGAGCGTGGGCATCAGCGAGAAGATGCCCGCGATCCACCATGAGGTGGGAAAGTACGCCGCGATCTTGAGCGCCTGCATGAAATCGCGCTCGCCCTGGAAGTGCCCCGCCACGAAGTCGATCACCAGCGCCATCGCGTACACGCTGCCCAGGGTGAGCACATAGGTGAGCACCACGTTCGCCAGGCCCTCGGCGATCGGAACCCGGTAGGTCGTTCCCATCGCGCTGTAGCCGAGGACGGACCACCCGAGGAAGGAAGCCACCGCGGGGATCGCGGCGAGGATCATCACGTAGCGCGTGAAGAGGTCGACGACGGTGGGCGTTTCGCCCTTGATCACCTCCCACTCGGCCGACGGCGTGAGCAGGATCTTCTTCGCGCGTTCGACGGCGTTCATCGCGCCTTCAGGCAGCTGGGGACGGCGAGAGTATAGGCGATGGCGACGGGCGCGAGAGCAGCTCCTCGATGCGCACCACGATGCGCCGGCGCTGCTCCTGCGGTGACCAGGCTCTGTAGCGCTGGGCGAAAGCGCGCGCATTGGCGAGGTAGCGCGGATCCTCCGTCATCGCGCGCACGCCCGCCTGCACGCTCGCGGCGTTCGCCGTCACCGGAAACCATCCGCCGGCACCGAGTTGCTCCAGGCGTCGTGCCAGAAGGTATTGCTCGTAGTGGGTTGGGAACACGAGCGTGGGCACGCCGGAGGCGACCGCGCCGGCCGCGATCTCGCCGCCGTGGCACACCAGCAGGTCCGTGCGCGCAAGCACGATGTCGAGGCGCACCGGGCGCTCGATCACCACGCGCCCCCGGCCGGCGAGTCGCGCGCGCCGCGCCTCGTCGAGTCCCGGAATGTAGGCGATCACGCGGTGTGGACTCGCGACGAGAGTGTCGATGAGGGCGTCCAGCTGCGGCAGCTTGTTCTGCACGTAGACCAGCACGCGTTTGCCGCCGCCCTCGGGCCAATCCATCGGGTTGCCGAGGTCGGTGCGCAGGCGCGGCCCCCAATAGCCCGACACCGGGCGCGAGCCGTAGTGGTCGAGCTCGGGGAATGTGCAGAGGAAGTCCTCGTCTGCGGCGAACGCGTCGGCGAGGCGTTCCAGCCTGGGGCGCCCAACGGCGGCAAGCGCGGCATTCGCCTGGGCGAGGGCCTCGCCGTCGGCGGCCGCGAGGCGGGCCGGCTCCGGCGGCGTGTCCACGCGAAACGGCGGCAGCGGCGACAGGCGCGGTGGCGTGAAGAACCCGTTGCCGTAGGTCACGCGCGCGAGGCCGAGCGACGACGCGGCGAGCAGGGCCGTGGGCGCGAAATCGGCGACCAGGAGGTCGGGCTTCCAGTCGTTGAGCAATGTGCGCCAGCCACGCAGCAACCCGCCCAGCTCCTGCGCGTCTCGCCATCCGCAACCCAGCAGGATCTCGGCGTAGCTCACGGGGATCGCCGCGACAATGCCTTCGCGCAGGCTGCGCGGCGCTTCGAAGACGGCGTAGCCCTTCGACTCGGGCACCAGCGCGACCGGCCCCAGCTCGCGCAACATCAAGGCGATGGAATGGCCGCGGGCGTGGAGGGCACGGGCAAGGCCCGCGCACGAAAGCACGTGGCCGATCGAGCTGCCCAGCTCCCAGGCGAACGCGATGCGCGCCATGCGTCAGCCGCGCGGCGCGCTCGCGAACGCGCCCGCCCCGGGCGGCACGCCGCTCAGGGCGAGCAGTTGATCGAACCGCCCCCGCGGCTCTGGCCGGCCGACGGCGGCCGGCAGCCGGCGCCGGACAGCGACACCTCGATCCTCGGGGCGTCGGGCGCGTTGCTCTCCACCACCAGCGAGGCGCGGCGCGGCCCGAACCCCTGCGGCAGGAACGCAAGCTCCACGTTGCACGAGGCAGCCGGCGCGAGCGTCGGGCCGCAGCTCGTGTTCACGAGCGAGAAATGCGGCATGTTGAGCGTGAGAACCAGCGTGGCGATCGACCCGCCCTCGTTGGTGATGGTCACGTTCTGCGACTGCGACGGCGAGCCGGCGAAGCGCGCGCCGAAGTTGATCACGCGTGGCGAGACCCTGATGATCGGCTCGGGCCGCTTCTGCACGGCCGCGTGCACCGGCACCTGGATGAAGCTGGCGTTCGGCGCGTTGGTGCTCACCCCGAGGAAGCCGGCGAAGTCACCGACGGCAGTCGGGTTGAAGCCCACGGTGATGTTGCAGGAATCGCCTTCCGCCAGGCTCACGCCGCACCCGTTGGAGAGCGTGAACGGCGGGCTCACGGTGACGCTGTTGATGCCCAGGATCGAGTTTCCGCTGCTGGTGAGCGCGATGGTCTGCTGCACCGGTGCGCTGCCGACGATCATGGAACCGAACTCGATCGGCGCGCCCGGCAGCGAGACGGCCGGCTGGCGCAGGCCAAAGCCGCTCAGCGTCGCGCTGGATGATCCGGCCGAGGAATTCACCACGAGGAAGCCTGAGGCGGCTCCGTGGCTGATCGGCGTGAAGCGCACGACGGCATCGCACGAGCTCGAGCCCGCGAGCGCCGAGCCGCAGGTGGTCGAGACCACCTGGAACGGCGAGTTCACCGCAGGCGTCGTGAGCGAGGTCGAGACCGAGGCCGGGTTCGAGATCGTGAACGTCTTGTTCCCGCTCGAGTTGCCGACCGAGATCGTGCCGAAGTCGAAGGCGGGCGGGGCGATCTGCAGCAGGGGCAGCGAGCTGCCCGTGCCGGTGAGGCCGGAGGCCAGGTTGATGCCACCCGCGGTGACGGACACCGCGCCGGCTGCCGGCCCGACGGCCGTCGGGCTGAACTTGACGCTCGCGGTGCAGGAGCTCCCGGCCGGCAGGATCGAGAGGCACGTCGTGCCGAAGAGACTGAAGGGCGGGTTCACGGTGATGGCCGACAACGGCACCGGCGTGAGCGCCGGGTTCGACAGCGTGAACTGGGTCGTCGCGCTCGACGTGCCCACGCTCACGGTGCCGAAGTCGACGCTGGGCGGCGAGAGGCTGGGCGGCGGTCCGGCAGTGCCGGTGCCGCTGAGGCTCGAACTGGCCCCGCCCGAGCTTGCGGTGGTCGAGAGGGTACCGGTCGACGCACCCACGGCGACCGGTGCATAGCGCGCGGTCACCGAGCAGGTGGCCGTCGCCGCGAGCGTCGCGCCGCAGGAGTTGGTGACGATCTGGAATGGCGCCGATGCGGCAAACGGCGTGAGGCTGATCGTGAGCGGGCCGGGATTGGTGACGGTGAAGGCCTGGTTGGCGCTGAAGCCTCCGGCCTCGACCGCGCCGAAGTTGTGGGTCGGCGGCGCGATGGTGGCGGGCGGCGGCGGGACGCCGGTGCCCGCGAGCGCGGCGCTGACGCCACCCGAGCTCGCGGTGGAAGCCACGCTGCCGGACGACGGCCCGAGGGCGGTGGGGGCGTACTCCACGACGACGGCGCACGCGGCTGCCGGGGCCAGGCTGGGGCCGCAGGTGTTGCTGATGATCTGGAACGGCGGCGTCACGCTGAACGGGGTGAGCGTGATCGAGAGCGGTCCCGGGTTGGAGACGGTGAAGCCCTGCGAAGGGCTGATCGCGTTCACCACCGTGGAGCCGAAGTCATGGCTCGGCGGAGAGATAGTCGCGGGCGGCGGTGGCACGCCGTTGCCGATGAGGGTCAGCGTGCGCGGGTTGCCGCCCGCGTCGTCGCAGATGTAGATCGTGGTGCTCTGCGGGCCGAGCGCGATCGGCGCGAAACTGGAGGTGACGGCGCAACTCGCGCTCGTCGCGAGGGTCTGCGGGACGACGCAGGTGGTCGAGCAGTTGAACTGGCTGCCCGAGCAGATCGGCGGGGGAGCCGGTGGCCCACCGTAGCAAAGCGACGAGCCGTGCAGGAAGTTGATGGTGGTGGACGCGGCTCCGATGGAGGTGAGCGTGGCCACCTGGCTGCCGCTGGTGGCGTTGACGACCACGTTGCCGAAGTCGATCGAGGTGGGCGCGAGAGCCAGGCCCTTGGCGAGCGCCGTGGCGCCCAGCTCGGACGTGTTGCCCAGCGCGAGGTGGGTGGCCGTGGCGGTGATGAAGTCGTGCAGGCCCGAGATCGGTGTCGAGCCGGACATGAAGTGGCTGGTGGCCCCGGTGGAGGCCGAGGTCGACCCGATGGGATTGGTCGCCTGCGGCGTGGCGGCCGCAGCCGGGTTGGAGAAGAACTCGATGCCGAAAGAGCTCGAGAAATCGCCGTTGAACGACCAGTTGACGGTGGTCGTGTTGGCGGCCGCGTCCTTGATGGCGGAACTGATGACGGGGAAGTTCTGCAGGCCGTTGGCACCGGTATCGTCGTCGGTGCCGTCGGGGTCGTTGGGAACCTGCGCCGCGACGCCGCCCAGGTTGATCGCTTTCCCGCCGTTGCTGAAGATTCGGTTGCCCTGCAGCGTGTTGCCGCTGCCGGACATCAGGACGAAGCCATCCGCGCTGTTGAACGCGATGGTGTTGTTGGAGACCGTCACCGGGAAGCCGCCGTCGACGTGGATGCCCGCGCCGGTGTTGCCGAGCGGGTTGAATCCGTCGGCCCTTGTGCCGATCTTGTTGTTCTGGATGCTGACGTTGTTCCCGAATTGCACGACGATCCCGGCCGCGGTGTTGCCCGAGATGAGGTTGTCGCTGATGGAGATGTTGCTCGCAGTGCTGATGTGCACGCCCTTGCCACCGCCCGCGGCCGTGACCCCGTCGGCCGTGCCGATGAAGTTGTTGACGACGTCCACGTCGGTGTTCTCGCAGCAGATCGCGACGTGCGCGTTGACGTTGCCGACGAAGACGTTGCGCTGGGCCGCACTGGGGCCCCCGATCTTGGCGCGCACTATCCCCGAAGGGCCGAAGAAACCGTCCGGATCGTAGCCCTCGGAGACAACGCCCAGGGTGGAGTTGCTGATGCGGCTGCCGTAAAGGTTGATCGGCCCGGAAAGAGCCGTCCCATTACCGCCGTACTGGAAGTTGGCGAAATCGACGCCCTTGATCGTGAGGGACGCGCCGTAGCCCAGGTCATTCACCACGAGGCCGGTGAAGCCGAGCATCGAGCTGCCGTTCACGACGATCTGGTTCTGCGCGTTGAACCCGTTCGTGCTGCTGTTCGGCACGTAGCCCGTCTGCGAGGTGCCGTCGAGGGTCGCGTTCACGGACGTGACGCCGCAGGACAGCGTGAGGGTGGACGCGGGCGAAATCGTGAAGGGCCCGGTGCCGGTGATGTTGAAACCAATGGTGGGCGTGAGCGCAGGTTGCGGGGGCGCCGAGGTGCACCAGCTGGTGTTCGCGATGTCGCTCAAGGCCTGCGCGAGGCTGCCGGGGCCGGCGGCATTCGCGTTGGTGACGCAATACACCAGGTTGGGCGGGGTCGTGGTTTGGGGTACGCAGGCCGCGATCGCCTGCTGCGCGAGCACGCCGGCCAGCGCCGCGACGAGCGGAGTGTACCGGTAAAGGGAAGTGGGCCGTGAACGGCTGGGGGTGCGCATCGAAAATCTCCCTGGACCCGCTCTTGGGGTCTTGTAGCGGCTGAAGCGAGGCTTGTGCCACCCCAAGGCTAGCCTTAGGGTCTTGATGCGTCAACGGAATATTCCGCAGTAACCGGGAGTCGCCGGACCGCCCGTGTCAGCTCGCGACGGGGCTCGACACTAGAGCACCACGAGGTTGTCGCGATGGATCAATTCGGGCTCGGCGATATACCCCAGCGCGGCCTCGATCTGGGCGGTCGGTTTGCGCAGGATGCGGGCCGTTTCGGCGGCGCCGTAGTTGACGAGTCCGCGTGCGACCTCGCGCCCCTCGGGGCCCACCACGCTCACCACCTCGCCACGCTCGAAATGACCCTCGACCGCGGTCGCGCCGATGGGGAGCAGGCTCTTGCCGTCCTTCACCAGCGCCTTGACCGCGCCGGCGTCGAGCGTGATGCGGCCCGCCGGCTTGAGGTGATCGGCCAGCCACTGCTTGCGGGCCGCCACGGGCGGCGTGCTCGCCGTGAGCAGCGTCCCCACCGCTTCGCCGCCGAAGAGGCGCAGCAGCGCATCGGGCTCGCGCCCCCAGGCGATCGCGGTGTGGGCGCCACTGCGCGCCGCGCGCTTGGCGGCGAGGATCTTGGTGATCATCCCGCCGCTGCCCAGGTGGCTGCCCGCGCCGCCGGCCATCGCCTCGAGTGCCGGATCGCCGGCGCGACCCTCGGCGACGAGTTGCGCCTCCGGGACCTTGCGCGGGTCGGCCGAATAGAGTCCCTTCTGGTCGGTGAGGATCACCAGCGCGTCGGCCTCGATCAGGTTGGTGACGAGGGCGCC
>Ga0111538_10000316_pt1 | contig 62690 bp, 75 predicted proteins | sample SoiMethybrSBSTD1_FD_79669 | JGI IMG/M metagenome (GOLD analysis project Ga0111538, IMG submission 79669) | Bulk soil microbial communities from a Populus tree surrounding site in Tennessee, USA - Soil MetaG P. TD hybrid SBSTD1 (version 2)... | ecosystem: Environmental > Terrestrial > Soil >...
AGATGATCAAGTCAATCTGGACGCAACGCGCTTTATCCCTTTTACCAATGAAGATGGCGTCTATGACTATATGGCAATCACAGCTACGCCAAAATCCGATGAGGATCGCGCCGCTATGCGCCCACTGTTTGAAGCCACAGATTGTGTTTGGCAAATGGCAGTTGAGCATGAAGCCGCCACGCTTGATCTTGCCATGCCAAGCGCAGAGCCGGTGCTGTCATGAACACACGACAGGGCATTGTGCGCTTTCCCAACCAGACAGCCGCCATTGCACAGGGCTACTCTTTTCCTGATAAGGGCATAGACACAGATGTCTCGCCCTACCCGAATGAGGCAAGCGGTATCAAGTGGCAAAATCAGGCCGGTCAAATCACAGTGCCGGTTTGGTTGGATGAATACCAAGATCTAGATCCAGCGCACAAGGGCAAACGCGCCATCGTCGGCATGGTCGTTCAGATGTATCCGCCTAAATAGTTATCACATCAAGTAGGGGGGTGGCTCCAAAAAAAAGGTGCCGCCCCTTTTTTGACTTTTTCAAAATCGCCTGTACGCGCTTTCGCCCACGAGCGCACGAGAAAATTCCCAAATTTCTCCAGCAAATTATCCCAAAATTTGTTGGCAAATTGCCCGAAAAATATCCCAAAATACTCCAGAAAAATATCCCAAAATTGTCCTGAAAATCTCCAGAAAATCCTGAGTAATTTATCCCAAAAAATGTAGCAAAAATGCTGCTTGATTTCTTGGAATTATTGTGATAAATTTATGACGAATTCCCAGCAATCATGAGCAGATTTCACCTGGGATTTCTAGCTAAATTACACAGGAAATTGTCCCCATGTTGAGACAGGTCAGCCGGAAAATTCTTGCGGATCAAGTCACGTTCGCAAAAATTTGCCCACACAAGAGCAAGCCCACACAGGAAAACTCAAATATAACCCTGGCAACCTACCTTATAGAGGGGGGGGGAGGGGGGTATCGGGTGTCCACCTACGCATGTTCGTGTACTTGTCACACTAACCCCAGAGTCGCCCGCCCTTGTTATGTCAAGTCCAAGCGATTGTGAAATAACTCACAATCAAAATGCAACCTGCGCTAAAATTATCGTCACAAAATGTTGCAAAATCTGATACACCCGATTACTTCCGAAAAAAATGTTAGCACTTCAAAAAGTGAAGCTTTTCCTAGTGAAGCACTTTTTGATCGTGCCGGTGCCGGAAGCACCGCGTTAGACTTCCGGCACCGGTGCCAAGAGCCAAGCGCCAACCGGCACCAGATCACCGGCAAGCATGGCACGCTCTTTCTCGTGCCGGTGCCGGTGCCGGAAGCACTGCGCATACATATAGAATGTTATCAAGAATTTACTGTATCAAGATTTGACACATATAAGGATAAAATGTTATGATTTGATTGAAGTACCTTGAAGCGAGAAATACACGAGTGAAAGAAAGAAGAAACACAAATGAGCAATCGACAAGAAGCACTGCAAGCGCAAGCCAAGAGCATGACAAAAGCAAAAGTGATCAAGCTTTTGGCGGTGCTTGGCGTGCAAGAGATCGTGAAAGTGGGAAGATTTGAAATTGAAGCAACTGTCAACGGAAAGCGCGGTCAATTTGATCCGCGTGATCTGTGGGTTGAGCTTATGCTTGAGTTTAAGCCACTGTATCAAGAAGCACCGGAAGTCTATACGGAAGCATACTTGAGTGATGAGGCGATCTTATGGGAGATCGCCAATTATGATATGGCGCGAGAATGGTGCGGTGCCGAAAGTGATAACCGGCAAAGTGATAGGTTGGCACAACTTTTCGCGCTCTTCCGCCATACTGCCAACCTAAACTTGGAAGTGCAATACTCAGAGATATGTGAATGTATTCTTGACGATCTCTTCCCACTGCCAAGAAAGAGCGCCAAGCTTCCGGCACCGGTGCAAGAAGAGCAACCGGCACCGGCACCAATCAAGCAATTTTCAATTGATGATCTCGTGCCAACCGGTGATCACTCTTGGCTCTTGCCAAATGCTATACAGTGCTTGGAGATCAAGCGCACCGGCACCAATGAATACACCGCCATGCTTCCGGCAAGTGATCACGCGGTCACTTGGCCCATGCCAAGCTTGAAGAGCTTGCTTGTCGTGATGAGTGCTTACATCTCCCAACCGGAAGCGCAACCGGCACCGCTTGACCCAACCGGCATATACGATCAAGTGGCCTACGATTGGCAAGAGCGCACCTATCAAGTTATCGAGCAAGCACTTGAGCAAGAGCGCACCGCCAAGCTTGCCGATCTCTTGGGTGATCTCGATTGGCAACCGGCACCGCTTGAGCAAGCCACTTTCGATTGGTTGGCAGTGCCGGAAGCGCCGATCTCATTGTCGTATGCTTCCGCCACGCGTGCCGGTGCTTATAACGTGCCGGAAGCTTTCCGCTTGCTTCCCTATCAAGCACCGGAAAGCTTGCTTGAGCGCGTGGCGCGTGCCGGTGATGCTTTTGACCAATGGAGTGAGGATAACTTTGCGCTCTTCACTCATCCACTTGTGTGCTTTATGTCGTATGCCGGTGTGATCTTTTTGCTCATGTATACGATTTTCAACCGTTAATTTTCTCATCACAGAAAGAAGCTTCTTGTATGCCTACCTATCTAGATTCTATTGCACGAAAATACAACTCCGAAAGCAATCATGCTTTCGTGCTATACGGTGCCACGCGTGATCTCCAATTAGGTCAAAACGGATCACTCTTGATCGAGCAACATTTGATGCAAACACAAGCGGAAGCGCGGATCGTTGTCACGTTTTGCGTAGGTGCCGGTTGGAAGTTTGCCGGTGATGCTGAAAGAGCCACTTTCAAGCAAATCACCGGCATTGATCAAGCTTCCGGTGATTTTGCCGGTTTGACAAGCAATAGTGACAGTGATGATCTCCCGATTGACGTGCCAAGCGCCATTGGCTTGATTGATACTGCCATGCGCCAATCAGAGAAAAAAGTTATGCTTGTGCTTGACCGCGCAGAACTTATCGCACCGGCACAATCCTATGATCGCATGGCACCGTCTGACAAAGCGGTGCTTGCTCTTCTTGGCAAGCTCGCGGTGGATCGTGCCGTGGAAAGCACCGGCAATATGATCATTATGATCACAGATAACTTGATTGATTTACACGAAAGCTTGCGCTTGGCAAGCTCGCGTTACTTTGCTATCGAGATCACACCGCCAAGCGCGGAAGAGCGCTTGAGCATAGCACAATCTGTTTTTCCCCAACTAGAGGATCGCGGCGTAGTGCTTGAGCTTTCGCCGGAAGCTTTTGCAAGCGCCACAAGTATGCTAACTCGATATGGATTGATGGACATCGTATTGGACGCACAAGCACAATTGCGCTTGAGCAAGGATCAAGTGAAAGCGGTAAAAGCTCAAGTGTTATCACAAGAGTATGGTGATGTGCTTGAGCCACTTGAGCCACTGCCAACCGGTTTTGATGCCATCGCGGGATTGGAGCCACTGAAAGAGCTTTTTGATGAGATCGTCACCAATATGATTGGTGGTGATCTTGGAGATGTGCCAACCGGCATACTTTTTGCCGGTGCCGCGGGATTGGGGAAGTCTTACTTTATGCGCGGCGTCGCCGGTGCTTGTGGCTTGCCGGTGATTAATTTTAACGTAGGGCGCTTGCTTGGCTCTTTCGTAGGCCAATCTGAGCGCAACCTAGAGCGCGCCCTAACTGCCATACGATCCGCGGCACCGTGTATTGTCGTGATTGATGAGATCGAGACAACTTTTCCAGATCGAGCCAATGCCGCGCCAAGTGGCGATTCTGGTGTTAGCTCAAGAATACTCAAGCGTATGCTTGAAGAGCTATCCGACCCAAGCAACCGCGGAAAAATTCTGTGGGTTGGCATCACCAATTTTCCCAATAAGCTTGACGCCGCGCTTTCTCGTGCCGGAAGATTTGACTTGACGGTTGCCATGCTTCCGCCAACCGAACGCGAGCGCTTGGCGCTTTTGATGCTTTATGCCAAGAAGTACGCGGTCAACCTGCCATATAACGATCAAATCTTGGAAAGCACCGCCAAGCTCTTGGTTGGCTATACCAATGCCGAAATCGAGAATGTAGTGAGGAAAGTTAGAGCGCTCTTCAAGACGTATGGCACCGATCAAGCTTGGCAAGAAGCACCCAAGCGCGTACGCGCCAATACACGAGATGTGCAACTCATGACTAACTTGGCTCTTTCCGCAGTGAATGACTCAGATATGCTTCCGGTTGAATACATAGACCAATGGCGCAAGATCACCAATCAAGCACCGGAAGCAACCGGCACCGGCACCCAAGAGCGCAAGCGCGTTTTTTGATACACTTATCACGATAAGAAAGAGGATCACCAATGGATACTTACAATGTCAGTCAAGCACTTGACACAAACCAGAAAGAGCTTGAGCGCTTGCAAGGCGCTTTTGATGGCATCACCACAGATATAAGCTTGAGCAATAAAGATTGGCGCGAATTGATGGAAAGCGGTGCGCTCGCGAGCTTGAGCATATCACGATACCGCGGCCACAAGAGTCTATCAAGCGCCGATCTTGGCATCTCCCAAGAAGAGTATAAAGAAGTGGAAAGCATCGTCTCACTTGGCTTTCGCTTGCTCTTGCCTAAAGCGGTGCTTGGCGCTTTCAATTCTCTGGAAAGCAACGCGCGCCAAGTTTTGCGCCGTTATACGCTGAAAGTGCCAACCGGTTATTTTCTTCCGGCAAGCGCCTATCAAGCTTGTGCCGGTGCCATGCAAGATCACAAGAGCAAATTTGATGCACTTGTGGCGCAACTGTTAGACGATCTCGATATGCATGAGCGCACTGTCCTAGAGCAATATACGGTGCTTGCCGATCAAGTTTCCACGCGGCTATACAATGCCGGTGTGATCACGTATGGCGAAAGATGGGAGAAAGCACAAGAATTCAAGGATCGGTGCATGGCTACTTTTCCCACTGCGGAAGAGCTTGCCGATCAATTCTCTTTCCGCTTGAGCTTGGCTTTCGTGCCGGTGCCGTATCAAGCCAATCAAGAAGCACCGCAGTACGCTCAAGCAAGCGCCGATCTCTTGGCACTGCGCAAAGCGGTGCTTGAAGAGCAATCACGCGTGCAAGCTCAAGAAGTGACAGGTTTTATCAAAAGCATACAATCGGAAGTCTATGCACTGGTGAATGAAAGCTTGAGCGCAGTGCTTTCCACGGCACAAGATAAGAGCCATTTACAATCGCGCTCGATTGTCCAATTGCGCGGTCTAATCGAGCGCTTGGGTCAAATGAATTTTTGGGGTGATGCCAAGCTCGATCTAATCAAGCAAGAGATCACTGCCATACTTGACCGCGAGCCAAGCAAGCGCAATTTTGAGATCGATCAAGCTCTTTTGTCTGCTATGCAATCGGAAGTGCAATTGACCCTAAGAAGCATTGGCACCGTGGAACGCGGTGCGCTCGATATGTCGCAACCGGCACCGGCACCAATCAGTATGGCAACCGGCACGCGCCAAGAGCCAATCAAAATCGCACCGGCACCGGCACGCTTGCCACTTCCGGCAAGCGCTCTAGCCAACCGCGCCAATAATGGCAAATTATTCTAATCACCCAATCACAGAAAGAGGATCACAATCATGGCTTGCAATAGTGTAGCAGTTAGCAAGGCGCAAATTGCGCAGATCGCATTGGCGAAAGAAGAGCTTGTGACGATGCTTTCCAAGCTTCTTGGCATCACTCCGCAAGAAGTACACTTCTTCCAAAAGAATGTAGGGGAAAGAGCGTATACGCATGGCGGAAGTGAGATCACCATGAAGTACGATTATGCACACGCCGCGTACAGTGGGCGCAAGTATGCCGGTGTAGACTCGATTGCCATCGTACAGCGCGTGGTAAGTGGCAAGATCACGCTTGAGCTTTCCGTAAGCACTGACAATTACCATGTCAAGCGCGGTCAAGAAGTGCAAGAAGAGCTTGCACAAGCTTTCGAGCGCCAATCTACAGTGGCGCAACAAACCACTGTATTGAAGAAGCTCGCGGCTCTTGGCAAGCTTTCTAGCATCACCCAAAAAGATAATGGCGTCACGGCACGTATCGAGATCACCCTATAGGCCACTGCCAACCGGCACCGGCACCAATCACAGAAAGAAGCTTACAATCATGGCACGCAAGATAACTTTTGACATAGCAATCACCAATGATGGTCAAATAGGGCTTTTTGCTCGCGGTGATGCAACCGCGGAAGAGGGGAAAAAAGCACTTGAAGCAATTTGGAAAGCGCTTGGCACCCAAGAGATCGAGCTTTCCGGCATAACGGAAGTAGAGCGCCATACGGACGATCCAAGAGTGCAAGCGGTACACGATTTGACCCACGAACATAATCACAATCACGATCATTAAAAAGCACCGGCACCGGAAGAGCCAAGCAAGCTCAAGCTCTTCCGGTGCCACTGCCAACCAATCAACCTACACTTATCACGATAAGAAGAAAGAAGCATCACCAATCATGGCAATTGACCAATGGGGCAACATAGAAATCAAGCTTGAGCGCCAATTATGGCAACCGGCGATCTACGCAATCATGGCGGAAGTGTTTGCGGTCGATCAATACGATCTTGAGCTTGAGGCGGAAGTGGAAGATACCTATATTCTCTATACTGCGCAACCGGAAGAAGATATACTTTTTGCAGTGTCAACCAATGCCGATCTCACTTCCGATCTCACTATAGAATTTTGTGGTGATGATCCAAGCTCTTTCGATAGCAAGGCGCTTGAAAGCAAGCTTGCTCGCGCAGTGGCCTAATCACCGGCACCAATCACCCTAACATTGATCTCTTCACAGAAAGAAGCTTTCCCAATGCAAATTATGACTAACTCAGAGAAATTGACCCAAGTGGCTTTCGATGGCGCAATCTATCTTGCCGGTGCGCTTGGCTATTGGTTTCCGTGGGCCTGTAAACTCCAATACGTGATTTGGCACGCCGCGCATATCTGCGGTGTATACGTCACCGGTGGAGTAGGCTAAACTGCCAACCGGCACAAGCCACTATCAAGCACAATAGAATAAGCACCCAAGAGCTTGCAAGCGCCCACTTGCAAGCTCTTCTTTTTGGCTCTTCCGGCACTGCCAAGCATCACCCCAAAAAGCGCCGATCTCATCACCCCAACTATACCGCCAATCACCAATGCTTTCTACGGTGCCGTATAAGCTCGATTTCTAGGTCACTACGCCACTTTCTACCATGCTTATGATGATTTTGACCTAGAGCTTTTTTTGCTATGCTTCTTGCGCTTCTTTTTGGAGTATCATTTACTGCTACACTTCCGCCAACCGGCATACACCGCCAACCGGCACCAATTCGCAGTGGCCTATACACCGCCATGCTCAAGCGCTTGGCTCATGCTCAAGCTCATTGTATCGAGCGCCGTTATAGTGGCTCTTGGAAGCTTGGGTCAATCCTCTTGCTTCCAAGCTCAAGCTTGCTTCCGGCACCACAGATCACCACAAGCTTGATACACTGCCAACCGGCACGCACAATTTACAACCGGCACCAATGCAAGACTTCCGGCACGCACAACCGGCATGAGCCACAAACACAAGCTTGGGAGCGCGGTTGCTTGTGATCTTATCGTGCCAAGAGCATACCAATGCAACGCGGCATAGTGTTAGCGTGCAAAGTGCAAGCACCGCCATAATCTTTGCATGGCACATTGGTTTACAGAATGTTGCATTGTGTAAAGCAATAAATGTTGCGATGCGCTTCACATAACAAGCTCAAAGGCGTGCCGGAGGGCTATGCCCTTATTATGTCAAGCCCATGCCCCTTATGTAGCTCTCTAAGTCCGGATAGTGAAAAATTTCCCCTAATAGTTTGTTATTGTCAAGTTAGGTCTAAAAAATCTCGTTATTGGGTAGATAAGTGCAACAAATGGTGCTAAATGTCGGGTTGGGCATTTAGGGGGCGGAAGTTGTTGCGATTGGGCGGCGGAGGGGGTTCGGGGACGGTGATAGGTTCGACGTGGATATAGGGTTGGTCGGCGGGGTTACGGAGGGGCAAGAAGTTGCGCGCTTGGTTACCGGAGAAGGCCGTTTTTTTGATACGGACGGTAGCGGTATAGCTTTCTTTGCTGATCATGAGGCGGTGGAGTTGTTGATTGGAGACATAGGCGTTCCATGCGTGGATGACGAGGCGGGCAAGGAGATTGGATTCCACAGGCCGGTTGAGATTTTTATGGATGCGAATGGTACGCGGCAGGAGGTCATGGAGGGCTTTGCGGGGGTCGCCGCGCGGGATGGCGTCATCTTGGGCGACTTGACGCCAGAAGTCGCGGGCGAGGTCGGGGGCATAGTGAAAGGTAATCAGGGCAACGGAGAAAACGGCAGATTTGTAAAGGAGTCTGCGCCAGTGTTTATCAATGGGGGAGATAGCGGCGTCGAGGCGATGATATTCGGGTGCCCAGAGGGGGACTTGTTCAAGGAGGACACCGACAGGGAGAAGGTTATAGGGTGTTTGGCAACCGAAACAGTCATAGATAAAGCGAAGGGCGGCGGCGATTTCATCGACAGTGCGTTTAGGGACGTGCATTTGTTCAGAGATGTGATAGGCAACGGCGGTATCGGCAAAGGAGCGTTTTTTTTGAATATCGGTGGTAGCGTAGAGGATTTTGAGGTCATCTTCTGAGCAATTGAAGGTACGGACGATAGGGAGGGCGACAGGTTTATCGGCAAGGATGATAGCATTGAGGGTATGTTGGCCGTTGATGAGGATGGGTTGATTGTCGGAAGTGTGGGCGATTTGGATGGCGAAATTGGGCATGAGGCGATCATAGCGGATCTCGGTAGCAAGGAACTGGACGTGATTGGGGCGCAGTGGGCGATTTCTGGTATTAGCGACAAGGAGTTGTTCAGCCATGCCTGGGGTGATGAGTTCAAAGGTAGCGGTAGGGTTGAGGTACATAGGACGCAAACGCTTTCTGCGCCAGTTTTAGCGCGACAAGTTTGGGGGGTAGATTGACAGGGAACAGAAAAGGGTTTACGTTGAGGAAGTAGGCAGTACCCATTTTCTCAAAGCTCAGGGGTAGCACCCCCTGGGCTTTGTTGTTCTTGGGGAGATGATCGCGCCAAAGATAAAAAAAATCAAGGGGTTTGCAGACTTATGTCAATTCGCTGCTGTCTGGAGGGGGACGGCGGTGTTCGATGGGGTAGTTATAGCCATGCGGGTGGAGGGTATTGAAGTAGGAGATCCAGTAATCGAGGCGTGGGCCGAAGTGGATAGAGTCGGGGAGGGTTTCGATGAGGGTAAAGAGGGTATTTTGGATGCCGTAGCGGAGGATGTCGGATAGGAGGGTATCGTTTTGATGGAGACCGAAGCGGCGGGCATCGGTAGCGGCGCGGTGGCGGATACGGGAGAGTTTGGCGGTGGAAGCGCCGATGAAGGATTTGCCGGTGGCTTTGCAGTAGGCTTTATAGATGATCATAGGTTTATTAAAGCAAGTTTAGGGGTAGCGGGTTTTGGGCGGCACGTCTAGGAGCGTTGGTTGGGCTGGGATGGCAGGTTCGCAGTGTGGTTTGAGGGCATCTTTGAGTTCGGCCAGGATCGATTTAAGGCGGTCGATTTCAGCGAGTTTGGCGGCGAGTTTGGGGGGGTTATCACGAAAGACGTATTGGCGTGCGGAGCGTTCTTTGTTGGCGATTTTGACGGCTTCGGTATAGAGGGTTTGGAGATGGTCAATATTCATAAGGGTAAATATAGCATGATAAGGTGGGGCGATCAAGAGCGATGGGGTACGAGGCCATCGCTCTTGGTCTTTTTGTGTAAGGGGCGGTTGCTGAGATGTGCAGTGACTCGCTAAGCAGAACAGTGACTCGCTGTGCCGTTGCGGGGCGCGGCTTTACTTTTCCTTTGCCAAGCGGAGGCTCGCTATGCCGTTGCACCGAGATGCGGAGAGCCGCGCTGCTATGCCATCGCGTAGGAACGGCTCGCAGTGGTACGCCGTTGCGTGGGTACGAGGTACGTAGCTCCGCCGTTGCGTCGTCATGCGTCGAACTGATGTGCCTTAGCCAAGCTAGGCGTAGGTGCGGATTGGTCTGCCGTGGCGGTGTAGTGCAAGGATTGGCCTTGCCGTTACCGAGACAAGAGCAATGGTACGGATTGCTTTGCCGATGCTTTGGAGGGCCACGTTATGCCGTGGCATTGACTGGCTCTGGATAGGTGCGCCATTGCTGCGGGCTGCGTTGTAGGGTTTTGCGTAGCCGTTGCTGGGCGGTGTACTGTTGAGGTAAGCTCTGCCTTCGCCACGCGCGGGGTTGCTCAACTGCGCCGTTGCTGTGTACAGGACTGGTGCGCAATGCCGTCGCATTGGTAGGCTAAGGGTTACGTCGCCGCTGCGCCGAGCCGTTGAGTGCCTTGACTTGCCTTTGCGTGGATTAGTATTGGAGCGACTTGCTTTGCCTTTGCTGCGCTACGCTAACTATGACTCGCAAGGCCGTTGGTTCCCAGCGGTGTGCGTAGCGGTTGCTGGGCGACGATTCGGCTTGCCTTGCCTTTGCTGAGAAGTGCTGCGTCCTGGTGTGCAGTGCCGTTGCCAAGATCAGCTTAGCTTTTCCATGCCGTTGCCACGATCAGCGTAGACTCGCTTAGCCATTGCTACGAACAGCGTAGGGTTGCTTAGCCGTTGCCCTGATAAGTTGTTAAGGTGCGCGGTTGCTTTGCGTGTGCGTAGAGTAGAATCAAAGTGTGCTACGCTGACAGCACGTAGATCTACCTTGACGATGCCCTGCTCAACTTCGCTTTTACGGTGTCTTGCTTTGCACGGCCATGCCGTCGCGGGGCACAGGCGAACTAAGCTCTGCCCTTGCGTTGATACGATATGTACTGCCATGCCTCTGGCTCGCGCTGGTAGGCCATGCCTTCGCTCGGAAGTGCCAGGCTTCCCTATGCCTTTGCATAGATATGGCTGGCTTAGCTTTCCAGTGCCCTTGCGTAGCGTCGGGCTACCATGCCGCTGCTGAGATATGGCTGGCTTGCCCTGCCGTTGCCTTGCGTCGTCCCGCCTTGCCGTTGCGATGGCAAGCATAGAGGTGATGAGCTAAGCCGTTGCCACGGTCGGCTATGGGCTGATTGCCTTGCCACTGCTTCGATTAGCCATGAGACGCCTTTGCTTGGCGATGGTTTGGACAGCTAAGCCTTTGCCATGTTGAAGGAGAAGCGCCCCCATGATCCGCTGCGCCATTGCCCCATTCCCCTGTACTTGCCATAATCAAAGAGTTCAAAAAGAAGCTCTTGGCTCATGGTTTTGTCATCGAGGACAAGAAGCTCAAAGTTGAGGGTTGAGCCGGTTGGGATTGTCTCGCTAAAGGCAAGGGCGACACGTTCGCCTTGTGCGGTTTGGGCACGGAGCGGGCGTTGCAGTTCACCGACGGTGCCGTGCAGGGTAAAGGGGATCAGGCGTGGTTCGACAAAGACCAAGCCGTCGATCACCTTCTTGAAGGCACGCACCTTTTTGGAGAGGCTATCTTCCATACGGGAGAGCATAGAGCAAGCGTCTTTGAGATAGCCTTTTACCACATAGTCATAAAGCACAGGTGTGCCATCGGGGAGCCGGTGGAAGCCGGTTTTGCCCTTGTCGTCAATGGTGATGGTTTCCACTTCTTCGATGGCATTGGCCGGAGCGCCGTCTTTACTGGCGATGAAGTCGGTGTAGATCTGCTTATTGAGCGGCACTGTCCCTAGAATATCGGTTAGAAAGGTCAGTGTTACATCGTAGCGCATCAGTCCTCCAGAAATTATCATGGTAAGTTTGAGAGTAAGTGGGGGTGTTACTGGCTTGGGTATTTGATGATTATTTCATGCTGGTTATCTCCTTCCGCGCCTCAGTTGTGCGGTGGTCGGGGCAATAGTGCTTCTTGGAGCCGATTTGCCAGTTGTCCATGCGGGCGAACATGATGAGGCGGCTGCGGTTGTGGGTGAAACTGACATAGCGTTTTTCGCAACCTGGCTGGTCGCACTTGATGGTAAGGTAGATGCTCACAGTTCCTCATCGGATGTGTCATAGATGGCGAACGAGCCATCGGGTTCGAGACGGCGGCGGCGCACGCGGGTCTGATGGTCAACAAAATCAATGGCGCGTGTCCAGTTCTTTGGCTCAGCGGGATAGTAGTCGGGGCCAGGCGGGTCGATGTAGCCTAGCAGGGATGAGAGTGCTATGACAAGCGCATTGGTAGAGCCGCCGTTGGCTTCATCATCATACGTCCATTGGCGACCGCGGGTGAGCGGGGTGTCATACTCAAAGATGCCCCAATTGTAGAGTTGGCGTTCGATGGTAAGCACATGGCCGATGTGCGGCGATGGGCACTGGACGTACATGCCGTCAAAGTCGGGCACTTCAAAAGGGGCGGCTGGTAGCGACTTGGGTAGGTCACCGGTGTCAATTTTCCTCACTGAATACCCTCACGTTCGACCAGGCTCAGCAGCACGGCAATCGGAGCCGAGTTGTCTTTGCTTTCCAGTTCTCCCAGCAAGCGCAAGGCTTCAATGGCAAGATGCACCGTTGCCAAGTGCATCTTGGTCATGGGAACGAGCGGGATCAGCCGGTAGCCTTTGGGTAGGTTGGATGTGACCTGCACGCCGTTGACGCTGGCGATGATGTCAACGCCATTGCCGTTAATCGGGTCGGAGTGCTTGAGCGTGCAGGGGACGGCGAAGTCATCACCAGGCAAGGCCAGGAGATAGGTGCCTTCTTTCATGGTTTTTCCTCAAGTTGTTTTTGGTTCTCCTTGTAGACATCGTACATGGTCTCTTTGGAGTCGGTTCGCACGATCATGTAGGGCATAAAGACTTCATCGGCGCTGACCATGTTAGTCTGGATGATGGCGATCTGCGCCGCCGTCCAGTCTTTCAAAATGCGCCAGGCAATGCGCAGGGCTTGTTTGTGGGTACGCAGACCTTTGGGCACGCTTGGATTTGTTACGATAAGTTTATAGACTTGCTCGGTACGACAGGGGAGCAGGTAGGTGTTGTGTTCAAGCTCAAAGATCAGGGCAACCGGCTCACCATGCTCAAAGTTGACCAGGACACGGTTGGCACCGGCGCGGCCAAGCATGATGTGGATCTCGGTGACAGACCTGCTGGCTTCGATGCTTGTCGAGTAGTTCAGTACCGGCATCAGTCCCTCTTTAACTTTGGCAAGTGAAACTCATGGCAGAAGGCGCAATATTTCTCACGGATGTCGCCCAGGTTGGCCGAAGCCATGCCACAACAGAGACAGACAATGCTGGCTTCGCCTGGCGTTAGCTCATAAGTGGCAAGGCCGTTGAGCTTGAGGACGGTACGGCGCTCGCGGGCATCGAGCAAGCGCCGTTGGTCTCTGGCGTCTTTCTTCATGCAGGGTTTGTCCCGCGCGGGCGGGTCATCGACTTCCTCATCCAGTCCATCCTCTTTATCAAATTCAAAATCAAAGCTGTCATCATCCATATACCATAGGCGCACTTGCATAAATGTAATATATCCTGTATACTCGTACAAGTCGTGCAATTTGTACGGCAAGAAGTCTTACTCAGGAGAACAATGATGCCTTTACGAAGTCACAAGCTCGGTTCAGATGAAGTACGCCGCCAATGGCGTGATGTGTTGGATGAGGTGCAAGCCGGTGAGAGTGTGATCGTCTCGCGTGCTGGTAAGCGGGTTGCGGTCATCATTCCCTTTGAGTTATGGGATCTGGCAAAAGACCAACTCGAAAACTTGGATGACACGCTTGACCTGCGCAAAAAGATTGACGCATACCGCCGTGCTGTGGCGGCGGGTCTTGAGGAACGTGATCCAACTTGGGATCGACTGGCTGACGAAGAAGTCGCGGCTGGGTACTTGGCTCCCTTAGAAGAAAAGGAAGCCGCGTGAGCCAACCCTACCGTGTGACCTATGCGCCCGCCGCCGCCAAATTTATCGAGAAAAAAGCGCCCAATCACATGCGGGGACGGTTGAAAGCGGCTTGTGAGTCGCTTGGGCGAGAACCACGCCCCTATGGTTGCGAAAAGATGTCTGGTTATGACAACCGCTGGCGTATTCGCGAAGGCGACTATCGGATCGTCTATGAAATTTACGATAAAGAGTTGCACGTCCACATCATTGACACAGACCATCGCAAGGACATATACCGCTAATTAAATTTGTAGTTTGAAGCCCCTGGTGGTTTGCCAGGGGCTTTTTTGTGCAAGCGGTCGAGGAAGTCCCTGCCGCCGCTCTCTTTGATAATCTTTTCTTGCAAACCACGGCGATAGCCCTTCCAAAAGGCGTTGCAGAGGTCGCTTTGGGCATCGTTGGGCTTGTCGTCGTCATAGGGGGTATGCTCGGTCGCCAGCGGGATCATGCGCTTGCGGGCGTTGCGCCGCACATCCATGAAGCTGATCGCCATGCGCCCATCAATCGTTTGGCCGATGGCAGAGATGGTCTCAATGCGCTTGGGGTCATCACGCGGCATTGGGCGCTCTTCCAGCGGCTCAGGGCCGGATGTGCGCCAGGCTTCACTGAGAAAGACAAAGGCGATCACCAGATGACCGGCTTCGGCCATCTTGACGCCAAAGGCTTCGAGGTACTTGTACCTGTGATCCACGTCAAAGTCAGGCATCACGGCAATCACGGAGCCTCTGTCAGTGGGCGGTTGAAAGGTATAGAGATAGGCAACCGGTATAAAGGCGGTTGCCTTGCCATCTGCCAGATGTTCCCTTGCCTGGATCATGGCAATCTCAAACAGGTGGTTGAAATCCGCCGTCGGCAAGATATAGCTCTTGGGGTCGTGACCTGTCATGTGATCTCCTATAAATCCTATAAAACCTACTGCGTCTCTAAACTTGTCTCAATAACTTTAAGGATGCGGGCGCTCTCTTTATCAGAGATCACAGGGTTCATATCAAACTGCTTGAAGGCATCCAGTATCTTGCCCCACAGCACACGCGGCAACTCGACCAGCACACCATCCTTGACTTTTCGTGTAGAAATCGACGGCGCTTGAAAATGGGTGCCATTGGGCACAGGAGCCGCTTCTTCCTGGGGGTGGAGCCTGTCATACTGGCGGATCGCATGGTCAAGCACATGCTGGCGCGAGAGATCATCCGGCGGCAAGAGCGTGAGTGCCTTTTGCAATTGCTCTTTGTTGGCGTTATGTAAAGCGTCGGCCAATGACTGATCGCCTGGCGCTTCGACTAAAGTTTTCACGATAACGTCATCGGTCTTTTGCACGGAGTATTGACCGGCAATCGTGCGGGCGATGCGCTCGCGCCGTGGGCGCTTATCTTCTTCGGGCCGGTACTCATCGGCTATGGCTCTGGCTTCGGCAATCTTGAGCGTTTCATCCTGCTCCGCTTTTTCTTCAAACGCTTCGAGAATGGCGACGACACCCTCATCCGGCAGCGACGGCGAAGCCATGATGCGCAAAACTGTAGCAGGAACGCCCGATACAAGTGCAGGGTTATCGGCAAAGCGGCGGGCGATGTTCATATACTCCTGAGCCGTTTTCATGCTGTAGTCAAATTCGGTTTCAATCCACACCGTAAAGTGCTTGGGGATGGCTTCTTGAATCTCAAGGAGTCGCTTACCTATCTCGAAAATGTCTTTAGCGGCGCGCTCGCGGCGCATGTTGATGTCCACGGCGGCATCTTGCAACAGATAGCGCGTTTCCTCATCTTCGATGCTGTCATAGTCATATCTTAGCTTGCTAAATTCGAGCTTGCGCAGGTTGGCAGGGGCATCCATTTCACGCGTGGTGGTCGGCACGTAGTCAGGTTCATTCAGCGCGGCAAGCTCATCCTTAATTTTGAGGTCTTTCTTAGACGTGCGAGGCATAAATCTTCTCCAAGTTCTTTTCAAGATAATCATAACCCGCCAATCCAAAGAGGCGGGCGGCGAGTCTACCATAGGCAGCGCGCACCACGTCAAGCCCACTGTCCTTGTATTCCCAAATGGTCAAACCCTCTGAGAAGGCTTCCAACACGCTCACGCGATGGGGCACCGCGTTTGCTTCACTGACACTGTACTTTTCACCAAGCGATTCAACCACGGCCATCAGGTTGCGGCGGTGGATCGTGTATTGGCGTTGATAGCCGACCGGCAAGAGCGTAACCCCCGCGCCACCGGCAGAATTGCGGATCACATCCATCACGTTCTTGAGCGAGGCAAGCGAGGCACCCTCTGTCCTGAACGGGACAACTACATGGTCGGCAACCATCAAGGCCGCTTCCTGTAGGAATCCACCGGCGGCGGTGTCATAGACTTCAAAGTTAAAACCCTCTATCTCCATCAGCTTACTTGCCAGCGCGAACGCCCCTTGTTGGCTCACATACTTGTAGCCGACATCTTTGGAGCTTGTGTCACCTGGCAGGATGCGCAGGATCTCCGGTCTACCGACATACAGGCTTTCCGCGAGTGTCTGATTGTCCATCAGCCAATCAAAGACGCCAGGCGCTTGCTTGCGTCCAAAGTGGGCGGCAACTTGCGCCTGGGGGTCAAAATCGACCAATAGGGTCTCTTGGTACTTGGCAAGCATGGCGGCAAGGCTGACGGCGCTTGTCGTCTTGCCGGTGCCGCCTTTGATTGAGGCGACTACAATGCGGTAAGGCTGAATACTCATCTTTATCCTCTGTTGGTGGTTGGTTGATTACAGCATATCCCATGACTGTGGGGCTTGCCACAGGTGATAGCAAAACTCATGGACGTTTACATAATCAGATTCTTTCGGGAGAACCATGACTACATCCACTTGTTTTGGAAAGAACAACGAACGCACCCCCTTGATCTCATCCCAAGCGGGCGCATGGGTAGGGTAACTCATCGAGACGTGCATCAGCACACCGAAGCGGGCGGTGTTGTCGAGCGAGGCCGACACCACAAAGCGCGTCGGCGCAAAGTACCAGCCCTTACTCTCTAGGATGGCGTCTTTGGTCACCTTGTTCATGATGGCACCGGTTGGCCCCTGGCGAATGTCGTAGCCCATGATCGGTTGCAAGACACGGCCATCCGGCATCCGGAGCGAACCACGCGGCATCTTGAGCGGGGCTTGTTGGGCTTCGTCCAGTTTTTCGAGTCGCATAGGCTTATCATACTCCAAATAGGGTAGTAGCGCAAGAGCCAATGACGCCCTACTGTTTGACAAAGCGTTATTAGCTTGCTAAGATTAACCACAATCTTAAAATATGTCAACACAAATTTACCATAACAGGATTATACTAGGAGGCAAAGGAGATGATTGAAATGCACGTATCAAGCTACTTGGAACGGCTTAAAATCAAGCTCATTTCGCTTCAACTGGAAGAGCGGTTGTATATCGCCAATGCCTCTGAGGTACTGCACTCGTGGGGCGATATGGATCTCGGTGAGCGGCTGGACTCCCACAAGCCGGTGGGCGACTGGCTGCGCCTCAGTATCATGCCCTACGAGGAATTTGTCGTCTGGTGCTACCAGCATGGCATCCATGCCTACTATCACGAGCATGACAGTGCAATGGTCTTTGTGCGGGTGCAGATAGACCGTGTGCGGCTCGACAAGCTGATGCAGGAGATACCGCCGCTTTATGAGAAGCCCGACACGTCTGACTTTGCCCTGATGCAAGGGCTGATCCGGCAGAGCATCGACCTGCTGCGCCTGATCCGCGCCAATGCGGTCGGGCGCGGCCTGGCCCGCATTTTTATCTCAGTAGTTATGTTAAGTTACCGCCTCAAGATAGACTTAGCAAGCCAACTTTTTGAAACGCTGGTGTCAGATAAGCTCGACCAGATCGAAGCAAACACCAAGACTGACAAGGTTGAACCCTTCTCACAAGAGCGCCGCTAATTTCTATGCGAAGATATTGGCTGGCTCCCCTGCTTGCATAGTGACGCTTTATGATGTACAATGCGTCACAGTTTATTCAATCCAACCAGCAAGAAGAGGAAAAAGATGGCTAAAGAGCCTAGCAAGAACGATTTTTATGTTGAGACGATGTACGGAGCGATGACCAAGCAACCGTTGGTCAAGATCTCGTATGACGACCAACCCCTGTGCATGATCAACCCCAAAGAGGCGGTGCTACTTGCCATCAACCTGATTCAAGCCGCCAACGCCGCTATCTCTGACGCCTTCCTGTTTGAGTTCATGGCGGATTCCGGCTTGCCGCCGGAGCAAGCGGCGCACATGATGGGCGAGTTTCGCAAGTGGCGCGTTGCCAAGAATTACGACTTGGGCGATGACTTGATTCAAGGAAACAGGAGACACCCACGATGAACGGCTATAGCTACCGGCGCTTAGAGGACAGTGAGATTCCGTCGAGCCTGGCGCTTGCTGTCGGGCTGGACAACGATACGCCTGGGCTTGTCATGGTAGATTTAGTCATCCCGCAGTACCAGGGTGCCTACCGGTTCACGGCGCAGCAATTTGAGCAATTCGCCTATGCGGTCACCGATGCCGCCAAGATGTCCAAGACCTTTGCCATCATGGTGCATTGCGTGATTGGCGCGTTGCACGATGAAGATCCCGATTTTGCCAAGCGTGTCTGGAAGAAGGTGACCGAGTATATGTACGAGTATGCCGCTGACGCGGGCGGCGAAAACGTCGAGATCACGGAGCTTGAAGAAGAGAATGTGCCGTTCAGTGAATTAGATCATGAACTGGATGAAGATGACTTTCCCGACTTCGGGCTTTGAACTTAGCGAGATAAGAAGATGGCTAGGACAAAAGATAATCTCACCGCTCCTGAACACAAGCGCAAACGCCGCAAGAAAAAAGAAGTGCCGGTCTTTCTGCAACTCTTGTTGCCCTTTGCCCCCTATCCGGCGTTGTCTACCAATCCGGATCTGGCCGCAGACTTGGCCGAAGATTACGGCTATGTCCAAAAAGGCCAGTGCTGGAAAAATGCTGTCCTGAGCATGAACTGTTTGGGCTATCGCAAAGCGCCCGATTGCAAGATGGAGTACGTCGAGGGCTGGCTGATCATACGCGAAGGCGAGTACGCCATCGAGCATGGTTGGCTCGAAGTCGAAGGCGACGTAGTTGACGTGAGCTTGCCTGGTGAACATCCTGCCAGTGCCTACTATGCCGTGTACCGCTATGGCTTTGACGATGTGCAAAAGCTGATTGAGAAGCGCAGCATCACCTTGCCCTTCTTTGGCAACCACGAGGCGGGTCATGCCGCCATGTATGAGGCTTGGGAGCAGTTGCCGGTCAACCATGATATGAATGTGGCGCTTGCCACGCTCGGCTATCTGCACACCGGCAATTGGAGCGTCGTCATACCGGAAGGGGTATTCCTGGGGCCAAAATGAGCGAGACCGACGCACGCATGAGAGTCAACCTGCTGATCAGCCGCCAAGCCTATGATGCCCTGCTGGAGATGGCCGGTGGCGAAAGACGGATGGGGCTGTGGCTCGATGCCACCATCCTAGACATCTATCACAACCGGATGCCGCATGCCGCTGTCTTTCACTTGGCGCAAGCCAGGGATTATCTGAATAAGTTTTTCGAGGCACGCGAAGCACACGAGGCGGGCATAAAAAAAGCGGGGTCATGAGCGCCCCGCTTTCTTATGCGTCTGACAGGTCAAGGAGAGACGCACCCAAAAATTATAGGCGGTCGGCTCTTGGAAGTCAAGCCGACCGCCTATTTTTTATCGGGCGTCCAGTTGTAAACGGAGCGCAATCCCCTGTGCGATGATGGCATGGGCCTGAGCATATTCGATCATGCCCTTGCCGTCAAGCTGATCCCAAGAGACAATGCGCAAGGCATCGGCGGCATCCTGTAAATGCTTCTCCATTGCGTCAATCATTCGCACGCGGCGATTGTTGGCGTCATCAAGCTCTTGCTGCAAGTCAATATAGCTACTCATGGTATATCTCTCTCTTTCAGGTAACAGGTTATGTTAAGTTAGTTATGGTAAACTTACTACAGTGCCGATGACCGGCATTGCCATGCCGATCATGGCAAGCCCACACAGCAGGAATAAAATTATCACGATAAAACTAAGCACGGCGAAGCTCTTGCTGTCTTTCATGTTTCTACTAAATCCTCTAGTTAATACAAGTGTTGATGATTTAATCCCTGGCTACATCCCAAACGCGTCGTAGCTCACTCCCCTCTTCAATGGCTTCCATCAAAATATCAGGTGGGATCTCTTCGCTCATGGCGGCACGCACCGAAAAGGAATTGCCGACACTGGAGAGCCACTTGACCGCTAACCTGAGAAAGACATCATCGCCGCGGCGGTCGCAATACTTCTGCACGCGCTGGGCGTTGTCGAGAATAAACGGGCTGCGCCCCCCTTCGACCAAGAGCGCGATACCCTCTGCGCCAACCATCTCCTGCAACAAGACAATGCGGCGCTTGAGGCGGTCGGGAAAGCCTGGCGTATCGAGCGCCAAGCCAGCATCGACCGCGGCCAGCCATTGACTCGGTGACAGGTTCATGGTCTCGGAGTTGAGTACGACCCATAAAGTTGCCGCGTCAAGTTGATGCTCGTGATAGATGGCAACCGGCACTTCCGGTAAGCTCAACAACTTGGCGCATTGTAAGCGGCGATGACCGTCGGCAAGCGTGCAATCATAGGCCAGTGCCAGCGGCTCTAAGATGCCGTGCTTCTGGATCGAGAGCAGCAGACCGGTCAGTGTCTCACGGTTGATCCTGCGCTCAGGGTTGAAGTGTGAAACTTTCACGAAAAACGGGGGCATGGTCTTGTACTCAGGCATCGCCTATACTCCTTCTAGTCCTACACTGGTATTAAATAAAGGCGGTCAAGTTGCCGCTCTTTGCTAAGAATTTGATGATCGATGTTGCCGATGACCTGGCTGCGTTGATTGGCTGCACGAGTCAGGTAATCATTTCTGCTTTGGTTGCCAAGCACCACAAAGACAACACACAGCACAAGACACAAGCCCGCGGCCATCACATTGACCAACGCTAAAATTAGCATGGCAACAAAAAGCAAACCGGCTACGGTAAGCGCATTGTCTCCGGTGCCGTTGCGATGACCCAAGATCTCAGAAGGGGGCATTTCGCCCACCTTGAGCCGCTGCGCTTCTAGTGTCCGAATCTCCGCTTCCAGTTTGGCAATTTGTTCATCCTTGCTCAAGCCCATCACGCTTGGATTGGGCGCAAGCACAACCGGATTGACCGGCTCACGGTGCGACGTGCTACGTCGCATGAGGCGATGTTTCATCGTTAGTCCTTCTTCGGTTCTAAGCGACGACCATTGCGCGCCATTGCCAGGCCAAAGGATTCGCCGCAACCTAGTGTGCAAAAGAAGCCATTGCCTAAATACCCTGGCTTTTCCCACGCTTTCACCTTTTCGCCTGTCTTGACCATGCTGCGCCGTCGTCCTTTCGTCACAACCAGTTCAAGATGACCAGTGCGATCCGCAATCTCTTTCGTTTCTTCGGGTTCTTCTACCAGCACTGTGATCTCGTGGTACGTATAGTAAAGTTTCTTGCCGCACCAAAGGCAGGTGTTTGGCTCGTTGCTTGCGTTGAAGCTGTGTGAACTAGGCATCTTACTTTAACCAATCTACTGAGGGTAGCTCAGTCCTTTTGACGTAGCGTTGTGTAGTTGTGATACTGGCATGGCCCAACGCTTCCTGCGCTTGCTTGATGTTCTCCTGCGCAAGTTGGGTTGCCACAAAGCGCCTGAAATCATGGCAAGCGATATTCAAGCCAGCCGCCTTTGCCCTTTCCACGATAACCGCATGAGCGGCTTGCCTGGACATCGGCTTGTCAACCGGCGTCATGCTCTTGCCCTGATAGCTGGTGAACACATAATCCGCCATGAAACCGCGCTCATACAACCACGTCATCACATGGCTCATGGCAACCCTGTTCGTGGGGGCAAGCCGTCGCACAATGTCCGTCTTACCAAGCACAGAGAAAGTGCTTTCGGCCATGTTCATGTTGTCTACTCTGAGGCTCACCACTTCGGAGATGCGGGCACCGGATGTACTGAGCAGCGCAATCAAGGCTTTGTCACGCAAAGAAAGTGCATCCTTGCCGGAGATAGAGTCTACCAATAGCTGCATGGTCTCCGTGGTCAGTAGATCCTTGTCCGGTCGCAAGCGGTCACGCAAGGCCCGCACACTGACCGTGCCCACGGCACGCACTTGGGTGTAAAGCTCAAGCGAAACTTCACCGCTGGGCACGGAGGCACCCATGATACTTTTGATGGCCGACAAGTGGCTGTTGATGGTGTTGGGGCTGTAAAGGCTCTCTACGAGGTTTGTACGCCAGGCCAAGACCGATGATGCGTTGAGCGGTTCGATGCCCTGGTCTTGGCAGAAGCTCATGAATCGCTGCCAACTCTCCCGATACCGATCCAAACTGGCATCGGTGATCGTGCCTATTAAATTGTCTAACATTGACCTGTCTCTTTCGTGCTAACTTCTTGGATGGTGTAAATGTATCAAGACCTGCTACATTAGATTAGCACAAGCCTTACACAATGTCAAGCCCCCAATTTATTCACTCTTGATCTGCGGCTGGAAGCGTGATACAGTTTACAATAACTTGCACGCCGCTCTACCCCCTCATTGACATAACTCCTTGAAATAGCGCCGCCTCAAGTTCTTTGTCACTTGCACCAGAGATATACCGCTATGCCGCCTGGCATAGTTTATTTCTGTCCGTGACAAAACTTGGAGCGCCCGCATGACCCGCAAAAAAATCAAAGACCAGATGCTCGACAATGGCGAGCTTGAATCTGAGAGCTTCCTGAGCCGGATGCGCAACACGCAGATCTCGCAAGGAACCTTAGACTTAGCACGCCAAAAATATGGCTATGAGTTGCCGGAAGATGTCATAGAAGTCATCGCCCGCCAGCAAGCCGTTGCCCGCCCCATCCTTGAGCAATACCACACGCTGCACGAAGCCACCCCTACCCTCACGATGGCACGCGCCACCATGCAAAAAGAGATGGATGAGATCCTTGACACCTTCTGTGGCATGGATCTGAACGACATTGGCGACATTGGCGAGTTCCACGATGAATACTCATGCCCCAAATGCGCCCACCGTTGGAGCGGCGCACCCAACAACCGCACCGGCTATGGCAACGTGGTCTATGTGCCGACCGGCAAGCTCAGCAAGCGCAGCGGCTTGCCAAGCTCAATCCGCTATGGCGCACCGGCCAAGACCGCCAAAGGTGAGTTCAGCAAGCAACGCTACTGGAAAGCGGCACGCGCCTCCCAATTGCCGCGTGGCTTTGGCAATCGCCCCATCGGGGAGCCAATCATCGGGGAGACCTGGCGCAGAGGTTCTAAGCCCCCTGCGGGCTATGAGGATCAATAGTGGACAAGCAATCCCTACCCTATGTCGTGACGATCCAATCCCAGCGCGCGCTTGACGCACAGAAGGTCTTAGTCCTGGCCGACATCATGCTCAACGGGGCTGTTGCCAGCGTAAACCTGGAAGATGTTGCCGTCGCCTTTGAATGGTTTCGTGTGCAGTTTACGGATTACCTGCATGAATCGGTTGAACTGGTCGAGTCGCAGGAAGAGCGCCATGAGCTATGGCAGATGATTGACAATAGCGAACACTGGCTCAAATTCTTGCGCAATGCCCTGCACGAAGCCAGCGCCGAAGCCAGGGCAGAAGCCTAGCATGGCCCGCCGTCGCAATGGCTTTCAACCCGCCACCCCCTACCCCGATGAGGATGAGCCGGAGATCGAGATCGACGCACCTTCCATCGAGCGCCAGGATGTCTATGAATTGCCGCAGACCGACCTGCGCATTGACGCCAACAGCGTCACCATCACCCGCCTGGTTTTAACGCCTGAGCTTGTCGCCGTCGCCATCTATGAAGCGCGCGGGATGCTCAGCATTGCCGCCCGCAAACTTGGCACAACGGCGCGCACCGTCAAGGGCTTTGTAGACCGCGAAGAGTTATGTCGAGTGGCCTACGAAGAAGCCGACGAAATGCTGCTTGATTTTGTCGAGGCAAAGCTATACCAAAAGATTAAAGCCGGAGATATAGCCAGCATTATTTTTTACCTGCGCACCAAAGGCAAGCGCCGCGGTTATACCGAAAAGCTCAAGGACAACGACGAGAGCGATCCGGCCAACAAGCGTGCGCAATTGCAGGAATCAGAGGATAAGCAACGCGAGCTTGAAATGCGGCTGCAAGACATCAGCGGTCGCCTGGTCTGGACAATGCCAGGTGATGAAGATGAACCACAGCCAGCCTCACAAATAGACCTAGAGCCTGATGAGTACACAAGCACCGACGAGTGAAAGCATCCTCAACGAGCGGCTAAGGCAAGTCTTACCGCGCCAGGCGCACCCGATGAGCCTGGCCGAAAAGATTGCCATGCTTGACGTGGAGCAACGCACCAAGATGCTCTATGAGATTGCGCCGACCGCCGAAGATATGGAGCGGTTGCTGTACACCTGGGCATTTTGGGCAAGGCCCAACCAGTTGGAGCCACAAGGCGCTTGGCAGACGTGGGCTGTCTTTTCCGGTCGTGGCTTTGGCAAGACAAGACTAGGGGCGGAAGCCTGTATCAAGCGGGCGCGGCATGGCCCCTTTTACCCGATTGCATTGGTCGGCCAAAGCAAAGGCGATGTGCGCGACACGATGGTCGAAGTCTTTGAGTCGAGCATCATCAAGATCTCAAGCCCTGCCTTCATGCCCAAGCTGGAGACCAGCAAGCGGCGCGTGACCTGGCCCAACGGCATGATCGCCATTATGTACAGCGGCGATGAGCCAGATCAGCTAAGAGGCCCGCAGCATGGCTTTGGTTGGCTGGATGAGTTAGCAAAATTCCAGTATCCGGATATTACTTGGGCAAATTTCAGCCTGGGGCTACGGCTTGGCCCGACCCCGCAAAGCATTATCACGACAACGCCAAGACCGATACCCATTATTAAAAAGCTCTTTGAAGATCAGCGCGTCACCAAGACCTTTGGCTCGACTTATGACAATGCCAGCAACTTACCGGCGACCTTTTTGGAAGAAATGCTGATCAGGTATGAAGGCACCAGGCTGGGCGGTCAAGAGTTGCACGGCAAGCTGATGGGCGATGTCGAAGGGGCGCTCTGGTCACGCGGCACACTCGACAAGCACAGGGTACTCAAGCTACCCCATATTGTGCGCATGATTATCGCAGTAGACCCAAGCGCCGGTGGCAACGGCGACTATGCCTCCGAGACCGGCATCATTGCGGCGGGCTTGGGCGATGACGGTCACGCCTATGTCTTGCAGGATTGCACGGTCAATACCAACAAGCCGGAAGTGTGGGGAGCCGAAGTTGTCGCCGCCTATCACCGCTATGCCGCCGACTGTGTAGTCGCTGAGACCAACATGGGCGGTGAGATGGTGCGCTACACCTTGCAGACCATCGACCCCAATATGCCGGTCACCAAAGTCACGGCGTCACGCAACAAGCAAACCCGCGCCGAGCCGGTCTCCAGTCTGTACAGTCAAGGCAAGGTGCATCACTTGGGGCTGATGCCCAATCTCGAAGATGAGCTTTGTTCGTGGGTGCCTGGCGATGCCAGTCCGGATAGGTTGGATGCCTGTGTGTGGGCAATTACTGAACTTATCCTGAAAAACTCAAACAGCATGAGCCTGAATGAGCTTGCCGGTCTTTTCCAGTGGATCTAGTGGGCATATCTAAACCAGGATCAGGGCTATGAATAACTGGCTAGGGAGAGTATCAATGGCAACCAGCGCGGGCATGATGACCTTTCGGCGCGTCTACAACGACCCGCAAAGTTTCCTCTACAAGCAGAACTATGAAAACTGGAGTAGCAGATACTCACTGCTGTGGAGCTACTATCTCAACAGCGCCTTTGAGGACATGCTTTTTTGGAGCCTCTATCGCTCGCACAACCGCCTCTACAGGTTCACCCGCAGCATCTACAACCCGACCCGCCGTTTGGTAGATTTCTATGTCGGCACCATCTATCCAGGTGTCCTGACCGCCGATGCCAAACGCTTTGAAGATGGTACTGTCATTGCTATCCCCTTTGCCGAAGATACCAACTCTGCACTTATCAAGGCAATCGCAAGCCTGTGGAAGTGGTCGAACTGGCAGATCGGCAAGAACCTGATGGTACGCTATGCGGCTTGCCTGGGCGAGTGCCTGGTCGAAGTGGTGGACGATGTGGACAACCAGCACATCGAGTTTGAAGTGCAGCACCCAGGCCGTGTCTTTGACCTCAAGCTAGACTTTCGCGGCAACGTCAAAGCCTACACCATCGAGTATGACTTTGAGGAAGAAAGCCCCACCCAAAAAGGCGTCATTCAAACCCATAGGTTCAAAAAGACCGTAGACCAAGACGCCATCCAGTTCTTCCGTGATGATGTGCCGCACTCCTATGGCGGTGAGCAAGTTTCGTATGACAACCCCTACGGCTTTGTACCGGCGGTCTGGATCAAGCACGTCGATGTCGGCACGGCGCACGGCGAACCGGCCATGCGCAATATGAATAAATTTGACGAGCTAAATTCACTGGCCTCGCACGTCGTAGACCAAGCGCATAGAGTCCTCGAAGCGCCGCTGCTCATCTCCGGCGACAACATCCAGCCTTTTAATCCGGAGCAACCGCCCGACGGCGCACAGGTCACCGGCGCACGACCGGATGCCGGTCGCGGCAACATCCCCATGATCAAAGCCACCATCGGAGCCAGGATTGACGCCGTGCAACCGCCACAAGGCGAGTCGATGACCAACATTGACCACATGCTTGATGAGATTGAGAAAGACCATCCGGAATTAACCATGTACCACGAGATGCGCAAGATGAGCCAGGTCACCGGCCCTGCCGTCTCCAGGCTCTTTGGCGATGTGGACATCAGCGTCAGTGAAGCCAGGGGCAACTATGACACGCAGATGGTCAAGCTGCACCAGATGGGCATTGCCATCGGCGGCTACCGCTACAACTCCGGCGATTGGGGCGACACATCAGACTTGCCGGATGACCGCCTGGTCTTTGCCCCCTTTGACTTGGAGAGCTATGAACAAGGCGACCTTGATTTTGAGATTGCCTCACGGCCACTGGTGCCGCTCGGACAGTGGGAGACGATCCAGGCCCGCCGCGCCGAAGTCGCCCTTGAGCGCGAAGAGCTTATGTTGGAAGCGACCAAAGCCAACCCGCTCGGTGTCGGCGCTCCCGAAGGCGCACAGGCCAACCAGATCGGCCAACGGCTTCGCATGAGAAGCGCAACCGAAGGCGCGTTGCAGACGAGCAACCCGCCCACTGCGCCCGCTTAATATGATTTTTATGTGGCCTCAAAATGATGACATTTAGCAAAATTTGACAAGACAAGTATTTCAAGGAAAACTAATGCTAACCGAACAGGAAATTGAAGAGTTGATTCAGTTGCTTGTACGGCTCATCCTCGAAGGTTCACTCAGCGAAGATGAAGCGAACGCCATCTTAGATGAAGTTCGCTCCAGCGGGAAGTTGCCCGAAGGATTCCAGTTACCGCTCCCTTTGGAGTTGGCAATTCCCGAAGAGCTTTCCTCCCTTGTCACCAATTTTCTAACGCTCGAAGTCGGTACGCACTACTCCATTGAAGCCGCCCAAACCAACTTTGAAAATCGCATTGATGAGATCACACGAGATCTGATCCGCGGCCAGATTACCCTTAAATCTTGGCAGGAGAAGTTCATCGACGCTCTCATTGAGTACCTCTCGACCGCAGCGGCGGCGGGAGCGCAGACTGACATCACCGGCACCCCAAGAGAAAATCCCGTTCTAGAAATGGTGCGTGTCCAGCTTGCCTATTTGTCGCGCTTTGCCGACTCCTATGGACTTGGCATGATAAGCGCAGGGCAAGCCTTGAACCGTGGCGTGATGTATTCCGGTCAAGGGCGGGCTTTGTTTTATCAGCAAGAGGGAATATCCAATGCCGATGCCGGATGGGTGATTGATTACATCGCCGTCGATGACCGCTACACCTGTGAACCCTGTCGCCAGGCCGAAGAGCGCGGGCCTTATTTGCCGGATGATGCGGCGGCTCCGCTGCCAGGAAGTGTCTGCTTGGGCCGTGGCTATTGCCGTTGTGTGCGGGCGCTCAGATATGACCCGCAGACCTACTTGCGCTTATCAGGCGTAGCAGTTACAGCCTAGCAGTTATGGGCTAGCACTTGATATTCCAATCGAGTTATGTTATGTTGAGGGGAGAACTTCGATGACAACCGCAAGCGATTTACCCGTTACCGACACTGCACAGGATGTGAAAGACGGTGACACAGCCCCAGGCGCGAAGCCTACCGCTCAGGATTCAGGCGAATCCAAAACCCACGACTACGATAGTTTGCCAGATTGGGCGCAGAAAGAGATCAAGCGCCTCAACAGTGAAGCACGCGAACGACGGCTCCAGGTCAGAGACCAGGAGAACGCCGCCAAGACGCAGCGCGAGCAATCCCTTGCTGAACAAGAGCAATGGAAAGTGCTGGCTGACGAGCGCCTCACTGAAATTAGCAAGCTAAAAAGTAGGGCAGAGCAGTTCGATGAGCTTTCCGTACTTTTTGACAAGCAATTTTCAGATGAAGTCAAAGAGTGGCCGAGTGAACTTTTGGAGATGGCTCCGGCGCAAGAAGCGCCGCTCACCCAAAGGCTGACTTGGTTGGAGAAGGCTCGACCGATGGCTAAGAAGTTGATGGCAAGCGCGCCAAGCGATACGGGTGCGCCACGTCAACCGGTCGGGGGTAATCGCCGCGGGCCTGAACCGTCCTCGCAATCACTGCGCACCCAATCACCCTCACTTGCTGATGTTGGGCCACTCGTAGACGCAAAGAAGAAATTCTAACGTCTAGGAGGTAGCATGGCTACTATTGCTGTACCAACCCCTTCGTTGATCAATCCGACCAACGAGATGCCTTTTGTCCACCGTCAATTCTTGCCCGCCGCCACGATTGTGCAAGGGCAACTTTGTATTTGGAACGCCGCTCGCCAGATTGTCCCGACCGGTGGCACCGCACCCGCCGCCGGAACCCAACTCGCCGGTGTTGCCCTACGCAGCGACCGCTTAGGTGGTCAACCGATCACCCTGCTGCAACAGGGCTTCCTGTGGGGCTATGACATGACCGGTCGTGCTTTGTACGACAAGATTGGGGCCGGTATCAACGGTCTGTTGGACACGGCGGGCACGGTGATTATCGGCATGGTCTTGCCCTTCGGTGCAGGTGGCGAACTCGCCGTCTGGATCGATGTGACAGTCACCTGGCGCTAATCTTTTCAAGACAAGGACAAGGGTGAGACATTATGGCTGCAACTATTTACGGGATTCTTGGCCTACCGGATGCGCAACGCACGATCCAGTCCATCGGCCAAGTTGTCATTTACGATGCTATCCAGCAATTGCTGGCGCGCCACAACGCCGACTTAAATTCTGTGCTGGGCACCTTCGTCGGCAGCACAACCAGCACGCCGGAAGAGACCTATGCGGCTGGCGGTGGCGGGATGATGCAGGAGTCCGACCGCCTGACCCGACCGGCAGCGGTCAAGGCTGGGCAACGCTATACCGTGGGCTATCCCCTGCGCGATGCCCGCGACCAGATTGCCGGTGACGATGTGACCTATGCCTATATGAGCCTGGCAGATTTACAGGTGCAGGTACAGAACATCTTCATGCGGCATATCAACTGGACAAGATTCAACGTCCTCAAATCTTTTCTCAACAACGCCAACTATACTTTTGAAGATGAAACCCTCTCGCAGCGTTTGATTGCGGTCAAGCGATTCGCCAATCTCGACGGCACCATCTATCCGCCAACCATCCAAATGACGCTCGACGGTGCCGACGACCAACATTATCTTGTCGCCGGTTATTTGTCATCGGCCATCTCCAACGCCAACAACCCCTTTGTTCCGATCCGCAATGAGATCAGAGAACACTTTGGCGACGGCAATGTGGTGGTCTTTATCAACTCGGCGCAACAGGCGGTGGTGGAAGCCCTGACCAACTTCATCGAGTATACCGACCCGATGATTGCGCAACCGGTTGACCAACCGCGCATTGTCGGCAGAGCGCCAAGCGATGTGCCAGGCACGATTACCGGACGCATTAACAATTGCTGGGTAAGCGTATGGGATTTTGTACCGCCTGACTACATGGTCGCAACCGACTTGGATGCCGACCCGCCGCTACGCAAGCGCGTGGACGCGGTGCCGGTTGCCGGTTCGGGCAACCTGGCGCTGATCGCACGCCAACAAGAGTTCCCATTGGAAGAAGCCTTCTGGCGCTGTCGGCAGGGCTTTGGTGTTGCCAACCGTCTTAACGGTGTTGTCATGCAGTTTAAGGCATCGGGCAACTATGACATCCCTGCGGGCTATGCCCTCTAATCTTTCTCGCCGTTCCCCAGGAACGGGCATCCGTATCCTCTTTAGGATGTTGGGCATCTAGGAGCCATCGCACCGGTCATTTCGGGATGGGCGATGTGTGACTCCTAGACGCCCAACAAGTCGGGAGACCAAGACAATGCCAACTGCGCAATCCGTAGCAATTCGAGAAGAGACGGCAATCGAGCGTGTCCGTCAAGCGGCTGTCACGCTCAAGCAAAGAACCGGCGCTGACTTCAAAGATGTGGATCTCAACTTCCGCATGGCACCGATTGAGCGCCAGGCTGTGACGCTGGAACAGGTTGCCGACATCTTGGAAAGCCTTGTCCTTGTCTTGCAAGATCCAGTGATGCTGGACGAAGCACCGGAAGCAGAAGAGAAGGAAGAGGCTGACAATGGCTCCACTGAGCAAGGCAAGCGCCGCCCAAATCCTCGACGTAAAACTTAAATATCTCGCCAATGAAGTCAAGCAATTGACCCATGCCGATGGGGTAGACGGCTATGGCATCGACCTGGATGACGCCGCCCGCCGCATGAACATTGCTGACCCAATTGACCTGGCTACGCCTATCGAGCAAGCGACCTATCTGGTGATTGCCAGATGGTATGCGCTTGTCCGTTTCGCCGCGCTGCTGGCGACCAGAGTTGACACGGAAAGTTTTGCCGTCGAAGGCGACCGTGAAACGATCTTCACCAATGTCTTGGCCTTGATCCGGCAAGCGGTTGAAGAGGCGGCTGTCTATGGCTATGTCCTGCAAACCAGAGACGATGGGCAAATTGGTGTCGGTCTGACGCCGGTTGACCCGACCGGTGGCAACCAGGCTTGGGAACGCACCTTCTTCGGCACCGACTATCTGAGCGGTTTCCCGCCTGGCTATCCGGTGTGGGACTGGAGCTAAACCATGTCTTTGGCCTTGCCGCCGTCGCTCTGGACACTGCTCGATACCTACTTCTATAACCTAGTGCTGGCTTGGTGCGCCAAGTACAACGAGCTTGCCAATGCGCAGATTGTGATCGCTGACCAGTTTGACCCTGGCGCGGTCAAGATGCCTTTTATCCTGATCCGCGCCACCGAGCGCAAGATGGCCGAAGGCGAGCCGATGTTTGGCGATGGTGAATATCACCTGGACGGCATCTACTATCCGTATGAGTTTGTCGTAACAAATTCATTTGAAGAGATGGCTGACGCCAAGACCTTTGCTTCTAATGCCAGTGCCGCGCTGACGGTTGAGCTTGCCCTAGACCCCTACATGGGGGGGCTTGCCGCGGCTGACGGTGAATATGTCAAGCAATTTGAATATGATGACGGCGAACTGTATATCACCGGATTGGCCGGTCAAAAGCCGGAAGGCCGATACACCGGTGCCGCCTGTGTACGAATCCGCGTTCTAACGGAGAGGTAATAGATTATGCCGAGTCCAAGTAGTCTGACCACGCGGCTTGCCTTTACTCCGCAAACTGTAAAGGGGACATACCCCACGACCAATGTACAGGCGACGCGGGCAATCAGCCTGGAGTCGGTTCCTGAGATGGAGTATGTCGAGAATGAAAATCACATGCTGGGTGTTCACGAGCGTTCGACCGCCGCCCAAAGTGTGCCGGAGCGGTCAAGCACGAGTGTACCCTTAGATTTTGAAGTCGGTGCCTATCCCTACAGCATGGCGCATTTGCTTTTTGGCATCGGCATGGTGCAAGGCGCGCCTGTCGTGGCGACCGGCGTCACCACGCATAAGTTTGTCAAGTCAACCGTAAGCGATGCGCCGTACATCACCAGTTATATCAGGATGGGGACAGGTGCCGGTAAGTTCTCGCGCCAGATCCATGATTGCCGGTTGAGCCAACTTGTCCTGAGTTTGCAACGTGGGCAAGGCGTTCAGGCGCGTGGTGTTGGCATGGGCCTCAAAGAGACAATCATTGCCGACGGTGGTTATACGGTCAAAGCGGAAGCGGATACGGAGTTCATGCCGTTCTTGGGGGGCATGATATGGGACACGGCGACAGCCGGTTTCAGTGACTTTGACTTTGGTATCCCACGCGAGCATACCATCACCATCGACCGTGCCATCGAAATGGATGACCAATTGTTGCACACTTTCTGGCGAAATGACAACCAGGAAATGAGCTTCGCCGTGCGCGGCGAAATCCGCGGTCTGGAATTGAGCCTGGCTTTTTACAATGAACTGCTCTATGGCGGTGTCGGTGTCGTGACCGGTGCCAGTCTGAGCGCCGCCACCGTCTTGACCGGTCTCACCATCGAGATGAATACCAACCGCCCGATTCCCAGCACGACCACACCCTTCAAATTCATCATCAACATCCCCAAAGCCGAGATTCGCATTGGCCGTTTCCAAGCGCAGAACAACCAGATTATCCGCGCCGATGCCGCCTGGAAGATGATTGACGATGCCTTGACGCCGCCCATTCGCATAGAGCTTGCCAATGACATTGCCAGTTATCCGATCAGCACAGCGGGCTTTACCGCCGCCGGTGGTTCGGCCTGGACATTGCCCGATGCAACTCCATAAGTTTGTCGAGATAAATTCAGAGTCGCCCTAGTATGGGCACAGGAAAAGCAGCATGTTGCTCACCAGCAGTGAAAGTGTCATTTGGAAGGTGCCCGCCCCAAGTTGGGCGCGGCGCAAGGTCAGAGAGTACAAGGCGCTCAGTGATGATGATGCCGGTGCGGAGCGCAAGGCGAGCCTGGCAAAAGAGCTACCGGAAATCAGCGAGTACCGGCTTACCTTTGGCACGGTAACGATAGCCGAAGAGATCAAGCGCGATGAGCTTTTGAAAACGGTACGTGACAGCTTTGAAGTGCAGCACGGCATCTCGCCTGGCGATTTTTCGATGTGGTTTCTCGACAAGTTCGTGCGCGAGCGTGAGCCGGAAGTCGAGTATGAGCAGGGCAAGAGCCTTGACAAGTTTCAGGCGTTTACGCTCTGGCAGCACACACGAGACATGGCGGATTGGGCGACCTTCATGAGTTGCTTGAGCAAAGCCGAAGAGCGCAAGGTGAGCTTGCTCAACGGTTCGCAACCGGCCTGGCTGGAGATCCCGATACCGGCAGCGTGGTTGAGCCTAGATCAATTTCTCAAGCTCTTTCCACGCAAACTTTTAGAGGCTTGTGTCGAAGTCTGCAATGACCTTAATCCTGGTGTGTGGGAATTGCAGATGGACGATGAAGCAAAAAACTTCGGGGGCGTCAACGTGGCTACCTAGAAGAGCTAGTTGACGCCCAACTTAAGTACGAAGATGACAGCGCCCGCCACAAGGCGCGCAACCAACTGATCACGCAAGCCGACCTCGACGCCAAAGAACGAGAGGGGCTGTGCAACCCGATCAGCATTGACATCTACTACACATGGAAAAGTTTTGGCGGCGGCATGGGCGCAAGCCTCTCGCTGAGCGAGATCTTGAACATGCCGACATGGTTGCGCAAAGACTTCAAATATATCCGCCGTCTCGAACATGAGATCCGTGATGACCGCGAAGCGTCGGCCTTGTGGTTTGCCGACCAAGCAGATGCGGCCAAGAAATAGGAGCGCCGATGCCAATGCAAATGGGCATGACCATACCAAGCGGCATGTTTGAAGGCATTGAAGATCTGATCAATCGCTGGCGGCGACCGACCAGCAACGACCTGACAACCATCGAGCGAGCGGTGCGCTACGGCTTTGCCGGTAACTTCGCCCGCCAAGCCGCCGGTGATAGCCCGCCGTGGGCACCCCTCGCGCCCCGCACGCGGCGTGAAAGAATCTTTCTTGGCTACAACCCGACGACGCCGATTTTGGTGCGTTCGGGACAATTCCGCCAATCGTGGCTGGCGCTCTATCCGGTTGGCTATCGCATTGTCAACTATGCCGCCGATGGCTGGACGATGCAGGTCGGCAGCAGTGACTTCCGCGCCGACCTCTTAGGGCTGGGTGTGCCCGCCCGCAACCTACCGGCGCGACCTGCGCATTACCTGGACACCGGCCAAATTAACAATATCGCCGGTGCCGTGACCGCTGTGCAGGACAAAATCATAGCCGATCTTGGCTTATAAAAATTTATCATGGCAAAAAAAAGCGTAACCTTTGATGTCAAAGTAAATACCCCAAGCGCCCAACAAGAAGCCACGCGTGTTGCCAACATCTTTCAGACGGCTTTTAGCAAGCTGCAAGTAAGCACCAAAGCCTCTGCCAGTGGTGGCGGCGGCGGCGGTGGCGGCGGAAGTGGCAGCGGCGGCGGCTCCAACATGCCTGGTTCGAGTCTGCGCAACTTGGTCTTTGGCTCAGCGCAATATGCGTTGGCCGGTCAGTTCTATTCCTTCTACCAAAATCTTCCTGCCAATATCATGAACATCGACCGCATGGCGACCGCCAATCGCCGTGCCGCCGCTTCTTTTGCCACGATTGCCGGAAGCGCCGACAAAGCCAACAGCCTGGTCGATGCCTATATCAGAGGCACCGGCAACATCGCCACGCGTGGCGAAGCGATGACCGATGCCATGAAGCTCTTTAACCTGGGGCTAGCGACCACCGAAACGCAAATGCAGAAGTTCACGACGGTCAGCCGTGGCATGTCGCAAGCGACCGGACGTGATGTGCAATACATCCAAGAACAATTTAGCTTGGCAATGGCAAACCAGTCATTGCTCAGGTTTGATCAGCTAGGGCTAAGCATCCAGCGTCACAAAGAGATCATGAAGGATCTGCAAAATCAGTATCCGGACATGACGCGTGAAGTTGCTTTTCAAAACGCCATGTTGCAGCAAGCAACAGAGAAGTATTACGACCTGGCGACCGCCCAAGAAGCCCTGGCAACCAGCAGCGAGATTGTCAGTCGAGCGGCACGCCAAGCCGCCGAAGATATTGGCCTGGTCATCCAAGAGCGCCTGATCAACCCGCGCATGGCCGAACTTGCCAGAGGCTTGGGGCAAACGGATATGGGCCTCTTCTTGCCCGACCTGGCGGCACGCAGGGAAGCGCACCAGCGTGACCTATTTGCACGCGAGCAGCGCGGCGGGCCTGGGCCAAGTGAATACTACGAAGCGGCTTTCCATCTGCAAAACCCGCAAGATGTTTACCAACGGGACATGGCGCGGCTGCGCACCAAGATCAAAGCCGAAGATACGATGCTTGGACTTGGCGGGAAAATGTCGGCAGCGGAGACGATGGGCGTCAAGATCCCTGATCAGTGGCGCGACCAGTTTTCTAGGCTTAACGATGCCGTCGCTAATTTTGGCGTGATAACGCCACAGATGACGGCGCAGATTGACAACTTAAGTACCGCCGTTGATTTTCAGGTGGGCATCCTCAAAGACAAAGCCGATGCCGAAGATGCCGAAGCCGATGCCGTCTCAGGAGCGACCGCCGCCATTGAGGATATGGTGGCAGGGCTGCACGGCATTGGCACCAAGTTGGTCGATGACCTGCTTGAACGGGGCTTCTCTCCCGAAAAAATCCGCGACATGATGCCGTCCGAAGGCGACATTCAAGACCTGGCGCTACTCTACCAACAGCAAAAGATGTTGCAAGGCGACTATGTTTCGCAGGAGATTGCCAAAAAGTACGCCGAAAAAACTTTGTATGGCGGCATCCAAGATACGGTTGAAAGCATTGACGATGCGGCAAAGGCGTCAGAAAAAGCATCCAGAGCAGCGGAGAGCGCCGCAAAGAAGTGGGAAACGACGGTCAACACTACCGCCGACAAGCTCAAAAGCACCTTCTCCAGCATGTTGCACAGCATCCCTGGACTTTTCGGGACAAGTGAAGTCAATGAGGATGACCTGTACTTAGCCAGTCAAGGCATACCGGTCAACTACGCCGATGACCCCTTGCGCCGCCTGGCAGATGTGGCGCTCAACAAGACCAAGCGTGATGACGTGGACTTGGGCGAGTGGGCGAGAGCCTTGCGCTTACCGGAAGGCACTGACCCCAAAGCCCTGTATATCCTTGCCAAGCGTGCTTGGGAGAGCGGCGAGCTATTTGCCAACCCTGAGAACATCAACAAGTTTGTCAACAAGCAAGCGGTCGGCGGCGATCTGATGGGGCAGGAGTTTGCTTCACTTGGGCAACAAGCTCTTGAAGCCATGTTTGGCATCGGCACCCCCGAAGGCACAGAGTACCTTAGAGTTTTCGGGATAAAAGCACTTGAACCGATTCAGGATGGACTTATCACGGAAATCACAACGAAGGGGCCAGCAATGGGCAGCATCATTGCCGATGCCATGTATGACGGTTTCCAAAGTCAAGCGATGTCCTTGCCGTGGGTATCCAAGCTGATGGAGATCATGACCGGTCAAGTCGGGCGCAGCATCGCCACCGAGATGAACAGCAATGCCACCAGTGACTTGGCAAGCTCAGAGGCGGTGCCTTATACGACTCCGGCAGGGGCGGGAGTGCTACATTGACCATCTATACCGATCCGCTCAAGCGCCCGATTGCGGGCAATCTCTATGTGCCTGACTCGATGGAAGCACGCGGCAGCATCAAGCCGATTCCACCGATTACCGGCCAACGCAATGGCATGGGCGAACAGATCCGTACCGGCATTTGGGGCTATGAGTGGCGCTTCAAGGTGATGAATAAAACAGAGTTTCAGTGGTGGGCCGACTTGGTTGACTTTGGCGAAGCAGTAGACTTTGGGCCGTTTAGCAAACGCTTTACCGAAATCGGCAGCGGCGGAAGCTACATGCCCGCTTGCCGTTTGTGGGTAAACAATACCTTTATCCTCAACTTCCGCGAGGCTGTGGTTGACCTCCCGACCTGGCAAGAATACAAAAATGGGCTGTACCACGATTGCCTGGTCAAGTTCGCCTTTATGACGGTCTAATCCTATGACCCTCAATGCGATGACCTTCAACGCCTATATCGGGCCGCGCCATGTGGCGACGGATGACCCGACCGCTTTTGGGCATTGGAGTTGGGTGCAAGAACTCTATGACCTACCGGCTCCCCCCCTGCGCTACATGGGCCAAATGAGCTTGACGGCGACCGTCGGTTCGGGAAACCTGACCATCACCATCAGCGGCGGCACAGGCATCCCCAATGGCGGCGGGCTGTGGGTAGGGCCAAATGCGGTGGGCGAAGGCTGGGAGTACATGCCCTACTACAAGAGCGGGGCGATCATCAATGTGCAGCGCACAATCCCCGAAGGGCAAAACGGCTTTCACACAAGCGGCGCGCCGGTCTATCTGTGGTATCCGCTCCAGAACAACAATGGCGTTGTCCAGTACGACGAAGAGCTTTCCGAAAACACCGCCACCGTGACCTGGACAGCCAAACTCTCCGGCGTAGCAGCACCGGCAAGCATCCTCAAGCCTGAGCATCTGCTTGTCGTGACAATCGCAACGCCGCCATATTCATTGGCCGAAAACCAACATCACCAGTATTTCGTGGGGCTGGTCGAGCGGGTGAGCATGAGCCAAGACTTTAACATGCAAGGCACATGGGAGATTGACATAACCTCATCGGCAAGGCTCCTGCAAGTCTCGCAAGTCCCTGCACTCCGGCTGGGGCCGCTCGATGTCGGTGTGCAAGCACAGGCGACCGCCAGTTCAAGCCTGGGGGCCAACTGGAAGTTGATCTACCCGCAACTCGAAGAAATCAAGACCGGTGCGCGACCGGAACTCGACATTGTTGAGCTACAGGTCGATTGTGAGCCAAGCAACATCACCGACGGCAACGAAGATACGGTGTGGGTGAGCGACGGTTGGCTGGGCGCTCGTGCTGCTTATGCCAATACCAAAGATAAAAAAGCCTGGATGAGTCTCTTTGTCGTGCCGCCGCCGGTTGACTTTTACGGCTGCAAGTACATCGAGATTATCAACACCGACAACATGGACAACTCTTGGCTGTACATCTTCTCCAAGTGGAAAGACACGGCGGGCGTCTATCACAAACGCTGGTTTCAGGGAGGCAACTCCGACACCTTTGCCAAATACGGCGGCATGGATGACACGACGATCTCGAAGCCGGATCTGCGCATGGTGATAGCCGAAGATGCTTCGGTGTTCAAGCGGATCTTTCCCGCCGCCAAGCCGACGACCTTGATCGATGCCTCAACATTGGTGCCCAAAGACGACTTGGGGACGAACATTGAGCTTGTGCGCCGCGTGTGGTGGGAAGGTGGGGCCATCTTCTTACGCTGGGTACTCGGCGGCAGTTCGGGGCGTGATTCGCTGGTCAGTTGGGGCGATGTCACCCTGACTGAGCTACAAGATGAGTGGGCCATTTCCGGCACCGGCGACTTTTCTTTTCCTGGCCGTGACGCGCACATTGCCTATGGGCCTTTTGATGGCACCAAGCCTGTAATTTTACCAGGCCAAGTTTTTAGACGTGACTTGCTCGAAGGCACTGCCGTCACCCACGCCTACACCGTAGATTATGTCCATGCGCCTGGCTATCAGATTGCCGACCAACGGACGGACGATGACCCTGACGACCATCCTTCGGTCGGCGTTGAGTATCTGATCTTCAAGTTGCCGGAGATGAGCCACTTCTTATTTGAGGACATTGCGCTTGGCACCACTTCCATACGGGTGGTAGACAGCCAACAGCATCCCAACGTCGAAGGGCTGAGCTTGCATCAGACGACGCCTGGCTTCGGCTCCGGCTTTATCATCATCGACACCGAACTCATCCCCTACACAGGAAAAGATTATAAGACCGGCACCTTGACCGGCTGCACGGTGAATAACACGCACAAGGCCGGTGCGCGTGTCTATGTGCGGTGGAATGTCAACGCCTATGGCCGTGGCAATGCCTTTAACATTGTCGCCGTTGACGCCGATGAACGGAAGCCGATGCAGGGAGCCAGCTTCCGCATTGCCAGTTGTGCCTATCCCCTGGCAGGGCTGGAGTGGGGCAGAGGCAAGTTTCGGGCCGCGCCGCACGCCGACCGCCATCCTTATCTCAAAAACTTTACGTGGTGGTTCAGTCTCGATGAAGATCCGCCAGCGCCAACCGAACCCTTTTTCCCGAATGGCTATTTGGGCACGCTGATTGACAGCACCGCTTCCGGCTATCCGCACTCGGCAGCAGGGGTGCCCAATGCTTCGATTGACCTGACGCATAGCCACTTTGCCGAAGTCAGCGGCGATGGCTTTCGCCCCAAGAGCATGATGCTCGATATGCGGGCGATGGCAAATGCCGCCGCGACCATTATCACGGCAAGGCCAATGCTCAACTATATGCGGTGTCTGGTAGACCGCCGCTATTACAACCCTGAAACTTGGTTGGATGCGGGCGACTATGGCAGCGGCTACAACAACGAAGTCCAGATCCAGGCGCTCATGCGCTTATCAGGACAAGATGCGGGCTTCTTTGGCACCGGCGGCTCCGGCCTCTTCGCCCGCGGTGCCCGCAAGATTGGCGTGACCGAAGCGGGCAACGCCTGGCAAATCGCCTCCGACATGGCCGACTATGGCTCCAGCCTGATCCGTGCGCAGCGCAACTCTGTGATTCTGATCACGCAAAATCCTTTCCTGCTCAGTGCAACGCACACACCGGTCAAGACCTTTACCCGCACCGAAATCATGAGTCTGGAAACGGTCAACGTGCGCCCTAGCGAAGTCGCCCAAGTGCGCCTGACCTGGGAAGATCCCAACACGAAGGTGAAAGGCATGGTCTTTTACCCGCCGACCAACCTGATGCGACCAGGCGGCACCATCGTGGATGTCGGGCCGATGTTGGCCGACGACGATGCCGATGCGCAAATTCTCTGTACCAATTTGTACCGCATGAAAAGGTTTGCCTACAACGTTTTTGTTGAGCTTGACCTGTCGGACGTTGACTTTGAGATCCAGTGCGGGCACATCCATCAAGTCCAGTACGATTTTCTAGGCAACAAGCAACCTTTCATCAAGCACCTGATGGTGGAGACGGTCAGCCGTACCTTGCAAGATGGCACCTTGCGCTTGCAACTTGGCTATCGGGAGATTGATAGGGAGAGTTACTAATGGGCCAAGCCCTCAATCGAATTATCAAGCGAACTTTACAGAACGAATACCGGCGGCAAACACAGCGCCGCAGCGGTGTCGTCAAAGCGGCTGTTGCCGCCGTGGTCAGCGGGCCATCGACGCTCACGCTGGGCGGGCAAGCGACCAGTGCCTTTGCCGTCGATGCGCCGCCAGGGAGCCTGGTTGCCGTGCAAAACATCGGGCGACCGGCCAATGCCGTCTACGCGCCAGCGCGAGCATCAGCCGTCTTTGCCGTCGGCGGTGCCGGTGGTGGTAGCGGGGGTGGTGGCGGCGGCGGCGGGCCAACCTATAGCGCCGGTGCCGGTATCGACATCACCAGCACTGTCATTAGCACGAAAAACAAGAGCGCGGGCGGCATCGCCTCGGACAGCAGCGGCAACTTCTTAATCTTGCCAATCAACTCAGGGCTGATTCTCGATGGCAGCGGTCTAAAGGTAGACCCTGGCGACGGCATTGATATTTTGTCCACCGGCGTCTCGGTCGATGTCACCGACCTGATTGATACGACAAAGGGCTTGGGCGAAGATGGGGCCAATAATATTTATGTGAAACTTTCTAGCAACCCTGGCTTGGAGTTTCGCTCCGGCGGCGGCTTGGCACTGGCGCTTGGCGATGACCTGACCTACGCCACGACCAATGCCACGACAGCCACCGGCCATACCCATGCCGTGACAAGTTCAGCCGATGTCTCGGTCACGCAAATTGCTACTTTGCTCAGATCCGGCAACAGCGGCGAGCTTGGACTTCGCCAGCTAACTTTAAGGGGCAACCTAATCTTTCAAGCCGGTGATAGGTCAATCACGGCGACCAACCGCTTGACGATTGCACCGGCTGATGACCTGCAATTGTGGCCGACGGCGGGCAAGTTAATCACCGTCCGCAATAGCCAAACCACAAAGACCGTCAATGCCCAAGATAACATCGGCGGCATCAGCGGCTTTAACATCTTTGACAGCCAGCCACCGGCCAACTACATGCAACTCACGATTGCTAATATCAAGGCCGATAATATCTTCGCACGCAAGTTCACCGCCGATGAAGCCAGAGTTGCCAGAGGCGAATGGTGGTTGACCCGTTCCTTTGGTGTTGTCGAGACAACGTATGACGCCTTGCCCGCGCCTGGGAGCCAGATGGACATTTGGTTTGAAGAAGCGCCGCAACTTGGCAACTTCAAGCTCTTTGACCCTGGCAATTGGGCGATGTTTAGAATCATCGACATCGCCCACGGCACCCCTGCGGCGACGATCTATGTAACGATTGTCGATGTGCCCCCCAATGGCTATATCGCCAGAGAAGCGCAGACCGCCGACGGCGTTGTGCCGCCACACATGGCGCGCCAAAAGTGGCGCTTGCTGGTCAAGGCGGGCGGCTTTACCGGCCAACCGATTGCCAAAGGTGAAGTCTTGGCCGACATCGGTTTGCCCGCCAACGGCACGACCGACCTGATCGGGCAAGGCAGCATCTACATGAACGCTTTGCACGGCAAGGACGAAGGCTCGGAAGGGCCATTTGTCAACGTGCAGACCTTTGACCATGTGACCTCCAACATCCCTTACTTCAAGAGTCGGGTGCGCATCGGCAACCTGCACAATGTCGTGGACTACACCGATGACATCTTTGGTTTTGCCGCCGGTAATGACCTGTCATCGGTGCCGACGGCGGGCTTTAGCGGGGCGACGGTCGATACGACGGTGGGCATGAGATTGTTCAACACCGACCTCGCGCTCTATGACGCCGCCGCTAAAGTTGTCACGCTAACTCGAAGCGAAGGGCTGACGTTGGTTCAAGACCAGAACATGCTTGACAAAGCGTATGCCTATCTTGGCTGGGTAGACTACTTTGGCGTGGGCAACAAGTTGGTCTCCTGGTTGGCGGCGGCGAACGGCGGCACTCCTGGCGACAGCTATTTGCAATTGCAAGCAACGAGCTTCGCTTCGGGCGCAGAAGCCGGTATCACGATTGGGGCTAACTCGCCGGATGCCGGTGCCCGCCTCTCGCTCAACACAAGTGGCATCAACGGCGATGTCTTTTTGGTGGCGGGCGGCAATTCTGCACACATGCTGCTGGCGGCAACCGAAATCCACATGCAAAAAAAGGTCTTGATCGCAGACCTGAGCGTGACGCCGATAGCACCGCTTCATGTTTACGAAGCGTCCAACAACATCAATGAGTCGGCGGGCATCCTGATCGACCAGGGCAGTAATGGCGATGCCGTCATTCACTGGCGCATCAATCCTATCGACAAATATTTCACCGCCGGTATTGACAATTCCGATGGCCGCAAGTTCAAGATCTCGGCGGGTACTACGCTGGGCGGCTCCAGCGGTCTCAATGACTTTATCACGCTAGACCCAACGACCGGCACCGTCACCATCAAGGGCTTGACGGTCGGGCCATCGGCTCCCGCCGATCTGGTTGCCGGAAGTGGCATCCAACTGATAGGGCCGACGATTCAGGTCGATCCATCGGTGGTGCGCACAAGCCGCATCTTGACCGCCGGTGCCGGTCTGACTGGCGGCGGCACCCTGGCGACGACGGTTACCTTTGACATTGACCTGGCAAGTCCAGCGGGCTTGACATTGGCGGGCAATGAATTAGCCCTCGCTGAGTCGGTGGCGGGCGTTGGCCTGATCATGGAAAGTAAAGTGCTGCGCGTAGATCCGGCGCTCTTTACCCGCACAAGCACGCAAGTGATCGTCCATGCGCCGCTCGATGGCGGCGGGCCACTGAGCGACGACATTGATATTTACCTGCAAATTGCCACTGGCAGCGGCTTGTTTGTGCAGAGCGGCATCAATCCTGGCTTGCGCGTTGACCCCTCGATTGCCGGTACAGGGCTGGAGATGCTGGTTCCTGGCGTCTTGAGCATTGACCCTGACTATGCAGGGGGCGGCGGCAGCGGCACCGTCGGTGACTTGAATGTGACCGCGCCTATCACCGGTGGCGGGCCAATGAGCGCCGATGTCACTGTCGGTCTAAAACTTCACACGACAAGCCCAGGGCTACAAGTAGATGGCACGAGCGGCGGCTTAAAAGTAGACAGCACAATTGCCCTCAACACACTGACAGTGGGGGCCGGAAATGGCTTGAGCGGCGGCGGTGCCATCAGCACCAATCCGGTCTTGAACATCGGCGGCGGCACGGCCATTGATGTCTTTGCCGACAACATTGATGTCAAGCTGGCAGCGACTTCCGGCCTGAACAAAACATCCGGCCTGGCAATCGGCGGCGGCACCGCCATTCAAGTGCTGGCAAGCAACATTGATGTGCTTCTCGCAGCAAATTCAGGGCTAGTCAAAGGTTCCGGCCTGGCAGTAGACCCGCTCTTGGCGGGCAATGGTTTGCTTCTGACGGCTGGCAAGATTGATGTGGTGCCCGCCGATACGACCTTGACGGTTGCCGCCGACAACATCAAAGTCAACCAGGCGTTTGACTTTAACTGGACAGGCGCACAGACGTGGGCGGCGGGCAAGACACAGACCCATAACGGGCCGGTCATCTTCAACCAAGACAGCACTTTCAACACCGGCGTCTTTACTTTTAATACCAATCCCAAGATAGCCGCCAATATCGACTTCATCAATGGGCCGCGCCAGATTACCACACAGGGTACGGATGACCTGGCGCTTGTGCCTGGCGGTTCGGTCACGCTCAGCCCGAACACCAATGTTGTCTACCCCAAGACGACTTTCCTGACCGACATCGGTGCCTACAACCGCAAGTTCCGCACGCTCTACATTGGCGAGTTGTATGCCGAAACACTTGTCGCCCAAAAAGTAATGGCGACTGTGGGTGGCAGAGTCATGATTGCGCCAACCAATGTGCTTGTCGCCCAAATCTTAGCCAGTGCCACGCCGACAACCACGATTCATGTCAAGTACAACAACTTCCAGAACGGCTCCTACATCATGTTTGAGTCGGCTCCTGGCGGTGCGGCGCAATTTGAAGTGATGAAAGTCACCAGTGTGGCGGGCGGTGTGGTCGGTGATTACACCTACACGGTCACCCGCGACCAGGATCTCACCGGCGCAAATCAGTGGGAGATAGGCGATGCCTGTGTCGATTGGGGCTTCGCCGCGGGCCAGGGCTACATTGACCTGACCAGCACGACGACCGCGCTCAACTCGAAGAGCGGGCCAACCATCACCGTCTACTCACGCACCAGCACCGCAGCCTGGAACAACATCAAGCCGGTGACGACGATGGGTAACCTGAAAGGTTTTGTCGGCTTTGGCGGCGATGAGTTTGGCTTTGCGGCGGGCAACGACCTTACGATTAACCCGCTAACCACAAGCGGCTTTTCCGGCTTTAGCATCGACAAGACCAACGGATTGAGGCTCTTTAATACCGACCTCAACTTCTTCATTGGCACGACCAACTCGATGCTGATCGATGACAGCAGCGGTATCAAGTTTCTCTACCAGACGCTCGGTTCCCCGACCAACAACCCGCTCTATCAAATCGAATGGGATACCTCACTGACCGCTCCTGACCTGTCGAACCAGTCGCGGCTCAGTGCCTACCGCGCCGGTGTCGATAGCTTCTTCCGCATTAGTCAAGTGACAACGGCGGGGGCCAGCCTCCTTCATCTCTCCAGCACAGGCTCAAACAACGGCAACGGCGCGCTTGCCCTGCACAACGATTATGTCACCCTCCAGCATACCAAGTTGGGTGCGCTTGCCCAAATCATCCTCAAGGATAGCCGCGTTTGGATCAGCGATGGTGGACTCAGTGACCCGCCACCTGTGGCGACATCCTCGCTTCATCTTTATCACAACAACGCCTTCACCGGCAGCAATGCGGGCATCACCGTCGAGCAGTTGGGGGGGGGTGACAGCCAGATTCAATTCTTGCTGACCGGCGTGCGCCGCTGGACAGTGGGTGCCGACAACAGCGACCTCCAGAAGTTTAAGATTGCCAACAATGCCGCGCTTGGCTCCGCTGATGTTTTCACGATAGACACAGCGGGCTTTGCGGGCTTTGGCCTCAGTGATCCGTTTACAGAACTTGAAGTGTTGTCCCCAACTAGCAATCTTCATCGTGGCATTTCGGTGACGCAGGTTGGGTTGACAACTGGCGGCGCGCCGCTGACCTTTTTCAAGGCGCGCGGCACACGCGCGGCAAAAACGGTTGTTGTGACTGGCGACAACTTGGGAATTGTGCGCGGGTACGGTTGGGATGGCTTGGCCTGGGCGGAGGGGGCGCGCATTGCCTACGTCACCAATGGCACCATCGGCGCGGGCGCGATGCCGACCGACATGGTTTTTTCTACGGCGGGTGCCACTGGCGGTATTGTCGAAGAAATGCGCTTGACAGCGGCGGGTAATCTTGGCATCGGCACAGCGGGACCAAGTGCGCCCTTGCATGTCATGGCGGCTGACCTAACCACCCGCGAGACGCTTGCCAAGTTCATGCTCAACGTCAACACCTCGTCCAACTTGTTCATCTACAATGCGACCACGGCGGCAGGGGCGAACATGGCGGCAATCGGCGGCGTCAGTAGCACCACGGCACGCTCCATCCTGGGGATTGATTCCTATACCACGGTGGATAGCAGCACACAGCCGATGACCCGCTTTAACGCCGTCATCACCGACAATCTAGGCGATCCGGCCAACGGAGTTTTCTCCAGTGTTACGGTGCGCCCACTTTTCGCTTGGCAAAACAACGGTGCGGCGAGAATGACAATGCTGGCTAGTGGCTTTGTTGGCATCGGCCAGGATGCAACCACGCCCACCAATCCCCTGCATGTCCGCACCGACCAGAACACCAACACGATTATCGCGGTGGAAAATCAAGACCCTGGGACGGGTGCTGGAGTGGCGTTCTCAGCAACCAATGGCACTAGCTCGATGTCGATGCAAAAGCGTGGGGCTAATTATACGGCTGGTGCGCTTGGGGCCAACACTGGCTTCCTCTACAACAGCGGGGCGGGCGACATTGCCATTTACAACTCGGTGGCGGCGGCTGGCATCCGTTTGCATACGGCCAACAATGCAACGTCGCGCCTCTATATTGATGAGTTAGGCAACATGGGCGTCTCTACGACCGACGTAGAGGCATGGCATACGTCTTTCAGGGCAATCGAGTGGTATCGCAATGCGATCATGGTGCGCAACATTTCACCAGGCGGCATGTACATCTGTGATAACCTCTGGTATGACGGTCAATGGAAATATAAGACGGCAGCAGCCGCAGCCTATATGTCATTGACAAGTGGGGCGTTGACTTATGGAGTGAATACAGGGACGCCAGTGCAGGATGGGGTGACATCGTTTTTTACCGCCTTGTCGGTAGATGCCACTGGTCAGGTGGGTGTCAACGTCACTCCGGCGGCGGCGTCTCTGCACATCGGGCCGAACTCGCCCACGTTGGCGACCTATTCTGGTGCTGGCATCTGGCTTGCTCCGGCCTCGGCCAATGTGACCTTTGCGATGCGGGCTACTGGTGGCATCGAAGGCGGCATGTTCCTCCACTCATCGAACAACATGTACTTAGGAACGTGGACGAACCACGCGCTTATTCTGCGCTCCAACAACATTGACAAGATCTTCATCAACGACGCCGCCACCTACGAAATTGACATCGTGGGCTATACGCGCGTGCGTTCGGCCATTACAAGTAAAGCCGCTAGCACAAGTGGATCGGTACAACTCAATCCTGGCAGTTCGACGGTAACAGGGCTGATTAGCTTTTATCGTCCTCATGCCGATGCAGCAGCGGCCACGCGATCCGGCTACATCGGTAGCCATGCCACCAATGTTGGCGTCACGTTGGAGAACAGCGCCGACTTTTATGTGAGCGGCGGCAGCATGGGACTTGGCGTGATAACGCCAGGCATCGACTATCTCGGCACCAATGATTACACCTATGACACTTTCCTTGAAATTCGCGGGACAAACGCAGCGTTGTTGATCAACGGCAATAGTGCATCGGCATTGGATATTATCAACCGCACCGCCGGAATCAACAATCGCCGCTTTAACTTCTACATTGATGTAGACAACACCAGCAGATTCCAGGCACTCAATGATGTCGGCACCCCCAAATACAACTTCTTAACGCTCGACCATACTAACGGCGTGATTGGCTTCAACAATGCCAATCCTCTCGCCCAGCTTGATGTGATTGCCGATGCTCGAAATGCACTAAGGGCAACGAGTTATGGCAGCGCCAGCGGCGTCACGTTCGCGGTTTACAAAGCCAACGGCAGCAGTGGTAGCCCGACCGCTATCGCCAATAGCGATTATCTCGGCGGATTGCAGTTTAGAGGCTATACCAGTGGCGGCTGGGCGACGAGCAGCAGCGCCGAAATTTCGATTTATGCCGCCGAAGCGTTTGATACCGGCGCGGGCGGCAAGGCTGGGGCGCAGATCACCTTTGCTGTTCGCAAGCAGTTGAGTGCAACGGTAACGCAGCGCATGGCGATTCAGGATAGCGGCAACATCGCTTTTTCCAATCAGGTCTATATCAATACGACCGGCGGCACCAATCGTTCGCTCTTTGTCGATAATAATGGGCTAATCGGTGGCGTTGCCAGCAGCATCCGTTACAAGACCAACATTCGACCACTGCCGCAGCACTATGACGATGCCTTTATCGAGAGGCTGGAGCCGATAGTCTACAACGCCAAAGATGACCCGACCGAAGCAGACCAAGTTGGCCTGATCGCGGAAGCGGTCGCTGCATTGGGAGCGAAAGAGCTTGTGTTCTATCGGGAAGATGGCGAACCCGAATCGCTGCATTATGAACGGTTTATTGTTCCGCTGATCGCTGCACTTCAGCGGCTAATGGCGCGCGTCAGCGTGCTGGAACAAAGGTTGGCGGCAACCTAAAGAGTGATCAGGAGAGATTTATGGCAATCCAAAATTCACGCAGTAGGAAAGGAATGAAGAAGATGGAACAGCAAGAAGTAATAGCTCAGGGTTTGCAAAATGGTGTCGAGAAAAGTGCAGTGATGCCCCAAGTTGTGCAACCCAAGCAAACCAGCGTCCAAGTTCAAAGTTTACTCGACAAGCGCATGGAAATGCTCAATGCCCTCAACGGGGCCAAAGCCGACCGTGATGCTGTGGCCGAACGCCTGGGCGAACTGGAAAAAGGCGTCAACCGCCAAGAGGGGGCGGTACTGATGCTCAACCAACTGATTCAGGAGAGTGACCCTGAACTCTTCCAGAAGATTGCAGCGGGGGGCTAACATGCCTATCAACGCACTCCAGCAGAAGGCGTTTAACCAGTCAGAAGAGTTTCGGCTACAGGTCTTGAGCGAAGTCAAGAAGCAAGCAATCGACATGGCCGATGCGCTTGAGCCACTGGACGATAAGCGGGCGCAGTTGGCGAATGTGATCAAGTACCCCGACCAGTTTCAATTCCCACAAACGATGGTCTCTGACTATGACTGGACGGTTACTTTTGACCCGTGGGCGGAAAATCCGCCAAGCGCCGACGGTGCGATTCAGACTTTTGTGACCAAACATTTTGGCTTGCTTACCGGTTACTATCCGCTAGGGCCATCACAGACACAAGCACAGCCGGAAGCACCGCCACCACCCGCATCACCGCCACCGGAGCCTTAAAGTTAGCGAGGCAAGTTCATGGGCAGTTGGGCACCGTGGGATTACATCATTGCCTATGTCGGGATCTCAGGACTGGCTTTGGCATTTATGCAGCTAGGCCACAACCGCGCCATGAACAAACTGACCAAAGTGTATGACGAAGCGCGCCTTGACCAACAGGCGATGATTGCCGCGCTGCAAAGCCTGGTGGTCATCCTTGAGGATCTGGTGCGGCGGCAACGTGAAGTGTAGAAGGGGGCACGATGGCGAACTATCTGCACGGCTTACATGACCCTGGCGGTGAGTGGGCCTATGGCGACCATCCAAGCTGGATTGTGCATAGCATTGCCTTGACAGAGACAGAGTGGATGAACTTCACCGGCTGGACAGGCGAAGGCTTCCGCAACATTGTGCGCCTCAATTGGGCGCACAACGGCGTAGACGGCACCATCCCATCACCCGACCAGTACCAGGATTTCGCCAACCGCTGTGCTGATTTTGTCATGAACAGTCCAGGCGTTGAGTGGGTGGTCATCGGCAATGAACCGAATCACAAGCAGGAATGGCCGAAACAGCAAAAGATTGAGCCGACGCAGTATGCCAAGTGCTTTGACCTCTGCTACCAAGCCATTCGCAACACCGGCGATCCGGTCAAAGTGATGACAGCCGGTATCGCCCCCTGGAACCAACAGGCGGGCGACTGGCTGGCCTATTACCGCACCATGCTCACCTACATCACCAAGCTCGACGGCTTTGCCCTGCACGCCTACACGCACGGCACAAGCCCTGACCTGATCTTCTCCGAGCAAAAGGTCGAAGGCTGGCTCTGGCACTTCCGCACTTATCAAGACCAGCTAAAAGCCATCACCAATGTCGCCAAGTGGCCGCTCAATCTGCCTACCTTTATCACGGAAAGTGACCAGGGCGATGACCCCTGGCGGGATGCCAATACCGGTTGGATACAAAATGCACTTGCTGAGATAAACGCATGGAACAGCCACGACGGTATGCGCAAAGTACATGCGGTTTGTTTTTACCGCTGGACGAATCAACCTGGCGACATTTGGGGCATCGAAGGCAAGAACGGCGTGATTGAGGACTTTCAGATTGGAGCCAACATCGGCTACACCGTCAGTGAAGGGCCAACGCCAACCCCGCAACCGCCGAACCCTGAGCCAACCCCTGAACCCCCCACACCAACCCCTGAGCCTATCCCTGAACCGGCGCGTGATATTGACCCCAAGTTGATTGCCCGCGGCGTCTACTTTGACTTTGTGGAGCCGCCGCCTGGCACAAAATACTGGCGCATCACCCAAGCCTATTGGCTGGAAGATGCCGCCAATATCGTGGGGCCGGATCATCACATCTTAGGCACCGTCTTGCAGAACAAGTTAGAAGTAGGCGGCATCAAACTCCAAGTTGACTGGCCTAGTGGCAGCGATGAAGTGACCAGCAAGCCGGATGACCCCAACGCCTCGTATAACTATGACTTTGGCATGTCTGCTAGTCTCAATGAGTTTGGCATCCACGTCGTTGAGGGTGTGCCCAGCGACTATGCGGGCGGCATCGGCATGGGCAAGAACGGCAACCCCAAAGAGCATACCTCGACGTGGATCACCTTTGAGTATGTGACGGCGGCTGAACCAATAGAGCCAATACCTCCCCTTCCTCCACACGGAGAGATTGAGACCGGCATTGTTACAGCAAGCGCCGGTCTCAATCTTCGGGCTGGGCCAGGCACTTCGTTCCATGTACTTGGCACGCTAAGACATGGCAGCACCGTGCTGTATGACACGGAGCAAGAAGGCTGGCTGCATGTGGTTGACGGTTGGGCCTCGGCGGATTATGTGGGCGACAAGTTTAGCTATATGCCGCCGCCCTTGCCGGTAGCGCCGCCGATCCTGATCGGTGGTCTAGTCCACCCCTTGCCAGGTTCTTTTATCACCCAACATTTTTATCAAGACCCGCCAAGCTATGAGCAATTTGACTTGCCTGGGCATGACGGCACCGATTTTGGCGGTGTCGTGCAGGGCACGCCGATTCTCGCCATAGCCGATGGCAAGATCTTCCGCTCCGACTATGACGCTGGCTATGGCAATTACATCATGATCTTCCATGAGCAAAAGCTGTGCTATAGCCTATATGCCCACTGCTCGGAGTTGCTTGGACTTGTTGGGAAAAGTATAAGGGCCGGTGAAGCGATAGGTTTGCTTGGCTCGACCGGCAATAGTTCAGGGCCGCACTTGCATTTTGAAATCAGATTGTGTAACCAGGATGGCACATACCGCGAAGATACCCCGATGCGGCATGGCCGTGTAGATCCCGAAACGTGGTGCATCGTGCAGGGCTTAAACTTATGACAGAAAGGACAATCAGCATGAACAGGTATTTAACGCTCTTGGGAATAATTTTGGCGGCGCTCTTGATTCTCTTTCACTTCGTCGGGCTGGCCGCGGGCTTAGAAGTAGTTCTCTTGGCAATCTCGATCATCCTGGTCGGCGTGGGTACGCTCACTGGACTCTAGCAATGGACGATCACAATTTTTGGTTTTTCATGATTGTGATTTTCATTGCGATTTTCTTGCTGCTGTGCGACCTGATCCGGCTCGACCATCGGGACAAAGAGAAGCGCCATCGCAGATGAAGTGTTGCACTTTCCGCACCATTATGTTAGAGTAAACGCATGAACAGCGCCGCCATTGCAAAACTACTCAAGACACTCTCGCCTGACATTATCGAGTTAAATGAAGATGTCCTTCTGAACGCGGGAAAGCGCCGCCCACTCCTTCGGCGCACACCGCTTACCTCGGCGGGCGTAACCGGCATAGACTCAGCTACGCCGGTTACGCCAGAGCTTACGCCAGAGCTTACGCCAGAGCTTACGCCAGAGCTTACGCCAGAGCCTAGCAACAAGCGCAAGATTCTGGAAGATAGGTTCCTCGGCAACTGGACGATGCTGGGCGGGCCGCAGTTGCAGCGGGAGTACCGCTTTGACACAGAACGCCGCTGGCGCTTTGATTTTGTCGTGGTGGGGGTGATGATTGCTTTTGAGATTCAAGGCGGTCTGTACGCCCCGCAGACAGGGCACAGGTCACAAGAGGGAGTAGAGCGTGACTATGAAAAACTCAATGCGGCGCAGATGGCCGGTTGGCAGGTCTTTCAGATCTCCAGCAAGTCGGTCAATGACACAAAATTGTTGCAAAAACTTATTGACTATTGTTTGAGATTAACATAAAATAAAGGGGCTGTGTTTGTGCAAGGGCGCAGCAAGAACATGAGGCAAGCAAGAAGCAAAAGGGGGGAGCCGACAGACAAGACGGTTCCCCCCTTTGTGTTTATTCTGATAAGCCCATGTCTCGCCGTTTAGCCGGTTTCTTGGGGACGGGTGGCGCTTGTGTCTCAGACTTGCTCTTGGCTTCTTTGCCCAAGCGCCTTTCTAAGATGCGTCTTTGCATAATGCGGGCCTGGCTTTCGGCCATCTTCTGCCGTTGGCGGCGCTTGCGAATGACTTCGGCCTGGGCCAGATTCTCGCTCATCACCATCAGTTCAGCGTGCAGCTTGAGCGCCAGGATCTTGCCGTTCTTGACATCATCAAGACAACGGTAGACGGTGTGGCGTGAGATGTTGAGCAACTTTTGAAAGTGGTGCAGCGGCACGTTGTCCGGTGCAAACTGGCGGTCAAGCATGTAGTACAGATGGACAAAGGCGGCAACCATCTCACTCTTGCGGTACTCGCCTTCAATCTGATGGACAGGCAGCTTGTAATCGAGCGTGCCTTTGGGTCGCCCCTGCGGTCGCCGCAAAAGCAACGAATCAATATCATCCTCGCTGATCAACTCTTCTTGCTGGGTGGCTTCAAGCTCAATGCCGTCATCGACCTCAACATCCAAGTCATCGTCTATCACATTCTCTGTGATATTTTCTTCGGTCGGCTCTGCGATGGCTTCTTCTTCGATAACCTCGTGCTGCTTCTTAGGTCTTGACATACAAAATATCTCCGTTTTCCTCTTGGGTTACATGGTCATCCCGCATAGTGATCGCAGTGTCACGCCCGCGTTCTTCGGCCATTTGGTGCATTGCCCCCTCAAAAGCATCTTCATCGGCAAAGAGCCTGGGGTCAAGGCGCAAGTCAAAGGCTTTGGTGATGGCGGCTTTCTCTGCTCTTTTCTCGGCAACTTCAAGCGCCGTCCAGGTCTCCGGAATGTTGTCCGGCTTATAGCCTGTGATGTTGCCGCGGTTATCTTTGATGGCTCTGGCATTGCGCCGCCAGAAGCCACGGCCTACGGTGGGATAGTAGGGGATACCGACGTGCTTGCACTCTTTGGCGACATCGAGCCTAAATAGCTGCACCTCGACACCGATGTCCTCCGGTTCATAGCTCTCCCGCCGTAGTTTCTTGACTTCCTCATCTTCCATCACACGAACCGGCGCTATCGTGTAATGGCTTTGGCGATGGGCCAACACCCGCAAGCCCTTGATGCCGATCATGACGACGTACTTATCTTGCCACTCTTCGCCCACTTTTTCCTTACCGACCGCCACGGCGTAGATCTCGCCGTTAAAAGGGTCAAGCCGGTAGGCCACAGCCAGTTGTGCCAGGCTCCATAAGACATCCACCGGCATGTTGTTGGCATTGGGCAACATCAACAAGAGCCGTTTATGCGCCGCCGCAATCTCCATGCGGTCGCCCAAGTGCCGTGGTGATATGACAATGTTGCCGTTGTCAGTGGCGTTTAGTTCTATCTCGCTTTCCACTGTTCCCCCTATTTCCCGTAAAATGTATCAAGTTCCGTTACATTTTTATCACAGGGCAAGGGTGGTTGTCAATAGGCAAGGCTGGCAAGAATCTTAAATTTATGTAAACAGCCTAAAAAACGGCTTAAAATGGGCCTGATAAATTTTTGTGACTCTTAGGCCGTTTTTCCGTGCAACGTGGCGCAGAGCGCCGGAAATTGGCCTTTACGGGCCATCCAGCGGCGATTCAACCGCGGCCAATTCGCCCATGCGTTCGCGGTTGGTGCTTAGATGCAGCCGTAGAAAGATGCTCCGGTTGAAGGGCGAAGCGGCACCGGAATGAATTTCACGCAGCAAGTCTAGCTCACGCGTAAAGAGCGCCAGTAGCTCGTTGGCGGTCACTTCACGCTTGAAGTCGAGCATGAGCGTCAACGGTTCGGCTCCCGACGGTGTAAGGCGTGAAAGCAAACTTGGCTCCAGTGGCGGCAAGACCAGGATCACACGGCGGTAGACGCCTGGTGCCGGAAACGCCACGTTGAGCGGCTTGAACTCCCGCAGATGCACGAGTGTCCAGGGGTCATGATGCTCATTGCTGAATGAATGATCAGGATCATTCATTCTTTTTTATTCCCACTAGGATCATTCATTCAGTCACTCAACTTCCTCGGTCTCAGTCTCTTGGTCATCATCGGTGCCAAAGTCATCGGCCATGAGCTTTGCAATCGGCGTGCGCTCGATGTCGTAAAAGTACATCTTTTTGGCATCGAAGCCAGAGAACGACATGCCGGTTGCGCCATTCCTGTTCTTGGCAACCACAAAATAACAAGGGTCATCAATGTTGGTCGGGCCTACAATCTTGTTCAGGACTCTGGTGTCAACTTCCATGCCCTTATCCTGATAATATTTGGGACGCATCATCAGCACGATGTTATCCGCCAGTTGTTCAATCATGCCCGATGAACGCAGGTCGCTCATCCTGGGTAGCTTGTCGGCTCGATCTTCAACCTCGCGGTTGAGTTGCGAAATGCCAATCACCGGCACGTTGAACTCTTTGGCGATGTCCTTGAGCGCGGTGACCGCCATGCTTGCCCGCTCTTCGTTGGTCTTGCCTCTGGTGCGCAGTAGCTCCATAAAGTCAAAGACGACCGCCGCCAGCGTGTAATCCTTTTGAAAATCTTCAAGCTCAGCCTTCATGTAGGAGTAATCCGGTGCCGACTTGTCGGAGATCCAGATTGGCAACTCGGCCAGGTCGCGCAAGGCTTCTTTGATGCCATCGTATTGGGCTTGGGTCGCCATGTTACGGCGTAGGGTGGGGATTTCGACACCGGCAACCGCCGAAGCCAGCCTGAGCAGGAGCATGTTGCCTGACATTTCTGCGCTAAAGATAGCCACACGCTCATTGCTGCCTTCGACACGCACGGCATCTGTGATCAACTGGATGGCGAGTGCGGTCTTGCCGGTGCCTGGCCGACCGGCGATGATGGTCAGTTCTTTGGGTGCAAACTGGATGTACTGGTCGAGCGCCTTGAGATTGGCGCGGAAACCGCCACCGGCTTCATTGCGCTGCCATGCCTCAACCATGATAATCGCTTCGGCCAAGACAAAGCTGACCGGTCGCAAGCCTTCGCCGCTAAAGCCTTCCGGATTTGTCCTGAAAAACTCATCCATCTCATTGAACTCGTTGGGGTCAATGATGTCCTCGAAATCATCCATTACCTTCATCCTCTTTCTGGTCGCTCTGTTTCTCTTTGAATCGACTGAACAACTTGATTAGCGTTTTACTCTTGTCGGTATAGTCCACATCCGAAGTTTCGGGTTTCGCCTGTGGATTAGCTCGGTATTCCATCTCCTTCCGCCGAATCTCGTCGGCACGTTTTGTTGCTTCAAGACGGCTCAATATCGCTTCAAGGAACCTCATGCTCGGCCAGTTGCCACGCGTGTTCTCGGTGAACGCCGTGTTCAATCCCTCACGCAGCAACTCATCGCCGTACTTAACATAAAAACCCCATAGTGCTTCTTCGGTCGCCGCGTTGAGCTTCTTGCCGGAGTTGCTGTACCACATGCGCTCAATCTTTTGAAACGGCGCATCGTTCTTGCTGGGCGGTACTTCCGCGCGCTCGCGAGGATCGCGCGACTGAGAGTTTGTAAAAGAAACATCAGTTGTAGGAAGATCCGCGCGATCTTGTTCTAGGTTAGTAGTATTCAGATCATTAGTAGAACTAAGAAAAAAAGAAGAAGAAGAAGAAGAAGGTGCAGTGAAATTCACAGCAGGGGGTGTCATGAAATCCATTGCAGGGGTCACTAATGGCCCGCTCACACTGGTAATGTCGCCAATCTCGCCGTTATCCACCCCATTGGTGAAATTCAATGCAGGGGTATTGGTGAAATTCATTGCAGGGGGGGTATTAGTGATATTCATTGCAGGGATCTCACTCACCAGCAACCATGTATCGGGGTCATTGAGCTTGTACAAGTTTGACAACTTGCTGCCCTTCTTATCACGCCTTGAAACTTTCGTGATAATTCCATACGACGCAAGTTTGTCGAAGGTGTTACGCAACGTCCATTCTTTGCACCCTGCGGCGCTTGCCACTTCTTCATAGGTTGGCGTCATGTTGCCACGTTGAATCAGCTTGAGCATTGCTCCATAGACACAGACGCCAGCTTGCCCAACTTGCTCGATGTAATTTTCAAACAGGTACGTCAAGCTGTTGTGAAAAGGTCTGTCCATATCCTCTAACTCCAAGCGTCTTTCAGCCATCTCTTCACTCTTTCTCTTTTCCCACTTGCATATCCAACCCGACCATGCTAGAGTGGAAATCACATGGTTGGGTGTACGTATGGCTGGGGGTATTCGTTTTTGCGGGTACTCGTACTGCGTTACTACAACCGCTTTTCTGTGAAGAGAAAAGAGAACTGCAAGCAATTGGGGACGGTTGACCAGACCGTCCCTTTTGCTTTCTTACGCTACAAGACTTCTTCGATTAAGCCAAGCTCTGTTAAGTGCAGCAGATGGCGCTTGACGGTCACCTTCTGGCAACCCAAGAACGCCGCTATACTGTGTACGGTTGGCTCATTACCCATGTAAGTGAGGAATTGCCAGGCAACATAGACGGCAACTCCAAACGGCCCCAGCACACGGCTGTTCTCCTGCAAAACTTCTTGTGATAAGAACAAGCCCTGTGGCTCCAGCCATCTATTTTCCAAATTACTAACCAGAACAAGCCGGTTCTCATCTTTGTCAGTGGCGCTTGGCTTCTTCAAGGTGATGGTACTCATGCCCTGTATCCTCTTTTGGATCTTAAATTGTATATAATCTTGCCAAGATGGTCTTGACAAAAGGGCTGTTCATGCCTTAAATGTAACTTGACAAACTTCACCTACTCGTGTATAGTTTGACATAAGTTTATTCAGGCATGAACAGTGGGCAAAACTGTGGTGTCAACGAGGCCGTGACGTTTCGGGCGTTGCGGCCTCACTTTGTCTGCGCTTCGGGTCAAACCCATGCAGACTCGCAATGTGAATAATCGTGCCAATGCGGGAGAGTTTGCCCCCGTTGCGGCGGGTGCCCTTCCAGCACTGCGCTACATCCCCTTCTTCTTCACTTCCCCAATTCAACGCCAGGTTGAAACCGGCATCGCCAAGCTCATTCTTGATCGCCGCAATCACCGTGAACCACTCGTCATAGCTGATGCCCCATTTTGGGATAAAGCTCAGGGCTTCGGCTATGCGCTCATACTTTTCATCATCGGTCAGTGGTTGGCTTGGTTGGCGTTGCGGCCTACGTGGTGGGATCTTGTCGTGAAACGCTCTGTACATTTTGCGCATCACATCGAGCGGCAAGACACTGCCTATCTCTTCGCACATGCAATCCTTCGCCCCAAAGAAGCCACGGCTAGGGTCTGTACAGGCTTTGTCCCCCCCCAAACATTTGCTCAGGAAAGTGCAAGCGGCGGTATAGCCGTCGGCGCTTTCTATCGCTCTGTCCAAGAAGAAGATCACCCTACTGCGGGGCGCATCCGGTTTGTGGCTGGCCGTGCTGTGCAGCAGCGTGCCGTAGGCTACAACCAGTGGCTTTTTCAAGATAGATCCAAAGCTACTGCGCTCATCTTCGGTGTCGAGATCGACGGCGATGAACTGGCTCTTTTGCCAGTTGGCACTGTGCCGATAGTGCGGGTCATGCCAGGCCGTGTAACCGTGACCGTCCCTGATCTGGTCGGCTAACTGGCTCGGCGTGACCGTGCAATTCTCGAAAGAATTGTTGTACTCGAACCAACGCTTGTCATTTTTTTCCAGCTTGGTCGGTAACGCCATCTGATTGATGGCTACAGCAGCGGCAGCGGCTCTCATGGCCCGCTCTCCCGCCATGCCAAGCCAAAAAGTTCGCATGACTCTCTCATACAAAATCCTTTCACTCTCTGGTTGTTAACGTGCGTTTTGGGAAAATTGTCGCGTGTTAATACTATGCGAAGTGACATAACGTGCAAATGGGTGTTACACCGTGCCGGTATAACCAGAAAAAAGGTGCCGCCCCCTTTCGGCTTTTTTGAAAATCGCCTATGCGCCTATGCGGGAAAAATTAGTCGGCTTTTGGGCTGGAATTTTCCTTGATCGTGTGGCTCTGATGGACACGAGCGCCCATGACAAGTGTGCGGATCATGCGGGACATACTAAAGCCACTTTCCTGGCAAAGTCGGCGCAATTTCTCGCGACTTTCCTGGTCAAGTTGTACCGAAATGATATAGGCATTGCCTGGCTGATATTCGGCGCTTCTTCGCAAATTCCTACCCCTTTTTGTCGGCAATTTTCCGCGCAACTTGCCGCAACCCCAAAAAGAATAGTGACAAATGAAAAAAATGTCAAGCGGGGAAATTGTTAAAAAAAAGTTGGCGGCTGTGAAAAAATTTCCCCGCAGGAGAGCAAGCAAGCTCAGGAGTTTTCCAAAATGACCCTGGCACTTTACCTTATAGGGCTTCGGCCAAAATTGCTCCGTGCGCTCACCCGCACGCCCACGCCCGCTCTTGCACTCGGCCACGCCCCCGCGAGGGCTAAATTTATCATGCTAAGTGGCGGTCTGAGTTTGGTCAAGGTGCTGTCTGGATGCCGTCTGAGTTTGGTCTTACGCGTCGCTCACGCAAGGCTGGATCGCCGGTTGGCCTAACTTACGACCCAGCCCCGCATGAGCTTACCGCGATAAGACGGCGCACCGATCATATCATAATTTTTGCAAAGTAAGCACAGCGAGTTTTTAGCAGGACGGCGCGCTGGTAGCAGGAAAGTTCCTATTCTTTCCCCTTTAATTCTTTCCCCTTTAATTCTTTCCCCTTTCATGATTGCGCTCGCGCGTGCGTATATATATACAAGTGCGCTAGAAACTCTAGATACAACACGTCTTGTATTGACAAATACTCTGGATAAGGCTAGAATCACGTAGGTTTAGTGTTTACTTTCACAGGGGAAATTGCATGAACGACGAAATACGGAAGGCTAGGACAGAAGCGCGCTTTTGGAGCAAGGTAGATGTGCGCTCTGAAAATGAATGTTGGCTATGGCAAGGCGGGAAAAATCAGGGGGGATATGGAGTGATTGGCGTAGACTCCAAAAACATGTTGGCGCACCGCTATTCTTGGCAATTGCACTACGGGCCGATTCCCGATGATCCTTCTACTTATCATGGTACTTGCATACTGCATGATTGCGACGTTCGTGCTTGTGTGAATCCGGCTCACCTGTTTTTGGGGACGCATGAAGATAACATGAACGAAATGGCTTATAAAGGCAGAGCTAGTGCAATCAAGCAAAGAAAATTAACAGATGAGCAAGTGAACGAAATCAAGACGTTATTGTCAAGTAGACGCAGACCATCATTGCGAAAAATCGCTGCGCAATTTGGCGTCAGCCACAATGCTATCTGGTTTATTGACCAAGAAATCACCTGGCGCGAATGAGTTTTAGCGAGTTTTTGGCAAAACTATTGACAAGTGTATCAAGTTCTGCTACACTTTCAATCAGGAAGTTTTTTGTAAAGCTAATCACTGAAAGACAGGTCAAAGAATGAGCAACACAGCTAGAAACAAAGAATTGGTAGACGCGCTAGAATTAGTCATGAGGGCGGTAAATGGCGGTGGTAGCGACAATGAAAGAGCCGCCGCCGTTCAAGACTGGTTTGCTCGTGAACATCGTACTTTGCAACAAAGTTTTATGCGGATCGTGATTATGCCGCTGCTGCTACAGCTTGATCAAGCGTACACGAATGGTCGGACTGATTTACGCAATCAAGACGCGGCGGAAATGGCGCACAAGATGTTACAAGCGGTTGAAGAGCGGGATCGCTATTTGCCGCTGGTTTAGCAGGTTGTGTCCTAAGCATGACACTAAACTGCTTACACTTATCCCACTAACTTTTTGAAAGACAGGTCAATCATGAGCAATAGCATTTTGAAGAGCAAGTATGGCTTTTGTGTGGCAACACGCACCAACTATGATCAAAGCAAGCGCCCCGAAATTAACATCGAAATTGAGATCTGCCGGTTGATGCCGCTGGACGTTCCCAAGCCGCCCAAAGACATTTTCACAACGTCGCCGCTGATTTATCTGAATACCAAATTGCTTGGCATGGATCGTCCACAGCAACCGTCAAAGTACGGCGTACATCCGTTGGCGTTCCCGACTAGCACTTGGCAAAGTGGCTATGACGCTGCCATGCTTTGCAAATTTGAATGGTCAAGCTGCAATTACTTGACCGTCAATGTGCAAACGCTCAAAGCGCCTGGTTGCACCGACGCTATGCGTTTAGTCTGCAAAGCGCAAGAGCTTGCCGACGATTTTGGGGGCAATCTTTACCGCCAAGAAAATAAGCCGTTGACTGAGAACAATACCTATTGGAGTCTTGATTATTTCACACGGCTGCTGATTGGGCTGCACCACGTAGGGTTGCGCCATGTCACGCCAAAAGATTATTACAGCAATCCACAGTCGTTCACACCGTATCAATTCGATGCCGACTTAATCCGCGGGATGTGGGATTCTACCAACATGATCCGCGCCATGTCAGAGCAAGAGCTTATAGAGCTTGGCGCGATCTATGCCTAAGTTTTTTGTGATAATAGAAGCAACGGCGGATTTTCAGGATGTGGCTTGTGTGCGAATTGCGCGCAAGCCATGTCAAAACCCTGGTAGCATTTGTTTGGGCTTCCCGACCTATCAGGCTGCGCTCACCTACATTTTATCAAGTGAAGAGTAAAGGACAGGTCAATCATGCAAGTTAACATAATCACAATGCAACTTTTTGATCTTGGCAAAGTTGTCGCCACGCACGGCGCGCTGGACGCGCTGCAAGAGGCGCAAGTAGATCCAATGACTTTGGTCGCACGTCACGCTAACGGCGATTGGGGCGATTTGGGCGATGAGGATAAACAGTCTAATCAAGCTGCCTTAGAGGATGATACGCGCATTTTCAGCGCCTACATTTTGCCCGATGGGGTGAAAATTTGGGTAATTACCGAATGGGATCGTTCCTACACGACGCTGCTGCTGCCGTCAGAATACTAGCACTGGACTTATCATGACAAACACACGCCGCGGTACAGGTCTCTTTAATCATCTCTTGGGGTTCCCCGACCCTAAGAGTGAGCCGCCGCCAGTCGCGCTTTTGAGCCAACACGAGGCGCACAAACTAGGCTTAGTCAAAGGGCGCGAGATCTGGATCGACAATAAGATTGTCACAGTAATGTTTTGGCCGCGCCCCGATTCGCCATTGCATGACAGCAAGATGAACCATATCTTCAAAACCAGTGGTGCTAAGTTTTTTGACTTTGATCTTTCGGTATCTGATAGAAGCAAAGTCTATGGCATCAAGGAGTCTATGATTTGGGTTCCTGGTAGCAAGGGCAGGATGGAGACGCAAATGGTAGACATTGCGCTTACGCAAGCCGGTTTCTTTCGGGATAACACAGAGCTTGAGTTTATCAAGAAATACAAGGAGTACACTGGACTAGCAAGCGAGTACGGCGAATTACGTTGGGCAATGGCTGGACGCTGCGATAAGTTGTTCTCACAACGTCTAGGTATGTTGGTCAATGAGCAAGAGTTTATCCACAAAGAGATCAACGCTATGCGTGACAACGAAGGGCCACAGGTCTACTAAACTTATCACGCAAAACACATGCCGCTGGGGTATTCCCTAGCGGCTTTTTTTATTGTAAACTGTCTTTACCGCACAGACAGGATTTTGACAGGGAGATAAATTTATCATGGCAAAAGCAAGTGATACACAAGAGCTAGAGGTCACACAGGATAACACGACGGTACAATTCACAGGCATCCCAGCCGATCATTGGTACGCTTGGAATTATCAAGCTACTGACACGGATCCGGTACAGGTCTTTGAGTTTGGGATGCCGCTCAATGACTTGGATGCCGGTAATCGCATTGCCAAGTTTTTTGACTTGGATACTTTGCCCGCTGGATTTGTCTTGACACCGACAAGCGAAGGGGTACTCGGCACGACTGTACGTAGCGAGACAAGCCCAAGCACACCGCCGAATCCGCCGCCGCCGCCGCCCGAACCGACTCCAGAGCCAACGCCAGAGCCAACGCCCGAACCAGAGCCGCCTTTCGCGGCGTAGGCAAACGGACTGAATGTTGACCGTCAGCCGTCCAACTAAATGTATCAGAATCCGCTACACTTATTGCAGTTGAAGCAATCAAGTTTAGCGGATTTTGTTTAGAGAGACAGGTCAATCAATGAGCAACAAACCAGTAGCAAGCGTCTTGAATGAGTACGTACACGATCTACTTTTTAGCTTTGCCGGTCGTTCCTACAGTGAAGGCTATTTCACCGTCTACCAGCTTGATGATGGCACACGAGAAACACAGCTTTGTACGTTTCCGGTCTCGCCCGATGGCAAGTACCTAACAGCCTACGTGGAAGAGCATGTCACGAGCATCCAGGTGCGCGGTCGCAAGCTCAGCGCCTTTGCTATGTTCTTATCACAAGAAGAAGATGGCGGTCTCTTTCACTGGTGGAGTCTCGCCACAGATGATCAAGTCAATCTGGACGCAACGCGCTTTATCCCTTTTACCAATGAAGATGGCGTCTATGACTATATGGCAATCACAGCTACGCCAAAATCCGATGAGGATCGCGCCGCTATGCG
>Ga0111538_10000318_pt1 | contig 62464 bp, 55 predicted proteins | sample SoiMethybrSBSTD1_FD_79669 | JGI IMG/M metagenome (GOLD analysis project Ga0111538, IMG submission 79669) | Bulk soil microbial communities from a Populus tree surrounding site in Tennessee, USA - Soil MetaG P. TD hybrid SBSTD1 (version 2)... | ecosystem: Environmental > Terrestrial > Soil >...
CCTGGTGCTGGCCGGCCCGATCTGGCTGGGTGACAACAGCTCGCAGACGAAGAAGGCCATCGAGCGGCTGTACGCGTCCTCGGGGGACCTGAACGACCGGGGCCAGTGGCGCTACTACGGGCGGGTCGGCGGCTGCCTCATCACCGGCAACGAGGACGGCGTCAAGCACTGCGCGCAGAACATCCTCTACAGCCTGCAGCACCTGGGGTACACGATCCCGCCGCAGGCCGACGCCGGCTGGATCGGCGAGGCCGGCCCCGGACCGTCCTATCTGGACCCCGGCTCGGGCGGACCGGACAACGACTTCACCAACAGGAACACCACGTTCATGACATGGAACCTGCTGCACCTGGCCCGGATGCTGAAGGACGCCGGCGGCATCCCCGCCTACGGCAACCAGCGCAGCGAGTGGGACGCCGGTTGCCGGTTCGACTTCGCCAACCCCGAATACCGCTAACGGCCGCCAGCGGCCGTCAGCGGTACTCGGCGGCCGTTAGCGGTTGCCGGCGGCTCAGCGGTGGAAGTCGCGGAACGCGTCCAGCAGCCGGTCGCGGGCCTGTCCGGAGATACTCTCCGCCGGCAGGTCCGCGAGCGTATGCACGGTGTGGCGGATCTGGTCGAGGTAACGGGCGCAGCCGTCGCACTCGGCCAGGTGCTCGACGACGCGACGCTCGGTGGCATCGTCGAGCGTGCCCTCGAGGTGCGCGGTCACCAGTTCCACGAACTCGTTGCAGTTCATCGGACGCCCGCCCCGCTGGTCGAGAAGTACTCCTCCAGCCGGCGACGCACGACCGCGCGGGCCCGGTGCAGCAGGATCCGCTGGTTGCCGGCGGTGATGTCCAGGATGGAACAGACCTCGTCGGAGGTGTAGCCCTCCACATCGCGCAGCGTGATGACGACGCGTTGCCGGTGCGGCAGGTCGGCGAGCACCGCGTCGATCATTCCGCGCGCCTCCCGCCACATCACCTCCGACTCGGGTGATGGCCACGCGTCGGGAAACCGGCGCCAGTGCCCGGGATACGGCTCGTCCGGGCCCTGGAAGCGGCTCGGGTCCACCGTCGACCCGGCGTCGTCGTCACCGGTCAGGGCCGACCACGCGAGGGTGCGGCTGTCCTTGACCCCGTGCGTCTTGGCGATGTTGACAAGGATCCGGTAGACCCAGGTGCGCAGCGACGAGCGGCCCGCGAACCCGTCGATCCCTCGTATCACTGCCAGCCACGTCTCCTGGACGACGTCCTCGGCGGCCTCCGTGCTGGCGACGTAGGCCCGCGCGGTGCGCAGCATGCCCGGCGACCAGGCGTCCAGCAGCAGCGTGAACGTCGACTGGACGCCGCCCCGCAGCCCAAGGACCAGCTCGGCGTCGGGCGGCAACGCCGCTGCTGCGGTCGACACGCAGTCACCATACTCGGCGGCACGTGCTCGCCTGCTCAGGCCGCCCGGCGCCGCCCGTCGAGGAAGAACGCCAGCACGGCGTCCGCGTAGCCGTCGTCGAGCTCGCGCATGGTGCGGGCCGCGCCGAACGGCTGGTTCCAGAACTCGCCGGTCCCTGCCTCTGGTGGGCTGACGTACGCGTAGGGCTCGGCGATGTAACGGTCGCCGGGCGAGACCCCGTACCCCACGCCACCGGACTGGATGCCGACGTCGAAGTGCTCCGGCCAGAGGATCGGCTCCTCGTCGGGAGCCAGCCGGGCGAGCGCCTGCGCGCCGGCGGCCCAGCAGCGCTCCAACCACCAGGCCGCCCGCGCGTCGAGCTCCAGCACCTGTTCGGGATCGGCACCGCCACCGTCGGGGTAGACGCCCGCCGGCTCGCCGGCCCGCACACCCACGGTGGCGGCCAACTCGGTGCAGGTGCGACCCGACAACGGCACCCGCCGCCCGGCACCGACCAGGTCGACCCCGTCGACGCGCAGGTCGGGGTCGGCGAACGTGCGGAAGCCGGTCGGGGTGACCGTCAACCGGATGTGGCCGCTGGACCGGTGCTGCGGCCCGGCGAGGACCAGTTCGGCGACCGCATGCAGCGCACGCCGCGTCGGCTCGGTGGAGATGTGGGTCATGCGGGTCAGTGTGCCGGCCGCCGCGTGGCGTTACGCGCGTAACGCCACGCGAGTTCTTACGGACTGCTAACCATCGACGCGGCGGTGAGGAGGACGCGATGGACGCTCAACAGTTGGTCTGCCGCGAGCTGGTCGAGCTTGTGACGGATTATCTCGACGACGCGCTGCCGCCCGCACTCCGCGTGGCGGTGGATCGGCACCTGGACGACTGCGACGGCTGCCTGAGGTATCTGCGCCTGGTGATGCGAACGGTCGACGAACTCATGCGGTCGCCTCCGTACGCTTCACTGGCTGCCCCGAGGCGCCACCGGCTGCTGGACGCCTTCCGCGACCGGGCCGAAGGCGGGCAGCCCGCCGGTCGCGGGCAGGCCGCCGGTCGCGGGCAGGCCGCCGGTCGCGGGCAGCCCGGTTAGCCGGCGGCGTAGACCGTACGCCGCCCGGCCTTGCGGAACCGCCCGCGCGCCTGTCCGGGCCCGCGTAGGGTCGATGCCGGGCCGCCTGGGGAGCGCGACGCGGATCGGAGGACGGGCGTGTTCATCCAGGTCATTCACGGCAAGGTCGGTGACGCTGACGGGCTTCGCGACGCGGTCGAGCGGTGGCGCGACAAGGTCGCCCCCGGGGCGTCGGGCTGGCTCGGCTCGACCGGGGGTGCGACTGCCGACGGCACGGCGATCGCCGTTGTCCGCTTCGAATCGGCGCAGGCGGCGCGGCGCAACAGCGAACGGCCCGAGCAACAGCGGTGGTGGAACGAGGCCAGCCGCTGCTTCGACGGTGACGTCGCCTTCCACGACTGCGAACGGGTGCTGACGTTTCTGGACGGGGGTTCCGACAGCGCCGGGTTCGTGCAGATCATCCAGGGCCGGACCAGCGACGTCGACCGGATGCGTCAGCTCATGGAACAGTCCAGCGACGCCCTGCGCGCGCTGCGACCCGACGTCATCGGCGGCACCGTCGCGTTGCACGGCGACGGCGGGTTCACCCAGACGGTGTACTTCACCTCCGAGGCCGCTGCCCGGGAGGGTGAGCGCAAGGAGCGGCCGCCGGAACTGAAGACGCTGGACCAGCAGGTGTCCGCCCTGCTCGGCCATGCGACCTTCTACGACCTGCCACGTCCCTGGTTGCACTCGCCGCGGTGACGGCCGGCCGACCCCGTCGGCACCCCGCCGGATCGGCGTCGACGTAGGGAGCACCTGTCACGACGCGATACCGGACGAGCGGGCACCGATGACGCGGACCTTCTCGGTCTCGTCGGGCGTCGGCGATTCCCGGATAGCGCGGCCCCGGCCGGCCCACCATAGCGATCCCAGGCAGACGACGAGCGCCGCGACGACACCGACGGGAAACAGCCACGCCGCCGGGCGGGACCAGATGAACGTCTCCCGGGTCCGGACGACGCCGACGACGATGAGCACCAACGCGACGACGAGGCTCTCGACGTCGACGCGCGCCGCGCTCCACCGCGCGTCGCGGGACAGCGCCACCAGGTAGACGTTGAACAGGATGAAGATGACGCACAGGACGCGGGCGGTCAGCGGCGTCAGCGGCCAGGCCCACGCGTCGATCAGCGGTCCGGGAAAGAGCAGCGAGAGCCCGGCCGTGACAAGGCCCACCAGCCCGATGCCGCGGCTGATCCTGCGCACGCGGTCCGGGACGGCGACGTCGTGCTCGTCCGGTCGACCGGTGTCTTCGCGCCGGTTGACCCACCACGCGGCGGCGACGAGCACCGGAGTGGTGAAGTAGAGGGCCGCCCACAACGTGAAGGCGATGTTGTCGTGCAGGAACAGGGGCCAGTGCACGATGGTGACGGCGCACATCAGCGCCGCGAATGCCAGGACGGGAAGCAGGCCGCGGCCGATGTGGTGCCAGCGGCGGGCGAACACGGCGCGGCTGAAGTAGTAGGCGCCGGCGGCATAAGCGGAGGCCAGCATCAGCGCCGACATCGGCGACCTGATCTCCCACGCCCACAACTGGCGGGTGTGATCGGTCCGCACGTACAGGACGTAGATCCCGAGTAGCAGGAACGGCACGATTGACCCCGCCAGCGCACGGGTCGCCGGGTAGACCCGGTCGCCTGCAACGATCCCCACGATGCTCAGTGTGGCCGACAACCCCGTCCGTTACGGCCGGGTGCGAGTTGGCGTAAGCACCCGGTAAGCCACGATCGGGTACGCGTGACCGGCGCCCGGGACTCGGATGGGCAGTGGTGACACAAGGTCACCGGATCCGTTGGAGGCTCGGATGAGAATCCGTCCCGTCCTTCTCGTTCTGTCCCTCGTCGCGACCGCTGTGCTGGTGGCGGCGCCCGCGCACGCCACGGTGCGGCCGGTGTTCGTGAGCCGGACCGGCCCGGCCGGCTCGCCCGCCTCGGTTGTGGTCACCGCCCCGTGCCCGGCCGGCACGTCGGCCGTCGGCGGTGGCGCCGTGATCGGCGGCTCGACCCGCGTCCGGGTCAATGCCGCCGTTCCGGGACCGGACGGGTTCACCGTGCTCGCCGTCGAACCCACCGGTGGCACCGACGACCAGTGGCAGTTGGTCGTCTCGGCGCTCTGCGTGCCCACCGCGTCGGTGCCCGGCCTGCTGTATGTCAGCGCGTTCTCGGCGACGGACTCGGCCGCGAGCCACAGCGCCGCCGTGGAATGCCCGTCCGGCCGTCGCGTCGTCGGCATGGGCGGACTATCCGGGCGGCCTGCCCGGCCGGGACCACCGTGTTGAGCGCCGGTTTCGACGTGTACTGGGCCGCCGGAGCCGCGGTCGTCCCGTCGTACTTCCCCGACGTGGATCTCGGTGGATCGTCCACTGTGGCCGGTGTCGAGGTGTCCGCCCGTGAGCTTGACCCGGGCTTCGCGGGTTCCTGGTGGCTGGCCGGGTACGGGATCTGCGCCAGCTGACGTGCGCCGGCGGCCGTGTCGGGAAGCGCGACCGTCGTCAGTCTCGCGATCGGCCCGGCGCGCCGGTCGCGTGGCAACCTTGGTCTCGGGTGGGCGCCATGACGCCCACCCGAGACCAAGGTCCTCAGGGGATCAGGACCAGTTTGCCGCGCAGCCCGCCCGCTTCGAACCGCCGGTGCGCCTCGGCCGCCTCCGTCAATGGCGCCACCGCCGCGACCCGCGTACGCAGACCGCCGGTTGCCACCGCCTCGACGAGCGAGCGCAGCGCGGGCCGGTCCAGCCGTACCATCACGATCTCCTGACGCACACCGCGCGCGGGGTCGACCGGAGGTGTCGGCCGGGTGGTCACCAGCACGCCGCCGTCGGCGACCACCCCGCCAGCCGGCTCACCGACAGGCACCGCATCGAGCACGGCCGGCACCGGCCCGGCGACCGCCAGGTCGGCCGACCGCGGGATCACGGTGTCGACGCCGAGATCCCTCACCCACTCCTCGTCGTCGTACGTGGCCGACGCGATCACCCGGTGCCCGGCACGCACCGCCAACTGGGCCGCGAAGCCGCCCACCCCGCCGCTCGCGCCCGTGACGAGGACCGTGGCGGGTGGGGACAGCGCCATGATTTCCAACGCCTGGTGCGCGGTGAGCGCGTTGAGCGGGATCGTCGAGGCGACAACCGGGTCCAGGCCGGCGGGCGCGGGCACCAGCCAACCGGCGTCGGCCGCCACGAGTTGCGCGTAGCCTCCGACCGTCCCCCGGGTGAGAAACCACGGGATCATCCCCACGACGGACGCACCCACGCCCAGGTCGGCCACACCGGCACCGACCGCCACGACCTCGCCGGCGATGTCCCAGCCCAGCACGAACGGCGGCGGCACCGGGCCACCCGGGATCTGCCCGATGCGTGCGCCGATGTCGGCCGGGTTCACGCACGCCGCGCGCACCCGCACCAGCACCTCGCCCGCGGCGGGTACCGGGTCGGGTCGTTCGACGACCTGCAGGACCTCCGGTCCACCCAATGCGGTGACCGCCACAGCACGCATCGACGCCCTCCTCTGGCCTTTCCGTCCATCCTATGAGCAGCGACGCCGCCGACCCGCCGGCGACAACGAAATAACCATGGATGGATGTCAATGACGTCCGGCCGCGGAGCGGGCGCTGATGCCGGCCCGCCACCGGACGAGAACGGATCGGGGGAGCAGGGTGGCAGCAAGCCGGGTCCGCCGCGGCACGCCGTGGTGCAGGGCCGAACGCACGTCGCGCAGCGAGGCCCCCAGGTCGACGTCGGTGAGCGGGCTCCGGGCGTACCGTGCGCGTTCCTCGGCGCGGCTGAGAACCTGGACACGTGCGGCATGGCCGGAACTCAGGTCGAGGTCCGAGATCAACCGACCGGCGGTGAGCCGCGGCGTCTCGGCCGGGTCGATCGCGACCCGGTGGTCGATCATCGTGTCGAGCAGTTCATTCCAGGCCGCGTGGGCGTCCCGGCGGGCGCTCGCAGGCGCATTACCCGGCCGTCGTCGCCGGCGCAGCGTGGCCCGGCGCGATGCCGGCAACAGGAACAGAGCCAGGACGAGCACGCCGCCGAGGACGTAGAGCGGCCACCTGGCCGACCCGCCCCGATCGCCGGCGGCACCGGCCGAACCGGGGTCGTTGCCGCCGAGGTTGCCGCCGGCCGCCGCGCTCGCCCCGCCCGACGCACCGGCGGTGGCGTCCACGTCGTCGTCGGGCGGCGCGATGACCGGGCCCGAGGACCGGCCGGGCTGGGGTGCCCAGGCGCTGGCGGCCGACCCGGCGATGTCCCCGGCCGGCGTCGGGTCGAACGGCACCCAGCCGTAGCCGTCGAAGTAGACCTCGGTCCAGGCGTGCAGGTTGCTGTTCGTCAGCGTGTAGGTGTTGCCCTTTCGGTGATTGCCGCGGGCCCAGCCGATCGCGACCCGGGCCGGGATGCCGACCGTCCGCAGCATCCAGGCCATCGCGGCCGCGTACTGCTCGCAGTAGCCCTTGCGGCCGCCCGGGGAGATGAAGTCGGCAATCGCGCTGCCGCTGTTGCCATTGACCGTGGTCAGGCTGTACGAGAACCCGTTCGACCGGCCGAAGAAGTCGTAGATCGCCCGCACCTTGTCGTACTGCGTCGCCTTGTTCTTGACCAGGTTCTGCGCGGTCTGCATGACCGCCCGCACCTCCGGCACCGCGGTGTACGCCTGCCGGAACGGGCTGTCGACCGGTAGGTCGGCGGCGGTGCGCAGGGCCTCCGGCGTGAACCCGCCTCGCACGTAGGTGAAGCCGTACTTCGCGCCCTTCGCGTTGGTGCGCTTGGAGTACACGACGCCGGCGCGCTTGTCGTACAGCCAGGCGTCGTCGAGCCGGTCGGCGTGGCTGAGTTGCTGGTAGACCGGCAGCAGGTGTCCGTTGAACTGGACGATCTCCACCTGCGCCTGGTACGCCCCGTACTCGACGCCGTTGCCCCGGACCGGCGGCGGGATCTTGTCCAACGACTCGCCGCGTGACCAGGGCCGGTTCACGAAGCCCTGATCGGTGACGTCCTCTGCGACGGCGAAGCGCAGGTAGTACGGGTCCGGGTCGTTCGTCGTGACCCGGACCATGTCGTAGTTCTCCTTGCGGGTCAGGGCACCCTGCAGGTAGGCGAACAGGTTGACGTTGCCGGCCTCGCCCGAGCCCTTGCCGTTGCCGCCAAGCCCGTCGCCGGTACCGGTGCCGAACCGACCGAGCAGGCCGGTGCTCATGCCCGGCACGACGATGGGCAGGACCACCGCGAGGGCGACGCCGATGACGGCGAGGCGGCGGCCGGCGGCCGCCAGCGGTGAGGGCTCCCAGACGTCGATGTCGCGGCCGTCGCCGGCGAACCGTCTCCCGAAGCTGCGGACCCTGTCGACGTTGTCGGTGGCGAGGAGCCACAGGAACGCGGCCGCCGTACAGACAAAGGCGAGGAAGCTGACGCTCCTGGTGTGCGTGCCGACGGTGACGAGGTAGACGGCGATCATGGGGATTCCGGCGATGGCCGGCCGTCGTGCCACCACGGCTGCGAGGTCGACCGACAGCACGAGCGCGCCGACGCCGATCGCCGCCAGGAACAGCACGCCCTCTTCGTCGGCCACCGGCACGCCGCTGCCGCGGATCGTCGCCCCGGCGGAGGCGAGCAGGTCGTTGAACCGCGTGAGGGTCTCCGGTGTGGGAATGAGCCCGAGCAGCGCCTTGCCGTCACCGAACAGCCAGGTCAGGGTGACGATGTAGGCGCCGATCATGCCGACTGTCGGCGTCCAGCCGGGTGGGCGCATGCTGCGCAGCAGCACGGCGGTGACGGTCATCGTCCCGACGACGAGCAGCGCGCCGACCAGCCAACTCCACCGCTCGAACACCGATGCCAGGGGTAGTGACGCCAGCACCGAGGCGCCGGCCGAAACCAGCGTGAGATGGCGGCGCCGAGTCATGTCGGATGTCATGTCATTCGATCCCCACCAGTAAGAGTCCCCGGCGTGCCGATTCGGTTGCAGCGTGCGACGACTTTCCCCGCCGCAGAAGATCACACTGGTGGGATGCCCGCGGGCAAGGTCACGAGTGGCCTGGGCGGCCTAGCCGGGGCGCGCCACTGACAGCTTCAGCCGGACTCTGGCCGCGTCGGCGTGGTCGAGGCCGTCCAGGATCGTGAGCGCCAGTGTCCACTCGAGACACGCGGCCACGGCGTGACCCGCCGCGTCGTGGCAGTCCGCCGATCGGACGAGCGTGGCCGCCTCGCGATAGCTGTCGCCCATCTCGCGATGCAACTCCAACGCGCGCCGGTAGCACTCCGTCGCCTCGTCGTGCTGGCCCAGATGATGGTGGGCGAAGCCGAGACTGTCCCAGGTGCCGGCCTGCCCGTACCGGTGTCCGGCGGCCAGTTGCAGCGAGAGCGCCCGCTCGCACGCGGCGATCGCCGCCTCGAACCGGCCGAGCTGCGCGTGGTACCAACCGGTCTGGCTCAGTGCGCTGCCCTGACCGGCGAGGTGGCCCGCCGTGGTGTAGACGGCCCCGGCCTGGCTCGCATGATCCAACGCCGCATCCCACCGGTCGAGCTGCTCGTCCAACCACGCCAGGCTGAGGTGGGTATGGGCACACCCGAGCTCGTCACCGATCTCGGCGGACAACCGGAGCGCCTGCTCGAAATGGACGCGTGCGGCGTCCAGGTCGTCCAGTCGGATGCTGGCGCGGCCGAGCATGCGGTGGGCGTACGCCTGCCCACGCCTGTCGTTCAGCCGGTCCGCGGCGGCCAGGGCCAGCTCGTGCGCCTCGGCCAGGTCGCGCCAGTGGCCGCCCCGGTCCAGGGCCGGGCCGAGGCCCCACGCGAGCTGCCGCACGTGGGTGTGGAAGCCGGCGCGGGCCGCCAGTCGCATGGTTGCCAGCAGTGCGGAGCGTCGCACGCTGACCCAGGCCAGTGCCCGCGCCGGTGTCTCGACGTCGACCTCGGCAGGGAACACGGCACCCGGCCGGGCCGTCGCGAGTTCGATCGGTTCACGGCCGGGCGCCAGCGTCCTACCCACCGCGACCGCGCCGTGTGCGAAATGGTCGACCAGCCGGTGCAGCGCCGCCCGCCGGCACCCCGTGTCGTCGCTCATGCGGGCCAGCTCCCCGGCGTACGCGCGCAGCAGGTCGTGAAAGGCGAACCAGCCGGTCCGAGGCTCGGTCACGAGGTGGGCCCGCACCAGCTCGGCGAGGTCGCGCCGGGCCTGGGACGGGGCGACGCCGACGAGGCTGGCCGCGGCCGACACGTCGAGGTCGGGGCCGGGATGCACCTCGAGCAGCCGGAAGAGCCGGGCCGCGGAAGCGCTGCGGGTCCGGTAGGACGACGACAGGACCGCTCGGAGATCGGCGGCCGGGTCGGTGTCGACGAACGCGTCCAGGCGATCCTCCGCCAACTCGGCCGCCAGGCCGGCCAACGACATCGTCGGCTGCGCGACGGCCCGCGCGGCAACGACGGCCAGGGCCAGTGGAAGCCGCGCGCACCGGTCCACGATCTCGGCGACGGCGGTCGGCTCGGCGGCGAGACGCGCCGCACCGATGCGCGTCGCGAGCAGGTCGACCGCCTCGGCGGTACCCAGAACGTCGAGGGTGATGGGGTGGGCGGCCTCGGTCGCGCCGAGCCCACTGAGCAGGTCCCGGCTGGTCACCAGGGCCACGCACCCGGGGGAGCCCGGAAGCAGCGGACGGACCTGCTCGGACGTAGCGGCGTTGTCCAGCACCACGAGCACCCGCCGGCCGGCGAGCAGGCTGCGGTACAGGCCCACCTGCGCCTCCTCGTGCACCGGCACCCGGTCCGGCGGCACGCCGAGGGCGTCGAGCAGCAGGCGCACGGCGTCCGCCGGCCGCAGCGCCTCGCCGGTCGGATCGAACCCGCGCAGGTTCACGAACAGTGTGCCGTCGGGAAACTGGTTCGCGACCCGGTGCGCCCAGTGGACGGCGAGCGCGGTCTTCCCGACGCCGGCGCTGCCGCACACCGCGAACACCGCGACGGCGTCCGGCCGCGTCCGCGCCGCGGCCAGGAGCCGGTCGAGTTCGACGATCTCTGCGACCCGGCCGGCGAAACCGTATGCGTCCATCGGAAGCTGCACGGGCACGGCCATCGGCCGCACGGCGTCGGGTTCCGGTTCTACGGCTCCGAACCGGCGGCCCCGTTGACCATCGCGGCGCAGGAGAGACAGGTGCAACCGGCGCAGCTCCGGTCCCGGTTCCACGCCGAGCTCCTCGGCCAGCCGGCGCCTCGTCACGCCGTAACAGTCAACGGCCTCGGCCGTCCGACCGTCGCGGAGCAGCGCCTCCATCAACATGGCCGCCAGCGGCTCCACGAGGGGGTGCGCGTCAAGTGCCTCCCGCAACGGACCGATCATCTCGGCCGCCTGGCCCAGACCGAGCTGGATCCGCGCCCACAAGACGTCGGCGTCCAACCGTTCCTGGTCCAGTGCGGCGCGGGTGCGCGCCGCCCACTCGCCCGGCAGGTCGGCCAGCGCCCGACCGTGCCACAGGGCGCGCGCCTCGGCGAGCAGGGCGACCCGCTTCGCGTCGTCGCCTGCGTTGTTTCTGGCCAGCCCGACCAGACGTCGGAAGCGGAACAGGTCCACCTGGTCGCCGGCGGGCATGAACCGGTATCCGCCGGGCCCGTACTCCAGCCGCCATGGGGGCTCGTCGCCGTCGACCGCCAGCCGCAGCACGTGACGCAGGCGCGCGACGTAGCTGTAGAGCGCGGCGCGCCCAGACGCCGGCGGGTTGTTGCCCCAGACCCGGTCGATGAGCGTCTCCACCGGCGTCGGCTGCTCGACGTCGACGAGCAGGGCGGCGAGCACCGTGCGCTGTTTGGCCGGCCCGAGATCCACGGACCGGCCGTCGACCCGTAGCTGGACGGGGCCGAGCAGCCGCAACTCGCTCACGCGATCGCCTCGCGTCGCGAGGCGAGGGCGTTCGCGGCGCACTGCGCTGATGGTTCGCTCGCTTCGCTCGCTCACGGCCTCGCCTCGCTTCGCGAGGCGACGCGTTCGCGGCGCACTGCGCTGATGGTTCGCTCGCTTCGCTCGCTCACAACACCATCCACGCCGCATTGGGATGACCCGGTTCAGGGTGGCGCGAATTCTATCGCAGCAATTCAAGGTTTTTACAAGGTGGATCACCAGGTGGGCCGCGCAGAGTCGAATGGACTGTGGATTTCCCCGCGAGGAGGACCGGCGGCAATGAAAGCATCGACCCGGGCGGCGGCCATCTTCTTGGCCGTCGGCGCACTGCTGGCGACCGGCAGCCCCGCGCAGGCGCAAACCGTCTGGACTACCGTACCGAGTCCTAACGAACCGGGGCGAAACCTCCTTCTGGGCGCGGATGCATCGGACGCCACCCATGTCTGGGCGGTCGGGGATCTGATCTCCCGCGACCAGATCCACACCTTCGCGCGGGTCCTGCGCTACGACGGGACGGCCTGGCGGCAGGCTCCGCTTTCCGGCTTCCCCGGCAACGACGTCCTCACCGACGTCGACGCGGTGTCCGGCAACGAGGCATGGGCGGCGGGCAGTGCCCGCAGCGGGCTGGGCCGCGGCAGCACCCTGGTCGCCCGGTGGAACGGATCCACCTGGACCCCGGAGCCGACACCGAACGGCAACCCGTCCGGCTACAACTCGCTGTCCGGTGTGGCGGCGGCCGGCGGCACCGTATGGGCGGTCGGCTCGTGGATCGAGTCGAGCACGTACAACCACCGCTCCCTGATCCTGCAGCGGACCAACGGCACCTGGCGCCTGTCGACGGTGCCGCGGGTGCGGGCCAACGAGTTCGTGGAAGGGGTCGACGCGACGGGGGCGGCGGACGCGTGGGCGGTCGGCTGGTCCAGCGACGGCATCTCCGTCGGGCCGGCGGTACCGATGGCGCTGCATTGGAACGGTTCCGGATGGCGGTCTGTGCCCGTTCCGAGCAGCGACAGCACCGTCCTGAACGCGGTCGACGCGTTGACGGCAAACAACGTGTGGGCGGTCGGCTACACGCTCGTCGACGGGTACAACAAGCAGCCGTACGTGGTGCACTTCGACGGCACGTCGTGGCGTCGGATACCCACGCCGGTCGCCGAAACCGGCGCCACGCTGAACGACGTCGTCGCGCTGTCCGCGTCGAACGTCGTCGCCGTCGGCACCGCCGCGAACACCGGCCTGTCGCTCGTCCTGCACTGGAACGGCTCGTCCTGGATCCGGGAGTCGGTGGAGCCGACCGCCAAGCTCACCGGCGCCGCGGCGGTAGGCCCGAATACGTTCTGGGCCGTCGGAAACACGTTCGCACTGAACGCGTACGAGGAGCGCACGTTCACAGCGGTCAGCAGGTAGGAGGAGTGTCCGGGGGCCGGCCCGCGGTAGCGCGGGCCGGCTCCGTTCGCGCCGTCTGCGGGCCGGCCCCGTTCGCGCCGTCGGCCGGCGCGGTCAGACGGTTGCCGGAACGGCGGCGACCGGCGCGTCCCAGTCGATGCGGTAGTTGAACTGCCAGGTCAGCTTGTCCGACTTGGCCAGCATCCGCATCGCCGCCGGCAGGAACAGGTCGCGCAGCATCCGGGCGACCGGGCCGGCGGCCTTGTTGCTGTTGGTCCGGGCCGCTGCCGCGATGATCTTCTCGACCCGTTCTCGGCGCAGCTGTTCGTACGCGGCGAACGCCGGCTCGTGCGGCAGGTCGCGCAGGCACCGGGCGAGTTGGATGCCGCTCTCGATCGCGAGCGAGGCGCCCTGTCCCGAACTCGGCGAGGTCGCGTGGGCGGCGTCGCCGACGAGCACGACGCGACCCTGGTGCCAGTTCGGCACCGTCGGCAGGTCTTCCATCGCGCCGATCACCAGCAGGTCGGCCGGATCGGTGCCGCGGATGAGGTCGAGCGCCGGCGTGCGGTCGCCCGCGAACGCCTCGGCGAGCACGGCCAACCAGTGCTGCGTGGACCTGGCCCGCGCGTCGGCCAGGGCCATCGGCTCGCGCATGGGCAGGTTGACGAACCAGCCGGCCTCGCCGTCGTCGAGCACCTGGTAGCCGAAGAACGCCCGCTTACCGAAGCTCATGTACATCTTGTCGCCGGTCGACCGCAGGCCGCTCGCGGGGATCCGGCCGCCGATGTTGAACAGCCCCGCGTACCGGGGGCGGGGCGCCGCCGGGTCGATCAGGGACCGGACCGTCGACCTGATGCCGTCGGCACCGATCAGGATGTCGGCGCTGGCCTGCGTACCGTCGGCGAACCGGGCCGTCACCTCGGTGCCGGAGTCGGTCAGGTCGGTCAACCGCCGGCCGTGCTCGATGCGGATGCCGCGTCCGGCGGCCTCGTCGTACAGCGCGCGGTAGAGCTCGGGACGCCAGACGAACTGCTGGTCCGGCTGTCCCGGCGGGGTGCCCAGCTCGGCGAGGACCTTGCCGTTCCAGCTCTGCATCACCAGCGCCTTCATCGGCGTGCCGATCCGCCGGACCGCGTCCTCGGCGCCGATGACGCCGAGCGCGTTCAGCCCGTTGGGCGCGATGCTCAGCCCGCCGCCGATACCGTCGGCCGTGCTGTCGTACGCCTCGTAGACGGCGACGTCGATGCCGGCCTTCTGCAATGCCATCGCGGCGACCGGTCCGGCGATTCCGCCGCCGATCACGAGCGCGGTGCGGGTCTTGGTCATGGGTCCTGCCCTCTCTGGTGTGCCCACGGTTCGCCGTGGAACTGGGCCCACTGCGGGCCCCAGCCGGTTTCCGGATTCGTGATCTGTTCAATGAGCCGTTCGACGAACGCCGACTCGGTCTCCAGCAGGGCGAGCCGGTACTCCTCCTCGACGAGGAACAGGGCCGGCACGCCCTGGGCGAGCGCGTCGTCGAGCAGCTTTCGGATTTCGCTGCGCCGCTCGGCGAGGCGCTCGAGCCGCCGGGGCAGCAGCGTGAGCACCTCGCTGGGCGGCAGCGCGGCGATCAGTGAAAGCGCGGCGACGAACTGCGGATACTCGTGCTGCGGGTCCTCGACCAGTTCGCGCATCCAGTCGCGTAGTTCCGCTCGGCCGGCGTCGGTGACGCTGTACACGGTCCGTTCGGGGCGTTGCCCGTCGCGGTTGGTTTCCAGCTCGGCGACGTAGCCCGCCTTCTCGAGTTGCTGGACCACCATGTACAGCGAGCCGTGGTTGAACTTGATGCTGCGCCCGTCGCCGTTGTCGCGCAGGGTGCGGCTCAGCTCGTAGGGGTGCATCGGTCGCTGGGTGAGGTAGGACAGCACCGCCAGCGCGAGCAGGTTGCCGACCTTGCGTTTGTTCGCCATGGGTGCTCTGTTTACACGCCCTACTTACCGGCTCTGTGCCGCCGGGTCGTGGACCGTGGGCCGCCCGCCCTCGCGGTGGGCGCGCCGCGCGTCGGTGAGGAACTCGCGGGTGAACAGGGCGGACAGGATGGCGATGCCGCCGCGGTGCACCCGGACCTCGCCGCTGCGCAGCTCACCGGTGAGCACGACGCGCCGGCCGGGCCCGCTGGCGGGCTGCATGTCCTTCACCCGGCCACGCGTGACGCGGCGCAGCTCCCAGTCGTCGACGACCATGTCCTCGGGCAGCAGCAGCTTGAGCACGGCGTGGTCCAGCTCGGCGTCGACGCGCACGTCGCCGTCGGGGATCTGCGGCGAGCGGAGGTCCAGCACCGCGACGCCGCGGTGCGCGCGCACCCGGAACGCGTTCGCGGTGGTCCAGTTGCCGAGCCGCTTGGTGACGGAGTGGTTCGCCTGAACTCGGGTCGGTTCCATCGGAGGTCCTTTCGGGTTGGCCTTTGGTTGGGACCAACTATCCAGTGTCGACTAGTCAGTGTCAACTATTTTGTGCCGACGATTCGGCGAGGACCGTGCCGGCCTGTGAGTTATCCAGCCCCAAGCGCTGCGCGGATCTGGCCGAGCCACTGCGCGGCGAGCCGACGGCCGTTCGGCAGCTGGTCGCCCCGATCCCAGCGCCACGTCGTGATCATCGCCAGCACGAGGATCCGGCACTCGCGCAGCAGGTCCTGGTCGACATCCGGATAGTGATCGCTGACCTCGTCGGGCGCGTGGGCGAGGTCGAACTCGACGGGTCCCCGGCAGCACGTCTCGAGGTCGATGAACAGCGGCCCGTTCTTCGTGGCCCGCACGTTGCCCGGGTGCGGCTCGCCGTGCAACAACTGCTCGGCGCCGCCGCGCCCGCCGATGGCTCGCCGCAGGTTTCGCAACGTGTCGGCGAGCAGCGCGCGGCCGGCGTCGGCGAGCGCCGGGGTGCGGTCGCGGCTGGCGACCAGTAGCTGCGCCTGCTCGACCCGGTCCGTGAAGTGCGGCGCCGGGACATCGAGCGTGCGCATGCCGGCATGAAGCCGCTCGAGGGCACCGGCGTAGTCGGCCGGGGCAAGCTCGCCGGGCGTCACGGATTCGTAGTAGGTCCACAGGGTCACTACGAACCCGTCACTCCCGTAGACGCGTGGCTCCACCCGCGGCTCGAGAACGGCCACCGGGCACCCGGCCCCGGCGAGCCGCTCCGCCAGTTCGATTTCGAACTGCGCTGCCTGCTGTGCCGCGGGTGCCACCCGGGCCAGGACGTCGCACGGCAGCAGGCGCAGGGTGAGCTTGTTCGAGTCGTGGAGAACGACCGCGTCGTTGGCTGGCAGGTCAAGCGATGAGGCGATCGAGGTGGCCGCCGCCACCGCGCGCTGAGCCTCCGACGCCTGCATCGATCGTTAGCGTAGGAGCCGTGGTGAGCGAGGAGAACCTTTGGCTCCGCAAGATCGCGGAGAATCCCGGCCACTCCCAGTGGTACATCAACCGGTGGCGCGACATCGCCGCGAGCGGCGCCGACGTCGCCGGGGAGGCCCGGCTCGTCGATGCCGCGGTTCCGCGCGGCGCCCGGATCCTGGACGCCGGCTGCGGCACCGGCCGGGTGGGTGGCTTCCTGGCCGCTGCCGGTCACGACGTGGTCGGCGTCGATCTCGACCCCGAGCTGATTGCCGTCGCGCGGCACGACCATCCGCGGTCGCGGTGGCTGGTCGGCGACCTCGCCACCCTCGACCTGCCGGCGGCCGGGATTCCGGCCGGCTTCGACGCGGCCATCTGCGTCGGCAACGTGATGACCTTCCTCGCATCCGCCACCCGGCTCGCGGTTCTGTGCCGCCTCCGCACGCACATCCACGCCGGCGGCCGGGTGGTCGTCGGGTTCGGCTCCGGCCGGGGCTACGAGTACGACGCGTTCTTCGCCGACGTGGCGGCCGCCGGGCTGACGCCCGAGGTCACGCTCGGCACCTGGGATCTGCGACCGTTCACGCCCGAGTCGGACTTTCTGGTGGCGCTACTCACCGCCGAGTCGTCAAGATCGAGTTGATCTTGCAGTTGTGGCGGGGCAAATCAGGGCAAGCCGGACGCGATCCTCTCCACAACTGCAAGATCAATTTGATCATGGGGTCCGGCTAGCGGCCGGCCCAGTCGGGGTGCGCGGTCAGGAAGTTGGCGACGGTGTCGGTGCGCATCGCGGCGAACAGCGCGCGCGTGGTGTCGTCGAGGATCTCGTACGACCGGCCACCGATGGTCCGGCTGGCGAAGTGGCCGCCGTTGGTCTTGACGACGGTGATGGCGCCAGCGTCGAGATGGCGGAACGACAGGATCCAGTCGGTCAGCGCCGTGCCGTTGCCGTCGAAGGTGACGCTGCCGCTCAGCGCCCGCAGCATCCGGTCGGCGGCCATCGGGTTGGTCACCAGGTTGCTCGCGCTGACCTTCCCGGCGAGCGCCTTGATGAGCTGCTGCTGGTGGCGCTGGCGGCCGTAGTCGCCGTCGGGGATCAGCTCGCGTTGGCGCACGTAGTCCAGCGCCTGCCAACCGACGAAGTGCTGACAGCCGACGTGGTACACCTGCGCCCGCATGCCCGGCACGGGCCGTGGCGAGTCGTAGTCGGGCGCGCTCAACACGTACGGGACGCCCTGCCGGCCGGTCGCAACATCCCAGCCGACATGGATCGACGTGGTCTCCTCGTCGACGCACATGTCGACGCCGCCGACCGCGTCGACGGCGGCGCGAAGGCCGTCGAAGTTGACGATCGCGGCCGCGTCGAAGCCGACGCCCGTCAGCCCGCGCAGCGTGAGCCCCAACAGTTCGACACCGCCCGCCCGGCCGCCGCCCTCGCGCGAGCCGATCTGGTACGCGGCGTTGACCTTGTCGACGCCGCCGCCAAAGCCGGCCCGTGGATAGGCGGGGATGTCGACGCGGCTGTCCCGGGGAATCGAGACGAGATAGACGCGGTCGCGGCCGGCGGTGACGTGGGCGATCATGATCGTGTCGGACCGGACTCCGGCGGTCGAGCCGGTGCGCTCGTCGATGCCGACGAGGAGCACGTTGGTGCCGCGGTTGGCTCCTGCCCCGGCAGTCGTCGTGCCGCGCGTGGCCGGGGCGGCCGGACCCGACGCGACCGACCATCCCCGCGCCGGCGCCCCGACGGCAGCTCCGCCCAGCAACGGCTCCTGGTCCACCGACGTCGTGTAGCGCCGCAGCAGGTACGTACCGCCGCCGGCGAGCAGCATGGCCACGGACAGCAGCGCTACCACCGTGGTGAGCAGGTGGCGGCCCCGCGTCGACGGCGCGCGGTGCGCCGGATGCCTGTTCGGGTAGACGACCGCGTCCAGGTCGACGATCCCGTCGAAGCCGGCGGCGGCCAGCCGCGTCCGCAGCTCGGCCCGCAGCGCGGCGGAACCGGCCGGCACGGCCGGTGCTGGAGTCGCGGGCACGACGGTCCGGATCGACGCCGGCCGGGCGGACCTGAGAACCTCCGTGCGGCGGCACCCGTTCCGCACCGAGGGTGGTCATCGACGGTGCCGTCCGGCTAGCCGGAGGTCACATCGGTGGGCGGGGCCAGTTCGAGCTGTCGACGCCGTGTACGGGCGTGGCCGGGGGAGCGGGCGTTGCCGGCGGGGCCGGCGGGGCCGGCGGGGCCGGCGGGGCCCACGGCGCTGGCGGGTTCGGCGGGGCCGGTGGGCCTGGTTGCGGCAGCGACGCTGCCGCCACCGGCGGTGGTCCGGGTGGTGCGATGGGCTTCGGTGGGACCGCGCCGGCCGGGTGCCAGAGCGGATCGGGGCTGGTCAGGCTGCGGAAGTCGAACTGGCACTTCGCGCAGGTCCGCAGCGCGGACTCGGTCTGCCGTTCCCCGCACTGCTGGCAGTAGGTGATCACGGTCTCGTCCGCGTCCAGCCCCTGACAGCGCGGGCAGGTGAACTTCGGACCCTTGGCGTTGAGCTGGACGAGGCGTCCGGCCGCCACGTACGGCGACATCATGACGCTCAGTCCGGTGGCGAGGTCGCGGCTGCGCCGGCTGCGTTCCTGCAACCGTTCCAGGTCCGGGTTGGTGACCTTCTCCAGCCGGCACGTGGTGCAGATCCGCAGCGTCCGTACCGGCAGCTGCGCGCGCATGTTGGCCTGTTGGTACAGGAACGTCACCACCGGGATCTCGGCCGCGCTCACCGGCAGCCGGAAGCGATCGGTGCCGGGGTCCGGCCGGGAGACCAGTTCCTCCACCCGGTAGACGAGCGCCCGGACCTGTGCGGCCAGCGGCGCCGGCAGTGCGCCGGGTCGGCTGGCGATCAGTGTGCCCGCGGTCAGCATGGCGTCGGCCACGTCGGTCGGAATTTCCGCGACGGAGTCCGGCGCCGCGAACGTGAACGTCTGTGCACCGGCGCTGCTGACGACGGCGTTGCGCTGATCTGCCGAGCCACCCTCCAGGATGCGTCCGGTGTGGCGGCTCAACGCCGCGCTGGCCCGTCCGGTAAAGCCGGAGACGTTGCGCAGCACGCCGACGTCGCCGGACCCGGTGTCGCGCCACCACCGGTCGAAGTTCGCCGCCGCGGCCGGATCCAGCCGGGTCAGCGCCTCGTCGACGGCGAACAGCACCGTGCCGAAGGCTTCGACGTAGGCGTTGGTCGCACCCCAGTTGCGGCCGACCCGTCCGGGCCACCGGTCGACGAGGACCACCGATACGGCGGTGCCGGCGCCGGCGTGTTCGATCAGTACCCGCAACTCCACGGGGAGCTTCGCGGGTACCAGGGTGACCGCGCCAAGCTTCGTGCCGCGGACCGCTTCCAGCAGGCTGAGCTGCTCGGTACGCAGCTCGAACGACAGCTCCCGGATCGTCCGCAACAATGCCGGGCGGACCGCCACCGGGGGCGGGGCGAGCCGTCGCGTCGCGCCGGCGGCCAGCCGGCCCGGCTCCGGCGGCGCGCCGACCTGTGCGGGCCAGGGTTCACCGGTGAGGTCGGTCCAGGTCACTCGGCGCCTGTATCGGTGTAGGACGCTGCGTCGGCGGCGTAGTCGGCATGGGTTGCCGCGTCGTCGGCGTGGCTGGTGGCGTCGTCGTAGTTGCTGTTCGCGATGTCGGTGAAGTTCTGGGCCGCGTTCAGGTCGCTGTAGGCCGCGCCGAAGTTTCCGTCTGCCACGTTGTCGGCGGCCTGCTGAACGTAGAAGTCGGCCGAGTCGCTCGCACTGTCGCCCTGGCCGGCGTGCCAGTTCGACCAGTCCGCGTCGTCGGCGGCAGCCGCGACCTCGCCCTGCACGTCCTCGGCCGCGGCGGCGGACTCCGCGGTCGCCGCCTGGCCGGCGTCCGCCGCCTGGCCGGCGTCCGCCGCCGACGTGCCGCTCGACAGGTAATCTCCCCAACCGGCGTCGGTGCTCACTTTTCGCCTCCACGATGGTCCCCAACGGCTGGCACCCATCGTGGCAGCCGTTCCGGCTACCGAGGATCGCCCGATCAGGCCGTCCGGTTGACGCTCGCGGTGTCGATGCTGTGCTTCGTTTGCTGACCGGTGCTCAACCGTGCGTCGGGTGGCATCAGGAAGTGGTGTCCGCGCACGCACTGCACTTTGACGAGCGGGAACGGCCCGTCGGTGGACCCGAGTACGACCCGGTCGACCACCTCGGCAATGGCATCGCAGTCCAGGTCGGGACACGGCAACAGGATCAACATTTGTGTTCTCCGGTGGCAGTAGCGACATCTGCTGTCAGTGTCGGCACCGGTGTCCGCTGAGCCCATAGCTACCCGCGCGGCCACCTTGGCAATCCGCGCATGAATGTGGGATCCGGTTCCAGGGCCGCGTGGGTGGGATTCCAGCCGGCCTTGACACGCTCGGCCACATGACAGTTCGCAAACGACAGGCGATATTGACGTTCGCCACGGCCGTAACGGCGGTCGCCGTCGGGTTCCCGACTCCGTCCGCCGGGGCGGCCCCGACCAACGATTCGCTCGCGTGCAGCCACCTGATCGGGATGCGTGACGCCTACTACGACATGTATTCGCGCGCGCGGACCGACAACAGCCTTCTCGTCATCGTGGCCCAATACACCTGGGACGCAACGGACGCCGGCTGTTTCGGAACCGAGCCGGCCCTGCGCCAACGCGCGTTCGCGCCGCCCTCCTTGCCGTGGTCGTAGCGACCGCGTTCCGGCTGGCCCGCCGCCTGACGGACCAGCCGGACCGCCTCACCAGGTCTCGAGCGCGGCCCTGATGTGTGACCGGAGCAGAGGGACACGGCCGTCGCGTTGAGCTGCGCCGGGCCGAACATGTCGCAAATCGCGTCGGTCTTGCGGTTGTCCGACTGCTCCATCATGCCCTCGGCGCTGCTGGCCATCCGCGCCGCGATCGGTTCGCCGTCCGCCGAATCGGGTGAGTTGTCCGATGTGGACATTCCGCAGTCGAACCGCAAGCGGTTGGCGATCGTCGGCCCGCCGGGCGCCCTCGAACCGGTCGATTCCCGGACGTCACCGCGCGACAGCGTGCCGCCCGGGGCGGTGCCGTCGCCGACCGGGCCGACCCGGGCCGGTCACCTGTCCGCCCGATCCGCCGACCGCATAAGCAACGTGTGACGCCTTAGCGTTGCTACCCGGCGGGGGTAGCAACGCTAAGGCGTCACACGTTGGCAGCCGACGCTCCGCCGGCGCGCCCACCGTCGTGTCTGGTCACCGTCGGTGAGTGTCATGCCGGTCTGGTCTCGCCGGGCAGATATCGCCGTTGCCCGGACCCGTCAACGCCTCCCAAGGCGTTACCCATATTGGGCATGTACGGGAAATGTACAGCGGCCCGGCAGTCTCGCAGCAGTCCCAGAACGATGAAGGGGGTGCATGAGAGTGTCGAGGAGAACGATTTTCGCCCGCAGTGCAACGGTGCTCGGGCTCAGTTCCGCACTGATCCTGGGGACGGCCACGATCGCGGCGGCCAACCCACCCGTCAGCATGGACGGGTATCTCTACGTTGGGACATACAGCAGCACCACCGCCTGCATGCAGGTCGGGAACAGGCTGCGTAGGGAGAGCGCCATCCGCGACTACTTCTGCCACCCGGTCAGGCGCGCCAGCTGGTTGTACGTGGACCCGATCGAAGACGACTGATCGGCACGGGGGCGACCGCTTGACACGTTCGGGTCAAGCGGTCGCGGCCGAACGGTGGACGGCGGCGTCGCGAATCCGCCCCCGTACCCGGTCGGCGTCGGCGCGCCGGTCCTGGGCCGCGTACAGGTCGGCCGCCCGCCGCCAGGCTTCGACGGCCCGCTGCGGCTGCCCCAGCGCGGCGTGCGCGTCGCCGAGGTGCTCGAAGGCGTGCGACTCGAGGTACGCATGGCTCAGGTCGGCCACAAGGGCCAGCGCCCGGCGGAAGCAGTCGACGGCGCCGGCCGGCTCACCGGCGGCCAGCAGGACCTCACCGAGACTGTCGACGGTCGCGGCTTCCGTCAGGCGCAGCCCATGGGCGCGGCACAACACCAGCGCCTTTTCCAGCGACGCCCGGGCGGCGGTGTGCCGGCCCAACCGGTAGCTGAGTTCGCCGACCATGCCGAGCGCATCGGCCTCGCGGTCCGGCATCGCCAGCGAACGGTACAGCCGTAGCGCGTGCCCGGCATGGATCAGCGCCGGTTCGTGGTCGCCCAGCCTGGCCATCGCGAACGCGAAGGCGCGGTGCCCGCGCGCCTGGCTCTCCACGTCGCCGGCCGATTCAGCCAGCGCGAGGGCGTGCCTGAGGTGCTCGACAGCGTCACGGTGGCGGCCGACGAGGCCGTAGGCCTCGCCCAGGCTCCGGTGGGCGGTGGCGCGCGCGGCCGGGTCGCCCGACCGCTCCGCCGCCGGCAGGCCGATCCGCCAGGCCGCCAGCTCGTCCTGGGAACGGCCGGACCGGCGGTGGAACGAGCTCAGCGCCCACGCCAGCTGCCACACGGCGGCGTGCCGCCCGAGGTCCGCGGCGAGCCGCTGGGCAGCCAGCAGGCAGCTGTGCTCGGTCTCCAACCACGCGACCGCGGCTGCCTCGTCGGGCAACGGCGTGACCGGCGTGCCGGCGGCCGGCCGACCGATGTCCACCGGCGTCCGATTCGGGTTCAGCAACCGGTCCGCGGTGTAGGCCGTGTGCAGCAGCCAGTCAACGTAGCGCCGGCGCGCACGGCGCCGCTCCGGTTCGGCGACGACCCGTACCGCCTGCTCAGCGGCGTACAGCCGCACCAGGTCGTGCATGCGCCAGCGGCCACCGTCGTACGGTGAGATCAGCGACTGGCGGTGCAGCGCGCGCAGGCCCGCGCGGACCTCGGCCGGCGGCGACCCGGCCACCGCCGCGGCGGCCGTCACGCTGACGTCGGGACCGGCGATCAGGCCGAGTGCGGCGAACAGCCGCGCCGGCCCCGCCGGCAGGGCGGCGTACGACCACGACAGCACCGCCGACAGGCTCGCCGGTTCGTCGCCGGCGTTCAGCGCCTCGAGCCGGGTGGCGGCATCGGCCAGCTCGTCGGCGATCGCGGCCAACGCAAGCTGCGGCGCGACCTCGGCCCTGGCCGCGGCGATGCCCAGCGCGAGCGGCAATCCGCCGCAGGCAGCCACCAGCCGGGTCACCGCCTCCGGTTCCGCCGCCGTGCGGTGCCGACCCAGCCGGCGCACGAGCACGTCGTGCGACCGCCGCTGGTCCAGCACGTCGACCGGCAGCGCCCGCGCCCCGTGCCGGGTGACCAGGCCGGTCAACCGGTCCCGGCTGGTCACGATCACCGCGCAGGACGCGGAGCCGGGCAGCAACGGCAGCACCTGGTCGCCGTCACGGGCGTTGTCCAGCACGATCAGCATCCGCTTGTCGGCCAGCAGGCTCCGGTACAGGGCGACCTGCGCGTCGAGGTCGGCCGGCAACGCGGAACCGGGCACGCCGAGGGCGTCGAGGAAGTCGCGAATCACCGCGGCGGGCGGCACCGGGTCACCGGACGGGTCGAAGCCACGCAGGTCGGCGAAGAGCTGGCCGTCGGGGAAGCGGTCCCGGTGCGTGCTCGCCCAGTGCACCGCGAGCCAGGTCTTGCCGATCCCGCCGGCTCCCACCAGAGCCGCGACCCGCATGCGGCTTTCCGACTGTCCGCTGAGCGCCGCGGTCAGCGTCGCGAGCTCCCCCGTGCGACCGCTGAAACAGGACGCGGCCTCCGCCGGAAGCTGCGCCGGCACCGGCCGCCCGGCAGGATCGACGGCTGTGATCCGTCCACCGTCCTGGCCCGCCGGTTCTGGGTCGCCGCGCACCATCGCCTCGTGCAGACGTTGCAGCTCCGCCTGCGGCTCCACGCCGAGCTCGTCGGTGAGCAGCCGGTACGCGTGCCGGTAGACCGCCAGCGCGTCGACCTGGCGACCGCACCGGTACAGGGCCCGCATCAATTGGCTGTGGAACCGCTCGCGGTACGGGTGTGCGGCCACCAGCTCGGTGAGCTCGGGGACCAGGTATTCGGCCCGGCCCAGGCGCAGGTCCGCTTCCAGCCGGTGCTCGACCGCGGTGAGCCGGCGGTCCTGCAGCCGCTGGGCGTCGGCCAGCAGCACCGGGACCTCCGCCACATCGGCGTACGGGCATCCGCGCCACAGCGCCAGCGCGCGGGCGAGGTCGTCTCGGCCGGCCCGCAGGTCACCGACGTCGACGGCGGCGGTGCCCCGCTCGGAAAGCGCCACGAACCGGTGGCTGTCGATCTGGTCCGGCTCGATGGTCAGGGCGTATCCGGGATGACCGTGGCCGACCAGCGCGTCGCTGCCGACGACCGCACGCAGCCCGTGGACGTACCCGCGCAGGTTCGCTCGCGCCGACGGCGGTGGTGCACCGTCCCACAACGCGTCCTGCAGCAGGTCCGTCGAGACGATCTCGCCGACGTGGCACAGCAGCAACGCCAGCAGCAGCCGCTGCTTGGGCGGCCCGGGTGACACCACCGCCCCGGCCGACCGGGCCACGACCGGGCCCAGGACGCCGAACCTGGGCTCCTGGTCAGTGACGGACGCCACCGGACAAAGATAGACACTTCTCAAGACGATGCGCTCGGCGGCCCGTCACCTCGTCGCATGTACGGAACATGTACGCGCCGGTGCTTTCCTGTGCGGCATGACATCACGCATCGCCAAGCTGCTGCTCCCGGTGGCGTTCGCGGCCGCCGGCACCGGCGTGTTCGCGGCCGCCGCCCCGGCGCAGGCCGCCACTCCCACCTGCAACACGATCTACGTACGGCACGTTCGCAACACGTACGCGAACTATCCGGCCAACGGCAGCAACACCGCCTGCCTCATGGGCAACGGAAACGCCGGCTCCGCCGTGCGAGCCCTGCAAAGGGGTCTGAACAAGTGCTACAGCGCCCACCTCACGGTCGACGGCATCTTCGGCGGCAATACCGCCAAGGCCCTGGCGGCCGCCCAGCGCCAGGCCGGCGTCGAGCCTGACGGTGTCTACGGACCGCAGACCGCCCGGGCCATCAAGTTCCCGTACTACGACGAGAACACCGACGCGTACATCCGCTGCGCACACCAGTAAGCACCGATCTGGCCACGCTCTGCACAGACCGATCCTGATGGTCAACGTGGGCATGGCAATGCCAAATAGGGTTCACTTTCGCGCAAACGCGACCCAGCGTCCCGTGCGTACGCCTCCGTGGAACCAGTTCACGGCCGCGGGAGGCTGAGATGGGTCGGGCGCGCAGGCCACGGCTGGTGCGGCGGCTGGTGGTGGTCGGCGCGGCGATCGCGGCGATCGCGGCCGCGCTGGGCACGGCCAACGCGGCGACGTCGCCGGACGGCGACCAGACCCGCATCGTCGGCGGAAGCCGGGCGACGACCTGATCTTCGAGGAGTCCGCGACCGAGTTCTCGCTCGTCAACGATTAGGCTCTGATCAAGCTGGCCCGGCCGATCAACCTGCCGACGCTTCCGATCGCCACCGACACCAGCTTCGACAAGGGCCGCGCCATGCTGTGCGCGGGGTTCCTGTCCAAGCGCATCGACTCGTGCCAGGGCGACTCCGGCGCACAAGCCTTCGCACGCGGATCAGTCTCCCGATGCGGTCGAGCGGCTGCTACCGGTCGGCCCGTCGGCATCCTCCGTCAACACGAACCGGACGTCGGGTTCGGAGACCGGATTGATCCAGCAACGCATGGCGAGCAGCGGCGAGAATCGGGTCACGTCTTCGCTGAACGCGTCTTCGGCGCCGGCGAAGTCGGGGTTGGCGATGCCCAGCGAGAGCCCCGGCCAGGTCTGGACGGTCGTGGCACCATCGTCGAGATAGTGCCCCCACGACCTCCCGCACAGGCAGAAACGCTTCTCCGGGAACAGGCGGACGATGTCGCCGCAATGAGCGCAGTACAACAGTTTCACGGGGCTTGAGCGTCTCATCCGCGTGCTTTCACCGCGATGCATTTTGGACGCGGACGTCGGCAACGTGACATCGGGCATGGGCGAAATCGGGCCGCCGGTTGCCGCACACTGAGCACCGGTCCGATGGAGGCACCGGTCCGATGGAGGAGGTGCGGTGGGGAACAGGGGCGAGCCGCGCTTCCGGCTGCTCGGCACGATGACGGCCGACGCGGGGCCGGGCGCCGGACCGGCCGGTCAGGGTGGCCCGCTCGACCTCGGGCACGATCGCCAGCGCTGCGTGCTGGCCGTCCTGCTGGTCGAGGCCAATCGCCCGGTCGCGGTGCCGGTGCTGCTGGACCGGGCCTGGGGCGACCGGTTGCCCCAGCGACCCCGCGACGCGCTCTACAGCTACCTGTCGCGGCTGCGCCCCATCCTTGCCGCCACCGGAGCCCGGCTGGAGCGCTGCCGGGGCGGCTACACGTTGGCGCTGGATCCGCTCGACGTCGACCTGCACCGGTTCGACGACCTGGTTCGCCGGTCCCGGGGCGCCCCGGACGCGGACCGGGCGGCGGCCGACCTGGAGCGGGCCCTGGCGCTGTGGACGGGCGAGGCGTTCGGTGCCCTGGACACGCCGTGGCTGAACAGCATGCGCATCGAGCTCGCGCAGCGGCACCGGGCCGCCGAACGTGCCCGCGACGACCTCGCCCTCCAACTGGGCCGGCACCGCCTGGTGGCACCCGACCTGCTGATCCGCGCCGGTCGGGACCCGCTGGACGAGCGGCTGGCCGGGCAGGCGATGCTCGCGTTGTACCGGTGCGGCCAGCGGGCGCTGGCGTTGACCCGCTACGAGGACCTGCGCCGGCGGCTGGCCGAGGGCCTGGGCACGGAGCCGAGTGAGCCGCTGCGCCGGTTGCACCAGCAGATGCTGCGCGCCGATGCGGCCCTGGTGGTTCCCGACACCCCACCGATTCCCGACGCGGTGCCGGTTCCGGACATCCCGTTCGCCTCGACGGGACCAGTGGTTCCGCAGCAGCTGCCCCCGGGTCCGGCGTCGTTCACCGGACGCGACGCGGAGCTTGCCGACCTGACCGCCGCGTTCGACGATCCCGCGCCGGGCACCGGGACCGTCCTCTCGCTGATCGGGACCGGCGGCGTCGGCAAGACCTGGCTCGCCTTGCGCTGGGCGCACCGGTACCGGCACCGGTTCCCGGACGGCCAGCTGTACGTGAACCTGCGCGGGTTCGACCCCGGTGGCGACCCGCTGGAGCCGGCCGCCGTGATCCGGTCGTTCCTCACCGCCCTGGGCGTACCCACCACGGCCGTGCCCGCCGACGCGGCCGGGCAGGCGGCGCTGTACCGGGCACTGCTGGCCGACCGTCGGGTCCTTGTCGTGCTCGACAACGCGCGCGACAGCGTGCAGGTGGTGCCGCTGCTGCCCGGCTCACCCGGATGCGCGGTCCTGGTCACCAGCCGGCGGCGGCTCACCGGCCTGGTCGCGGCGCACGGTGCGTGGCCGGTGCCGGTCGGCTTGATGAGCGATGCCGAGGCCCGCCAACTTCTGCGGGCCCGGTTGGGCGCGGCCCGGCTGGCCGCCGCCCCCGCGGCGGTCGGGTCACTGTTGGCGCACTGCGCCGGGCTGCCGCTGGCTCTGGGCATCGTCGCCGCCCAGGCGGCCACCGACCCGGCCGTCGGTCTCGCCGACCTGGCCGGCGCGCTGGCCGACCGGGAGACCCGCCTGGACCTGCTCGACGCCGGTGAGCTCGCGCTCGGGCTGCGCGCGGTCCTGGACAGCTCGGTCCGCACGCTGTCCGCGCCCGCCGCTCGAATGCTCGGTCATCTCGGCCTGGCGCCCGGGCCGGACACGGGCCTGGCCGCCGCGGTGAGCGCGGCCGGTCCCGGCCAGGGCGCGGCCGCTGTCCGACGCGCCCTGCGTGAGCTTGTCGACGCCAATCTGATCAGCGAGGACGGCCACCAGCGGTACCGCATGCACGACCTGGTGCGGCTCTACGCCATCGAGCTGACCGCCGGCACGGAGGGACGTTGCGCCCTGACCCGGTTGCTGGACCATTACCTGCACACCGGGCACGCCGCATTGCAACAGCTGCGGCCGCTGGAGCAGCGGCCGGCGCTCGCACCGCCGGCCGCCGGGGTGCGGGTCGAGCAGTTCGCCGATCGGGCCGCCGCGACCGCGTGGTTCGCGGCCGAGTGCCAGGTACTGGTGGCGGCGGTCGGGGCCGCCGAAGCCTCGGGCGCCGAAGCCGCCAGCGTCGTGGCCGCCGGCGCCGAAGCCGCCGGAAGAGACAGGCAGACGTGGCAGCTGGCCTGGGTCTGCCTCTACCAGTTGGACCAGCGCGGCGACTGGGCCGGGCAGGTCGCGGTCTCCGAGCTCGCGCTGGCCGCGGCGCGCCGGTTGGGCGACGACACCGCGCTCGCGCACGCACACACCGGCCTCGGCCGCGGCTACGCCGGGTCGGGCAGATTCGACGCGGCACGGGTGGAGTTCAATGACGCGCTTGCCGCGTACCGTCGCCTCGGTGACCCGGTCGGCGAGGGATTCGCATACCGGAAGCTGGCCCGCGTGCACGCCGTCCAGGGCCGCCCCGCCGACGCGCTGGCGGAGGACCGGCGAGCGCTGGCCCGTTTCGAGGCGGCCGGACACGACTACGGCCGGGCGGTCGTGCTCAACGCGCTCGGCTGGCATCTGGCCCACCTCGGCCGGTATGCGGAGGCGGTCGACTGCTGCCAGCAGGCCATCGCGATCCAACAGCGCCTCCCGGACCCGTACGGCGAGGCGCTGACCTGGGACAGCATCGCCTACGCCTGGTACCGCCAGGGCGAGCACAACCTGGCGGTCACCGGGTACCGGCGCGCCGCCCGACTGATTCGCGAGCAGCGGAACCATCTGCTCGAAGCGCAGGTGATGGAGCACCTCGGCGACGCGTACGCCGCCGTCGGCTCGCAACGGGCGGCCTGTGCGGCCTGGCGGCGCGCGGCCGATCTGCTCACCGGGCTGGGCCACCCGCACGTCGAACCGGTACACGCCAAGCTCCGCCAGGCCGGCGCCGGGATGGCCGACGCGATCCGTTCGCGCAGCGCCTGACGAGGCGGGACCGTGCGCAACTGAGTCGTCAATCTGATCGGTCGACGGTGGTGCGCGGCCAAGGCTCGTCGCCGAGGCTGCCGTACGCTCGGAGAATGTCCGACTACAACGGTGGTCCCGCCCAGCCCCAGTGGGGCCAGCCTCAATCGGGCCAGCCACAGTGGGGCCAGCCCGGCTACTCGCAGCCGGTATCCGGCCCGGGCTACGGCGATCTGCCCGTGTACCCGTCGCAGGCAGGTCAGGTCTCGCCGTACCAGCAGCAGCCGGCGTACCCGGTCAGCGGCTATCCCGGCTATCCGCAGGGCCATCCCGCCGGGTTCCCACCGCAGTACGACGCACACGGCCGGCCGCTGTCCGACAAGAGCAAGGTCGTCGCGGGCGTGCTGGGCATCACCCTGGGCGGCTTCGGCGCCGGACGGTTCTACACGGGACACACCGGGATCGCGGTCGGCCAGCTGATCGTCACGCTGGTCACGTGCGGTCTCGGCCACTTCTGGGGCCTGATCGACGGCGTCCTGCTCCTGATCAATGGCGGCACCGACGCGCAGGGCCGGGTGCTGCGGAACTAGTACCGGGCCGCTCATTTCGCCAGAACGCTCTTGTAATAGATAGGCTGCCGTTCTAGCCTTGCGGGGAGACCTATCCCCGGAGGGCCAGATGACGACGTCGCTGCAACGGCCGGCTGACACCCGGATGATGGGGATCGTGCACGCGGCGCTCGGCCGCGATCTGCGCCGGACGCGGCAGGTGCTGACCACCGATCCGCCTCCGCGCGGTCGGCAGCGGCAGGCCCTCGGCGAGCACGTCGTGTGGATGATGGAATTCCTGCACGCGCACCACTCCAGTGAGGATCTCGGCCTGTGGCCGCTGGTGCGCGAGCGCAACCCGGCGGCGGCTGCGTTGCTCGACTCGTTGGAGGACGACCATCGGGCCATCAGCCCGGCGGCCGAACGGCTGACCGAGGCCGGTCGGAGCTACGCCGCGACGGCCACCGACGAGGCCCGCGTCGCGCTCGTTGCCGCGCTGGACGGGTTGACCGCGGTGCTGCTCCCACACCTCGACCGCGAGGTGGCCGAGGCGATGCCGGTTGTCTCCGCCAGCATCACGCACGCCGAGTGGCGGGCGATCGAACAGCGCTACAACATCAGACCGAAGTCGCTGCCCCAACTCGCCATGGAGGGGCACTGGGTGCTCGAGGACATCGATCCTGAGGGCTACCGGGTCGTCGTGCAGACCGTGCCACCACTGGCGCGATTCGTGCTCCTGCACGGATTCGCCCGGGCCTACCGGCGCCGGGCGCGGGCACGGTGGCAGGCGGACGTCGTCGCCGGGCGGGGACGGGCACGCCGGTGACCACGGACGAGGCGAGGCCGTCCCGTCGCCGGTACCGGTCGCCGCTGCGCGAGCAGCAGGCCGTGCAGACCCGCTCTGCGGTGATCGCGGCCGGGATCCGGCTGTTCGGCGAGAAGGGCTGGGCGGGCACCGGGATGCGTGATGTCGCCGCCGCCGCCGGCGTGGCCATCGAGACGGTCTACGCCAGCTTCCGCTCCAAGCGCGAGTTGCTCACCGCCTGCATCGACCGGGCCGTGGTCGCCGACGACGAGCCGGTGCCGCTGGCCGACCGGCCGGCCTTCGCCGCCCTCGCGCGCGGCAGCCGGGCGCAGCGCGCGCGCGCCGCCGCCCGCCTGCTCACCGGGATCCACGAGCGCACCGCCGGTGTGGTCCTCGCGCTGCGCGAGGCGGCGACGTCCGACCCCGAACTCGCGAAATGGCGGCAGGCGGCGGAGTCCGGCCGGCGAGCCGACGTCGAGCAGGGGCTGGCGCTCGTCGCCGGCCGGCCCGTTACCCGCGAGGAATGCGACGGGCTGTGGGCCGTCATGGCGGTCGAGGTGTACGAACTGCTGACCGGGCTGCGCGGCTGGACTCCGCAGCAGTACGAACGATGGCTGGCCGGCGTCATCGACAAGCTTCTGACTGAGCGCGATCGGCGCCAGTGAACCCCTGGACGGAGCGGTGCCATGGACACGAGAACGCGACGCGCGGCGATGGCCGGCCGGGCCGAGGTGACTGTCGCCGCGCCGGTCGAGGCGGTCTGGCGGGTCGTCGTGGACGTCACCCGTACCGGCGAGTGGAGCCACGAGTGCCACGACGTCGCGTGGCTCGGTGGGGCCGACCGCGCCCTGCCCGGCGTCCGCTTCCGCGGCCGCAACCGGTCCCGATGGCTGCGCTGGAGCCGCACCTGCGAAGTTCTCGCCATCGAGCCGCCGACGCGGATCACCTGGCGCACGATCCCGACCCCGCTCTACGTCGACAGCACCGAGTGGAGCGTCGAACTCGAGCCGGCCGCCGGCGGTACCCGCATCGTGCAGCAGTACCGGCTGACGCAGTGTCCGCGCTGGTGGGAATGGATCGCCGTGCGACTGATCCCCGGCCACATCGACCGCGCCGAGGCACTCACCGACGACCTGCGGCGGATCGGTGCTGTCGCCGCGGCCGACGCCGCGGACGCTGCGCGGTGACCCCGGACCGGCTCGCCGCCGTCCTCACCGTCGGCGGGTCGGCCGTCTTCCTGCTCGGCGCCGCGGTCGGCGTACCCGCGGTCTTCACGCACCGCGACCCCGACGCCCGCCTGCGGTTGCTCAGCGACAACCTGACGAGGTGGCGGATCGCCCAACCGCTCTACGCCCTCGGGCCGTTGCTGGTCGCGGCGGGAATCGGTGTCCTCGCGGCCGGCATGTCCAGCCAGGCCGCCCGCACGGCCGTCGCGATCTCCTTTCTCGCCCTCACCGCCGGCGGCCTCGCCTGGACCTGGTCGGTCCACCAGCGCGCGATGCGGGTGACCGAGTTCGCGCATGGAACCCTGCCCTCGTGGCCGTTTGCGGGCTACGTCCTGCTGACCATCGCCGGGCTGGCCCTGCTGGCCGTCGGACTGCTCGCCGACGACGTCGCGCGCGGAACCGCGTGGGTGACGCTCGCGGCCGACGTCGCGTTCCTGGCCGCATACCTCCGGTTCTCCGACCTCCCGCCGTTCGTGTTCTACCTACTCTTCCCGGCGATCGCGGTATCGCTCTGGTGACGTCAGCCCGCGCGGGGCGGCGCCGGCGGTTGGAAGATCTCGCGTTCGAACGCGTCGGCGGCGCGGAGGATGGTGGCCTCGTCGCCGTGACGGCCGACGAGCATCATGCCCACCGGTAGCCCGTCGGACATCGCGCACGGAACGTTCATCGCCGGATGGCCGGTGACGTCGAACGGGGCGGTGTTCGGGATCATCTCAAGCGCCCGGGCCACGTACTCCTCCAGTGGAGCGTCTGCGGACGGCAGCGGCGTGGCCTTCAGGGGCAGCGTCGGCATCAGCAGCAGGTCGTGCTCGGCGAGCACATCGTCGTAGGCGGCCGTGGCAACCCGGGCGAGGTTCTGCGCCTTGGCGTAGAACCGGCCGTAGCGGGTGTCGGCCATCCACTGTCCAGCGAGGACGGTCAGCTTCACGGTGTGGGACAACCGGTCACCGTGGGCGCGGCGGCCGGCGCCGAACGCGTCGATGAGACCCGTCGAGTAGCCGCCCTTCGCGCCGTACGCGATCGACTCGCCGCCCACCATGATGGCCGTGGCGCCTTCCAGCGCGATCGCGTTCCAGACGACCATCGCGTCGCGGTGCCACGGTATGGACACCTCCGTCACCTTCGCGCCCAACCGCTCGTAGCCCTGGGCGGCGCGCCGGACGGCCTCGTCCACGTCGGCCTCGGACAGGCCCTCGTGCGCGAACCCCTCGCGCACGACCGCCAGGCGCAGGCCGGCCACGTCACCGGTGAGCGCGGCAACGTAGTCGGCCGGCTGCAACGCCTGGTACTGGCGGGCGTCGAGTCCGTCCGGGCCGGCGAGGACCGACAGCAGCAACGCGACGTCGCGGGTGCTGCGCGCCATCGGGCCCAGGTGGTCCAGGGACATCTCGATCGGGAACGCACCCGTGTAGGGCACCAGACCCCACGTCGGCTTCAGACCGTAGATTCCCGACCAGCCGGCGGGCATCCGGACCGAGCCGCCCTGGTCGCCGCCGATCGCGAGGTCGACCTCGCCGGCGGCCACGAGCGCGGCCGAGCCGGTCGACGATCCCCCGGTGCTGCGGTCGCGGTCGTACGGGTTGCGCACCGGCCCGCTGTCGGCGGTATGGCTGCCGCCCGAGAAGCACAGGCTTTCGCACACCGACTTGCCGACGATGGTGGCGCCGGCGTCGAGCACCCGCTCGACGACTGTCGCGTCCTCGTCGGGCCGGTACCCGTCCAGCAGCACGGTTCCGTTGCTCATCGGTACGCCGGCGACGGCGATGTTGTCCTTGATGGCGATCGTCCGGCCGGACAGCGGCCCGCCGGCCGCACCCTCGATGCGTACCCGCCACGCCCACGCGCCGAGCGGGTTTTCCTCCGCGGTCGGCGGGGCACCCCCGTCGCGCGGGTACCGCGGCTCGCGTCGTGGCTCGGCCAGTTCGTCGAGCCTGTCGTACGGCGCCAGGAACCCTTCCAGGAGCGCCTCGACGGTGGGCATCTGGTCGTCCGGAATCGTGAAGTTGAACCGGCGGGCGATCGCGCGCAGATCGTCCGGTTCGGGACGTCGAACAGTCACGGGATACCTCCAGCCTTCGACCGACCTTCTGGGCAGCGTATCGAGCGGGTCCGCATCGGCGAAGGCTCACTTTGAGACCGCTCACGGACGGCCCTGTGACCGCCAGCCGGTGCGGTCAGGGGCGTGCGGTCACGATCATGCGTGGGCTGCTCGCGGTGAGGGGGTCGCCGCCGTCGCCGTATCCGTCGACCACGCTGAAGCCGGCGGCCGTCAGCCAGTCGCGCAGTTCGGTGAAGGCGAACAGCCGCACGGAGTATGCGCTGCGCCGCACGGCGCCGTCGCGGATCACCACGCGTTCGGTGTTGGTCCGTCCGGTCAGCGGGTCGAACACGTGGCGGTCGACCATCATGTCGTCGCCCCGGGTCACCGCCGTGGTGGGCATGAACCCGCGGAGCAGCACGTCGCGGTTGTTCAGCTCGAAGGCCGCGGTGCCGCTCGGCTTGAGGGCCTTGCGGACCTCGCTGAGCACGCGGCGGTTGTCCGCGTCGTCGAAGTATCCGTACGCGGTGAACCAGTTGACGACGCGATCGAAGCGTCCGGTCCAGGGCACGTCCCGCATGTCGCCCTGCACATAGTCGACCGATACCCCCCGCTCCGTCGCATGGCGCCTGGCCAGATCAAGGAACAGCGGCGACGCGTCCAGGCCGGTGACGTGGCAGCCGCGGGCCGCGAGCCGGTTGGCGATGCGGCCGTGGCCGCATGCGAGGTCCAGCACGTGCATGCCCGGCTCGATGCCGAGGACGCGGCACATCACGTCGGTCTCGGCGTCGCTGCGCGCTTGGCTGAGGCGCTCTGCGTAGAAATGCAGGTAGTCGTCGTTGAATATGGAGGCGTCCATCCGCTGATGCTCTCACCGTATGGCGGAGCGTGATTGGCGGCGCCTGATGAGGATTTCCGCCACGACGAGGTTGACGATCCAGCCGAGGGCCTGGCCGATCGGAATCGTCGATGAGACCTTCTCCCCGATGGAACCCGCGCTGGTCGAGGTGACGGCGATCTGCGCGAGGAGCAGGAGCGGGACGAGGATTCGCGAGGTGACCGCCAGGAAGGTGAGAGCGTAGTTGCGCATCATCCAGTTCTGGTGGCGGGTGTAGTCGCGGCGGCGGGCCGCCCGGTAGGCGAGGGCGCCGGTGACGAGCCACAGGACGGCGGGGATGGTCAGGCCGATCTGGGTGACGAGGCGACCGGACAGCAGAGCCACCGGAACGGCAGCCAGAGCGGACGGCAGGACGCCGCCGAGCAGGTAGGTGCGGCCGATCGTGCGGTGAACCCGCCTGCGCGCGCGGATGGCCGGGACGAACTGGAGCGGGCCGAGGACGAGGGCGATGCAGGCGGTGAAGATGTGGACGACGAGCACGGCGTAGTGGGCCTCGCCGCCGACGTCCAGGCGGCTGTCGTTGATGTCCAGCAGCAGGTACGGGCTTATGAGGACCGCGCCGACGACGGTGGCGACGACGAACATCACCCAGACCGTGCGGGGCTTCCGCGGGGTGGCGACGGCTGATCCGGCTGTCATGGGTCCCATCGTGTCCGCAGGCACCTCGTCGGGCGTCGGCTTCGGGGCGGTACCAGCCGTACGCAGATCTGCGTAGGTCAGGACAGGATCTCGACGTAGCCGTCGGTTCCGTGGACGCGGATGCGTTGCCCGTCGGTAATCAGTCGGGTGGCGTCGACCACGCCGACGACGGCGGGCAGGCCGTATTCGCGGGCGATGACCGCGCCGTGGGTCATCAGCCCGCCGACCTCTGTGACGAGGCCGGCGATGGCGACGAACAGCGGTGTCCAACTGGGGTCGGTGTGGGCGGTGACGAGGATGTCGCCCGGTTCGAGGTCGGCCTGTGCCAGGTCGAGGATGACGCGCGCCCGCCCTTCGACGGTGCCGGCGGAGACCGGGAGACCGGCCAGCGCGCCGGTCGGAACGTCGTCGCGTCGGTACGTTCCGGTGATGGCCTCGCCGTCGGACGTGAGAACCCGGGGCGGGGTCAGCGTTTCGTACGTCCGGAACGATTCCGTGCGCCGGTCGACGAGCTGGTAATCGACGTGGTTGGTGCGCACGACGTCGTGCAGTTCCTGGAATCGCAGGAAGAAGATGTCCTCCTTGTCGCGGAGCACGTGTGCCCGCACGAGGCGCTGCGCTTCGTCGAGGAGGGCCTTCTTGTAGACGAAGTAGCGGCTGACCATGCCGTACTTCGGGTACTCCCGGTACCCGCTGAAGGTGCGGACCCGGTCGATCATCCGCTTGGCCTCGTCGGCCTTGTCCGCGCCGTCGGGCAGCGCACGCAAGCGCTCCAGAACCTCGCGTTCCTTCTGCTCCGCCTCCCGCCGCCCCTGCTCGAAGCGGTGCTTGCCGGCCCCGGGCTCGAAGTTCCTGATGTTGCCGAGGATCAGGGGCACGAGCGTGGTGGGTCGTTCACTCCAGCGCGGCCGGGTGATGTCGATCTCGCCGACGCAGCGCATGCCGTACCTGTCGAGGAAGCCCTGGATCGCGTCGCGCGCCTCCGGTCCGCCGTCGAGCTCGGCCAGCTCGTCCAGGAAGCCCTCGTCCTGGACTCCGTGGAGGAACGCGACCACGTCCGGGAGCGGGCGGATCACGTCGGCGACGTCCAGCAATGCCAGACCCATCTCCGCGGTGACGTTGTGCGGTACGGACTGCGCGAGCGTGTCGGCGGCGTTCTTCTCGCCCAGCCACGCCTGCAACTGATCGTTGAGCCACCAGGCGGCCTCCATCCCCGCCATGATCACCTGCATGCCACGCGGATCGAACTGAACCCGCCTCAGCACCTGGATGTCCTCGAGGATGAAGTCGAGCAGCGCCGGTCCGGACCTCGTCCGGATGTCGCGCTGAAGGGCGGCGATGGACTCCTCGCTGCGCTCGATCAGTTCGGTGACGATGGCCGGATCGGTCTCGATCGACGCGGACGCGCCGCTGCCCGGCAGCGTCCAGGCGCGTCCCTCGTCCGGCACGGACGGCAGGAAGCCCTCGCGGTCGATGACCGTCCGCAGGGCGTCGCCGATCAGAGGATCGGATCTGCCGACGGCGTCCAGCATGCCGGCCCGGCTCGCCGGCGCGGCCAGGATCCGGGTGACGTCGACGAACAGCCGCCCGCCGGCCTCGGCCATCGGCCGGGGGGTGGTGAGCTGCCAGACCGACAGCCCGAGAGGCTTCATCGCGTCGGTCATCATCTGCTGGTGGCCGACGGAGATGTAGACGTGGTTCGCGCCGTCGTCGACCTCGGGGATGGGGAACAGCGTGGTGATCGGGCGGCTCTGGACGACCTGGAACTCATCGTCGACGAGGCACCATTCGATGTCCTGAGGGAGGCCGAAGTGCTCCTCCAACCGCCGGCCGAGCCGCACCAGCCGCAGGACCTGAGCATCCGTCAGCGCGGGCTGCTCCTGCCGGTCGGGATCGATCGGCACGTCCTGCGTGCCGCCGTCGGGCGCGGCCTGGATGGCGAACTGCTTGGCGCCGACGGTCTTGGCGACCACCGCACCGTCGCTCACGGTGAACACGTCCGGGTTGACCAGGCCGGAGACCAGGGCCTCACCGAGGCCGAAGCTGGCCTCCACCGACGCGACCTTTCGGTTGGACGTCACCGGGTCGGCGGTGAACAGGATGCCGGCCGCCTGCGGGAAGACCATCCGTTGCACCACCACCGCCATGTGGACCTTCCGGTGGTCGATGCCGTTGCGCTGCCGGTAGATCACGGCCCGATCGGTGAACAGCGACGCCCAGCACCGACGGACATGCTCCAGGACCGCGGCCGTGCCCACCACGTTCAGGTAGGTGTCCTGCTGGCCCGCGAAGGAGGCCGTCGGCAGGTCTTCCGCCGTCGCGCTGGACCGCACCGCGTAGGCGGCGCGCTCACCCAGCCGGGCGAGACCGTCGGTGATCGCCGCCGCGACCTCGTCCGGGATGGCGATCCCTTCGATCGTCCGGCGGATCTCGGCCGCGAGCGTGCCGATCGCCTCGCGGTCGTCCGGGTTCAGGCGGGAGAGCCGATCGAGCCGGTCGTCCAGCGACGGCGCGTCCGCCATCACCCGCCTGAACGCGGCCGTCGTCACACAGAACCCGGCCGGTACGCCGATGCCGTCGATGCGCGACAGCGCCCCGAGATGCGCACCCTTGCCACCGACGACCGCGATCTGCGTCTCGTCGACGTCCTGAAACCCCACCACGTACCGCTCGCTCATCCGCACCCGTTCCGCAGTTCTGGCCCGGCCGACGATTCTGCGCCACGACCGGGGTCTTGCCGCAAGCCCCCCACTCCGATATACCTTGAAAGTGGAGGGGCGTACACGCCCCTCCATATTCGTGTCGTCCACTGTGGACGCGGCTCACCCGTGGTAGGCCAGATTCACGGCCAAGGCCGCCACCGTGATCGAGAAGAACACGGCCCATCCGACGAGTTGCCGCGATCCGACCCGCAGGTGCGCGATGAGCGCGCCGACGAAGTACAGCACCAGGCCGGCTGCGGCGAGTATGCCCAGCGGCGGCACCGCGAACCCCGCGAGGAGACCCAGCGAGCCCGCCGCCAGCAGGGCGCCCAACACGGGCACCCAGGACCGCGGCACACGTTTGAGGTCCGCCTGGGCCTTCGGATACTCGTGGCCGATCAGGTAGGTCACGGCGGCGATGCCGGTGACGACCGAGGCGACGATGGTGACCGTGACGTAACCGGCGAACACAAGCCCTCCTGACTCCGTTTCGGTCAGGGACGTACCGGTGCGGTCCGGTGTGACAGGAGGGTTCACCGAATTTCGCCGTAGCGACGGGCCCGACGACTCACATATCGTCGATAGTCAATTTCATATGCCCGTCGCGGGGTCCCTTACGCGGCGGCGGACGGACAGGAGTCGCCAATGGTCCGCATCCGCACCACCGTCATCGCCGTCGTCGCGACCGCGCTCGCGTCGGTGACACTCGGCGCCCCGCCGGCCGGGGCCACGCCGCCGAACATCCCGTCGGCCGCCACCGCGCAGAGCCGGCTCAACTCGCTCACCGTTGCCGCCGAGTCCCACGCGTCCACCTACAACCGTGACCTCTTCCCGCACTGGATCACGATCACCGGCTCCTGCAACACCCGCGAGCAGGTCCTCAAGCGCGACGGCAGCGGCGTCGTCGTCAACAGCAGTTGCGCGCCCACCTCCGGGTCCTGGCGCAGCCCGTACGACGGCGCGACGTGGACCAACCCGGCCGACGTCGACATCGACCACATGGTGCCGCTGGCCGAGGCCTGGCAGTCGGGCGCCTGGGCCTGGACCACCCCGCAGCGCCAGACCTACGCCAACGATCTGGGCGGCCCGGAGCTGTGGGCGGTGACCGACAACGTCAACCAGTCCAAGGGCGACCAGGACCCGGCGACGTGGCAGCCGTCGCTGTCGTCGTTCCGCTGCACGTACGCCCGAGCCTGGGTACAGGTGAAGTGGTACTACCACCTCACCGTCGACAGCGCCGAGAAGTCGGCCCTCAACAGCATGCTGGCCACCTGCTGAGCCGCATCCACGTCAGCGGCGCGGTCGCGGATACTTTGACGATGGCCAAGCTGATCTACTCCGCGATCGCGTCGCTCGACGGGTACACCGAGGACCGGGCAGGAACGTTCGACTGGGCCGCCCCGGACGACGAGGTCCTCGGCTTCCTCAACGATCTCGAGCGTCCGATAGGAACGTATCTGTACGGGCGCCGGATGTACGAGACCATGCTCTATTGGGAAACGGCCGACGTGGACCGGGTCGAGTCACCAGCCTCGTGGGACTGGATGCAGTTGTGGCGCGCGGCCGACAAGGTGATCTACTCCCGCTCGCTGGAGACGGCATCGATCGCCAGGGCCCGCATCGAGCGCGACTTCGATCCGGACGCCATCCGGGAGATGAAGGGCTCTCTCGACCGTGACATCACCGTCGGTGGACCCGAGCTCGCCGCACAGGCCTTCCAGGCGCGGCTCGTCGACCGGTGCCAGCTGTTCCTGACGCCCGTCCTCGTCGGCGGCGGCAAGCCTGCGCTCCCGAGGGATGTTCGACTCGCCCTGGAACTGGTCACCGAGCGTCGCTTCGCCAGCGGCGTCGTCTTCCTCGACTACCGCGTGCTTCATCGTCAGTGACATGCCGCCCGCTCATCGCCCGGCTGACCCGATCCGCGCGAGCCGGCCCGATCCGCGCGAGCCGGTCGTGGGTCGGGTGTCGAAATGAGCGCGGGCCGTTCGACGCGGAGGTATGACTGAGCTTATGAGTGAGCCGATCTCGACCCGCAACCTGGACCGGTACGGAAACGCGGAGCTGCCGTGGAGCCGCCCCCGCGACGTCCTCGCCGCCGACACGCCCGGCGTCGACCTCACCTTCTTCGTCGGCACCGTGCGGCCCGACGGGCGTCCGCACTCGGCCGGTGTCGGTGCGATCTGGGTCGACAACGCCTTGTACTTCGTCGGTGGGCCCGGCACCCGCCGGTCGCGCAACCTGGCCGTCAACCCGGCGTGCAGCGTTTCGGTCCGGCTGCGCGGCGTCGACCTGGTCCTGGAGGGCGAGGCCCACCGCGTCGTCGACACGCCGACGCTGGAGCAGGTCGCCGCCGTGTACCGCACCGGCGGCTGGCCGGCAACCGTGGAAGGCGACGCGCTGACGGCTCCGTTCAACGCACCGAGCGCCGGCCCGCCGCCGTGGCACCTGTACCGCCTTACCCTGCACACCGCCTTCGGCGTGGCGACAGCCGAGCCGCACGGCGCCACCCGCTGGGAGTTCGCTGGCTGAGATCTTCGGAGGCTGGTCGTCGCCCTGGGAACGACCAGCCTCCCAGATCTGGATATGGCGTCGTCAGATGGTGCAATGGACTCATGACCGCCCGGCGAATCGTCATGTGGATCATTGTTGCTGCCGTCGCGATAGCGGCCATCGCCGCGGCGATCGCGCTGTCCGGCAGCGGTAGCGGCGACGCCGGCACCGGGTACTGACGGACGTCACCGCAGCTCGCCGGGTAGCAGGCCGAAGATGACGCTGTCGCGGCGGCCTGCCTTGAACGGCACGTGCGACCGGAGAAGGCCCTCCCGGGTGAACCCGCAACGCTCGGCGACACGTTGTGACGACTCGTTGTCGGGACCGCACGTCAGCTCGAGCCGGGCGAGCCCAAGCTCGGTGAACGCCCAACCGGCGAGGAGCCGGACCGCCTGTGTCGCGGCACCCCGGCCGCGGGCGGTGGGGGACAGCCAGTAGCCGACCGCCGCGCGGCCCTGATCCGGCCGGACCTCCGCCAGCGAAACGCCACCGAGCACCGCGGTCCGGTCGTGCGGCTCGACGAGGGCGAGGTGCAGCGCCTCGCCGCGCAGGCGGTCCTGTTCATGCCGGGCGAGGTCGTCGCGGGCATCGGTCCCGGTGCATGGCGCGGTCCGCCAGGAGAACCGACGCATCACCGGATCGGTGAACGCCCGCACGATGGCGGGCACGTCGGCCTCGGTCCACGGGCGCAGCCACACGACATCGCCCGTCAGCGCCGGGACCGGGAACCACAGCTCCGTCATGTTGAGATGATCTCCCGTAGGAGCCCGTTCGGTCCGCGTTGTACGCGGGTCAGCCCCAGACCAGACGCGCGATGAGCACCCCGAACCCGCACGCGGCGATGGCGACGAGTGCCGCGCCGCCGATGACCCACCAGACGGAGATACCGGATCGCTCCGCTGACATGGGCGGCGTCGGGTGCCCGTACCCCGGCGCTCGGTACGGGTCCTGGTAGCCCCACGACGACTTGACGGGGTCGGGCCACGGCGGTTCGACGCCCGAAGCGGTCGGGTCGTTGGTGCCGTCGGAATTCGGATCGCCGCTCATCGTGGGTCCGTCCGGATCAGTTCCACCGCCCAGCTGGTGACCTCGACGCACAGCAGCACCAGCCCGGCCGTGAACAGCCATTGCATCACGCGCATCGTGCGGTCGTTGCGATCCACCCAGCTTTCCAGGTTGACCGAAAGATGTCGACGCATCGAGTTCAGTGAGTGCCCCGCGTCCATCGCCGACAGCAGCACGGTGGCGCTGGAACGGAAGTACCACCGCCACCACGGCACGCAGATCGCAATGGTGCAGGCCAGCACCCCGGCAAGCGCCACCAGGGCGACGACAGTCGGCCCGCCGAGCTCGTCGCGTTGCAGGACCGGCGCGCCCAGCAGCGAGGCGACGAGGGCCGCCGAACCGGTGAGGATCGTGGCCCGGGAGCGCACATTGTCGAGCAGACCCTGCTGGTGGGCGAGCGCCCGCAGCGCCTCCGAGAGGATCAGATCCAACCGCTGGTCGTCACCGTCCGCGGAGCGCGTGCCGCCCCGGGTCGAGGATGTCGAGCCCGAGGAGGCAGCGCCGTCCCCACCGCCCTGGTCCTCGGCCATTGTCATACCGACCACTATCTCAGGCCGACACACGCGGGAGTCGGCCTGCCGCCGACCGCCGGAACAGCCGATGATGGGCGACGTGAACCTACGCCGGAGCGGCCCACCATGGCGGCTGATCGCCGTCCTGACCCTGGCGGCCCTGGTCGTCGCGTCCGCCGTCGCCGTCGCCGTGCGGCTGCTCAACGGCACCCCCGACGGGCGGGCGGCGGGAACCGGCACACTGGTGCCGGCGCCGAGCGGGGCGAGCGCGGCGAGCGCGGTGAGCAGCCCGGTCCCTCCGTCGCCCTCGGCGCCCGGGCTGACCGCGCGGCAACTGGCCGGGCAGCGGGTCATCTACTCCTATCCGGGGCTGACCCCGCCGGCCGGCCTGCTGGAGCACATCCGCAAAGGCGAGGCGGCGGGCGTCATCTTCTTCAGCGACAACGTCTCCAGCACCACGCAGCTCGCGTCCGTGATCAACGGACTGCGGCAGGCGCAGCAGCAGAGCCCGATCCGTGCGCCGCTGCTGCTCATGACCGACCAGGAGGGCGGGCAGGTCAAGCGTCTGCCGGGCCAGCCCGTCGAGTCGGCGAAGCAGGTCGGGCTGTCGGCGGATCCGGCGGCGGCCACCACAGCGGGTGCGGGCGCGGCGGCCACCCTCGCGGGGGTCGGGATGAACGTGAACCTGGCTCCGGTGCTCGACGTCTACGCCACGGCCGGCAACTTCATCGACCAGCTGCAGCGCTCGTACAGCAGCAACCCACGCACCGTCGCCACGCTGGGCGCCGACTTCATCACCGCGCAGCAGAACGCCGGCGTCGCGGCCACCGCCAAGCACTTTCCCGGCCTCGGCTCCGCCGCGCAGGGTCAGAACACCGACACCGGGCCGGTCACCGTCACCTCGAGCCTGTCCCGGCTGCGCGGCACCGACGAGGTGCCGTACTCGGCCGCGATCGCCGCCGGCGTCAAGCTCGTCATGCTTTCGTGGGCGGTCTATCCGGCCCTGGATCCGAGCCATCCGGCGGGACTGTCGCCGACAGTCGTCGGTTCGGAACTGCGCCAGCGGTTGCAGTTCCGCGGTGTGACAATCACCGACGCGCTGGAAGCCAAGGCGCTGCAGGGCATCGGCGACACCGCGCGACGAGCTGTGCTGGCGGCGCAGGCGGGCATGGACCTGGTGCTGTGTTCGGCGCGCGACGCGTCGCAGGGCGAGTCCGCCACCGCGGCCCTGGCCGCCGCGCTGACCGGCGGTCAGCTCGAAGCGAGCGCCTTCCAGGCCGCCGTCGACCGCGTCACGGCCCTGCGCGCGAGCCTGTCGTAATGACCGGCTACGGGGCCGCGGCGCGCAGCGTCGCCTCGATCTGTTCCCACGGCAGGCCCGGCGGCAGGCCGACCATGGTGATGTCCGCGGCGCCGGCCCACCGCTGGAGTTGCTCGCGCACGCTGGCCGCGTCGCCGTACGCGGTGAACTCGTCCAGCAGAACCTGGGCGGCGGGCGGCACGACGCCGGCGCCGCGTGCCTGCACCGGGTTCGCGTCCTGCACGACGGCGACCTCGGATCCGAGCCCCTGCGAGGCGATCAGACGCGGGTAGATGTCTCCCATCCGCGCCAGGTACTGGGCGGTGCACGCGGCGGCGACCGCTCGGGCCGCGTCGACGTCCCGATCCACGACGGTGAAGGGCCCGACGGCGACGGTGAGGGGGCGGCGATCGTCGCCGGACTTCGCGCGCAGCCGGCCGATGTCCTCAGCGAGCTCCCGGCACCGGTCCCGGCGCAGATACAGCGGATACCACCCGTCGGCGAGGTCGGCGACCACCGGCAGGGTCCGTTCACCGGTGGCCGCGATCCAGATCGGCACGTCGGCCGGCGGGATGCCGAGCCGCAGCGGCCGGGCGCCCGTCGCGACTCGCAACGGTGCGCGTTCTCCGGCCAGCAGGGCGCGGACGGTCGTGGTCACGTCCTTGAGCCGGCCGGCCGGATTCGTGAACTCGACGTCGTGCCAGCCCTCGACGAGCTGTCTGGTACTGGCGCCCAGACCCAGGACGAAGCGGCCGCCGGAAAGGTCGTGCAGGGTCGCGGCGCTCATCGCGATCGTCGCCGGACTGCGCCCCCACGCGGAGAGGATGCCGGCGACGAGCGTGATGCGCGTCGTCCGCGCGGCGATCTCGGCCAGCACGACAGTCGCGTCCAGGCCCCAGCCCTCGGCCACCGAGAAGACCTCGTAGCCGAGGTCGTCCGCGAGCCGGGCGGCCCGCACGATCACATCGCGCCGGACCTCCATCGGGGTCAGGGCGACGCCGCGCCGGGCCGCCGCGGGCGTCACCTCGCTCCGCTCGCTCACCGCGTCACACCGCCGGCCAGCGTGATCCAGGTCTGCCGCGAGAGACCCAACAGCGTGCCGGACCGTGAGAACAGGGCCGACGCGGCGTCGAGCTTGCGTCCGGATCGTCCGATCAACCACCCGATCAGGATGCGGACGTCGTTCGCGGGAACCGGTTCGTAGAGCTGTGCCGTCATCCTGCCCAGGACGGCCGGCCCCGCCGGCGTTCCGACCCGCGACGCGAACCAGGCCGCCGCCCACCCGGCCGGACAGTCCAACGCCGCCCAGGCGAACTCGGTGCCGACAGCACCGTCGGAAGCGGCGCCGTTCCCCGGGTTCCAGACCGCGGCGAGCAGGTCGCGTCCGGCCAGCGGGCCCGGAAAGATCTGGAAGGCGACGTCGTCGGAGCGGTCGGGGCCGCACACCAGGCAGCCCGGATACGGGTGCGTGGCGAAGCCCGGAAACGCCGCGCTCGCCAGGGACGCCTCCGCGACCGTGGGCGGCGCCGGCACCGCCAGGTCCAACCGGCCGGGCGCGGCCGTGGCGACGAGCGTTGAGCCGTCGTACATCGCCACACCGCCGTCATATGCGTCCACGCGCAGCGCGACGCCGAGCGGCACCGGTGTGCGCAGCGTCACCTCGGCGGCGCCCGGTACGAACCGCGCGAGCCGGCCGCACACGTAGCCGCCCTGCGCGGCCGACGGTGGGCCCGTGAAGGCTGGATCGACGACGATGTCCTCGTATGGCATGCCAGGAAAGGTAGAGGCGCCGACGCCGGAGCGAATCGGCTGTACCACCTACGCAACCGTCGCCGCCGGGGCGCAACCGCGACAGACCCGTGGGGTGCACCTGCGCGAACTACCTAGGGCGCGTTACGCCGCGCCGCTGTTCACCGACCACACCGCGATCTGCGCCCGGGTGCGCACGCCGAGCTTGTTGCGCAGGTGTTCGGTGTGTGCGTCGACGGTGCGCACGGACACGCCCAGCCGGCGGCCGATGTCGGCGTTGGTCAGTCCCGTCGCGATGAGCGCCGCCACCTGGCGTTCCCGCGCGGTGATCGGCTTGGCGGCCGGTTCCTCGGCGCCGCGCGTGTGCTCGTGCAGGAACGACCGGATCGCCTCGACCGCGGCGTCGTCCCACTCGGCGTAGATGGGCTGCGACCGGCCCTCGAGCGCCACGAGTTGGGCGCCCGGAATGAGTGCGGCCATCTCGCGGCCGAGCTCGAACCGTGCCGCCCGGCTGCCGCGCCGGTGCAGGACCAGAGCCGGAACCCGGACGGCCGGCAGCACGTCGTCGACCCGCATGCGGTAGTACATGTCGAGCAGGGCGGCGGCCATGTCGGCGGTCGCGGCGCCGCGCTGCAGCCGGGCGAACCTCGCGACACTGTCGGCCGGCGCGTCCGGCAGCCAGATGTCCGCGAGGACCCGCGAACCCAGCCCCCAGTGCGCCCGCACCATCGACAGGACGGAACGCTTGACCGGGTCGGGGGCCAGATCCCCGCCGCGGGCGCAACTGCCGTAGACGAGCAGCGCCGTGACGGCGTCGGGGTGGCGAACCGCCTGCGCGGCCGCCACCTGGCCGCCCTCGCACGATCCCAGCAGGGCGTAGCGGGAAAGGCCCAGGTGCTCGACCAGCGCGTCGAGCACCGCCAGCTCGGACTCCATGGTGAACTCGTGGCGGGACCGGTTGGACAGACCGCAACCCACCCGGTCGTACCGGATGACGGTGTAGTCGCGCGCCAACACCTCGACAAACCGGCGATGGGCCGGCAGTTCCCACATCAATCCCAGGTGGGAGACCCACCCGAGCAGGTACAGCAGCGGCGGCCCGCTACCCGTGACGGAGTAGGCGACCCGACCGGCGGATGTGGACGCGAACCTGATTCCGGGACTCACCGGAGCCAGCATGCCACCGGATCTGTCGACTGTCCGACGCGTTCACGACAGACCCAGCCACATCTCGCGGGTCATCTCGTACTCGACGTCACCCTTGTCGGATCCCGGCAGCGGGTCGTCCCACTGCGCGTGGAACGTGCGCACGTACCGCATGCCGACGGCTTCCATCACGCCCCGCGAGCCGGCGTTCACAGCCATCGTCTGCGCGATGACCCGGCTCTGCCCGACGGTGTCGAAGGCGTGCCGCAGCAGGGCGCGCGACGCCTCGCTGGCGAACCCCTTGCGCCAGTGCCGGCGCAGCAGCCGGTAGCCCAGGTCCGCGACCGTCGGGTCGTCGGGCTGGTCGGGGCCGTGCGCCGGCGGGAGCATCATCAACCCGACGAACCCGCCCTCGTCCTCGGTCGCCGGCGGGTCACCTCCGTCTCCGGCCGCCGCGAACGCGATCCAGTGGCCCAGGCCGTCGACAGTGTCACCGATGGACATCCGCCGCGCGTGGGACTCGGCCACCTCGTCCCGGGACCGGGCCCGGCCGGTGAGATAGCGCATCACCTCCGGATCCGAGTCCAGTTCGACCTCCAGGTCGAAGTGGCGGTCGGCCAGCGGGACGAGCAACAGGCGATCGGTGCGCAGGATCGGTTGGGGCACCCGGCAACGCTACACAGGCGTCCGTTCCTGTAGCGCCTGCAGGCCGACGAGGTCGTCCGGTACGGCGTCGGGCACGTCGGCGTCGAAGCGGGCGAGGATGGAGCGGCGCATGGCGAGCAGCGTCAGCGCGGCGATGGCGACGGCCACGACGGCGTACACCAGACCGATCCCGCGCTCGGCGCCCACGCCGACGACGCGCCCGACCGTGCCGGCCAGCGCCCCGCCGGGTTGGAGGAGCGGCCGGAACGCCGACGTGGCCAGCGGCGCGATGACCGCGAAGCCGAGCGGCAGCGTCGACCAGGCGATCATCTGGTTGAGCGCGAAGACGCGGCCGTGGAACCGCTGCGGAATCTTGACCTGGACGATCGTCGCGTAGGTGGACTGGATGACGGCCAGCGTCAGGCCCGTGCCGAAGACACCGGCGGCCACGACGGCGACCTGCGGACGAAGCCCGGTCACCAGGCAGCAGGCGGCCAACCCGAGCGTCGCGACGAGCAGGCCGAACATCCGTCGCCGTGCGGGGCCGCCCCAGAACGTGAACACCAGTCCGCCCACGAACGCGCCGGCCGCCTCGGCGAAGGAGACGAGCCCGACGTCCGTCAGCGAACCGAAGGACAGCACGAGCGGGGAGACGAGAATCAGCGCCGGGCCGAGGAAGGTGTTGATCATCGCGGAGAACAGGAGCAGGGCACGCAGCGCCCGGTTGCCCCACGAATAGCGCCAGCCGCCCGCGATCTCGGCGATCAGCGGCTCCCGGCGGGTGCGTCCCAACCTGTTCGGGAAGCGGACCGCCGCGAGCACGCCGATCGCGAGCGCGTAGCTCAACACGTCGAGAAGGAAGATGTTGCCGAGTCCCACCGCGGCGAGCAGCCCGGCGGCGACCAGCGGGACGAGCAACATGGCGAAGCCGGAGGACAGCTGCGCGACGCCGTTGGCGTTGCCGAGAAAGCGCTTGGGCACCAGTTGCGGGATCGCGGAGGTGAAGGCGAGGCGCTGGAAAACCAGCGCCGACGCCACACCGGCGACCCCGGCGTACAGGTGCCATGGTTGCAGGGTGCCGGTCCAATGCAGGACGCCGAGCACCAACTGACAGCCGCCCGCCACGGCACCCGCCGCCATCATGACCCGCCGCCGATCGGAGCGGTCCACCACCGCACCGGCGAGCGGGCCGATGAGCAGGCTGGGCACCAGGCCGGAGACGGCGAACAGGCTGAACTTCGCCAGGGAGCCGGTCTGCAGGTAGATCCAGACCGGGATCGCCCACGCGGTCAGCGCCGATCCGGTCATCGACACCAGTTGGCCGGCGGCCACCGAGGCGAACCGCCGCATCGACGGCTCGGCGCCCTTCGTCGTGTCCGGTGCCGCGGCGCCCACCCGGTCGACGTCGTGCAGCCACCACCCGGCACCGGGCCGCTCGGCGGCGAGCAGCGGCCCGATCGCATCCGGCTCTGTCGCGCCTGCCGCGACCGCCGGATGCGTGCGGGTGACGATCTCGGCGAGTTCCGCGGCCCGGTACTTCAGGAAGTAGTGGCCCGCCTCGTCCAGCACGACGACGGCCGTCGTGTCGGTCAGGAACTGCCACTCGCGGTACCGCTCCGGGTAGAAGTCGGTGGCCGGGTCGCGTTCGCCGATCACCGAGATGACCGGCGCCCGCAGCCGCTCGATCTCGCTGTCGAGCAACGCACCGAAGTACGCCTCGGCGCGCCGCCCGTCGGCGCGCGTGTTGCGCACGATCCGCTCCGCCTGAGCGGGATCCAACTCCTCCATGTCGACGCCGCGCGACTTCAGCCAGTTGGCGTACAGCCGGTCGCTGGAGCGTCGATCGAGCCAGGCCAGCAGCCGGCCCACCACGCCGTCGGTGCGCGCGAACGGGAAGATGGCGCCGACGTACACCGCCTCGAGTTCGCGGCCGGCCGCCTCCAACCGACGCGCGACCTCGACCACGAGTGCGCTGCCGACCCCGCAGTGTCCATAGAGGACGATCGGTCCGGGGACCGTGTCGAGGATCTCCTCGGTGGTGCGGCGGGCGAGCTCGTCGAACGGCAGCGCCTCCTCGTCGAGTCCCACGTCGTGGCCCGGAATGGCCACGGAGTAGAGCGAGTTGCCGGGCGGCAGCGCGTCGGCGAGGGGCTGGTACACGACCGCGCTCCCGCCGCCGTACGGCAGACAGACGAAGCTGCGCACCCGCCCGGCGGCCGGCACCGGCGCGGTCAGCTCGTACAGCAGCCGGCGGGTACCGTCGGCCGGCGGCCGGGCGACGAGCGCGGCGAGGCCGGCGACTGTTCGTTCCGTGAACAGATCCAGCACGCCGACCGGTCGGCCGACGCCGCCGAGAGCGGTCCGCAGCTTGGCCACGACCCGCATGGCGAGCATCGAGTGTCCACCGAGCTCGAAGAAGTCGTCGTCGATGCCGACCTCGGCGAGCCCGAGCACCTCCGCCCAGACATCCGCGATCACCGTCTCGGTCCCGCTGCGCGGCGGCCGCCGGGCACCGCGTTCACCATTTCCTGTCGACGGTGGGAGCGCCGCCAACGCCGTCCGGTCGAGCTTGCCGTTCGGGGTGAGCGGCATGGCGTCGAGCGCGACCACGGCCGACGGGACCATGAAGTCGGGCAGCGTCTGCTTGAGCGCCGAGCGGATCTCGGCGAGATCCAGGTCGGAGTCCGCCACGAGGAACGCCACCAACCGCTTGTCGTCGGCCGACCGCTCCTGCACCACGACCGCACACTCGCGGACCGCCGGCTGTTCGCCCAGCCGCGCCTCGATCTCGCCGAGCTCGATGCGCTGGCCGCGCAGCTTCACCTGGGTGTCCCCCCGGCCGAGGAACTCCAGTGCGCCGGCCGGTGACCAGCGGGCCAGGTCCCCGGTGCGGTAGAGCCGGCTGCCGGGCGGCCCGAACGGGTCCGGGACGAACCGTTCGGCGGTCAGTGCGGGCCGGCGCCAGTAGCCGCGCGCGACGGCGATGCCGCCGATGAACAGCTCCGCGGTCGTCCCGGGCGCCACCGGGGCGAGCCACCGGTCCAGCACGTAGAGCCGGACGTTCTGCAAGGGGCGACCGATGGGCACCGTCGGTTCCGGGGCCGTTCCCCCCGGGTCGCATCGCCACGAACTGACGTCGACAGCCGCCTCCGTCGGTCCGTAGAGGTTGTCCAGCGTGCACCACGGCAGCCGGGCACCGGCCAGCGCCACGAGGTGCGGCGGCAGTTCCTCGCCGCTGCAGACGATCCGGCGCAGCGACCGGCACCCCGCGAGCCCGTCCTCCGCCAGGAACGCCGCGAGCATCGACGGAACGAAATGCAGCGTCGTCACGGCTGCGGAGACGACGATGTCCCGCAGGTAGGCGGGGTCCTTGTGCCCACCGGGTCGGGCCAGCACCAACCGGGCACCCGTGACGAGCGGCCAGAAGAACTCCCAGACCGACACGTCGAATCCGGCGGGCGTCTTCTGCAGGACGGCGTCCGCCACGCCCAGCCGATACTCCCGCTGCATCCAGTCGATCCGGTTGCGGATCGCGCCGTGCGTGGTCACCGCCCCCTTGGGCCGGCCGGTCGACCCGGAGGTGTAGATCATGTAGGCCGGGTTCGCCGCGGTGGCCCGGGGCGCCGGGTCGTGCGACGGCTGATCCGCCCACGCTTCCGGGTCGTCCAACAGCAGTACCTCGACGGGCGCGGCCGGCAGGATCTGCGCCGTCCGGCGCTGCGCCAGCACGATCGGCGCGGCGGAGTCCCCGAGCATGAACGCGAGCCGCTCGGCCGGATATTCGGGGTCGAGCGGCACGTACGCAGCGCCGGCCTTGAGCACGCCGAGCAGCGCGACGACCAGGTCGGCCGAGCGCTCGGCGCAGACCGCCACCAGCGTCTCCGGTCCTGCTCCGGCGGCGCGCAGCCGATGCGCGACCCGGTTGGCGCAGGCGTTGAGCGTGCGGTACGACAGCTCCGTGGAGGGCGCGGTATCGATGACCGCGATCGCGTCCGGGGTCCGCTGGACCTGCGCCTCGACGAGTTCGGGGAGGGTGGCGCCGTCGAGCGGCACCGGCGCGCCGTCGCTCCACCGGCGGGCGACGAGCGTCCACTCCACCTCGTCCAGCAACCGCAGCCGGGACACCGGGACGTCCGGCTCCGCGACGATCGAGCGCAGCAGCGTCCGGAACATCCCGGCCAGCCGGGCGACGGTCGCCGGGTCGAAGAGCGCCGTGTCGTACCCGAACAGGCAGGACAGCTCCGCGCCGGTCTCCACCACCTGCAACTCGAGGTCGAAGCGGGTCGCCGGCACCTGCAGGACATCCCAGTCGGCGGCCAGCCCGCCGCTTCCGGCCGCCGGCCGGTCGGTGGCCGGCCGGTCGGTGGCCGGCCGGTCGGTGGCCGCGAAGTTGTGCACCGCGAACGTCACCTGGAACAGTGGCGAGCGCCGCACGTCGCGGGTCACCCCGAGTTCGGAGACGATCTGCTCGAACGGCATCTCCTGGTGGGTAAGCCCGTCCAGTACCTCGCGACGGGTGCGGGCCAGGAACTCGCCGAAGCCCGGGTCGTCGCCGAGTCGGGCCCGGAAGACCAGCATGTTCACGAACATGCCGACGAGGTTCTCGAGCTCCGGCCGCGTCCGGCCGGCCACCGGTGAGCCGACCGCGAAGTCGTCCTGCCCGGCGAGCCGGCCCAGCAGCACCTGGTACGCGGCCAGCAGCGTCATGAACGGTGTGGCACCGTGTGCCCGGCCGAGGCCGGCGAGGGCGGCCGACAGCTCGGCGTCGAGCGTGAACCGGTGTGCGGCGCCCTCGAAGCGCCGCACCGACGGCCTCGGCCGGTCGGTGGGCAGTTCCAGCGCGGGCAGCCCAGCCAACGCCGCGGTCCAGTACTCGCGGTGCCGGTCCAACCCGCCACCGGCCAGTCGGTCGCGCTGCCACCGCGCGTAGTCGCCGTACTGGACGGACAGGTCCGGAACACGGGCCGCGCGGTAGAACGCCATCAGGTCGCGCAGCAGAACCTCGTGCGACCACCCGTCGCCGATCAGGTGATGGCCGGCCAGCACCAGCAGGTGTTCGTTCTCGCCGAGCGACGCCAGCAAGGCCCGCAGCAGGGGACCGCGTTCCAGGTCGAAAGGGCGGACAGCGGCCACCCGGAACGCGTCGCGTACCTCGCCCTCGTCACCGTGCACCGGCTGGATCGGGATGGTCAGCGACGCGGCTATCCGCACCTCCGGTCGTCCGTCCACTGTGGAGGGAAAGGTCATCCGCAGCGTCTCGTGCCGGGCCACCACCGCGTCCAGGGCCGCCTGCAACGCGGTCCGGTTGAGCGGGCCGCGCAGCCGGATCACGATCGGGATGGCATACGCGGCGGTGCCCGGCGCGTACTGCTCCATGAACCAGACGCGCTCCTGCGCGAACGACAACGGTGACGCGACGCCGGCGGCCCGCCGCGGGATGCGGGGCGTGCCGTCGGCGGCGAACCCGCGCAGCCGCTGGTCCAGCAGCGCGCGCTTCGTCGCGGACCGTTCGGACGTCGTCGTCACGTCATCACCTCGCTGCCGCTGGTCAGCTCCCGCTCGGCTTCCTCGTCGGAGAGCCCGTCGATCTCCCGCGCCAGCAGGTCCTCCAGCGCCCCGGCGAGGCCGGCGACGGTGCCGTGGCTGAACACCAGGTGGATCGGGACCTCCGTGCGGACCACATCGGACAGTCGCACGGCGATGCGGGTGGCCAGCAACGAATGTCCGCCGAGGTCGAAGAAGTCGTCCTCGACGCCGACCCGCGACAGCCCGAGCACCTCCTTCCACACCGACGCGACGAGTTCCTCGGCGGGCGTGCCGGGCGGCCTGCTGTCCCGCGCGACCGCGTACTGCGGTACCGGCAGCGCGGCGGTGTCCAGCTTGCCGCTGGAGGTCGTCGGGAACTCCGCCAGCGCGACGATCGCGGCCGGAACCATGATGTTCGGCAGGGAGCGCCGAAGGCTCGTGCGCAGCGGCTCGGCGTCGAATTCGGCGGCCCGGTCGGTCGGCACGACGTAGGCCACGAGGCGTTGGTCGTCCGGCCGGTGCTCGTGGACAAGTACCACGGCGTCGCGCACCGTCGTCTCGGCGCGCAGCGCGGCCTCGATCTCACCCGGCTCGATCCGCACCCCGCGAACCTTCAGCTGCGCGTCGGCGCGCCCCACGCAGGTCAACACGTCGCCCGTCCACCGCACCAGATCGCCGGTGCGGTAGAGCCGGCTGCCGGGTGGGCCGAACGGGTCGGGCACGAAGCGCTCGGCGGTCAGCGCCGGATGACCGGGGTAGCCGCGGGCGACCGGCACGCCGCCGATGTGCAGGTGCCCGACGACGCCGTCGGGTGCCAGTTCGCCGGCCTCGTCGAGCACGTACAGGCGGGCGCCGGCGACCGGCCGGCCGATGGGCACCGGGCCGGTGTACCGGTCGGTGGCCGCCACGGTGTGGGCGGAGACGTCGATCGTCGCCTCCGTCGGGCCGTAGACGTTGTGCAGCGGCACCGGCAGGCGCGCGGCGAACCGCTCGGCGAGCGCGCCGGTGAGCTGTTCGCCGCCGCACACCACCTGCCGGACGCTCGTGCAGCCGTCCAGCAGCGGTGAGTCGACGAGCATCCGCAACACGGTCGGCACGAGCGCGAGCATCGTCACCCGATGCGCCGTGGCGAAGCGGACAAGCGCGTCCGGGTCGAACGGCGCGTTGCCGCCGCTGGTGTCGGGCAGGATCACGACGGTGCCGCCCGCGACGAGCGCGGGGAACAGTTCGATGCCGAACGCGTCGAAGGTCGGCGCCGACGACGCGAGCACGCGGTCGTCCGGGCCCAGGCTGAACGCGTCGACGAACCACCGGACATAGTTGGCGAGCGACCGGTGCTCGATCGCGACACCCTTCGGTCGGCCCGTCGAGCCCGAGGTGTAGATGATGTACGCGACGTTCCCCGGGTCGGGTGCTTCGTGGCCCACCGCTGGCGTTGCGGCCGCGTCGGCGTCGACGTCGAGCACGATCGCCCCGGTGATCGGCAGGCGGCCCCGGTGTTCGGCCGAGGTCAGCACGGCGTCGACACCGCTGTCCGCCAGCATGTGCCCGAGCCGCGCGTCCGGCGCGTCCGGGTCCACGGGCACGTAGCCGCCGCCGGTGAACAGCACCGCCAGGACCGCGACGACGAGGTCGGCCGAGCGCGGCAGGGCAACCGCCACAAGGCGTTCCGGGCCGACGCCGCATGCGCGCAACCGGCCCGCGAGCGCACCTGCCCGCGCCACGAGCTCGCCGTACCGCAGGGATCCGCTGTCGGTCTCGACGGCGACGGCGTCCGGCGCGCCGGCCGCCCGGGCGGCGATCAGCTCAGCGACGAGAGCGGGCCCCGCTGCCGTACCGGCGTCCTCCGCCCGGCGCAGCAACAGGTCGCGCTCCTCCGCGTCGAGCAGTGGCAGCCGGGACACCCGCAGGTCCGGTTGCCGCGTCACCGCGTCGAGCACCCGCAGGTAGCGGCGCGCGAACGCCCACGCGGTCGCCTCGTCGAACAGTGCGGTGCGGAACTCGACCCGACCCTCGCGGCCCGACACCTCGAGCGTGAGCTCGTCGCGGGCGGTGCCGTAGGCCGCGTTCAACGGGACGCCGGGCAGGTGGTTGAAGCCGAGCTGGTACAGCGGTGCGACCGCCGGATCCCGGCGCGGGACGAGGTCTGCGGCGATGAGCTGCACCGGCACCGCGGCGTGGTCGAGCGCCGCGAGCGTGGCCTCCGCGACCTGACCGGCGAGCGCGTCGAACGCCGGGTCGCCGGCCATGTCCACGCGCAGGGGCACCGTGTTGACGAACATCCCGATCAGCGGGGCGACCTGGGTCACGTCGCGCCCGGCCACCGGTACACCCACCACCACGTCCGTCCGGCTGCCGAGGCGTCCAAGCAGCGCCGCGTACGCGCCGAAGAGCAGGGCGAACTCGGTGACCCGCAGCCGTCGGGCGAGCGCCGTGACCCGCTCCGACAGCTCCACCGGGATCTCGAACCGGACCTCGGACCCGGCCGGGTCCTGGACGGCCGCCCGGGGGCGGTCGGTGGGCAGCGAGTGCACGGCCGGCGCGCCGGCCAGCCGGGACCGCCAGTAGGCCAGATGCTTCTCCAGCCGCTGCTGGGTGAGCTGCGTGCGTTGCCAGACGGCGAAGTCCGCGTACTGGATGCCGAGATCGGGGAGCCGGGCCGGGCGGACGGCGACGGCGGCGCGGCAGAGCTCGGTGATCTCCGCGTCGACGACCACCGCCGACGTTCCGTCGCAGATCGTGTGGTGCGCGACGAGGACGAGGATCCGTCCGTCGTCGCGGACCCGGACGAGCGTCGCGCGCCACAGCGGCGGCCGGTCGAGCGAGAACGGTATGCGCGCCTCGGCGTCACAGAACCGGAGTAACCCGCCGGACTCCCGGAGGTCCACCTCGGACAGTTCGACCTCGACGGTGTCGTGCACCACCTGGACGAGGCCGTCCGCACCGTGGCGGAACGCGGTCCGCATCGACTCGTGCCGCTCGACCACTGTGGACAGTGCCGAGCGGACGATGGCCGTGGTGGTGCCGGTCGGCAGCGGCACCAGCATGGCCACGTTGTACAGCGACGAGTCGGGATGCAACTGGCTGGCCAGCCACACCCGCTCCTGCCCGTACGAGGCCGGGAACTCCCACCTAGCCATGGTCGGCCGTCCGCACGCTGCGCGGGCGCATGTCCGTCCACACCCGCTCGATGTGGGCGAGGCAGTCGGCCTTCGTACCGGTGAACCCGGCGTCGTGCCAGCCGGCCGGCGCCGCGGTGCCGGCGTCCCAGATCGAGTACTGCTCCTCGTCGTTTCGCACCACCCGGTACAACTCGGTCATGACGCGACCCCGCTCCGCGGTGTCGCGCCCTGACCGGGCGATCTGAGCCTGATGATGCCCTCGCTCTGCTCGGTCATGACGCCCGCTCCAGCCGTGTGATCGGCAGCTCGTCCGCGCCGTCGGCGGTCGTGCGGATCCGTTCGATCTCGGCCGCCATGGTGGCCACCGTCGATGCCTCGAAGAGGCTGCGCATCGCCACCCGCTGCCCTGTCTTCTTACGGATGCCACCGAGGAGCTGGACGGCGACGAGCGAGTTGCCGCCCGCCTCGAAGAAGTCGTCGTCGACGCCGACCTCGTCGATGCCGAGCGCGTCCTGCCACAGGTCGCACAGCAGGCGTTCGAGCTCGGTCCGTGGGGGCACGTAGCGCGTGTCCAGATTCCGCTCCAGGCCGCCGGTGCCATCCGTCATCGGCTGGGCGAGTTCCTCCTCGACGCTGCGCTGCGTCAGCACCCGGGCGCCGGCGATCGTGGCGTGCAGATCCGCCGCCGTCACCGCCACCTGTGCACCGAGGTCGGTGGCGAGCAGCCGGCGGATCGCGTCGACCCCGTCCACGGGTGCGATGCCGACGGCGTCGGTGGCGGGTGGGGAGAACGCCGGCGCAGCCGCTGCGGCCGGCGTCGCATAGTTGGCGCGGATGGCGTCGGCGTCGATCCGGCGCAGCACGAACTCGGAGATGGAGACGAGTTCCACACCGTCGTCGTCGAGCAGCGTGAGGTCGGACACGACGATCTCCGTGCTGCCGGAGTCCCGGTAGCGCAGATGACTCCAGAACTTCGGCGGCAACGGCGCGCGGACGAGGACCTGCCCGTACCCCATCGGGAGGAACCTGCCGTCCCGGTGGGCGGCGGCGAACGACAGCGCCTCGTCGAGCATGGCTGGGTGCAGGCCGCCCCACCGGTCGGACTCCGTCGCCACCGGCTCGGGCGCCTCCAGCCGGGCGATCTCCTCGTCGACGCCGACGTCCACCTGGCGCAGGCTCGCCCACTGTGGACCGAACGTGAACAGCTCGCTGTGCGAGAAGGTCTGCGCCCGGGTGAGTGAGGCCACCCGGCAGCGGGCACGGATCGCGGCCAGGTCGTGCCGCGGTGCGGGGCTGGCCGGCACCCGCACGACGGTGCCGCGCGCGTGCGTGCGTTCCGTGCCGCGGGACCTGCTGGTCACCTGGAAGTCCACGTCGTCGGCGCCTTCGGCGAACGCGACCCGGATCTCGGCCTGGGCGTCATCGTCGACGATCAGGGGCTCCAGCAACGCGACGTCGTGCAGTTCGGCGGGCCGGTCGTCGCCGTACACGGCCGCGGCGGCGGCCAGAACGCTCGCGAGATGGCCCGTGCCCGGCAGCACCGGACGGTCGGCGAGGCGGTGGTCGGCGAGCACCCAGTGGGTGCGCGGACCGATCGTGCCGGTGCACCAGGCCGCGTCGCCGACGGGGTCGCGGTGTGCGGCACTCAGCACCGGGTGGGTCATCGCAGTGCTGACGAGGCCGCGCTGCAACGCGCGGAACGCGGTGGGCGCCGCCACCTCGGCCGCCATGCCGACCTCCAGCCAGCTTCCCCAGTCGACCGACACGGTCCTGGCGGCGAACGCGGCGCCGGCCTGCGCCACCGCGTCCATGAACGCGTTGGCACCGCAGTAGTCGACCTGGCCGAACCCGCCGGCGACGCCGGTCACCGATGCGCAGAGCACGACGGCGTCGAGCGCGAGGTCGCCGAAGACCCGCCCGAGGGCGAGCGTGCCGCGCACCTTCGGCGCGAGCACGGCCTCGGCCTCCGCCCGCTGCTTCACCTCGGCCATCCCGCCACCCGCGACACCCGCGGCGTGCACGATGACGTCGAGCCGGCCGAACCGGTGGAGAGTCCGCTCGCGCACCGCGATCAGGTCGTCGACCTCGGTGACGTCGCCGGTGAGCACCAGCACCTCCGCTCCCGCCAGCCGCATCCGGCGGATCGCGGCGATCGCCCGGCCGATCCGGTCGGTGGCACCGTGGACGGCCAGGCGGCGGTCCCAGTCGGCCTCGTCCGGGAGCGGGGTGCGTGACAGCAGCACCAGCCGGGCGTGCTCGCGCACCGCGAGTTCCTCGGCGACGGTGATGCCGATCCCGCCGAGCCCGCCGGTGATGAGGCACACCGGCTTGTCGCGAAGCCCGGCCGACCCGCCCTGGAGACGGACCCGTTCCCAGTCACGCACCCAGCGTCGACCGCCGCGCAGCGCCACCGTCGTGACGCCGTCGGGCGCCGGTCGCAGCAGTTCGTCCACGACGGCGTCGGCGTCCGCGCCTGATTGCGTACCTGGTTGGGCGTCGACGTGCCGGACGGTGAGCCAGGGCAGCTCCAGCGGCAGCACCAGCGCCGGCCCGACGAGCGTCGCGTGCTCGGGGAACACCACGTCGTCGTCGAGCACCGCCTGCGTGCCGACGGTGACGATGTCGAGCTCCACTGTGGACTCGGGCTGTGCCGCGGCCAGTTCCTGCGCCAGGGCCAGCACGCTGAAGAACCCGCCGTCCTGCGCCGCCCAGGCGGCCTTCGGGTCGTTGCCGGCAGCGGTACCGGCCGCGCCCGACCGCAGCGCACCGGCGTGCACGATGCGGCCCGGCAGCGGACCGGGTCCGATCGGCTCGGCCGGGCCGATGACGCGGACCTCGGCGCCCCGTGCCCGCAACCTTGCGGCCAGCGCGGCGGCGGGGGCGCCGTCGCCGACCACAACCACCCGATCCGTGGACGCCGCGGGCGCCACTGGCGCCACCGATGGCAGCTGGCGCCAGGTGGGTACCGCGAACCAGTCGTCGACGGGCCGCCGCCCCGGCTGCGCCGACGCAGGCGCCGGTTGATCGTCGCCGCTGACCGGGTCCACCCAGTAGCGCTTGCGCTCGTACGGGTACGTGGGCAGCGGCACCCGGCGGCCGGCGTTCGGGCCGGGATCCACCTCGACACCGCGGACCCAGAGCTCCCCCGCGGCGACGAGCATCACGGCGCGGTCATCGTTGGACGCCGCCGCGCCGGGCAGGCTCGTCAGCGCCTTGGCGCCGGCGAGCTGCGCGGCCGCCAGACCGGCCAGCTGGCCGCCCGGTCCGACCTCGACGAGGACCCAGTCGCCGTCGGCGAGCAGGGTGGCGACGTTGTCACCGAACCTGACCTCCCGACGCAGGTGGTGGGTCCAGTACGCGGGATCGGTCAGCTGGCCGGCGCCCGCCCAGCCACCGGTCACGTTGGACAGCAGCGGACGGTCGGGCTCCTGCAACGGCGTCGCCGCCACCTCGTCGTGGAACGCGGCCAGGATCGGGTCCATCATCGGTGAGTGGAACGCGTGCGAGGTGCGCAGCCGACGGTTGGCCACCGCACGCTCGTCGAGCACCGCGGCGAACGCGTCGATCGCGTCGGTCGGCCCGGCGACGACGCACGAGCGCGGGCCGTTGACCGCCGCGACGGACAGATCCGGTGGGAGCAACGGCCGGAGGTCGTCCTCGGCGAGCGGCACCGCGAGCATCGCGCCCGCCGGCACCGACTGCATCAGCGCACCCCGCCGGGCGACGAGGCGCAGCGCGTCCGGTAGGGCCATCACGCCGGTGCGGGTCGCGGCGACGTACTCGCCGATGCTGTGCCCGACCATCGCCGCGGGCTCGACACCCCACGACTCCCACAGCTGCGCCAGCGCGTACTCGACGGTGAACAGCGCCGGCTGCGTCAGCTCGGTGCGGTTGAGCGAGTCTGACGTCGAGCCGTCATGCAGGAGGTAGCGCAGATCGCGGCCGAGGTGCGGGCGCAGCAGTTCGGCGCACTCGTCGACGGCCGCCCGGTACACCGGCTCCTCGTGGTACAGCCCGGCTCCCATGCCCGGATACTGCGACCCCTGCCCGGAGAACAGGAACGCCACCCGGGGCGGGCGCGCGGCGGCCTGGCCGGTGCGCACCCGTTCGTCGGCGAGCGCCTCGGCAGCGCCGGACGCGTCGTCGGCGACGACGAATGTCCGGTGCTGATAGGACTTGCGGCCGTGCCGAAGCGTGAACGCGACCGCTCCGAGGTCCTGCTCGGGCTGGTCGCGCAGGTGCTCGGCGGTCCGCGCGGTGAGCGCGGCGAGCGCCGTCGGCGTGCGGGTGCTGAGCCGGATCAGCTCGGCGCGCGCCGGCACCGAAGCCGCGGCGGTCGACCGGGGCGCCTCCTCCAGCACCAGATGGGCGTTCGTCCCGCCCACGCCGAACGAGCTCACACCGGCCCGGAGCGGGCGGCCGCCACCGTCCCAGGTGGACAGTTCGGCGTTGACGTAGAACGGGGTGGACGCGAAGTCGATGTTCGGATGCGGCGTCGTGAAGTGCAGGCTCGGCGGGATCGCGCGGTGCTCCAGGGCGAGCACGGTCTTCACCAACCCGACCACGCCGGCGGCCGCGCTGAGGTGGCCGACGTTGGTCTTCACCGAACCGAGCGCGCACCACTGCGTGTCGTCGCTGTCCACGGAGAACGCCGTCGAGAGCCCGGCCACCTCGATCGGGTCACCGAGCGCGGTGCCGGTGCCGTGCGCCTCCACATATGTGACGGTCCGCGGATCCACCATGCCCACCCCGAGGGCCTGGGTGATGGCGGCCGTCTGTCCGGCCACGCTGGGCGCGGTGAAGCCGACCTTGTCGCTGCCGTCGTTGTTGATGGCGTTGCCCAGCACGACGGCCCGGATGGTGTCGCCGTCGGCGACGGCGTCGGCCAGCCGCTTGAGCACCACGACACCACCGCCGCTGCCCCAGACCGTGCCGAGCGCCTCGGCGTCGAATGCGCGGCAGTGCCCGTCGGGGGACATGACCCCGCCCTCGGCGTAGCGGTATCCGAGCCCCTGCGGCAGGTCGATCGAGACCGCGCCGGCCAGCGCCATCTCGCACTCCGCGTTGCGCAACGCCTCGCACGCAAGGTGGATGGCCACCAGGGAGGTCGAGCATGCGGTCTGGACGGTGAGGCTCGGCCCGCGCAGGTTGAGCTTGTAGGAGGTGAACGTCGACAGGTAGCTCGCGTGGTTGGCCGTCGCGATGGCGAACAGCCCCGTGCTCGCGAGCACGGCCGGGTTCCGCCGGACGTTCTTCCACTGGTACTCGTCGGCACCGCTGCCGCCGTACACGCCTATCTCGCCGTCGTGGCGGGCCGGGTCGTAGCCGGCGTCCTCGAGGGCGGTGTGGGCCAGTTCGAGGAACATCCGCTGCTGCGGGTCGCGGATCTCGGCCTCGCGCGGCGTCATGGCGAACAGTCCGGCGTCGATGGACCCGACGTCGTCGACGGTGGCCGCCGCGGGCACGAACGCCGGGTCGTCGAGCTGCTCGGCGGTGGCCCCGATGGCCGCCTGCTCCTCGCGGCTGTAGAAGCGGATCGATTCGACACCGCCGGCGAGGTTCTGCCAGAACTCCTCGACGCTGTTCGCGCCTGGCACCTTGACGGACATCCCGATGATGGCTATCGGCTCGACGGGTGTGCTTTCTGATTCGCTTGTCAAGGCTTCTCCTTGTTCGGATGTCGGCGCGGTGTCGGGGTGCGCGGTCGGCCGCTGCGCGCGGCGATCCTGCGCGCCGCGCGATCGACCCCGGCTGAGTGCCCGACACCGTCGAGGTGGGCGGCGAGCGCCCGGACGGTCGGATGTCTGAACAGGTCGACCATGCGGAGCCGCTGCTTCACGTGGACCTGAAGCCGAGCGTGCACCGCGACGATCGACAGGGAATGTCCACCGATGTCGAAGAAGTTGTCCGTGACACCGATGCGGGGAAGACCGAGGACCTCGCGCCAGATTCCGGCGACGAGGCGCTCCGTCGCGGTGCCGGTGCCCTGTTCGGTGTGGCTCGCTCCACCGGCCGCCTTCGGCAGGGCGGCGCGGTCCAGCTTGCCGTTCGGCGTCAACGGCAGCTCGGCGACGAGCGCGAGACTGGCCGGCCGCGCGTACTCGGGAAGCCGCCGGGACAACAGCGCGCGAAGCTCGGCCAGGGACACGCCGGCGCGCTGCGGCACGGCGTACCCGGCCAGGCCGACCTCGCCGTCGGCGTCCGGGCGTGCGACGACCGCCGCGTCCGCGATGTCGGGATGCTCGCGCAGCACCGCCTCGATCTCACCGGGCTCGACCCGGTAGCCGCGCACCTTCACCTGGTCGTCGACGCGCCCGGCGAGCGTCACCGCGCCGTCCGGCCCGTAGCGGCCGAGGTCGCCGGTCCGGTACACCCGGTCCGCCTCGTCGGCGGTGAACGGGTTGATGCCGAACCGGTCCGGCCGCCCGCCGGAATCGAGGTAGCCGGTTGCCAGGTTGCGGCTGCGGATCCACACCTCGCCGATCTCGCCGACGCCGGCCGGGGTGGCACCGGCGCCCAGCACCAGCAGTTGGCTGCCCGGCCGGCCGTGCCCGACCGGAACCGGCGCCGGTCCGTCCACGGTGGACGTGGTCACGACCGAGTAGGCGTGGATCTGCGGTGTCTCGGTGGTGCCGTACGCGTTGACCAGCTCGGCGTTCGGCGTGAGCGTCCGCAGCGTGCGCAGATCGGAGCCGGCAAGGTGGTCCCCGGCCAGCACGACGAGCCGTACGGCGGGCAACTGCCGGCCGGTGCGCCCGAGCATCCGCGTCAGCTGCGGCGTGCAGTGCAGGATGGTGACGCCTTCGACGGCAAGCCAACCGGCGAGGCCCTCCGGGTCACGCAGGAGCCGCTGGTGCGGCACGCGGACCTGCCCGCCCGCGACGAGTGGCGCGAAGAC
>Ga0111538_10000319_pt1 | contig 62394 bp, 52 predicted proteins | sample SoiMethybrSBSTD1_FD_79669 | JGI IMG/M metagenome (GOLD analysis project Ga0111538, IMG submission 79669) | Bulk soil microbial communities from a Populus tree surrounding site in Tennessee, USA - Soil MetaG P. TD hybrid SBSTD1 (version 2)... | ecosystem: Environmental > Terrestrial > Soil >...
GCTCTCCTGCTGGAACTGATACTCCTGCAGTCCGGCGAGCACGACCTTCGCGAGGTGGCTGTAGCGATAGTCCTTCGACGCCGACAGCGCGATCGCTTCCTTGAGGCGGCCGTCGCGGAGGTGCTTGGCAACCTGCGGCGCGAACAGCTTCGACTGCTTGCGCGCCTGGTTATAGGTGTAGATGCGCTCGATCGCGATGCCCACTGACCAGAACGACATGATGAAGAGGACGACGGCCACGCCCCACGCCACGGGGCCCATCTGTCCGAACATGTCGATGAGGTCGAGACCCGCACCTTCCTGCGCAAACGCTGGCGTGCTGAGCAGGAGGGCGCCCACGGCTCCACACGCGATCTGACCGACCTGACGCATCTTGCGAACTCCCATTACTGCATCCTCCGCAATCGCCCTGCCCTTGGTTCCGGCTTTCAGCCGGAGGACAGGGGCTGCCTGTCTGTGTATGCGCTGACGTAATTAACTGAGCGTGAACTGCACGGTGACGGTCATGATGACAGGCACCGGCGTGTTATTGAGCAGGGTCGGCGTGAACTCCCACTGCTTCACCGCGTCGAGCGCGGCCTGATCGAGCAGGGGAATCGAGCGGAGAACGCGCGCGTCCTGCACTTTGCCGTTTGGTCCGATCACCGCCTCGATGATCACCACGCCCTGGACGCGGGCGGACTGAGCAATCGGCGGATAGGTTGGCGCGACGTGCTTCGTCTTCGTCGGCTGTTTGATCTGACCACCGACGCGAACCGGCTGGGTCGGCGGCGGGGGCGGCGGCGGGGCTTCTGGCAATCCGCCGACGACACCACCGACAACACCTCCAGGCACACCACCTTCAACGCCTGCGCGTTCGAAGTTGGTGTCCACGGGCTCCGCCTTGATTTCCTTGGGCGGCTCGGTCGGGGCGGCGTTTGGATTCACGACTTCCACCGGCTTCACTTCCGCCGGCTTGGGTGGCGGTGGTGGGGGCGGTGGGGGCGGTGGGGGCGGCGGGGCGGCTACGAACGCCATCATCGAGGGGGGCGTTGGCAGCGCTTCGAATGCCATCAACGGAATGATGACAACCGCCGCGATCACCGTCGCCTCGATGAGGATCGTCATCCCCACCGAGTAGCCCTGCTTGTTTCCAAGCTTGATGGAGGGATCGACGATATCGCCAAACATGCGTTCATCACGTGGCAAGGGTGCTCTACCTCCCTGAAGTCGCCAGCGCAGCCGCGCGGAGCGGCCGATTATAGCTAGGCGCAAAAAACAGTGTCAACGAAACCTTGCGAAACGTTAGACACCGCCTCCGCCAAAGTGCTCCGCGTCACAGCGAACGGGCATTCTATCCCGGATCCGACGCTCATCCGCAACGACAAAAGTGGCTCGGCCACTGTAAAAACCCTGCAAAACGCGCCCCTAGTGACTCGAGCCGATGCGCATGCCGTAGAACGACCGCCACACGAACACGACCGAGACCACAAAGAACAACGCGGCCAGGGCATGGCTCATGGTTTCGCCCTGCTGTTCGCTGAGCCGCACGGCAAGCGAGACGGCCAGCAAGCCGAACAGCGTCGTGAACTTGATCACGGGGTTGAGTGCCACAGACGAGGTGTCCTTGAACGGATCGCCCACCGTGTCGCCGACGACCGTCGCCGCGTGCAGCGGCGTGTTCTTCATCTTGAGCTCGGTCTCGACAATCTTCTTCGCGTTGTCCCACGCGCCGCCGGCGTTGGCCATGAACACGGCCTGATACAAGCCGAAGAGCGCGATCGAGACGAGATAGCCGATGAAGAAGAAGGGCTCGAGGAACGCAAACGCGAGCGTAGCGAAGAACACTGCGAGGAAGATGTTGAACATCCCCTTCTGGGCGTACTGTGTGCAAATCTCGACGACCTTTTTGCTATCGGCCACCGACGCCTTGGTCACACCCTCCAGCTTGATGTTCGCTTTGATGAACTCGACCGCGCGATACGCGCCGGTCGTGACCGCCTGGGTTGAGGCGCCGGTGAACCAGTAGATCATGGAGCCGCCAGTCACGAGCCCCAGCAAGAAGGGTGCGTGCAGCAGCGACAGCTTGTCGAGGTTCTGCGTGAGTCCCAGCGTCAGCTCAACGATGATCGAGAAGATCATCGTGGTCGCGCCGACGACGGCGGTGCCGATGAGCACGGGCTTCGCCGTCGCCTTGAACGTATTGCCCGCGCCGTCGTTCTCTTCGAGTAGCGCCTTGGCATGTTCGAACTGCACGTTGAGACCGAAGTCCTTCTTGAGCTCCTGCTGAATGCCCGGGAGCGTTTCGATCACGGAGAGCTCGAAGACCGACTGGGCGTTGTCAGTGACGGGTCCGTAGGAGTCAACGGCAATCGTGACCGGACCCATGCCGAGGAAGCCGAACGCGACGAGACCGAACGAGAACACCGCCGGTGCTAGCATCAGCGCCGACATCGAGGAGCTTCCCGCGCTCACGAGGTACGCAATCGACATCAGCGACACGATGCTCAACCCGAGCCAGTACGCGCTGAAATTGCCGGCAACGAAGCCCGACAGGATGTTCAGCGACGCTCCGCCCTCACGTGACGAGGTGACCACTTCTTTCACGTGGCTCGACTCGACGGAGGTAAAGACTTTCACCAGCTCGGGAATGATCGCGCCGGCGAGCGTGCCGCACGTGATGATGGTCGAGAGCTTCCACCACAACGTGCCGTCGCCGAGCGTTGAAATGAGCAGGTACGACACGAGATAGGTGAGCGCGACCGAGACGATCGACGTCAGCCACACGAGCGACGTGAGCGGCGCTTCGAAGTTCATCTTCGACGCGGTGCCGTAGCGGCCTTTCGCGATCGCCTCGTTCAGCAGATACGAGAAAGAGCTCGCGATGATCATCATGATGCGCATGACGAAGATCCAAACGAGCAGCTGAACTTGCGTCGCCGCCTGCGGCACCGCCAGCATGATGAAGGTGATCAGCGCCACGCCGGTGACGCCGTAGGTCTCGAATCCGTCCGCGCTCGGTCCCACCGAGTCGCCGGCGTTGTCGCCCGTGCAGTCCGCGATCACGCCCGGGTTCCGTGCATCGTCTTCTTTGATGTTGAAGACGATCTTCATCAAGTCGGAACCGATGTCCGCGATTTTGGTGAAGATGCCGCCGGCAATGCGCAGCGCCGCCGCGCCGAGCGACTCGCCGATGGCGAAGCCGATGAAGCACGCGCCGGCGTAGTCGCCGGGGATGAACAGCAGGATGAAGAGCATGATCAGCAGCTCGACGCTGATGAGCAGCATGCCGATGCTCATGCCCGCCTTCAGGGGAATCGCGTAAACCGGGTAAGGCCTGCCTTCCAAACTCGCGAACGCGGTCCGCGAATTCGCGTAGGTGTTCACGCGAATACCAAACCACGCCACGCTGTAGCTGCCGAGAATGCCGACGACGCTGAAGACGAGAATGATCGCGACGCGACCGATGCCCATCCGCTCGAGAATGCCGAAATACAGCACGATGATGACGGCGATGAAAATCTCGAGGATCGCGAGGAACCGGCCCTGCGTGACCAGGTAGGTCTTGCACGTCTCGTAAATCAGCTCCGAGATCTCGCGCATCGAGCGGTGGACCGGCAGGTTCTTCAGCTGATAGAGAATGACCAATCCGAACAGGATGCCGAGTGCGGAGACACCGAGACCAATGAAGAGGAGCGTGCGGCCGTCATAGCCGCCGACCGTTACCAGACCCAGATCCGGGAGGACCAGGTTGGCCTCGCCGCCCCGCCGCTCGCCTTCCGGGGCCGGGGTCTGCGCCGCCGCTGCGGCCGGTGCCGCCGGTTCTGGTTGTTGTGCCCAGCTTGCCGCCGGCGCCATCAGCGCCGTCGCCATGATGATCGCCAGCGCAACCATCGCACCACGCACACGGCCGAATCCTGTCAACGACTCGGTCATCACTGTCAGCTCCTCTCGTTACCTGTAGATTGGCCGTCGCGCGCGTCGGGTCGACGCATGCGTCGCCCTTACGACTTGCCTCTGATGTGACCGGGCAGAGACATGCCACCGGTCAGGAAAATCCGCACGCCCTCCTCGACACTGATCTCGGGGAAGATGGCGCGCTCACGGGGATAGATCACGACGTCGCCAAGATACAGATGATTGGTCGGCACGTACACGGCCATCAACGTCTCACTGCCACGCCCGCGATCCACTACGAACTCCTTCGTCAGAAACCCCATGACCCAGCCGCGGCTCGGGTCATCCACCATCACGACGCGCTTGAACCCGGTCTCGTTGTCTGGCGAGAACGCCACCACGAGCTGCTTCACCGGGGCATAGATGGTCCGGAACACCGGAATCATCATCAACCAACTCTCGCCACGCGCGAGCAGTCGGCGGCCGATGACGTTGGTGGCCACGGCCCCCACCGTCAGCACCGCCAATAGCGTGAGGAGAATCCCGAGCCCGGGCACCCTGGAACCGAAGTACCTCTCGGCCAGCGGCGTCAACCAGCTCGCCGTGAAACCATCAATGATACCGAAGATCCAGACCAGCGCGAAGACACTGATCACGAGTGGGACGGCAACGAAGAATCCGGTAATGAAGCTGCGGCGCAGCCACTGCACTATAACCATCCCGCACCTATCGCCAGCAACACGGCCACACCCGCGACGATGCGGTACCAGGCAAAGGGGGCGAAACCGCTGCGGGCCACATACCTGACAAACGGTCTCACGACTAGCAGCGCCGCCACGAATGCCATGACGAACCCGATGGCGATCTCCGCGCCGCGCTCAGGCGCGAGCTGATGCCGGACCTTCCACAGGTCGTGCAGGAACGCGCCAGCCAGCGCAGGCATCGCCAGAAAGAATGAAAACTCCGCGGCGACCGGCCGATCGAGCCCCGCCAGGAGACCACCCATGATGGTCGCGCCCGATCGCGAGACGCCGGGGACCAATGCAACCATCTGACAGACGCCGACCGCGAAGGCGCGCGGGACAGGCGTTTTGTCCGCCTCGAAGACGACCGGCGCCGGGCGGACCCGCTCGATGATCAGGATCGCGATGCCGCCAATGATAAAGGCCCATGCGATGACCCCAGGGCTTTCATAGAGGCGGCCCTTCACCCAGTCGGCGAGCAGCACTCCGGCAAGCCCGGCCGGAATGGAGGCGATGATCAGCATCACTGCGAAACGACGAGCGGCGGGATCCGACGTCAGGCCGAGGAAAGAGCTGATGATTTTGGCCCGGTAAAGCCACATCACGGCGAGCACCGACCCAAACTGGATCATCACCGTGAAGACGCCGCCCGGGTCTTGGAAACCGAGGGCGTGACCGACGAGGAGCAGGTGCGCGGTTGACGAGATCGGCAGGAACTCTGTGAGGCCCTGCACGATCCCGAGCACCGCGGCAAGCAGATACGTCAAACGAAGCTAGGACGCCTTCGCTCGCTTCTGTTTCTTCCCACCCTGACTGGCCGTGGCATTGCCAGACGGGGCCGCAGCCGCCGGCGTCCGTGCTTTCCCGGCGCTCAGGATGATCGCGATCGCCGAGGCGATGAAGATCGTCGAGTAGGTCCCGCTGACAATCCCGACGAGCATCGTGAACGCGAATCCGCGCAGCGCCTCGCCGCCGAACAGGAAGATCGACAGCACCGAGAGGAACGTCGTGCCAGCCGTGATGATCGTGCGCGACAGCGTCTGGTTGACGCTCTCGTTGACGATCGTGTCGAGCGGGTCGCGCCGCCGCGACCGCAGGTTCTCACGCACGCGGTCGAAGATGACGATGGTGTCGTTCACCGAGTAGCCGGTGATGGTCAGAATGGCGGCAACCACGTTGAGCGAGAGGTCGTAGCCGAAGAACGCCAGGAAGGCGAGCGTGACCAGCACGTCGTGCAATGTCGCGACGATGGCGCCAACAGCGAACGAGAACCGGAAGCGAATACCGATGTAGATCGTGATCGCCAGCAGCGACGCCAGCGTCGCGTAGATGCCGCGCAGCTGCAGATCGCGGCCGATGACGGCGCTGACCAGCTCGCGGTTCACGATCGTGAACTTCGGCAGCCCGGCCTTCTGGAGCGCCTGCTCGACCTGCAGTGAGGCCTGTTCGAGGCTGTTGCCCTCGACCGCGCCCTCGGTTTGCGGCAGCCGGATCAGCATGCGGCGCTCGCTGGCGGCGCCGTACGTCTGCACGACTTCTTCACCGGGGAGCGATTCGACGGCGTTGCGGACCTGCGCCTCGGTCACAGGCTGTTCGAACTGCACGACGATCAGCGTGCCGCCGGAGAAGTCGATGCCGAGGGGCAGCCCCTTGGCCGCGATCATGCCGAACCCGCCGAGAATGACTGCCAGCGAAAGAGCGATGGCGTGCCACTTCCAGCGAAGAAAGTTGTAGTTGGTCTTGCTCAGAATCTGCATGTCAAATACTCAAGGTCTGGTGGGCCGCCTGACGGCGGGTCAGGACCATCTCGAATGCCGTCCGTGACACGAATACCGCGGTGAATACGTTCGACAAGAGGCCGATGATCAGCGTCACCGCGAAGCCGCGAATCGTGCTGGTGCCGAATTGCAGCAACAGCAACGCCGCAATCAGCGACGACACGTGGGTGTCCACGATCGTCCACCACACGCGATCGAACCCGGCGTTGACCGCAGCCCGCGCGCCGCGCGCGGTGGCCAGCTCCTCTTTGATGCGCTCGAAGATCAGCACGTTGGAATCGACGCCCATGCCGATCGTCAGAATGAACCCGGCAATGCCCGGCAGCGTCATGACGCTGCCCAGGAAGGCCATCAGCCCGAGCAGGATGACGAGATTGGCGACGATCGAAATCACCGCATTGAAGCCCGTCAACCGGTAGTAGAAGACCATGAACAGCACGACGAACGCGAGCCCGGCCAGCGACGAGATGAAGCCGGCGCGAATCGACTCCTGCCCGAGCGAGGGACCGACCGTGCGTTCCTCGAGATAGTCCATCGACGCCGGCAGCGCGCCCGACTTCAGCGTGATGACCGTGTCCACCATCTCTTCGCGATTGATACCGGTGATCTGTCCGCTATCGGTGATGCGACCTTGAATGGTCGCCACCGACATCACGCGGTTGTCGAGGACGATCGCCATGGGCCGGCCGATGTTGGCCTGGGTGAAGTTGCCGAAGCGGCTGGCGGCATCCTGCTTCAACGAGAAGCCGACGGCAGGCCGGTTGAATTCATCGAGCGACTGCTGCGCGTTCCGCAGGTCGCGTCCAGTGACCGCCGACGCCTTCTTGACGGCGTAGAACACGGTGCCGGCGGTGCCCGCCGTGCCGCCGCCTTCCTGACGGCCGGGAACGATTTCGACGTCGGACGGCACGTTGTTATTGAACGCCTGTAACGCGGCCTCGCGGCTCGGGAAGGGGCCCTGCTCGACAAGCGTCAGCTTCAGCTGCGCCGTGGACCGGATGATCTCCTTCGCCCGCTGCACGTCGCTGACGCCAGGCAACTGGACGAGGATCTGATCAGCGCCGCTGTAGCGCGCGACGATCGGTTCGGCGACGCCGAGCTCATTCACGCGGCGTTCAATCGTCTCGAGCGCCTGCGTGACCGTCTGATCACGAAGCTGGTTCGTGATATTCGGTTTCATGTTGTATGAGAACCCACCGCCAGCCTCGGATGAACGGTCGTAGTTGGTATCAGCATCAGCCGCCGCTGTGCGGTACCCGCCAGTATCCTGAATACCCTCAACGCGGAACTGCGTGGGACTCACCACGTCGGCCTTCGTGAACTGCACGCCGGCGCGCGACAGCGAGTCCCTCAGGCGCTCGACCGTCGTCTCCGTCTCGACCCGCAGCGCATCGTCGGTATGCACGCGGAGGACGAGGTGGACGCCGCCTTTCAGGTCGAGACCAAGTTTGACCTTCGACTGCGGCGGATAAAAGGACCAGATCGACAGTCCAATAACGACTGCGATCAAGATGATTCTCCAACGGACGTCTTTCATTGCTGATTGCCCTCAGGGACGACGGGTTCCTGGCCCTGGTATCCGACGATGGCCGCGCGCGAGACCTCGATGCGCACGTTGTTGGCCACCTGAAGCTGCACGGACTGATCGGTCACGCGAGTGATCGATCCGTAGATCCCACCGGTCGTGATGACCCGATCGCCGACCTTCAGCGCGGCGAGAAAGGCCTGCACCTTCTGCTGGCGCTTGCGCATCGGCAGCACCATCACGAAATAGAAGATGCCCAGGATCAGCGCGAACGGTATGAGTTGCAACCATGGACTTGGCGCGCCCTGCTGCGGCGCGGCCATGGCTAACAGAAACGGATCAAGAAGACTCATGTGTCGAGAGACAGGCGGGAAACCGACCGAAGGAACTCCTGCCTGAAACGTTCGAAGGTTCCGAGTTGAATAGCCTCCCTGATCCGTTTCATCGTGTCAAGGTAAAAGGTCAAGTTATGCAATGTGTTAAGGGCACCAGCGGTCATCTCGCCGGCCAGATATAGATGGCGCAGATAGGCCCGTGAATGATGGGTGCATGTGTAACAGCCACACGCCGGATCGACGGGGCCTTCGTCTTCTGAATACCTGGCGTTCTTGATGTTGAGACGACCGAGGCTGGTGAAAAGCTGCCCGTTGCGGGCGTTCCGGGTCGGCAGGACGCAGTCGAACATGTCGATGCCGCGGGCGACACACTCAACGAGGTCCTCGGGCGTTCCGGCGCCCATCAGGTATCGCGGCTTGTCGGCAGGCAACCGCCCCGCGGTCTGTTGGACAACCGAGTACATCTCCTCGATGGGCTCGCCGACGCTGAGGCCGCCGATCGCGTAGCCCTCGAACCCGATGGCCACCGTCGCATCCGCGCTTTCTTGACGCAAGTCAGAAAAGACGCCGCCCTGGACGATGCCGAACTGGGCCTGACCGGGGGTTGACACCGTTACGTCTGCTGGAGGCGTACCCCTCAGCGCCTCCAACCTGGCTCGACAACGCGCGGCCCATCGCACCGACCGCTGCATCGATTCCGCCGCGGCCTCATGAGTCGCCGGATAGGCGAGACACTCATCGAGCACCATCGCGATGTCCGAGCCGAGTCGAGCTTGGATGTCCACGGCGCGCTCGGGCGTCAGCTGATAGCGTGTCCCGTCGAGGTGTGACTGAAACTCCGCACCGTCCTCGGTGATCACGCGGCGCTCGGCAAGACTGAAGACTTGAAAGCCGCCGCTGTCGGTCAACATTGGACGGTCCCATCCGATGAAGCGGTGCAGACCTCCACGTCTTGCAATGAGCTCATCGCCGGGACGCAAAAAGAGGTGGTAGGTGTTGCCGAGAATGATTTCGGCGCCGCTCTCGATAAGGTCGCGGTGGAGAGTCGCTTTGACCGCGCCCTGCGTGCCGACGGGCATGAACGCCGGCGTGTGCACGACACCATGCGGCGTCTCGAACTCGCCCAGACGCGCGGGACCGTCGGTCGCGCACAGCGTGTAACGAAACGGCCTGCCCTGAGCCTGGTCGAAGGGGCGTCCCAACCCGACTATTATTAGTTAACCGTGCCCAAGCTGCGTGTTGGCGTCATCTACGGCGGGCGATCCGGCGAGCACGAGGTCTCGATCGTGTCGGCGTCCTCGATCTTCAAACACCTCGATAAGGATCGCTACACCCCTGTTCCGATCCGCATCGAGAAGGACGGTCGATGGGTGCTGCCGGATCGACCTCCGGCGGTCGTCTCCGCCGCAGACGTCACCAAGCTCGGCCCCGATTCGACAGACGTCGCGCCGACGGTCGAGCCGACCGTGGCCATGCGTGGCCTCGATGTGATCTTTCCGGTCCTGCATGGACCGTACGGGGAAGACGGCACGGTGCAGGGTCTCCTGGAGCTCGTGAACATTGCCTATGTGGGTGCGGGGGTGTTGGGGTCCGCCGTGGGTATGGACAAGGCGGTGATGAAGACCCTCTTCGCCGCTCACGACTTACCCATCGTCCCGCATCTCACGATCATGCGGAGCGACTGGCACGCCAACGCGAAGACGATTACTTCGCGGGTGGTCAAAGAGCTTCGCTATCCAGTGTTTGTGAAACCCGCCAACCTCGGCTCGAGCGTCGGCATCTCGAAGGCAAAAACCGACCAGGAACTCTGCGACGCGATGGCGTTGGCGCTGCGATTCGACAAGAAGATCGTGATCGAAGCCGGCGTGCCGAACGCCCGGGAGATTGAGTGCGCCGTGTTGGGCAACGACGAGCCTGAAGCCTCGGTCCCGGGTGAGATCATCGTGACTCATCGTGACGGGTTCTACTCGTACACGGCCAAGTACATCGACGCCGACGGCGCAACGACGAAGATTCCCGCGGACCTGCCGGCCGCGACGATTGAGAAGGTCAAGCGTCTCAGCGTCGACGCCTTTCGCGCCCTCGAGCTTTCCGGGATGGCGCGCGTGGACTTCTTCGTTGACGGACAGACGGGCGCGCTGTTTCTGAACGAAGTGAACACCATCCCGGGGTTCACCTCGATCTCGATGTATCCCAAGATGTGGGAGGCAAGCGGTCTGTCGTACCCTGCGCTGCTCGACCGGCTGCTGACGCTGGCCCTCGAGCGCCATGCCGACAAGCAGCAACTCGATACCAGCATTACATGAGGCTCGCTGCCGTTGCCGCGGCCACGTTCCTCGTCGCGACAACCGCCGATGCGCAGACCACCGGACTGACCGCGGGCCCGCAGCTCGCCCGCATCTACGACGCCATCATCGATGCCCGGTTCGATCAGGTGCCGGCGCTCCTCACGCAGGCATGCGGGGGCGGGAGCGCGAAGGCGGCCGCACCGCCCGAAGCGTGTGACCTGCTCGAGGTCGTCTCGCTGTGGTGGCAGATTCAACTCGACCCGAAGAGTCGCGTCCACGACAACCAGCTTCGCTCCCAGGCTGATTCCGTGATCGCCGCCGTTGAGGCCTGGACTGAACGCGAGCCGATGCGTGCGGAAGCCTGGTTTTATCTGGGCGGCGCCTATGGCGCTCGCGCGCAGTGGCGGGTGCTCAGGGAGGAACGTCTCGCCGCCGCACGCGACGGCAAACGCATCAAGACCGCGCTCGAGAGGGCGCTGGCGCTCGACCCGGCACTGCAGGACGCGTATTTCGGCATCGGCCTGTATCACTACTACGCCGATGTGGCACCCGCGGCGTTGAGGATGCTGCGGTGGATGCTGTTGCTGCCGGGCGGCGACAGGCTCGAAGGGATGCGCGAGATGCAGCGCGCACGCAGCGAGGGCCAGCTCCTCCAGAGTGAAGCCGATTATCAGCTGCACTTGATCTACCTGTGGTACGAGAAGCAGCCCCAGCGAGCGCTTCAGCTGCTTCGCGGATTGCGGGATCGCCACCCGAGAAACCCGCTCTTCATGCAACTCATCGCCGAAATTCAGGACGTCTACCTTCATGATCTGCGGGACGCGCGGCAGACGTGGCAGGCGCTGCTCGATGCCGCGCACGCGCGCCGGACTGCGGAGCCGGCGATGACCGAAGCGGCCGCGCGAGTGGGTCTGGCGAGCGTGCTCGATCGAACTTCGGAAAGTGAATCAGCGGTCCAGCAGCTGCGCGCGGTCCTCGACATGAAGCCGACAGCGCCGTTCGGCATCGTCGCGCGTGCACAACTGCTGCTCGGTCACGCACTCGATCATCTCGATCGACGCGACGAGGCGATCGCCGCATATCGCGCCGCGATCGCGAGCGTTCCTGAGGGCGATCCCGATCGAATCACGCGCGCTGCGCGCGCCGCAATGCGCGCACGCTGAAGTGCGCGATCATTTCTGCCGACACTTGACGTCGTGGGTGCGATTGACGTGTCGTCGGGTATCGCGACGACGCGATTCTTTGACAAGCAGCGCGATTTTGTGCTTGACACCAAGAAAATCTCACCCATAATCTACATCTGGTATGAGGGTGGATGGCTCAGCCCACCCGTTGTGACGGGCCGCGTGGTCCGTTGGAGGTTGAGCCGCAAATCCTGAGGAGAAAACAATGGCGAAGAAAGCTAAGGGCGGAAAGAAAAAGGCCGCGAAGAAGCGGTAGATTCTTCCGCAAGGGCTTCAAGGGGTGCTCGATGGAGCACCCCATTTTTTTATCTCTCGTATCGCTCTAACGGTCGCATTCATGATGTTCGGCGTGAGTCGAATGTCGTGACCGTGAGCCAGCCAGCCCGCACAAGACGAGGTCGCCGACACCCGGGCCAACGTGCCAGGCGGCAGAGTGCGCCGGGTCGTGCGGCGTGACACTCGTCACCACACCACGGGCGAAAGGGGGGATTCAAATGGCGAAGAAAGCAAAGGGCGGAAAGAAGAAGGCGGCCAAGAAGAGATAGGCGCTGCGCTTCAATTCCCAATTCCCAACTCCCAACTCCCGAAGCAAATTCTTGGGAGTTGGGAGTTGGTCTTTGGTCGTTCCTATTCCGGGTTCACCCCATCACGAATCCGGACGTTTCGAATCACATCCCACTGCACCAGCTGATCGACGACGTCCATGCCGTTGACGACGCGGCCAAACACGGTATACCGCGCATCGAGGTGCGGCTGTGGCGAGTGGGTGATGAAGAACTGACTGCCGCCGGTGTCTTCCCAATCGAGCGCCATGCCGACGGTCCCACGCAAATAAGGCAGCTCGTTGAGCTCGTCGCGGATCGTGTAACCGGGCCCGCCTTCACCGTCACCGCGCGGATCGCCATCCTGGACGACGAAGTCAGGCACGACACGGTGGATCGCGACGTTGCGGAAAAATCCCTTCCGCGCCAGCGCGATGAAGTTGCCGACCGTGACAGGCGCGTCGATCACCGCGAGCTCGAGCTCGATCGTGCCTTTGTCAGTGTCGATGAAGGCGTGCGGCGAGAACCGTGGCGCGACGAGCGCTTGCCATTGAGGATCGGTGACCGAACGGCCAGCGGTTGCCGGACGAACCACGTCCTGATCGGTGACCTTCTGCTCCTTGAGCAGGGCCAGCGACCGCACACGAACCGCCCAGTCTCGATCCTTGAGCGCTTCCATCAGTACAGGCCGTGCGGCGGCGGGGTCGAGACGGGCAAGCGCCCCCAGTGCTGCAGCACGCGCTGTGTAGCTGTCCTCAGAGGCCGAGCGGCGGTAGGCATCGGCCAACGGCTGAACAGCCGCAGCGACCTTCAAATCCGCGAGCGCGTTTGCAGCAGCGGCGCGCACCGACAGGTCCTGGCTGCTCAGTCGATCGAGAAGAATTCTCTCGACACCGGTCGCTTTGGACGACGCCAGCGCACTCAGCACCGCAGGAACGACTTTCTGATCGGGGTCCTGGAGCATCAACGTCAGACGAGGCAGGCTCCGCGCCGCCGGCAGTGTGCCAAGCGCAGTGGCGACCGCCACGCGTACGGACCACTCGCGATCGGCATCAAGACTGGCCAACGCGGTGAGGAACGTATCTGGATCGACCCGGGCCAGCGCCTGCAGCGCGGCACTGCGGATGCCGGGCACCGAGTTCGAGACCAGATCCAACAGCAGCTCGACGTGTTCCGTCGTGACGAGTGCGCCGAGCGCATTCATCCCCTCGACACGGAGTGTCGGCTCCGATTTCACATCGCCGACGATCTTGGTGAGCACGGGCACCGCCCCGGCATCGCGAACGGTGGCGAGTGAGCGCACCGCCTGAATCACGATCGGCGCGGCCAGACGCCGCTCCTCCACGATTTGCCGCAGCGCTGGAGCGGCCTGCGTCGCCTTGGACGATCCGAGTCCCTTGACTGCGAATGCGGCCGTAAACCGGCCCGGCGTGTTGACGAGAGCCGTCAAGGCTGGTGCGGCACGCGGATCACCGACTCGCTGCAGCGCATACGCGACGGGCCACCATGTCGACACTGGCTGCCCGTTCACGAGGACCGCCGCGGCCAGCGCGTCATAGGCACTGAGCCTGGCGAGTGCATAGAGTCCCAGCCTCACGGCCTCGGCCGGAGCGGACAGCGGATAGGTCAGGTCATCGGGCGCGATGCCCATGAGCGCGCCTGCCTTGATGTGTGCCTGCACCATTGCGCCGATGGCTTCACCGTCGGCTCGATCGCCGATTTGACCGAGCGCCTCTGCGGCCCGTCCCTGCAGCACCGGCTGCGAGTCCTTGAGCGCCCCGAGCAAGGCCGGACGCGCCGATGGATCGCCGATCAGGCCAAGGCCGAACGCCGCCATCTGCCGGACTTCGATCTCGCTGTCGCTGAGCAGACGCGTCAGCGGCTCGATGCCTTCAGCCAGCCCGACGCGTCCAATTGCCAGCGCCGCGCGACGCCGGACGCGGGCCTCGTTGTCATTGAGCAGCTTGATCAGATCCGACGGAGGCACAGGGGCCACGAGGGCCGGCTCACGCTGCGTGGCGGGCTTGAGGACCACTGCGGCCGGCGGGTTGGGATCGCGAAGAATGCGCTGATCTTCCAGCCGGACCATCCAACCGAGTTTCTGTTCCCAGGTGATGACCGGAACGCTTGGCGTCCCGCGTGACGAAGTGGGCGCCGAGGCGCAGCCAGCGCCCGCGAGCACGATGGCGGCGATCGGCGCGATGCGAAGAGCAGCGAGCCCGATGCCGAACGCCTTGCACATCGGCTCGCGATGATAGCATGCAGCCTCGGGCCGAACGCCCGGCTCCCCGCGCATGCCGTTTCAGTACATCGCGATTGAAGGGCCCATCGGTGTGGGCAAGACCTCGCTCGCTGAACGTCTGGCAACGAGGCTCGATGCGACTGCGATCCTCGAAGAGCCTGAGAATCCGTTTCTCGCCGACTTCTACGGTGGACGACCCGGGTCGGCGCTGCAGGCACAGCTGTTCTATCTCCTCAACCGTCATCGCCAGCAGATGACCATGCAGCAGGGGGATTTGTTCGCGCAGTCCACAGTCAGCGACTATCTGTTCGACAAGGACAAAATCTTTGCGTATCTGAATCTCGACGACAACGAGCTGTTTATCTATCAGCGGCTATATGACCTGCTCTCGAAGGATGTGCCGTCGCCCGATCTCGTGATCTATTTGCAGGCGCCGACCGACGTTCTCGTGCGGCGCCTGCGCGACCGCGCCCGCGACCTCGACCGCGACACGCTCGACCCGGACCCGGGCTACCTCAAAGAGCTCAACGAGGCGTACCAGCACTTCTTCTTCCACTACAGCAGCACCCCGCTGCTCGTCGTCGAGACGTCCCACCTGGACCTGGCCGGCAGCGATGAGGCCCTGGACGACCTGATCAAGCAGATAAACGGGATGGGACGCGGGACCCAGTACTACGTGCCGAGAACCTAGACCTCACCACCAACCACCAAGTACCAACCACCAACCAGTGTGAAGCCGTTGAGCCAGTTCGTGTTAGAGTGCCAGAGGCATGGCCTGGTTCAAGAAGACCCGGAAGCCGATCGCGTCTTCCACGGCCGAGAAACCCAGCCGCGTTCCGGAGGGCCTCTGGGTCAAGTGTCCCGGTTGCTCTCAACTGATCTACAACAAGGATCTTGAAGCCAGCCTCAACGTCTGCCCGAAGTGCGCGCACCATTTCCGCATCGGGGCCGCCGAACGATTGAAGGCGCTCTTCGACGACGGCGACTACCTGGAACATTTCCAGAACCTCATCTCCACCGACCCGCTGCAGTTCACCGACACCCGCCCCTATCGCGACCGACTCAAAAGCTCGATTCAAGCCACCGGCCTCAAAGACGCGGTCATCGTCGCCACCGGCCAGCTAGATGGGATCGAGATCGTGGTAGCGGCGATGGAATACGCCTTCATTGGCGGCAGCATGGGCGTGGTCGCCGGCGAGAAGATCACCCGCGCGATCGAGATGGCTCACGATCGGCGTCACCCGGTGATCGTCATCTCGTGCTCGGGCGGCGCACGCATGATGGAAGGCGCCCTGTCGCTGATGCAGATGGCCAAGGTCTCGGCGGCGCTGGCGCGCCTCGATCGGGCGCGGCTGCCCTTCATCTCGGTGCTGACCGATCCGACGACTGGCGGAGTCACCGCGAGCTTTGCCATGCTCGGGGACTTGAACATCGCCGAGCCCAAGGCGCTCATCGGATTTGCCGGCCCGCGCGTGATCGAGCAGACCATCCGTCAGAAACTGCCCGATGGATTCCAGCGCAGCGAATTCCTGGTGGAGCACGGCATGCTCGACATCGTCGTGGACCGGCGAGACCTGAAGGCCACCATCGTCCGCGCGCTGCGCTTCATGCGAGCCGAACGAACCGGAACCAAGGTGTTCGAACCGCTACCGGTGCTCGCCGCCACGACGCCTGAACCCTGAACAGTGGTTCGTAGTTGACCTCTCAGCTTCTCGACCGGCTGTTTGCGCTCGAGACCTTCGGCATCAAGCTGGGTCTCGACAACATCACGAGCCTCTGCGAAGGACTCGGCCATCCCGAGCGCAGCTTCACGTCGCTGCATGTCGCCGGGACCAACGGCAAGGGATCGGTCACGGCGATGGTGCACGCCTCGCTGCGCGCGGCCGGCGTCCACGCCGGGCGATACACCTCACCCCATTTAGCCGACCTCTCAGAACGCTTCGTCATCGGCGATCGGCCAGTCGATACCGCCGCCCTCGAAGCCGCGGTTGACGATGTGCTGGCCTGTGCGGATCGGCTGCGGGCGACGGGCGTGTTGCCGGTGCAGCCGACATTCTTCGAAGCGACGACTGCCGCGGCTTTCGAGCTGTTTCGGCGGGCGCGGATCGAGGTGGGGGTCATCGAGGTCGGGCTGGGCGGACGGTTCGACGCGACGAACGTGATTTCCCCCGTCGCCGGCGCAATCACCACCATCGACTTCGATCACCAGCAGCACCTTGGTCACACCCTCGATGCCATCGCCTTCGAGAAGGCGGGCATCATCAAACCGGGCATGACGATCGTCCTTGGTGCGCTGGTGCAGGAGGCACGCGACGTGATTGCTCGTGTGGCGGCCGAACGCGGGGCGACGCTCGTTGAGGGCGCGCGGGATTCCCGCTGCAGCAGCGAGATGACCGGCGGCCGGGCTCGCGTGACGATCACGACGCCGCACGCCACGTATGGCCCAGTCACTCTCGGACTCCGCGGAGAGCATCAGGCTCGCAACGCCGTCGTGGCCGTGCGTCTGCTGGAATCAGCCGCCGAGCGCGGCGTGCAGATGTCCCGTGGAGCGATCGAGCAGGGCCTCACCGACGCGCAGTGGCCGGCTCGACTCGAGCTGATTGGACTCGACGGCGATCGGCAGGTTCTCCTCGACGCCGCGCACAATCCCGAGGGAGCACGAGCGCTGGCCGCGTATCTGCGTCAGTGGCATCCGGAACGTCCGCCCCTCGTGATTGGTGTAATGAGAGACAAGAACGTTCAGGACATCATCGGCACCTTGCTACCGCATGTGTCCTCAGTGATCGCGACCGCGGCGCCCACGCCGCGAGCAATCCCGGCCGACGATCTGGCGCGGCATCTGCGTGCGGCGGGCGCAGCCGACGTCACGTCCGAGCCCGACGCAGCGCGGGCAATCGATCTGGCCCTCGAGCGTGCTCCACTGGTCCTCGTTGCCGGCTCGATCTTCCTCGCCGGCGCCGTGCGCGACGGGCTCAAGCGGCGTGCTATCCTCCGGTAATTGCGTGCTTTGTGCGATTTCTAACCCTCGTGTTGTCGTGTGCGGTGTGCCTCCCGGTGGCGACGGCTGCCGCCGCACAGCAGGCTGAACAACCACCCGCGCAGACCCCGAAGAGCACGGGTTCGCGACTGCTCGATCAGATCAACCAGCGTTCGAACAAATTCGAGTGCAACGGCGACTACTGCATTCTGACCGGCGAGGCGTCGATCCCGCTTGGCACCCAGACCACGCTGTTCGCCGATCAGATTGAGATGTTTCGCGACACGAACCTGGTGATCGCGCAAGGCAACGTCACGTTTGCCACGCCGGAGGGCCGGGTCTCCGCCGAACGAATGGAGTACGACGCAGAGACCGGCCGAGGGACGTTTCACAATGCCACGGGCCTGATGTCGCTCGGCGCACAGGCCGACCGCCGCCAGTTCGGCAACCAGGAGGCCGATGTCTATTTCTACGGCGACATCATCGAGCGGCTTGGACCGAAGAAATACCGGATTACGCGTGGCGCCTTTACAACCTGTGTCCAGCCGACGCCGCGCTGGGAGGTGGCGACCAAGACCGTCACGCTGAACCTGAACGACTACGCCGTCGCGCGAAACACCGTCCTGCGCGTCAAGGGCGTGCCAGTGCTGTATCTGCCGATGATTTACTACCCGATCCGCGATGACGAGCGCGCCACCGGGTTCCTGCTCCCGACCTACGGCACATCGACGGTCCGGGGCCAGGCCATCAGCAACGCCTTCTTCTGGGCCATCAACCGCAGCACCGACGCCACCTTCTTCCATGATTGGTTCACGAAGGCCGGACAGGGTGCGGGCGCCGAGTATCGCTACGTCGCGGCCGCACAATCCACCGGCGATGTGCGGTTCTATCGATTCAACCGGAACCAAAGCACGTTCGTCCAGAACAACCAGACGCAAACGCTCGAAGCGGCCAACAGCTACGAGATCACCGGCAACCTCAATCACACGCTGTCGCGCAACATCCGCGCCCGGGCTCGACTCGATTACTTCACCGATCTCGTCACCCAGCAGCTCTATAACCAGAATCTGTACGCGGCCACGCGCAACCGCCGGCTGATCGAGGGCGGTCTGACCGCCGGATTCGGGCCGGTGATGACGAGCGCGCTGTATCAACGCAGCGAGATATTTACCGCCGAGCGAACGTCGCAGATCTATGGCAGCGCACCGCGTGTCAGCGCAAACCTCGCGCCGCAGCGCCTGTTCAATGCGCCCATCTATGCGTCGGCGAACGCGGAGTACGCGGTGTTGCCGAATCAGTCAATCAGCAACGGAGTTGTGGTCAGCGACGCGGGCTATTCGCGCCTCGACGTCTCTCCCACCGTGCGCGTGCCGCTCTCGCGGTTGACGTTCCTGTCTGTCAACACCAGCGCCGCGTACCGGACGACGCAGTACTCGAAAAGCACCGGAGCGGGTGGCGCCACGGTGGACGCGCCGTATCTGCGTCAGTACACGACGCTCCGCTCGGAGGTCGTCGGGCCCGTGTTCAACCGCATCTGGGATCTCGAGAGCGGCTTCGCCGAGCGCATCAAGCACGTCGTCGAGCCGGCGTTCACGGTTGACTTCACGAGCGCGATCAACGACTTCCTGCGTACACCCGCCGTGGGAAGCGACGTGGCCGACTTCGTCGTCAGCGGCACGACGAAGGTGACGTACGGCTTGACCAACCGGCTGTTTGCTCGCGGCCGATCCCTGGAGAACGTCCGCGGCATGACCCGCGAGATCCTGACCGTCGGGCTGCAGCAGACCTACTACAGCAATCCGCTCTCCGGCGGGTTTGACAGCTCGTACCAGAGCACGACCAACCGTAGACCCACGGACTTGTCGCCGCTCGCCCTGACGACACGCGTCGCGCCCACCAATGTGTTCGACACGAACCTGCGCGTCGAGTACGACACGTCCCGGGGCCGGGGGCTGCAGGTCGTCTCGATTGGCGGCACGCTGAATGGGGCCGCGGCCTCGGCCGGCGTCAACTTCAGTCACAACCGCCTGGATCCCGTGAATCACAACACCTTCGTGCAGGGATCGACGTCCATGCGGTGGCTGGACGGCCGGGCGACGGGCACCTATAACATCGGCTGGGACATCGGCCGGTCGTACATCGTGAGCCAGGGCATCGTCTGGTCCTATCTGGCCCAGTGCTGCGGGCTGACGATGGAATTCCAGAAGTTCAACTATGCTTCGCTCGGGGTGAACCTCGCGACCCCGTCCGACACACGGTTCAACTTCGGATTCATCCTCGCCGGCCTGGGGACGTTCTCAAACTTCTTCGGCGCCTTTGGCGGCGGGACTCGGTAAGGAGACAGTGAAAGGACTGATTCTCAGCGGCGGGAAGGGCACGCGGCTCAGGCCGCTGACCTACACGAGCGCCAAGCAGCTGGTGCCGATCGCCAACAAACCCGTGCTCTTCTACGGGATTGAAGCGATGGCCGAAGCCGGCATCCGCGATATCGGCATCGTCGTCGGCGACACGCAGGCTGAGATTCGCGCCGCCGTTGGCGACGGATCGAGGTGGGGCGTCCGCGTCGTGTACATCGAGCAGGATGCACCGCGCGGTCTGGCGCATGCCGTCAAGATCAGCGAGACCTTCATCGGCGGCGATCCGTTCGTGATGTATCTCGGCGACAACCTGCTCAACAAAGGGATCACGACCTTCGTGCAGGACTTCATCCGCGACGCGCCCGCCGCGCAGATCCTGCTGGCGCGCGTGCCGGATCCGCAGATGTTCGGCGTCGCCGAACTGCGCGACGGCAAGGTGGTCCGGCTCGTCGAGAAGCCGAAGGAGCACATTGGCGATCACGCACTGGTCGGCGTGTACATGTTCGGGCCGCAGGTCTTCGAGTCGGTCACGCGAATTCGACCAAGCTTCCGCAACGAGCTCGAGATCACCGATGCGATTCAGGATCTGATCGATCGCGGTCTGACGGTACGGCCCCAGGTCGTCGAGGGCTGGTGGAAGGACACCGGCAAGCTCGAAGACATGCTCGAAGCCAACCGGCTGATTCTCGAGACGTTTGAGCGGCGGATCGACGGCCACATCGACGCCGAAAGCCGCGTCGAGGGCAAAGTGGTCGTGGAGGCGGGCGCGGTCATCGAGCGCTCAGTGATTCGTGGTCCAGCGATCATCGGTCGCGGCGCCCGCATCACGCACGCCTACATCGGTCCGTTCACGTCGATCATGAACGACGTGGTCATTCAGGACACCGAGATCGAGCACAGCATCGTGCTGGAATGCTCGTCGCTGCGGGATCTCGCCAACCGCGTCACCGACAGCCTGATTGGCAAGAACGTGCGTATCTATCGCGAGCCGGTGAAGCCCAGCGCGTTTCGCTTCATGCTCGGCGACAACTCCGAGGTCGGCATCCGGTGGTAAACGTCCTGGTCACCGGCGGCGCCGGTTTCATTGGCAGCAACTTCGTCCGCTACGCGCTCGCGACACATGCGGACTGGCGCGTGACGACGCTCGACAAGCTCACGTATGCCGGACGTCGCGAGAACCTCCACGACGTCATGGACAATCCGCGCCACACGTTCGTGCATGGCGACATTGTCGATGCGCCAGTGAGCGGTCCGCTCGTCGAGCAGTCGGACATCGTCGTGCATTTCGCCGCCGAGACGCATGTCGATCGGTCGATCATGGCCGCCGGCGATTTCATCAGGACCGACGTCGAGGGTACCTGGGTCCTGCTCGAAGCCGCGCGCCGGGCGACGCATCTGAGACGCTTCATTCAGATCTCGACCGACGAAGTGTACGGGAGCGTACCGACGGGAGCGAGCCTCGAGACCGACGAGCTGAAACCGCGCAACCCGTACGCGGCGAGCAAGGCCGGCGCCGACCGCCTGGCCTACAGCTACTTCGCCACCTACGGCCTGCCCGTCATCGTGACACGCGCGTCGAACAACTACGGGCCCTATCAGTTTCCGGAGAAGGTGATTCCGCTGTTTGTCACCAACGCGATCGAGAACATTCCCGTGCCGCTCTACGGCGACGGCAAGAATGTGCGGGACTGGCTGCACGTGGACGACCACTGCCGCGCAATCGATCTGCTCATCGAGAAGGGCGTCAACGGCGAGGTGTACAACATCGGCGGCGGCAATGAAGTGATGAACGTGGATCTCACGCACCGGATTCTCACCGGGCTCGGGAAACCGACGACGCTCATCAAGCCAGTGGCCGATCGCCCGGGGCACGATCGACGGTACTGTCTCGACACGAGCAAGCTGCGCGGCATCGGATGGGCGCCGCGCGAAGTGTTCGACGAGGGCCTGCGCCGCACGATCGACTGGTACCGCCGCAACGAGTGGTGGTGGCGCCCGATCAAGGAACAGGACCCGGCCTTCAAGGCCTACTACCAGGCGCAATATCAGCACCGGCAGTGAGCGATCTCGTCCTGGTGACCGGCGCGGGCGGCTTTGCCGGCAGCCATCTCGTCGAGCACCTGCGCTCCTCACGGGCCGAGGTCGTCGGCTGGACGCGCCAGACCGTCGATTTGCTCGATCGCGATCGCGTGCGCGCGGCCATCCACGATCTGCGGCCCACACAGGTGTATCACTGCGCGGGTGTGCCGCACGTGGCCGAATCCTGGCGCGACACAGCGCAGCCACTCGAAGGCAACGTGCTGGGGACGGAGCATCTCCTCGACGCTATCCGCCGTGCCGGGATTCGGTGTCGCGTACTTATTCCCGGGTCGGCGACGGTGTACGCACCTTCCTCTAGGCCGATCGCCGAAACCGATCCAATTGCGCCGTCCAGCCCTTACGCGATCAGCAAACTCGCGCAGGAACAGCTCGCGCTGCGCGCCATCCAGGAGGATGGGATCGACGTCGTGGTCACGCGCTCGTTCAATCACACTGGCCCACGGCAGACGCCAGCCTTCGTCGCGCCGAGCATGGCCAGACAGATCGCGATGATCGAACGCGGACAGCTGCAGCCAGTCATCAAGGTTGGCAATATCGAAGCGCAGCGCGACGTCATGGACGTGCGCGATGTGGTTCGCGCCTATGCCGCGCTGATGCAGTCGGGGACGACCGGCGGCATTTACAACGTGGCCTCGGGGATCGCGCGCTCCATTCGGTCGATTCTCGAAGCGATCGTCTCGCGCTCGACGGTGCCGGTGCAGATTGAGGTCGAGCCGGCACGCATCCGGCCGAGCGACATCCCGATCGTGGTGGGCAACTATTCCCGCTTGACTGCTGCGACCGGATGGCGGCCGCAGATCTCGTTCGACCAGATGCTCGACGACCTGTTGGCGTATTGGCGTACTCACGGATAAGGGCGACGCTTACGTCGCCTCTACGAACGTGATATTCTCTGGCGAACACACGGCGAAACTGTCGTGTTTGCCATGGAAATTGCGCCACTCCTCTTTGACCTCGGCACCTCAAAACCCACCACTCGCCAAGTCGCGGAGCTCGTCAAAGCCGGGGGCGCCGATGCCTTGACCGAGGCCATTCGCCGAGCTGACGCCGCCCGCTATCAGGAAGTGCAGTGCCGCTCGGCGCTCAACGCCGTCAAGGGCATGCCGTTCAAGTGGACGCTGAATCCGTACCGCGGTTGTACGCACGGCTGTCACTACTGCTACGCCCGCCGCTATCACGCACAGTTCGAGCTGGGTGCCGACGATGAGTTCGCGTCGGTGATTCTGGTGAAGACGAACTTCCTCGATGTGTTGCGGCGGGAGCTGCGGAAGCCGTCGTGGGCACACGAGCACGTGGCGATCGGCACTGCCACCGACTGCTATCAGCCGATCGAAGGGTCGTACAAGTTGACGCGCGGCGCTCTGGAAATTCTCAGCGAGTTCCGCAACCCGGGAAGCGTCGTCACGAAGGGTCCGATGATCGTGCGGGACAAAGACGTCCTCATCGATCTCTCGGCACGCACGGACTTCAGTGTGTGTATCAGCGTGCCGTGTGTGGACGAAGACGTCTGGCGCGCGCTCGAGCCGGGCACCGCTCATCCGATGCAACGGTTGCGCGCGGTTCGCGAGTTGGTCGATGCCGGCGTCTACGCCGGCGTCCTGATGGCGCCGATCGTTCCCGGCATCTCCTCGCGTCCGGCGCTGCTCGAGCAGACGGTCAAAGCCGCCGTCGATCACGGCGCGCGCTTCGTCGGCTCGAACGTGATGCACCTCGAAGGCGGCACACGCGATCACTTCATGCGGTGGCTCGAGGCCGAGCGTCCGGAACTCGTCGAGGGCTACAGGAAGCTCTATGCAACGAAGTACGCGCCGCACGCGTACCGGGCCGAAGTGAAAAGAGTGCTCGATTGGTTCAGAGCGAAGTATGCGATGACGTCGTAGGGGCGAGGCACGCCTCGTCCTGATACGTGTAAGGGCGACGCATGCGTCGCCCCTACTAGAAATTCACCGCGATCTGATCCGAATCGGTCGCCGCCACGAGGCGCGGAGCAGCGGCTTCGACGATGACCTTGTCGTCCTTCACCGAGGCGCGGAAGTGATTGGCTTCCTTCCAACGCTGGCTCAGCGGCAGCTTGATCTGATCGTCGATGACGCGCTTGAGGAAACGGGCGCCATACGCCGGGCTGTAGCCATCGGCGACGAGCTTTTCCACCGCGTCCGGCTCCACGTGCAGCTGCTTGTTCCACCGCTTCAATGACGCCGACACTTCGTCGAGGTACTTGAGGGCGATCTCGCGAACTTCGTCTTTGGTCAGCGGCTCGAAGACCACCACCTGATCGATGCGGTTCCTGAACTCGGGTGGGAACCGGCGCTCCAGCTCCCGGTTGATATCGGCCTGCACCGATTCGACGGCCGTCTGACCCGAGGCGAATCCGAGCGGGCTCTGCAGCTTTCGGAAGTGCTCGGAGCCGGCGTTCGACGTCATGATGACGATCGCGTCGGACAGATAGACACGCTTGCCCCGCCCGTCGGTCAGCCAGCCTTCGTCGAATGCCTGCAGGAAGACGTTCAGCAAGCTCGGACTCGCCTTCTCGATCTCGTCGAGAAGCACCACCGAGCATGGATTGTCACGCAGCTGATTCGTCAACACGCCGCCGCGCGAGCTGCCGACGATGCCGCGCGGCATGCCGATCAACTTGTCCACCGACGTGCCGCCGTCCTGATACTCGGACATGTCGATGCGGATCATCTTCTTCTCGTCGCCGAACAGGAACTCCGCGGCAGCCTTGGCGAGCTCGGTTTTGCCGACGCCGGTCGGGCCGAGGAACAGCAGGACGCCGTCGGGACGATCGAAGCCGTCCTTGAGCGGTCCCTTGTTCAGGACGAGGCGATGTGCGAGCGCATCAACGGCCTTCGTCTGGCCGATGACGCGCTGGCCCAGGCGGCATTTGATGTCCTTGAAGCGGTCGCCGACATCGCGGAACACCATGTCCTTGGGAATCTGCGCCGAGTGAGAGATCACTTCGACGACGTCGTTCGCGGTCACTTCCCAGCGTCGATCGATCTCGGCACGGACCGCGGCGGTATCGAGCCAGCCGATGACCTTGTCCGGCATGTGCAGGTGCCGCTGATAGCGGGACGACATCTCGAGCGCCGTCTCGATCGCGTCGTCAACGAGACGCACGGAGTAGTTGCGCTCGAGGCGCGGCCGCAAGCTGTATAGGATGCGGCGTGTTTCCTCGATCGTTGGTTCGTTGACCTGCACCGTGCGGAAGCGGCGTGACAGCGCCTCGTCTTCCTGGATGAACTCCTTGTACTCACTCAGCGTCGTGGCGCCGATGATGCGCACCTCACCGCGAGCGAGGACCGACTTGAACACGTTGGCCGCATCCGACGGTGCGCCCAGCGCGGAGCCGGCGCCGACCATCGTGTGAGCCTCGTCGATGAACAGAATCAGGTTCGGCCGTTCCTTGATCTCGCGGATCACGTTCTGGATGCGATCCTCGAACATCCCGCGCAGCATCGTGCCGGCGACCATCGTGTTCATCTGCAGGTTCACGACCTGGCAGTCGCGCAGGCGGACCGGCACGGAATCGGGCTCGAACTCGATGCGACGGGCGAGACCCTCGGCGATCGCCGTCTTGCCGACGCCAGGTTCTCCGATCAGCATGACCGAGTTCGACCGCTCGCGGTGACACAGGATCTCGAGGACCTGCTGAATTTCCTCGTCGCGGCCGTACACCGGCGCGATCTTGTCCTGACGCGCGAGGAGATTGAGGTTGGTCGCAAAGTTCTTCAGAAACGGCGGCAGCTCGAAGCGCTTGCGCAGACGCTCTTCACGCAGTTCGTTGTCCCTCATCCTCGTCGAGATTCGTGACACGAGCACCTCGGGTTCGACGCCGTAGTGGCGAATGATGGAAACAGGAATGCCCTGACTCTCTTCAAAGATGGCGGAGAACAGATCCGAAGACTCGATCGTCTGACGACCGGCGCGGCTGGCTTGATGGAACGCCAGTTTGAATACGAGCTTCGTGGACGGCGCGACTCGCAAGTCGCGCCCGCTCACACGACGGCGGCTGTCGAGATGCTCTTCGAGCTCGTGGAGGATTTCATGCGGATTGAGTCCGAGCTCGCACATCACCTGAGCGAACGTGTCCCACTCGACTTGAGCGAAAGCCAGGAAGACATGCTCGTTGGTCAATTCGACGTGATCCCGACGCCGCGATTCCTCAACGGCGCGGTCCACGACTCGTTGGGCAGATTCGCCAATCTTGCTCGGCGCGATATCGAAGTCGTCCACGGCCCGAATCCTCCAGGCTCGAGCTCTCCGCCCGGCCTGACAGCCTCGAAGGCAAGATGCGATCCAGTACGGGCCGGACCTTTCTGACCCGAAATTTATGAGGAAAACCCGTTGGGGTGTCGGTTTAGCGGACGAGATGCCCTTTAGCAGACGCGGCGCTGCCTCTCCACCGACAGGCAATGGGGACCTCTATAATGAGTCATGCGGTGGGTGGTCATAGCAGGTGTGCTTTTTTCGTCGTCCGCCTTTGGACAAACGCCGCAACCATTTCCACGCGCGGGTGAGCAACCGCGTACCCAGCGTCCGGCTGACCCTCCGGTAAATACTGGAACCAGCGCGCCACAACCGGCGTCAAAGCCAGCTGCGCAACCGGCCGCGCAAGCACCGAAACCCGCCGCGCAGGCACCGCAACCGACTGTTACACAAGTACCATCGGACCCAAACGCCCCGGCCGCAGCGGTTGTGTGGTTCCCTGTGTATCCGTCGGCGCAGTTTCTCGCGTCGTATGACGCCGGCCGCAGCCAGCGCTACTACCTGTACGGCACGACCGCGCCATTTGCCGACATCGTCAACTACTACCGCACCCAACTGGATGAAAAGGGCAACCTGGTATTCAAGGAGCCCCCGACGCACATGTTCGAGGTAGGCCGCTTCCGCGAAGAGAGCATGGCGTTCCCACCGGGGGTGACCGTCAAGGACTGGACGTGGGGCGGTTCGCAGGGCTATCCCAACCCGAGGCGCGGCGCACAGCCGGCGCGCTTCCCGACGATCATCCTGATCGTGCCGCCACCGCCGGTCGCGGCCGCCGCCACACCCACACGCTGATCCGCTGTAAGGAAACCCGCCCCCATCGGACTACCTTTGCAGGAGGTCGTCCATGGTTGACGTCACCGACCTGCACATGCACTTTGGCACGGTCCGCGCGCTCACCGGCGTGAGCTTCGTCGCGCTCGACGGCGCAATTACCGGGCTGATTGGCGAAAACGGCGCCGGCAAGACCACGACGCTCAACATCGTGAGCGGCTTGCACCAACCGATGCGCGGATCAGTGTCCGTTGACGACAGCGCCGCTCACGAGCTGCACGAGCGCCGGAAACGCGTCGGGGCGCTGCTCGATCACAAGGGACTGTATCCACGCCTCACGGCGCGAGAGAACGTCGAATATTTCGGCGCGTTGAGAGGCTTCACTGGACGCGAGCTGAGCCGCCGCGTCCAACGCGCGCTTGCGCACGTCGGGATCGAATCGCTGGCGGAGCGCCGCACGCACGGCTTCTCGCAAGGTGAGCGCATGAAGGTCGCCCTCGCACGCGCCATCGTTCACGAGCCGCGAAACATGATTCTCGACGAGCCCACCAACGGGCTCGATGTGCCGAGTGCGCGTGCCTTCAAAGCCGCGCTGTCGCGCATGCGCGACCTCGGCGCCTGCATCGTGTTCTCGAGCCATCTCATTCACGACGTGAGCGCGCTGTGCGACAGCGTCGTCATCATCTCGCGCGGGCGCACAGTCGCTCAGGGTGAGCCGGCGGCTCTGTGCCGAGAAGCCGGCTGCCAGACGCTCGAAGAAGCATTCATGGCCCTGACCGGCCACGAGCAGGAGGCGTCATGTCTGGCTGGATGACCGTCGCGCTCAAGGAGATCCGAGAGCACCGCCGTGACCGGCGCTCGCTCGTATCGGCGGCGCTCTACTCGCTGATGGGACCGGTCGTGATTCTGCTCGTGGCGCTCTCACCGGCCGCAGCCAAGGGCGGCGCACCGCTCCTGCTCAGCATGATGTCAGTATTCGCACTCGTCTCCGCGTTCACCGGTGGGATGTTCATCGCACTGGACGCTACAGCAGGAGAGCGTGAGCGGGGATCGCTCGTACCGCTGCTGCTCAATCCCACGCCAGCGCTGCACCTGGTCGCCGGCAAGTGGATCGCCGTCGGCGTGTTCGCCACGACTGGACTGGCGCTCAATCTCGCCGGCTTCACGGCTGTGTTCGAATGGAGCGGTATCACTCCGCGCGGCAACCTGCTCGCGCCGCTCTCGTTGTGGATCGCATTCGGTCTCATCCCGGTCGCCTGGCTTGGCGCGGCGCTCCATCTGCTCACTGGCGCCGCCTCGCGCACGCTGAAGGACGGGCAAGCCAGGTTGGCGATCGTCGCACTGGCACCGATGATGACCAGCATGTTCCTGGTGTTCTTTCCAGGCACAATCGGCAGTTGGTGGATTGCGATACCCGTGATCGGTCAGCAGGCCCTCATTACCGAAGCGCTCCGCGGTCACACGGTATCGCTGCTGCAAGCGGGCATGCTGGCGATCGTGACGCTCGCCGCAACGGCAGCGCTCGTGCTGATTGCCGGCCGCGTCATCGGCCGGAACGCGATCACCGCGGGCTGACGTGAGCGCCGAGGGCACAGCTGCGTGGAGTGCGCTCTCGGCGCAGGAGGTCGAACAGCGGCTCACCGGGCTGCTGGCGACTCATGGAGGCGCGCTCACCCGCCTGGCCGCCAGCTATGTCGGCGCGACTCCGGATCGGGACGATCTCGTGCAGGACATCATCGTCGCGATCTGGCGCGCGCTTCCGCGCTTTCGCGGCGAGTGCTCGGAACGCACCTTCATCTTCCGCATCGCGCACAATCGTGCGATCGCGTACATCACTCGGCGGCGAACTCCGCTGCAAGACACCACGGGCGAAGTGGACGTCGAAGACCGCCGTCCGAATCCTGAAGAAACGCTGTCGGCCGAACAGGAGGGACGGCGTCTTCTCGCGGCGGTGCAGCGTCTGCCGGTGAATCATCGCCAGGTGGTGACGCTGATGCTCGAGGGCTTGGCCTACAGCGAGATCGCCGACGTACTCGGCATCTCCGAAACCAATGTGGGTGCGCGCCTGACGCGCGCACGCCAGATGCTGCGTACGTGGCTCTGAGGAATGACGATGCAAGAAATCGATGTCGAGCTCGCGCAATGGCAGCGCCAGTGGCGCGCGCAGGAGGCGGTGCCGCCGGACCTCGTCAAGTCGGTGGAAGCCGGGACGCGCAACATGCGACGCGGCGTCATCGCTGAAATCCTCGTCACGGTGGTGATGGGTGGCGGCAGTATTGCGTGGGCACTCGCCGCAAGACGAACGGACGTCACTGTGCTGGCTGTCGCCGTGTGGATCTTCATCGGGGTCGCGTGGACGGCGTCGCTGCTGCTGCGGCGTGGCGCGTGGCAGCCAGTGACCGCCACGACAGCAGCGTTCGTAGACATCTCGGTCCTGCGCTGCGAGCGAAGTCTCCAGGCGATCTGGATTCAGGCGGCGCTCTACATCGTGATTCTCGTCTTCGATCTGGTGTGGCTGTACCACTACCGCGCCGAGACGAGCATGAGTGAGTTTCTGACGCAGCCCGCCTTGCTGGCCTTCCTGCTGATCGTGTCAACGCCCCTCGCAGCCGCCGCGATGTGGTATCGGCGACGGCTGCTGCGGGAGTTGACGCGTCTTCGCGTACTACAACGAGCTCCGTAGTTGTCCGGGTTTAGCCGGGCGCGCAGGCTCTAAGGGCGACGCATGCGTCGCCACTACGGTGCGGTGGTCGTCGTGTTACCGAGTTCGCGAATCGCCTTCAGGGCAAGCCGCTCCTCACGGTTCGGATCGTTCATCACCTTGCACTCGTTCCCGAACACCATCGTCGGATAGGCGCGAGCGTTGAACGCCGGCCAGTTCGGCAGGTCGGCATGGTTTGGGTTGCCGGTGCGCGCGAACGACGCAAAGGCGGCGCTCATGCGATGCGCCAGCGCGTAGCGGTCCTGCATGGCGCCGGTCATCGACGCAGCTTGGTCGATGTTGTACAGGGCGAACGGAATATCCAGTGTGTGGTACGACTTCATCTGGCCTTTGTGCACGGGCGATCGCCACGAGAAGTAATAGAGATATGACGGCGCCTTGCCCTGTGCCGTCTTCAGCTCGTTGAGCAGCTGCGCGTTCGCGCGGCGCGTGTTGTCCGCGTTCATGATCAGCCACACGTCGGTGTTGCTGATCCCCGCGTGTGTCTTTCGATACAGCGCCACCATGTCCCGCGCCTTCGCCTCGTCATTGCGGACGATCCGCTTCACGCGCGTGAGCATCTCGTCGTCTGGCATCTGCAGCGGCGGCGGAGGGTCGTTCCACGCGTCCTCGGTTTCTGTCGATCCCATCATCAACGGCACATCGGCAGAGACCGCCGGCGCGTCGGGATACCACTGATCGCGTGGCAGCGATCGTCCATCGACCACGGGACCCGTCGCCAGACCCTGAATCCTCGGCTCCGCGTAGTAGGCGTCCTGCAGTTGCTTCCAGGTGAACTGCTCGAGGCGATCGAGCTGATTCGGTTTGAGACCCAACTTGCCGAGGAACTGCTCGGTGCCGCGTGACGCGTTCTCACGTGTCGCGCCGCGCACCTGCGCGCCGCTCATCGCGATCGCGCGGTGGAACAGACCTTTGGCCGACGGCATCGCCATCAACGTGGTGACCTTGCTGCCGCCGCCGGACTGGCCGAACACGGTGACGTTATTCGGATTGCCGCCGAACGCCGCGATGTTCTCCTTGATCCATCCGAGCGCCGCCACGATGTCCTGCATGCCGACGTTGCTGGAATTGGCCCACTTCTCTCCGCCGCCGAGATCAGCGAGATACAGGAAGCCGAACAGATTCAGCCGGTGCGTGACCGACACCATCACTACGTCTTCCTTGCGCGCGAGGTTGGTGCCTTCGTATAGCAGCCAGTTGCCAGATCCACCGGAGAAGCCGCCGCCATGCAGCCACACCATCACCGGACGATTGCCGCTGCCAAGCGATGGCGTGAACACGTTCAAGTTCAGACAGTCTTCACCCATCGGCTCCTGCCGATCGAGCGCGAAGACTTCGGAGATTGGTCCGTCTGGATCCTGCGGCGCGCGAGTGCCGACTTGGAAGCAGTCGCGCACGCCGCTCCACGGCGCGACCTTCGCCGGTGGCATGAAGCGGCCGGCACCAGCGGTTGACGCCGCATACGGCACGCCCCAGAACTGATTGACGCCGAAGCGCACGACACCGCGCGTTCGGCCCGAGGCGGTCTGCACGGCAGCCGTCAACGGCAGGCCGCGCACGTCTTGCGCCCCTGCGGGCGCGAAGAATCCTTCCGTGTAGAGACCGGCCGCGGCTAACGCGCTCCAGCCCAGAAAATCCCGTCGATCGACGTGCGTCATGGCGTGTGCTCCAGAAGACGCGCGTATTTTGATATGGCAGACGGCTGGAGTCCAGCGTTTGTAGGGGCGACGCATGCGTCGCCCTGACCGATTACTTGATGAACGTCCCGCGGTTCAGCTCGTCGAGCGCGATCTGCAGTTCCTGTCGTGTGTTCATCACGATCGGTCCGTACCACGCGACCGGCTCTTCGATCGGCTTGCCCGATACGAGCAGGAACCGGATGCCCTCGTCGCCGGCGTGCACGACGATCTCGTCGCCTTGATCGAACAGCACCATCGAACGGTTCCCGATAAAGTCGGGGCGCGTCACGTCGGAGCCAACGACATCCGTCTGCACCGCGCGAGGCGTGGACGTATCGCGGAACGTGCCCGAACCCTGGAACACGTATGCGAACGCATGCCGCGACGTCTCGACCGGCAGCACCTTGCGGACGCCGGGCGGCACGAAGATATCGAGGTACCGCGGATCGGCGGCGACTCCGTCAACAGGTCCCGTCTTGCCCCAGAACGATCCGCACACAATGCGCACGGTCGTGCCATCGTCGTCCACGACTTCGGGCACGTCTTTGCCCTGCACATCCTGGTAGCGCGGCGCGGTCATCTTCAGCGATGACGGGAGATTCGCCCAGAGCTGAAAGCCGTGCATGCGGCCGGCCTGATCGCCCTTCGGCATCTCCTGGTGCAGGATGCCGCTGCCGGCGGTCATCCACTGAATGTCACCCGACCCGAGACTGCCGCGGTTGCCCAGACTGTCGCCGTGCTCGACCGTGCCGGCCAGCACGTAGGTGATCGTCTCGATGCCGCGATGCGGATGCCACGGAAAGCCGGCGAGGTAGTCCTCCGGCCGATCGTTACGGAAGTCGTCGAAGAGGAGGAACGGATCGTAGTCGGTGGTGTCGCCGAATCCGAACGCGCGGCGCAGCTTTACGCCGGCGCCTTCGAGCGTGGGTTTCGACGGGACGATTTTCTTGACAGGTCGGATGGACATGTGGGGCTCCTGATCACGCACACGCTCAAGCGTGCGCTCTACGCCACCGTAGAGCGGGGGCTTTAGCCCCCGCGGACACGCAATGTAAGACGCCTCGATCGGACCGCGAGATTCCGCCAGCTGGATCTGAAGATCCGCCTCTACTGCTTGACGTAGATCTCACCCGCTTTGCGGAACTCCACCGACTTCTCCTGCATCCCGGCGTCGCGAATCTGCTGCGTCAGCTCCATCGAGCAGAACTTCGGTCCGCACATCGAGCAGAAGTGCGCGACTTTCGCGCCGTCTGCGGGCAGCGTTTCGTCGTGATACGCGCGTGCGGTCACAGGATCCATCGCGAGGTTGAACTGATCCTGCCAGCGGAATTCGAATCGTGCTTTCGACAGCGCGTCGTCCCAGGCCTGCGCGCGCGGATGTCCTTTGGCGAGGTCCGCGGCGTGCGCAGCGATCTTGTAGGCAATGACGCCCGCCTTCACATCGTCGCGATTCGGCAGCCCGAGGTGCTCCTTGGGCGTGACGTAGCAGAGCATGGCCGTGCCGTACCAACCAATCATCGCGGCGCCGATCGCCGACGTGATGTGGTCGTATCCCGGGGCGACGTCGGTAGTCAGCGGGCCGAGCGTGTAGAACGGCGCCTCGGCGCACCACTCGAGCTGCTTCTCCATGTTCTCTTTGATGAGATGCATGGGAATGTGCCCAGGACCTTCGTTCATCACCTGCACGTCGTACTCCCAGGCGATGCGGTTCAGTTCGCCCTGCGTTTTGAGCTCGGCGAACTGCGGCTCATCGTTGGCATCGGCAATCGAGCCGGGGCGCAAGCCATCGCCGAGCGAGAACGACACGTCGTAGGCGCGCATGATCTCGCAGATCTCGCGGAAGTGCGTGTAGAGGAAGTTCTCCTGGTGATGCGCGAGACACCACTTGGCCAGGATCGATCCGCCGCGCGAGACGATGCCGGTCACGCGGCGTGCCGTCATCGGGATGTAGCGAAGCAGGACGCCCGCGTGCACCGTGAAGTAATCCACGCCTTGCTCGCACTGCTCGATGAGCGTGTCGCGGTACACCTCCCAGGTGAGGTCCTCCGGACGTCCGCCGACTTTCTCGAGCGCCTGATAGATCGGCACGGTGCCGATCGGCACCGGCGAGTTGCGGATGATCCACTCACGGGTCTCGTGGATGTTCTTGCCCGTTGACAGATCCATCACCGTGTCGGCGCCCCACAGCGTCGCCCACTGCAGCTTCTCGACTTCGTCTTCGATCGATGAGCGCACGGCGGAGTTGCCGATGTTGGCGTTGATCTTCACGAGGAAGTTGCGCCCGATGATCATCGGCTCGAGCTCGAGGTGATTGATGTTCGACGGGATGATGGCGCGGCCGCGTTCGACCTCGGCACGGACGAACTCGGCCGGGAGTCCTTCGCGCGTCGCGATGAACTCCATCTCGGGCGTGATCTCGCCGCGCCTGGCGTAGTAGAGCTGCGTGCCGACGTGCCCCGTCGCTCGACGCGCGGCAATCCACGGCTCGCGCAGCTTGGGCAGACCCTCGCGCACGTCATGACCCTGCGGACCGCTGGTGTCGTAGAGGCGGATTGACGGTTCGCCACCGCTGAGGGCCACCTCACGCAGCGGCACGCGCAGCGTGATGCCCTCACCGCCGGGCGTAACCGGAACCGGCCGTTCGTCGTACACCTTACGGGAATTCGGATACGCAGACGCGAAGTCGATCATCGGACCCTGCTCTTCCTGGTGGGCCGCTCGTTCCTACGAACGCTGAACGGGGGTCTTCGGCGGGACGACGCTCGCCGCGCTCCCTACGCCGGTTTGAACCGGGTCAGGTTCCAAGGGTTTTTCTCAATCCCGGCGCCGGTCACTGCCCGCGCTCATCCAGTCTTTTGGGGATACCCCTGGCGGCCGTCTGGGATTATACCTGTCGATCACACGATAATGTTTCTTATGCGGAAAGTGCTGCTCATCAGCTGTCTCATGGCCGGGGTCGTCACCGTGAGTGCCTACACCCAGGCACCGGCCACCCCGGCGCCCCAGAAACCGGCGCCCGCGCCTGCGACCGGCGCACCGGCGACGCAGAAACCGGCACAACCGGCCACTCCGCGCCGGACCGCACCTGCCGCATCGACGCGTGCGGGCATGGCGATCACAGTCACCAGCCAGCAGGGCGCGACCATCTCTGGCGTCAAGGTCTTGCTAATGGGACCCACTGAGCGCAACGGGGAGACCGACGGCGGCGGGCAAGTCAATTTCCCCGGACTTCAGGCAGGCACGTATCGACTGCGATTCAGCGGCGACATGGTCACGGCATTCGAGAAGGAAGTCGTCGTGCGCGCGGGTCAGATCTCCGACGTGGACGTTTCATTGAGTCCGGCGCCGGAGCCGAAGATCATCGAAAAACCAGCGCCGGCCTTGCCGCCGGGACCGGTCGCGACCGCCGCGGGACCGAAAGGCGAGCCTGTCACGCACGCGATCCTCGATCTGCTCGAAAAGGAATACGTCGGCAGACAGCCGCGCCGCGAGACCCTGCTGTCGTGCAGCGGCACCGAGCGTGCGTCGATGATTCAGCTGAATGAACCGATGCCGGAGCGTCTCTACGAAAAGGCCGATGCGATCTACTACGTGCTCGGCGGCGAGGGAACGCTGATGTTGAACGGCAAAGAAACGAAGCTGGGTCTGAACGGATTCGCGTCGGTGCCGCGCGGCACGTCGCACAGCTTCATCAAGCGCGGCACTCGCCTCCTGGTGCTGCTCTCGGTCCTCAGCGGCGAGCCCTGCGAACAGGCGCGCTAGAACGTACGCTGACGCGGACCGTTCGCGTCGAAGGCGTAGCCGACGAAGTCCGGTGATTGATCCGGACGCAGCAGCAGCGTCGTGAACATGAACACCATCGCGTAGCGTCCATCAGACATCCGCGACACGTTCAGCGGCTGCTGGTGCACGACGTGCCAGTCGTAGATGTTGTCCCAAATATCCAGACCCACTTCGATGAAGTCCGGATACTTCTGCGTTGACTTCATCCACGTGTGCTGCTGCTGGCGAATCTTCGCGACACCCTGCCACTTGTCCGTGTAGATATTCGCGAACTGGCGCTCGACCGTCCTGCGCAGCTGGTCGATCGATTCTGAGACGCCCTCGAGTTGGTCTGTCGCGCCCGCGGCTTCCGCGCTGGCCGCGGCCGCAGCTGCGGCCGGCGACATCAGCGTCGAGAGTCCCGCGAGGAGGCTGCCTCCGACGACGACACGGCGATCCATATCGATCTCCTCAACGTGAGACGGTGAGTGTGGCGCGGTACTCTCCAGGGGCAATCGTCCGGCTGCTGAACGGATACGGCTGCAGCTCGACGAGCGCGATGCGAACCTGCTTGTGCGTCACCGTGGCGCGGCTCGAGTCACCCGTGTGCAGCTCGTAAGGCGATGAGGCGCCTCCATCGATGACACGAATGTGCACGAGCGCGTCGCCGCCCTGAATGCAGATCGCATCCGCGGGACACCGCGAGTCGCCCGTTACTGACACGAATTGCACGCTCACATCCGCGTCGCGCACGATTGCGACTTCTTCGGGCGCGAGGGTGAACCGCTCGTTCAAGCCCACGGTCGGACCGACCGGGTTCTCATCACAGGCGGTGAACGCGAGTAGACACAAGACCACAACGAGCAGGCGCATGACCCGCTGTTGCAGCAGAGTCCATGCCAGCGTCGATCGCTCAGGGGTCATACACGAACGACAGGGCTGTTGCACCATCTCGTACCCCTTTCGCCACATCGATCCGTAATACGCCGCTGACACCCGGCACAGCCAGACGGGCGCCGATCCCCACGTCCACGTCGCGCCGCGCACGAGATTCGGCCCGGCGGTCGACGCTGGCGGCATCGACAAATGCGGCGGCGCCGACGCGGATCCGCGCCTTGCCTTCCCACCATTTCTGCGCTTCACCGGACGAATGGACGATGTGTCTGCCGATGCGATCCACACGGATCTCTCCGTCTGTGATGAGCGGATGCGCGCGCAGCGTGACGCTTCGTGCGCGTCCCGTGTCGCCGGCGAACCAGATGTCTGCCGGTGTTCCAACAGATGCCACGCCGACACCGAACCTCCCGACAAACACGAGTCCGCGACGCTCGGTGCTCGAGCGCATCGTGGCAACGGCTTCCATCGTCGCGAACGAGCGGGCCGCCTTCCATCCCGTCACATCGATGCGACCGTCTACGCGTTCGTCGAACGTCAGCAACCGCAGCCCGCTGCCGAGCATGCCGAACGTGTCTACACCCTGCCACTCTTCCAGGCCTCCTCGCATCGTGGCACGCGCCCACGGCGTGACCCAATTCGACATCGACGCGTGAGCGCCCCGCCGCTCGGACGTCGGAAGCTGATCGCCGGTGAACGGCTGCCGTTCCGTGAACGCATCCACTCCCCACAGACCGCCCCACGGCGCCGGCGCGGCAATCGCTGCACCCAGGCGCGGCCGTCCGGGCCAATATCGCCATCCGACAGTGACGCGCTCGCCGCCTCCGGTCAATGCGCCGGTCGAGACCTCGATTTCGCGTCTGAACGCGGCCACAACGCCAAGCGTGGCCAGTGTCCAGCGATCGGAGGGAACGAGGGAACGTTCCGCGACCGTGGCGCGGAGCTCGACCAACCCCGCTGGTTCTGGAACGAATGTGAGCTCAGTGGCTGACGCGGACGGCAACTCGCGAAGCTGACGTCGCGCATGCACGTACCCGCGGTGGGTCAGCAGCTGGTCCCGTCGAATCGGCAACATGTCTTCGACCACGCGTTGTCGCGTGCGCACCAATCCGTCTACGCGGATCAAATCGACGCGCGGTTCGCCAACGTGATTCCACGCGTCGAGCGCTCCGATCCGATCGTCTTCAACGAAGCGGCTCGTCGCCAGGAGACGCCATGCGTGCGAATCGGATGGATCCTCGGCGACGGCGGCCGCGGCGAGATCGCTCACCTCACTCCATCGCCGCTGCAGCAGGCGCAGCCCGGCCAGCTCGCGCAGCGGCGCTGATCCGCCGCATGAGAGCGCGCCGGTCAACCGGCGCTCTGCGCCATCCAGGTCGTTGTTCTGCGCAAGGCGAACGCCTTCGTCAATCAGCGCGGCGCACGGCGTCTCGGCGACCACACCGCTCGGCGCTGGGTTCGGCGGATCAACGACGACGGTACCCGGCACGACCAGCGCCATCCAGCGTCCGGCTTGCGCCCACCGCCGGTCGAAGTCGTCGCGGCTCATCGTCCGGAACGCCGTCCGCGCCGGGTCGTGATACACGACTGCGCGCGGTGTGGTCCCGACGATGACGATGTAGTGGAAGGTGCCGGGACGATCCTCGATTAAGGTGAGAATCGGACGACCATTGGCCAGCTCGCGCGCGATCGTCTCGTTCGTGCCGGCGATCGCGGTTGCCGTCCACCCGCGACGACGAATGTCCTCGATGAGCGTCGTGGTACGGATTCCTGACGCGCTGCGATCGACGAGGTGCGCGAACGAGTCCGCGTCCAGGCCTCTGGCGCCCCAGTAACGCATGACCATCGCGGCTGCCGCGCCGCCACAGAGCGCTTCCGATTGGGAAATGAAGGGCACGTCGAGAATGGCAAGAGGTCGAGCCGATTGCGCGGCCTCTGCCTTTCCCAACAAAAGAAAAACGGCCAGCAGTGCTGCCGGCCGCTTTCTTATGCCCACGATGAGGTCAGTCGATGGCGACGATCAGCAGGATCAGCACCAGCAACACGATGATGATCACCGTCGTCGAGATGACGATCCTCGACTGGCCGCCGGCGAGCGCCTGATCGACCTGGCGTGCCTTCGCCGCGAGCTGAGTCAATTCCTGTCCCTCGAGCGACGCGACTGCGGTCGTGGCCCGCCGCAGATCGAGCCCGGCCTTGTCGGCAACCGCCTTGACCTCGGGGTTGGCGAGCACGCGCAGCAGGTCGGCGCGATCGGCCGCCGCCGAAGACACGTGCTGTTGGAGCGCCGCGTCAATCGCCGACTGGCTTGCGGTATGTGATGCCTGCGCGTGTAGGCGCGGCATCGCGATCACCACTGACAACAGAATGACAAGAACAGATGTGGACGTTCGCATGCGTGCACAGCCTCCTCGTGCTTGGCATTGTAGCGGGTTATGCGAAAGATAGGATGAAGATCTCAACCGTGGAGGAACGTTTTTCACACTGGATGGCGGCGCTGGAAGCGCGGCATCTCGCCAACCTGCGCGTACCGGAAGTCACGCGCGCGCTGCGGGCATTGTCGGCGGCGTACGTCGAGCGGCGTCGTCAGACGGCAACGCCGACCGGCGGCGGCACCGTCCTCGGCGCGCTCGATACCGCCGGTAAACGCGCGGCGTTCGCGTTGTTCTACGCGCCGCTCCATTTCATTGCGGTGAGGCACGTCGTTCGGGCCAGAGGCGGGCAAGCCCCCAACACGATTGTCGATCTGGGATGCGGCACGGGGGCTGCCGGCGCGGCATGGGCGCTCGCGTCTGAGCCAGCGCCAGCCGTACTCGGCCTCGATCGTCATCCGTGGGCGGTGGACGAAGCCCACTGGACGTATCGGCAGCTGGGTGTTCGCGGACGCGCGCGACAGGGTGACGTCACGAAGATGTCCGCGTCGCGCCGCGGTGACAGCATCGTCGCGGCGTACGTGCTCAACGAGCTGCCTGACGCCGCGAGAACCCGCGTCGAGGATCGACTGATCGAAACCGCGGCACACGGGGGGCACGTGCTGGTCATCGAGCCGATCGCCCGCGCGGTCGCGCCGTGGTGGGATGACCTGGCCACGCGCATGAGTGGAGTTGGCGCGCGGTCAGATGAGTGGCGCCTGCCGATCGATCTTCCGCCGCTGCTCGAGAAGTTCGACCGGGCCGCAGGTCTCAATCATCGCGAGCTGACATTCCGCAGTCTGTTCGTCTGAGGGCCTGACAAAAGCAAGGCTTCTGCGCTGAGCAAGCCAGGGCCTGCCCTGAGCGAGCGGCGTTTGCCTTCGGCAAGCGCGGGCGAGTCGAAGGGTGGTAATCTCACGACTTCGGATGACCGCCTCACGGGACCAGGGTCCACACGGCGCACGCAGCAGACTTCTTCCGCTCACGCTGACCGCACTCGGCGTCGTCTACGGGGACATCGGGACGAGTCCCCTCTACGCCCTTCGCGAGTCGTTCTACGGATCGCACTCGGTGCCGCCGTCGCACGAGAACGTGCTCGGCGTCCTGTCGTTCGTCCTGTACGCCCTCATCCTCATCATTTCGATCAAGTACATCGTCGTCGTGATGCGCGCCGACAACCAGGGCGAAGGCGGCATCCTCACGCTGACCGCGCTGATTCCCGGCCGCAACGGCGCGCGTGAAGGCACGAGGGGCGTCGCGGTCGGCCGTCCAATTCTCATCGGGCTCGGCATCTTCGGCGCTGCGCTGCTGTACGGCGAAGGGATGATCACGCCGGCGATCAGTATCCTGGGCGCCGTCGAAGGTCTCTCGGTTGCCACACCGGTCTTCACGTCGTGGGTCGTTCCGATCTCTGTCGCGATCCTGATTGGTCTCTTCGTCATTCAACAGCACGGGACCGATCGCGTCGGGAAACTGTTCGGGCCGGTGATGCTGCTCTGGTTCGTGAGCATTGCGTTCATCGGCGTGATGTGGATCGTGCGGAAGCCGGAAGTGCTCGAGGCGATCGATCCGCGTCATGGCGTGAGGTTCTTTCGTGAGCACGGCTGGCACGGCTTCACGGTGCTCGGCACGGTGTTCCTGGTCGTGACCGGCGGCGAAGCGCTGTATGCGGACATGGGCCACTTCGGCAAGCGTCCCATTCGCATCGCCTGGTTCTGGATGGTTCTGCCGGCGCTGCTGCTGAACTACTTCGGGCAGGGCGCGTTGCTGCTGGTGAACGAGAAGGCGTCCCAGCCGTTCTTCATGATGGTGCCGTCGTGGGCGCTCCTGCCATATGTCGCGCTGTCCACCTCGGCGGCGGTCATCGCCTCGCAGGCGCTGATCTCAGGCGCGTTCTCAGTGACGCGGCAGGCGATCCAGCTTGGCTACATGCCGCGCCTCGATGTCGAACACACCTCGGCGCGCGAAATGGGACAGATCTACGTTCCTCAAGTGAATTGGGGACTGATGGCGTGCACGATTGCCATCGTCATCGGGTTCGGCTCGTCGAGCAAGCTGTCCGCCGCGTACGGGATGGGCGTCGCGATGGCGATGATCATCACCACCGTTCTACTGCACGTCGTGATGACGGAACGGTGGAAGTGGCCGACGCCGCTCGCCTACAGCGTCACGGCGCTCTTCGCCACGATCGACGTGTCGTTCTTTGGCGCCAACCTCCTGAAGCTGCCGCAGGGCGGATGGGTGAGCCTGTTCATCGCACTGCTGCTGTTCACCGCCATGACGACGTGGAAGACTGGACGACGGCTGGTGGCGGAGCGATTGACGGCGCGGGCGTTTCCGCTCGAAGACTTCGTCGCCGCGGTTGCCGCCACACCACCGACCCGTGTTCCCGGCACCGCCGTGTTCATGACCGCGCAGCCGCGTGGCACGCCGCCGGCGCTGGCCCACAATCTTCGCTACAACAAGATCCTGCACGAGCACGTCGTCGTCCTGACGGTGACGACCGCTCCGGTTCCTTACGTGTCCGCGAAGGATCAGATCAGCGTGCAGACGTACGGGTACGGCATCTCCAACGTCCGCGCGCAGTACGGCTTCATGCAGGATCCGCACGTGCCGGAAGCGCTGGGCATTGCGCGCGATCAGGGCGTCGAGCTCGATCCCGAGGACATGATCTACTTCCTCGGTCGCGAGACGATCATCGTCACGCAGCGGGCGGGCATGGCGACGTGGCGAGAGCGGCTGTTTGTGCTGATGGCGCGCAACGCCGTGCGGGCCACGGCGTTTTTCCGTCTCCCGCCGGAGCGCGTCGTGGAGTTGGGCGTCCAAGTCGAGATGTAGGCGCGCACTCGCGCGCTTCGCGTTGTCTTCAGATGGCCCGAACGCCCTCTCTCAGTTCTGACGCGCAGTGGCCGCACTTCGTCGCCTTCATCGGCACCGCCATCAAGCAGTATGGGCAGTCCTTCGTCGGCGCGGCCGCGGCTGGTGCCGGTGCTCTCAGCCGGTTGGCTTGCTTGACGATGATGAAGACGGCCAGGGCCACGATCAGGAACCCGACGATTTCGTTGATGAACTGCCCGTAGGCGATCACCGGGATGCCCCTGGTTTTGGCGTCGGCAAGCGACATGGGGATGCCCTTGCTGCTGTCGAGCACAAAGAACATACTTGAGAAGTCGATGCTGCCGAGGATCAACCCCAGCGGCGGCATGAGCACGCCTTCGACCAGCGTGGTCACGATCTTGCCAAACGCTGCGCCGATGATCACGCCGACGGCGAGGTCGAGCACGTTGCCTCGTGAAATGAATTCCTTGAATTCCTTCAGCATGGCGCCTCCCGGTTTTGTTGAAACGCCGGAAGCCTAGCACGTCGGGGTCAGGGATAGGGACGGGAATGGGGACAGAGATAGGGACGGAGATGATGTCAGCGACCGAACTCAGGCAGATGTCGCGTTGCGATAATCAACAACTTGTTGAGGCGGTGGGATCTCATTCTCTGCGTACGGTGACGACGTGGAAGCCAAAAACGGACCCGATCTCGAGAAAAGACGTCTGACACGCTTCGTGCACCGCGTGATTGAATGGCGCGCGGTCGACGAATTCAGCTCCAGGACCTGACGCAGCACATCATCCAGCGTGGAAATAATCGGACCGACATCTTTCGTTCGTCGAGAGATTTCGAATTCTTTCTAGCCGCGCTCCGGACTCTGTGTGCTCGCTATCTGCTTGAGATCCATGCGTACGCACTGATGACGAACCACTTTCACCTTGTCGCGACCCCCCGTACATCTCATGCGCTATCTGACGGGATGCGTGCGCTTGGATCGAGATATGTGCGGTATTTCAACCGCAAGTACGGTCGGACCGGAACCTTGTACGAGGGACGCTATCGCTCATTGATCATCGATAGCGAGCCTTACTGGTTTACCTGTATGCGTTATGTGGAGCTCAATCCTGTGAGAGCTGCCCTTGCTGCGACGCCCGACGTTTACAGATGGACGAGCTACGGAGTAAATGCTCGCGGCGTCTCTGACGGGTTGATCGTTCCCCATCCGCTTTATCTGTCGCTGGCCCACTCTCCGGAGGACCGCCAGCAACGCTGGCGTCAAATCTGCGGCGAAGCACTAACGGAGGAGCAGCTGAAAGACATTCGCGATGACGTTCGCCGAGGAAAATAACCGGTGTCAGGGATGGGGACGGAGCAAGGGACGGAGTCGGGGTCAGGGATGAATCCTGACCCCACACGCTCATCTCCCAAATCTTGACGCCGTAAGCGCCACATCAGCCCGCGACCACGCCGCTTTGAACCGCGACTCAGTAAGCGACGCTTCAGACGACTTGTTCTGCGCCCGCAGCGCCTGCAACAACCCGAACAGCGCCCAGCCATTCTCCCGGTTGCGCCGCAGATCCTCCCAGTACACCGTCTCCGCCTCCGCTGCCCGCCCCGCCTGCAGCAGGATCGCCCCGAGCGCCAGACGCGGCGGAAAGTGGAACTCTGACGGCTCCGTGTACACGAGACTGTCCTCGAGCCGGATGGCCCGATCGAGCTGCGAGATCGCCAGATCGTAGTCACCACGCGCGGCCGCGATCTCGCCCGCCAACACCGCCGGCGCCGGAGCCACAATCGCCGCTGACGTGTTCGGCGAGAACAGCGTGTCCTTCATCGACGGATCGCTGGTCAGCGCGATCAGACGACGCAGCTCCTGCTCGGCCGCGGGGATCTGGTTCTTCGCGACCAACGACAGCCCGCGCGCGTAGTGCCACACCGCGCGCAGCACCGCACTGAACGCCGGCGGCTCCGGCTCACTCAACATCTCATCCCACCGCCCGAACCGCGTCAGCGCGTAATACGGGACCACGCGGAACCCTGCCGTCAACGGCAGGTTCTTCAGCGTGTCATCGTCGATCTTCGACGCGAGCTGCCGTGCGGAGTCGATCGCCAGCTTGCTCTGTCCATCCGACGTCGCCGCAAACCACAGGAAGTGGATGTTGTGCGGGTAATACGCCATCGGGTAGAGCCCCTGCGCCCGGCACTGGCTGATGTAATCCTCATCAGCGGCGATCGCCATCTGATTGCTCTTGATCGCATCCGCGTAGCGGCCCACACGCTGGTAGATGTGCGCCGGCATATGCACCATGTGTCCGGCGGCCGGCATCAGCGTCAGCAGCGTATCGGCTGCCTGCTCGGCTTTCTCCGGCGTCGCGGTGCCTTCCATCAGATGGATGTACATGTGCACGGCGCCGGGGTGCTTCGGATTGCGCGCGAGCACCTGCTCGGTCAGCGTGACGATGTCGTTGGTGCGCGCGTGCGGCGCACCATCGCGCTGCCAGTAGCCCCACGGCCGCAAATCCATCACCGACTCGACGTAGAGCATCGCCGCGTCGAGATCGTCGGGAAAACGTTCGTGCACACGACGCATCGCATCCGCGTACGCCGCATCGCGCGGCTGCCGATCGGCAGCGCGCCCTGAATACCGTTCGGCAAGCGCCTCGATGTACGCCTGCTCGCGCGCCGACCCGCGTCCCTTCAGCGACATCGCTTTCTGCACCAGCTCGTAGGCCTGCGGCTCCTCGTTCGGCTCCATCAACGCGTTGATATTCGGACCAAGCACCAGCGACTGACCCCAGTAGGCCATCGCCAGCTCGGGATCGAGCCGCGCCGCTTCCCGAAACGCACGGCGCGCTTCGGCGTGATTGAACGCATACGCCAGATTGAGGCCCTGATTCATAAAGGCCTGCGCGTCGCGGTTGCGCGTCGAGACGGGAAACGTGTGCGCTCCGAGATTCTGCAGGCGCGGCGCAATCGCGCCGCTCGCCGAGGGCTGCGACGCCTGCGCCGCCGGAGGCTCGACGTAGTGCACATGTCCGCCTGGCGGCGCGCCTGTCCCGACCGCTGTCGCGGGCCCCTGCGCAGCCACCGAACCGGCGCACCCGGACGCTGCAACCGCCACGCCCAGCGCGGCAGCTAGTACACGCAAGAACATACTTAATGGTCCCTATGCGCTGCAGGAGCAGCGGTCACAACCAGCCTCCGACATCGATTGTCCGGCCGTGACAACGGCACGGCCGGTTATTGGCGACGATGGACATACCACGAAGGCTCCGATCAGACGAGGTCGTCGGTCACACCGAGGACTTCTCGTACTTTATGCGCGAGATCGGCAGGCGTGAAGGGCTTTGGCAGGAAGTGCTCGCCGCCCGCCACACCGTGGTGGACGACGGCATCTTCGGTGAAACCGGAGGTGTACAGGACCCGCAGGCCGTCGCGGTGTGCGCGCAGATGCGCTACCAGTTGACTGCCAGTAATGCCGGGCATCACGACGTCGGTGATGAGCAAATCCGGCTCGAGCCCACGGTCGAGGCAGCGTTCCAGCGCTTCCTCACCGCTGCCCGCGGTAATCACTGTGTAGCCACAGGCCTCGAGCACCTGACGGGCGACTGCGCGCACGGCGGGCTCGTCCTCGACGAGCAGCACCGACGCCTGCCCGCGTGGCAGCGCCTTCGACCGCCGGGTCGATGGGCTCGTCCGCACACGCGACGAGGCCTCGGGCAGATAGATCTTGAAGGTCGTTCCGTGACCCGGCTCGCTGTAGACCCAGATATGTCCGCCACTCTGCCGGACGATGCCGTGAACGGCCGACAAGCCGAAGCCCGCGGCGGCGCCCCTGCCCTTCGAGTAGAACGGCTCAAAGAGGTGCAACTGCATCTCGGGATCCATACCCGAACCCGTGTCACTCATCGCCAGCAGGACGTAGACGCCTGGCTGCACGGTGATGTGCTGCGCCACGTAGGCTTCGGTGAGCACCACGCGCCGCGTCTCGACGATCATCGTGCCGCCATCGGGCATCGCGTCCCGCGCGTGCGTGGCCAGGTCGAGGATCGCGCGCTGAATTTGACTTGGATCAACTCGGACAGGTGGAAGTCCGTCTTCGGGCGAGACGACCAACGTGACCCGCTCGCCAACCACACCTTGCAGTACGCCGGTCATGTCGCGAATCGTCGCATTGAGATCGACGTCCACTGGACGCAGCATCTGCCGTCCGGAGTAGGCGAGCAGCTGACCGGTCAGCTGCGCGGCACGCGTCGCGGCCTCATGTGACTGCTGCGCATGCTGCCATTCACGCGAATCCTGTGGGAGTTGCGCCATCAGCATCTCCGACGACATCAGAATGACCGTCAGGAGATTGTTGAAGTTGTGTGCCACTCCGCCGGCCAACCGGCCGATCGCGTCAGACTGTGGCAGGTGCCGGCGCATGAGCAGCCGCCTGACGCGCGCAAACAGAATCTCCGGTGCCAATGGATCGGTGAGGCAGTCATCGGCGCCAGCGTCGAACAGGTGGACGACAAGCGCTGGATCCGTGACCGGGACGCCGGTGACGACAATCGGGACCGACGCCAGTGAGGGATGTCGCCGCAGCCATGCGACCCGCTGTTCGATGGGGTGACCCTTGCCGAGTGCGTCAACAATGACGACGTCCGGTGGCTCCGGGATCGCAAACGCTCGCAGATCCTCGGGCGGATCGGTCACGATCAGGCGCCCATGTGATGCCAGCGCCTGGATCGCCGGATGCCGGCTACGCTGTGCATCCATCACCAGAATGGACAGGGGAAGCGGTGCGGGGCTCAAGGCTCGGCGACAAGAATACAACACCGGCACACGACCGTAGCTAGAGTAAGTTCCTGATGCCTCCATATCGACTGAGCGAACCAGGCGTCGCCGCGTTTGTGGTCATTCCGGTACTGCTCGCGGCCACGCTCGTGTGGGCGACGCTCGTCGCCTGGCGGCGCTCCGGCGCGTCGGAATCAGCCGCGCGCCGCGCGGCGATCGTGGTCGGCGTGGACAGCGCGGCGTGGATGGCGCTCACGTGGTTCGCGGCGAGCAGCGGCATCCTTCAGCAGTGGGACCGTCGTCCTCCGCCATTTCTGTTTGTGATCCTCGGCGTTGTGATCATCTCGTTGATCCTCGCGCTGGGCCGCGTCGGGACGCGTCTCGCGCACTACGTCCCGCTCTGGACGCTCGTCGCGATTCAGAGTTTCAGGCTGCCGCTGGAGTTGGCGATGCATGCACTGACCGAGCGCGGCATCATGCCGATTCAAATGACCTATACCGGCCGCAACTTCGACATCATCACCGGCGCAACGGCGATCGTCATCGCGCTGCTCGTCAGAGCGGGATACGCGGGGCGCGGATTGGTCCTCGTCTGGAATGTGATGGGCCTTGCCCTGCTGGTGAATGTGGTGTCAGTGGCGATCGCATCGATGCCGCTGCTCAAGGCCTTTGGCGAGGACCGCGTTGTCACGTTCGTCACCTATCAACCGTTTGTCTGGCTGCCTGCGGTGATGGTATTGGCGGCGCTGGCCGGCCACCTCCTGATCTTCAGAGCGCTCCGTCGCTTATAATTCGTCTCTTCTATGACCTACCAGAATCTCGACGCGGCGCTGCAGGCCGCTGGAAACCCGGTTGAGCTATTACGGAATTCGCAGATTGGTCCGTATGCCTTTCCGGTCGTCAAGCACGAGTTCACGAACTGGCGAGACGAGCAGCGCTCGTGGCGCGAGACGTGTGCGCTCTTCGACCAGTCGCACCACATGTCGGATCTGTATATCGAAGGACCCGATGCGGTGAAATTGCTGTCCGATCTGGGCATCAACAGCTTCAAGAATTTCAGAGTCGATCAAGCCAAGCAGTTCGTGGCCTGCAACCCCGACGGGTATGTCATCGGCGACGCGATCCTCTTCTATCTCGACGAAAACAAATTGAGCCTGGTCGGACGTCCCCCAGCCGGCAACTGGGTGCATTACCAGGTCGAGACCGGGAAGTACAACGTGAAGGTCGAGCGCGACGAGCGCTCCGCAGTCAATCAAGGTCGCCGCAGGTTCTATCGCTATCAGATCCAGGGCCCGAACGCCGGCAAGCTGGTCGAGAAACTCACGCGCCAGGCGGTGCCCGATATTCGCTTCTTCAACATGGGCCTGTTCAAAATCGCCAACCACGACGTGCGCGCGCTTCGGCACGGCATGGTCGGACAGCCAGGCTGGGAGATCTTCGGCCCGTGGGAACAGGGCGAAGACGTCAAGAATGCGATCGTCGAGGCCGGCAAGGAGTTCGGACTTCGACAAGTCGGCGCGCGCACATACCCGACGAGCTGTCTCGAGTCAGGATGGATTCCGTCACCGCTCCCAGCCGTCTACACCGGCGAGGCGATGAAGGGATACCGGCAGTGGTTGAAGGGCACGAGCTACGAGGCGATGGCGTCACTCGGTGGAAGCTTCCTCTCCACCAACATCGCCGATTACTACCTCACGCCGTACGATCTCGGCTACGGTCCGTTCGTGAAATTCGATCATGATTTCATCGGCCGCGCCGCACTCGAGAAGATGGCCACCAATCCGCCTCGCAAGAAAGTGACGCTCGTCTGGGACGGCGACGACGTCGAGCGGGCGATGGGATCGTTGTTCCATGAGCGCGGTGACATTGCAAAGTACATCGACCTGCCGCTCGCCAACTACGCCTCGCTGCCCTACGACAAAGTCCTCAGCGGCGGTAAGACGATCGGCCTCTCGACGTACACCGGCTACAACTTCAATGAACGAGCGATGTTGTCCCTCGCGATCCTCAACAACGAGTTCAGCGAGCCCGGCACGCCGGTCACGCTGCTGTGGGGCGAGGAAGGCCGCGGCACGACAAAGCCGACGGTCGAACGTCACGCTCAAGCCGAGATCAGAGCGACGGTCGCGCCAGTGCCGATTTCGGCGGTCGCGCGCGACGCGTATCGCCCCAAGGCACTGGCCTAATCGAGCGCGTAGAGCGGAGGACTTCAGCCTCCGCGTAGAGCGGAGCCTTCAGCCTCCGCGGGAGATACCCATGATCACGGTGATCGACATCGGGAGCCGAACGCTGGCCCCGACGGCGGAAGGGCACGTGCGAAACGTGCTCGGCCAGGCAGAGACCGGGACACGCGTGTCGGTCGCGGTGCGGAACGTCGAGGCGGGCAAGACGTATCACGCCGCACGCAGCAACAAAACCCAGGTCGTCTACATCCTCGAGGGCACGGACGCGACGCTGACGCACACCAGTGCGGGCAAGACCGTCGAGCGACAAACGCAGCGGCGCACAGGTGTCTACCTGGAGCCCGGCGAAGAGGCCAGGGTCACCGCATCGAGCTCACCGCTCGTGCTGTTGCTCGTCACGGTCCCGAAGCACACTGGGCGCGCCGGGGCTGACCCATCGCCGGTTGGGTACTTCTTCGAAGAAGGACGGCTGCGGTCGCTCGTGGACGAGCGGCAGATCCGCGAACGCACATTCTGGGTCAACAAGGAAACCGGACTGTCGAGCTCGTGGGATTTGCAGATCGGCCGGATGAAGTACGCACCGAGCGCGTATTCACCACGCCACGTGCATCAGGCGTCGAAAACCAGCCCGGTCACGCCGGAGCACTTCTACTTTATCGAGAAGGGCACCGGTGAGGTGAAGCACGACACCGGCAGCCTGCCCGTCGGCCCCGGAAGTCTGGTGCTGATCCCGGCTGGCGAATGGCACCAACTGCTGGCCTCCGAGACTGGCTTCGACTACATCGAGTTCCAGGCGCCGTTCGATTTCATGACGACGATGGACCACGACCCGCAGGGGAAGAACTGGTACATCAAGGGCACCGACGACGGGAGCGGCAAACCGAAGCTCTGGGTGCAATCGTAGTGTCCGGCTTCAGCCGGACCGTCCGGCAACCGTCCGGCTGAAGCCGGACACTACGATCCGGTTATACGAAACAATTCATCCGCCGATATGAGAATCGTCCACGTCAGTCGCTGCGGATACTGCGGGTGACTCGCCAGGAATTCGCGCACCGTCTTCGCCGCCTCCGGCGATCGATGCCCCGAGAGCGTCGAATCCATCCAGCGTGTTGGAAAGAAGATGTCGCCGGTCTGCTGAATCTCGCGCAGCATGTCCAGGGCCGGTTGGACGAATCGTCGCGCGTGCTCCTCGCGCAGCGGGTGATTGAGATACTGCAGCGACTCGAGCACCCACGGCTCGCGACGCCTGTTCTCGACGAAACGGAAGCGGGCGAACGCGCGCTCGCGGACGGCCGGATCCGCCGACAACGCCGGGGCGACGAACGCGAGCCGCGCCTTGCGATCGGGATTCTGCGTGCGCTCAATCTGCGCCTTGAGAATCTCGTCCCACGCGGGCGCTTCACGCACGGCGAGCTCGAGCGACATCGCGATCTCGTCGGGTTCGGCCAGGCGCAGACCCGGAATCTGCTGTTCGCGCCGCCACACTCGCGTCAGCCAGGCCACGCCATCACCGGTCAGCACGACGTCGCGGTAGGCGTTGAACCATGCAGCCTTCTCGCTTTGCGTGCGGCCGCGATCGAGCCCGGCCCTGAGCGCGGCTTCGAGCGCCGGCGCGCGAGCTGCACGATCGGCAGGCGGCAGGAAACGCCAGAACACGCGCGTGACGTACGCCAGCACTCGCTGCGCGTTCTGCTCGTCGGCCTCGCGAGGCAGCGCGCGCATCGCCGTCTCGAGCAGCTGCGCGGCACCCACCCGCGACGCCTCGAGGTTGTCCCACAACGTCACCCACGCCACGCCGCGCGTCAGCGCATCGGGAATGTCCTCGATGTGGCCAAGCAGATACGCGCGACTCCCCTCGTCCAGGGTGAACAGGCCGTAGCCCAGCCCGCCGCCAGCCGGCAACACAAAGTGCGGTGCCGGCAGATCTTTCGCGTCCCTGACGACCGTCTCTGATCCGGTGACATACACCGGCAACTCCTTGACAGCCCCGTCGTAGCCGAGCGCGACGCGAAGCCGCTGCGGCCACAGCAGGCCGCGCGCCATCGGATCGTGCTGCGTCACCGTAATGGATTCGAGCCGGCCCTTCCCGTTCAACCGGACGTCGGTCGTGAACTCGGGCCGGCCACGATCCTCAACCCACGCGCGGCTCCACTCCGTGACGTTCTCGCGCGTGCGGCGGTCGAGGATGCGAACCAGATCGAGCCACGTCGCGTTGCCGTACGCATACTGTTTGAGATACTCGCGAAGGCCGTTCCGGAACTGGCGCGCGCCGACGATCAGCTCGAGCTGCCGCATGACGATCGGCGCCTTCTGATAGATGATCGGCCCGTACATCTGGCCGGCTTCGTCCAGGTTGGCCAACTCCTGGCGGATCGCGTTGGTCCCCGCTGTTCGGTCCACTTGATAGGCCGCTGGATAGTGCGCCAGCAAAAACCGCAACTCGTGGTTCACCAGTGGAAACGACGGGTTCACGATCTTCGCGGCCATGAAGTTGGCAAACACCTCCTTCATCCACACATCGTTGAACCATCGCATCGTCACCAGATCGCCAAACCACATGTGCGAGGTCTCATGCGCGATCACACTCGCCCGCTCGAGCAGTTGATTCTGCGTCGCCGACTCGTCGAGCATGAGACCAGCGGCGTTATAGAGGATCGCGCCGGCGTGCTCCATGCCGCCGAACTGAAACGACGGAATCAGCACGACATCGAACTTGCCCCACGGATACGTGATGTCGGTGTAATCCTCGAGCCAGGTGAGCGCCCGGGCGTGCAGGTCGAAGATCGCATCGCGGTTCCGCGCCACTTTGGCGGCGTCGGTCTCGCGATGAAAAATACGCAGCGCCCGTCCGTCGCGCTGCGCAGTCTCCACGGAGAACTTGCCGGCCACGAAGGCGAACAGGTACGTCGGCAGTGGCGGCGTGTCGGCGAACGTCGTCGTGACCGTTCCCGCCGACGCCTTCCGCGACGCCTCGGCGCCGTTGGCGATGGCCTGCCAGCCCTCGGGCGTGATCAACGTCAGCCGATAGCGCGCCTTGAGGTCCGGCTGGTCGAAGCATGGGAACGTCAGGCGCGCCCGGGCCGGTACGAACAGCGTGTAGAGAAACTCATCGTTGCGGTTGAGGGCCTCGTCACCGGCGATGAACTCGAACTCGATCTGATTGGGGCCGGCGGTCGTGGCTTCGGGCGGGATGACGACATGGCCGTCGCGTATGCCTGAGGCGAGCGCACGGCCTCCGGCACGTACGGCCAGCAGCCGATCGGCCGGCTGAGCGAAGTCAAAGACGACTCGCTGTGGCTTTTCCAACACAAAACGTGCGATGGACCGCCCGCGGACGGGTGCCGACCGGTCGGCAGGAATGGTGAACGAGAGCTCGTATTTCAGCTCCCGGATCGCTGCCGAGCGCTCACGGGCGAGTGTTTCGGACACGCCCGGGCCTGGCTCGGCCGGCGGCGTATCAACCGGGCCGAGTAACGAGAGTGCAACCATAAAGCCCAACATCAAGGGAAACGATATCAAGAGAGGGAGGACCAGCGGAGGCCGACCTTCTGTAGAATGCACACGATGAACGTCCGCGGGGTACGCACGCTATTGGTGGCGGTGTGCCTGTCCGGTCTCGCCGGAAGCGGCGGGACGGGCTCGACCGCGCAGCAGGGATCCTCTGTACGCGGACGCGTCGAGATCGGCATTCCGGTCAGCGCCCGCAGGCCATCCGCTGCCTACGCCACCCGGTCGGTGGCGCAGCCGGTGCTCGCTCCGGTCTCGGAGTTGCGCCATGTCGTCGTCTTCTTGAAAAACGCACCGCCGGTCACCATCGAACCGACGGTCGTCGACATCAGACAGAAGGACGAGAACTTCATTCCGCGCGTCGTCGCCGTGCCGGTCGGATCGGAAGTGCAGTTCCCGAACGACGACCCGATCTATCACAACGTCTTCTCACTGTCGCGGGTGAAGACGTTCAACCTCGGACGGTTTCCACGCGGTGAGTCCAAGTCGGTGCGCGTGACCAAGCCGGGCGTTGTCAAAGTGTTCTGCGAAATTCACTCGCACATGACCGCGACGATCATGGTCTTCAACCATCCGTGGTTTGCGATGGTCGGCGAGGACGGCCGCTTCGAGCTGGCCAACGTGCCGCCCGGGAATCGGGAGCTCACGGCGTGGCACGAGCGGCTCGGGGATTACACGGTACCGCTGCGCGTCGAATCGGGGCGAGCCACAGAGGCAGATTTCGTGCTTCCGGTGCCGGCGCAGTGAGGCGCCCACCCGGTCTCGCAGCGAAGACCGTCGCCGTGACCTTCGTCACGGTCGCCATCATCCTTTCAATCGTTTTCATCGTCCTCATCGTTGACGCGCGCGATCGGGTGCGCGAAGCCGAAACCGCCAAGCTCGATGCCAGCTCGCGCATCTTCACGGCCTTCGACGACCGGCGCGACCGCGATCAGCTCGCCACCACCGCCACGCTCGCCGAGAACCCGACGCTGAAGGCAGCGTTCGACACGTATACGACTGAAGCGCGTCTCGCCTCTAGCCACGAGCAGCGACTCGAAGCGCAGCAGACGGTCACGCGCGAACTCGAGAAGCTGGCCGCGGTCACGTCGGCCAGCGTGCTGGCGATCCTCGACGCCAAGAGCCGTGTGTTTGCCAGCGCCGGCTCAGCGCGTCAGCGCTGGCCGGTGGACGAGCGCGTGACGCTGTCGAGCCGTTCGGGGAGCACGTTTCAAACCGTCGCCGTCGTGGCTGACGGGGCGTTTCGGGTGTCGGGGGTTCCGCTCCGCCTGGACGAGCGCGAAGTCGGCACGCTGGTGCTGGGCACCAGTCTCGACAACGCATACGCGGAAGTCCTCGCCAACCTCTCGGGCGCGGGCATCGTGATCACCGTGAACCACGAGGTCATCGCGCGGACGATGACGGTGCCCGAGCAGGTGACGCGCGATCTGGTCGCGGCGGAAGGCGAGCCGAACGAGACCACGCAACTGAACGGCGCGGAATACGCCATCCGCACGCTGCTGGCGTCGGGTCCGGTGCGGATCTATTCCCTGACCTCGGTGGACGCAGCCGCCGGTGACGCGACGCGCAAGGCGATGCGCGCGCTCGGCACCGTCGCGCTCGGGGGCTTCGTGCTCGCCGCCTTCGGCAGCCTGTGGCTGGCGCGCACACTGACGCAGCCAATCCAACGCGTGGCCGGCGATATCGCGACGATGACCGCAGCGCGAGACTTCGGAGGGACGCTCGAAGTCGCCGGCACCAGCCGCGAGCTCGATGCGTTGGCGACCGCGTTCAACGAACTGATGGGAGGATTGACCGCCGCTGAAGCGGAAACGCAGTCCGCCTATCTCGGCGCCATTCGCGCGCTGGCAGCCGCGCTCGACGCGCGCGATCCGTACACGGCTGGCCACTCCGAACGCGTCAGCGCGCTCTCGGTGCTCATTGCGCGGCAGCTCTCGCTCAGCGAGGCTGAAGTGGACATCATCCGGCTGGGCGCCCTGCTCCACGACATCGGGAAGATCGGCGTCGCCGATCACATCCTCCGCAAGCCGGGACCGCTCTCGGCGGACGAGTTCGAGCAGATTCGCCGTCATCCCGGTCTTGGCGCGCGCATCCTGCGCAAGGTGCCATTCCTCGAGCCGCACCTCGCCATCGTCGAGCTGCATCACGAGCGCCCGGACGGCAAGGGCTATCCCTTCGGCCTGCTCGGTGACAACATTCCACTCGATGCGCGCATCGTGCATGTGGCCGACGCGTTCGACGCGATGACCAGCGCGCGCGCCTATCGACCCGCGCGCGCCGCACAGGTCGCGCTGGTCGAACTGCAGCGCTACTCAGGCACACAGTTCGATCCGGCGTCCGTTGACGCGCTGCGCGAAGCGCTTGCACAATCGACGTCAACGCCAGAACGGCAACTGCAGGCCCTGCTCGGCCGTGAAGCATCGGCTTAGGGGGTGGAAGGTGCGCCCGCCGAAATTACTGATCGACTTCGCTGTCGTTTCCGCTCTCGTGCTTGTGGCGAGCAACGAGGCCGCTGGCCAACTGGCTCGCCCCGCCACGTTCGCGCTCGACACTGCCGCATCCTTCGATCAGACGCGCACGCTCAGTGGCGACGATTCGTCCGGCGCCATTCTCGATGCAGTCGTGAGCGTCGGCTTTGGCGCCGGGTTCGAAGGCATGATCCGTCCGTGGGCGCAGCGTCAAGCCAACGGCGACTGGAACAAGCAAATCTGGGTTGCGGCGGTCAGGTACCAGCGCCCGGGACCGATCGGCCTGCGCGTTGATGCGGGGCTCATCCCGTCGCCAGTCGGACTCTCGAATCTTCTCTTGCGGCCACAGCTGAATCCCACCGTGTCATTGCCCGCGTCGCTGTTCCAGCAGCTGCCTGCAACCGAACTCGGCACTCCGCGCGCCACATTGCTCGGTGCGGTCTACGCCTACGGCGCGGATGCCACCGTCTCGGGTGAACACTGGGATGCTCGTGCCGCAGTCATCGATACCTCGCCGCTGCGCACTCGACGCATCTTCTCGAGTACCAATCCGCCACGCTTCGACAACGTGGTGATTGGCGGCGGCTTCACGCCGTTTGTCGGTCTTCGCGTCGGCGCGTCGGTGACCCATGGCGGCTGGCAGCGCGCCAACGAGACGCCGGCGGTCACCGAAAACCGCGACGCGACGATCGTCACCATCGAATCGGAATTCTCGTTCCGATACACCAAGCTGCTCGGCGAGTGGGTGCGCGACACGATGGAGACCGGTAGCGGCGACCAAATCGCGTCAGGCTGGTACGTGCAGGGACAGCAGACGTTGTCGCCGCGCTGGCTGGTGGCCGGACGCGTGGAGCGCATGTCGGCGCCGGCGCTCACGCTGTTCCAGACAATCGAGAAGCAGCATCTCAACGGCATCGAGGAAACGCTCGGCTTCCGGCTCACGCCGGAGCTGACGCTGCGTGCCGACCACCGCGCACGACAGGGGTTTGGCCGGCCTGGATTCGATCATCAGGTCGCGGTGTCCGCGGTGTGGTGGAAACGCTGGCTTTAACTCAAACTCCCAACGACCAACTACCAACGCCCAACCACTCCCAATTCCCAACTCCCAATTGAAAGTTATTGGAAGTTGGCAGTTGGGCGTTGGAAGTGGTTGGGCGTTGGAAGTTGGGAGTTGGGAATTGACACGACTCAGACAAAGAACACTCTTTGTACAAACCAGTAGGTCCCGGCCGCAATCACGACCACTGATCCCGCTATGGCGACACGCGCTCCCAACAGTTCACTGCGGCGGCGGACGGCAGCGAGCAGGCTCGCCACGGTGAGCACGACCGCCAGCTGACCGATCTCGACCCCGAGATTGAACCCGAACAGCGACCAGCCCAGCGCCTCGCGCGGGAGCCCGAACTCGCGCAGCACGTTGGCGAACCCAAATCCGTGCACGAGACCGAAGGTCAGCGCCACCCAGGCACGAAGGTCGCGGCCGTCGCCTCGCACCAGGTTGTCCGCGCCAACGAACACGATGCTCAACGCAATCGCCGGCTCGATGATGCTCGCCGGCGGCGAGAACACGTTCAGCGCGGCCAGCGAGAGCGTGATGCTGTGCCCGATCGTAAACGCCGTGACGATGCGGACGAGCGCCATCCAGCTGCCGCCGAGCAGCAGAAGCCCGATGAGAAACAGGATGTGATCGGGTCCGATGAGGATGTGATGCGTTCCCGAGGGAATGAATGTCTTCAGCACCGCGATCGCGCCCTGTGTCGTTCCGAGATAGTAGGTGCGAGGGTCGGTCGTGACGTTGAAGATCATCTGCTGACGGGGATCGCGGTCGTTCTCCTCGTAGACGTTGATGAACGTCTGATGAATCGAGTCGTACGGAAAGAGGTTTGTATCGATTGTCAGCGCACCAGGATGTTCGTCGGGGATGCGGTAAGGGATCCGCAGCGCGAGCTCCTCTTTCATCGGCTGAATCGTCCCCCACTGAATCTTCAGCGGCCGATCGGTGGCGAGGGACACGCGGGACGTGATGATGTCGAGGATCTTCTGACGCTCGGTCATCAGAAAGGCCGCATCGAGCACGCGCTCCGGCGGGGTGACGTTGAGCTCGTGCGCGATGTCGATGACGTGAACCGTCAACGAGCCTTCGATGGCACCGCCGCGAAACACAATATCGAGATAGCTGAATGGCGCGGGATGCGCCGAGACCTGAGTCGCGCAGCAGAGCACGCACACGATCACGGCCGCGCGGAGACCTGTCGGGATCATCGAGGGGATTGTACTCAGGTCATCAGCAGCGATCTTTCGCCGACCCATGGGCCGGCGGCCGCCAGCGTGGCCGGGGGCTCGATCAATGCCAGATGCGGGTCGGCCGGGGCGCGCTCGAGCGACACGCGCGCGCCCTCTTCGCCGAGCGCGAGACGCTGGGCGAATCGCTCGGCCGCCTCGCCCGAGCCGTTGTACGCCGACCAACTCGCAAGGGCGAGGTGCTTCCATGTGATCTCTGGTTGTAGTTTCCTACGCAGCTTCGCGAGAAACAGATTGGTCCCCCGGCGCACGTTCTCGCGCCAGTCCCACGCCAGATCCGCGCTGATCGCCTGACCATCGATGCGCGAGTACTGCGCCAACCCGACGCCGAAGTCGAAGCTGGTGAGCGGGAACCCCGGTGGATCGTCGGGCCAATCGAAGCGCGCCCGGCAGTCGGGCTGCATGCCGTCGGCGTGATGGCGTCTGGCGAACGTCACCGCTGCCGATCGCTGGGCGTGCGTGGCGAACTGCGTGAACGCCGGCTCGTGCTGGAAGATCGCGCGCACCATGTGCCGCACATTCTCGTCGTAGCCAGTGAGTTTCTCGTCGAGGTAGGCGAACACGTTGGATTGCGAGGGATTGGTTCCGGTGATTCGCACGTGAACGTAGTCGCACAACGTGACATCCGCCAGGCGCACCGCGACGATGAGCAGTCCGTGGCCACCGAGCAGCCGGGTGTCGTCGCTGTAGGTGTTGTGCGAGCCGTGGCCGAACACCGTGAAGTTTGTCGTCCGAGCCTCGCCTCGCCACTCGGCATCGAACGTCTCGACCGCGCTGCGATACCGGAACAGCTGTGTGTTCACGTACCGACAGAGCACGTGTCGGCACACGAGGCGCCACTGGATCGGCGTGGTTGCCGGATCGAAACCGTCCACAGCACACGAGACCGGAATCGCCGGCATCCGCGGACGCGGAGTCAGATGAACCACGTTGCCATTGAACTCACTGCGCGGCACGCCGCCGGACCGGTATCCGGGCGGATCGCTGCGATCGAGGTTGGCAATGGCGAGCCGGCAATATCCGTGTGCAACGAGCCTGACCGGCGTCGGCAGGCCCGCATCTGCAGACGGAAACTCACTGTCCACGATGTGCCACAGGGCAGAGTGGGGCATTTCAATCCATCGGTTCCATGGGTTCCGGGGGTTCCGGGGGTTCCGGAGGTTTCTGTTCCGAGGGTTCCGTGGGTTCCTGGTTCTTTGGTTCTCTGGGTTCCGTAGGTTCCTTACGTCTCTTCCGGACATTTCTTTTACGACGGGGCGGGAGAACCCACCGAACCTTAGGAACAGAAACCCTCGGAACCCATGGAACTTTCGGAACCTTTGGAACGGGTTCGAGTGATCAGAAAATTCCACCCTCCCGAAACGGATCATCGTCATCGAGGAAGAACGTATGTTCGCCGGTGATCCACGCCGAGCCCTCGATCTCGGTCACGAGCGCCGGATAATCGGCGACGATGGTGCGGTGCAGCGCGCGGCCGCGGAAGAGTGCGCCGGACAGGCTTTCGTGCACGAAGGGTTGACCATCGGGAAGCAGGCCCATCGCGTCGAGCACCGCCATCACGGCCGACGTGCCAGTGCCACCGGGCGAGCGATCGATCGACCCGGACGCGCGGACGGTGACATTGCGAAGGTGCGCTTCGGGATCGGCCGCAGGTCCGGTGAAGATCACACCGGCGACGCCGGCGATCGCCTCGTCCATGGGATGGACGGGACGATTGGTCGCATTGAGCGCCGCGCTGATCTCGGCGCCGAGGCGCCGCAGGTCTGGGACGTGTGCCGAGTCGAGCGCAACCCCGGTCGCCTCGCTGTCCACGATCGCGTAGAACGCGCCGCCGAAGGCGACGTCCACCCGAAGATCGCGGCGACCGACGGTCACCGCCACGGCCGGCGCGTGCACGAACGCAGGCACATTCGTCACCGCCACTGAATCGACAGACCGCACACCGGCGTGCATCTCGAGACGCGCGCGCGCCTGCACCGATCCCGCCGGCGTGTCGAAGATGAGCCGCTCGTCGCCGTTGCCAGGTGGATGTGCCAGCGCGAGACGCCGCTCGAATGCAATCGTCGTCACCGCGATTACGGCGTGGCCGCTCATCGACGGATATCCGCCCGCGTCCATGAAGACCAGACCAGCATTCGCGTGCAACGTCGATGGCTCGGTGGTGAGCGCCGCCGTCATGTCGGCGTGGCCACGCGGCGCATGGACGAGAGCGCGGCGGTACGCGTCGGTATGCTTGAGGCACCACTCGCGCTGCTGCGCCGATGTCTTGCCGTGTGGCCGCGGAATGCCGTCGATGACGAGCCGCAACGGTTGTCCGCCCACATGAGCGTCGATGGTCTTGAGGACGCGAATCATCCGCTGAAAGATCTTCGTCTAAGCTACCATCGCCCACTCACAGTGACGCTGGAATGACGAAGAAGCAGCAGACCATCCTCCTGGCTGTGCTCGCGACTGTGGTGGTGATCGCCATCGCCGTCGTCGTCGCGGGCGTGTGGATCTTCACGTCGATCGTCCACAACGAAGAGATGACCGAAACAGCGGCCACGAAGACGCTCGAGGACGTTCGCGCGCGCTTCGGCGGCGTCACGCCGGTCATCGCGCTGCGACCGACGGGACCCGTGCTGCTCCGTCCTGCTCCCGCCATCAAGCCGGCGAGCGAATTACGCACGCTGCACATCCTGCGCTGGAACATCCAGGACGAGCAGATGTCGCACGTCGAGCTCCCGTTTGCGATCCTGCGCTTGAAGGATGGACCGTTCCGGCTGGAGATGGATCGTGACGACGCCGGCGGCAGCATTTCCACGTCGCTCAGCGTCGCCGACATCGAGCGTTATGGCTCGACGCTGCTCATGGACGATCGTCTTCCCGATGGCGGTCGGGTGCTGATCTGGTCGGACTGAGCAGAGGACAGGTCAGCAGCTGCCGAGCCGCAAAACTTAGCCAGAATCCTCAGCGATCCAGGTGGCGTGTCGTTTGCAGCCTCGGGGGATATGCCAGCCCGGGAGAGAACGACAATGGGTGCTAGACACTGGGCTCGATGGCTGTTGGCCGCGACCACCTGCGCGTCGCTGGCAGTTCCGGCAGCGGCTCAGAGCAACGCCGGATTCGATCGCGGCTATCGCGAGGGCATCGAGCATGGCGCTGACGATGCGAGAGATGGACGGCGTTTCGAGCCGGAGCGCGACCGCGCGTATCGCAACGCCGATAGCGGCTACAACAGCCGTTACGGCACCCGCGACTGGTATCGCACCGAGTTTCGCCGCGGATATACGTCCGGCTATCGCGACGGGTACTACAACGTGCGCGGTGACGGGCGGTACCAACGCAACGATCGCAACGATCGAATCTATACGGGCCGGCAAAACGGGATCTACGACCGGCGCGATGTGCGTGGACCGGGACGACAGCGCGGCTATCAGGAGCCAGCATTCGCCCGCGGCTATAGCGACGGCTGGGAGAAGGGTCTCGACGACGGCCGCGACCGCGACCGCTACGATCCGGTGAGACACGGCGACTACAAGGACGCCGACAACGGTTACGAGCGCAACTACGGATCCAAGGACGCTTACAAGAACAACTACCGCGCCGGCTTCCGCCAGGGCTACGAGGACGGCTACCGCGGCGCGCGCGGCGGATACGGGCGCTAACTCAATTCCCAACGACCAACGCCCAACTGCCAACCACTCCCAACGCCCAACTCCCAAGAGTGCCTTGGAAGTTGGGTTTGGGAGTTGGTTGTGGTTGGGCGTTGGAAGTTGGTAGTTGGGAGTTGACAAGGTAAAATAGAAGGTCCCGCTAGGAGCCGGTATCGTCTAGGGGTTAGGACACATGGTTCTCAACCATGGAACCGGGGTTCGAATCCCCGTACCGGTACCATCCGTCGCTCGCATAGGTTCGTGAGCGAGCGGTGAATCCAGGGAAGTCCTACGGGTCTCCTCAGTCGCGAAATGCCACTCGCTCCCGTACGGCATTCAGCCGATCGACATCGAGTCCTGGCACACTACGAAGCGCCGCGAAGTCAGCGAACGGGCCGTGCTCGGATCGATAGGAGCCGATTGTGTCGGCATCCTTCTTGGACAGCCCGAGCCCGACGAGTTCCTGTGCATTCGCCGTGTTGACATTGACGAGGCCGTGCCGCTCGGTGAGAAACGCCAGAACAGCTTCCTGCTCTCCCGTTTCCAGCAACGCGCCAACGTTGGCCATCTCCGCGAGCACACCCTCCCAACCCTTCCTGGTCCGAGGGGCGACGAGTGCCCGTTCCGTCCCGTGACAGCTCCCGCACCGGTTGAGGAACACCTCTTCGCCGTTCTTGGAACCATTCGCCTGTCGCGCCGAAGCGCGAAGCGCGAACGCGGGCTGCGAACCGGTCGCGACGTCGACTGACAGGATCAGGCCGCAGGCGATTGCGACGATCAGTACCATCACACTCTTCATCGGGGGGCCTGGGTCACTGCCGTCCACGACCGGTTGGCGCCGTCGAGGGTTGAAGCGCGAGCGCCACGATTTCCACCGCGTCGCCAACCCGTGCCGCCACGGCGATGTACTGCCGGCCGCCCTTCGTATAGGTGACGGGGAATCCCGTCGTCGGACCAGGCAACTGGATCTCCGCGACGACGGCGCCGGTCTTCTTGTCCCATGCGCGAAGAACGGGGGCCGTGGCGCCCTGGCCTCCGAACAGCAGCGTGCTGGTGACCAGCAGACCCGTGCCGTTTGTCGGCGCCCCGGTATTGGGAATCTCCACGCCTTGCAGCTTCGGGTTGTTCTTGATCGGATCGGGCGTGTTGCCATGCGGCACCATCCACAGGCGCTCACCCGTCTTCAAATCGACGGCGGTCACGCGCCCATAGGGAGGCTTGATGAGCGGAAGGCCGAACACCGTCGTCGGCGGGCCAATCGTTTGACCGCGAGGGTTGTGATAGACGACTCCGGTCTTCGGCGATCCTTCCACCACCTGCGCGCGGAACACACTGGTTTGACTCGCCACATACAGGACGTCGTCCACCGGATCCACTGCACCGCCCTGCCAGTTGACGCCTCCGACTGCGGACGGCGCAGTCAACGTCCCCATCGTTCCATCAGCCGCATTCGGCAGTGACGAGGGCGTGTAGATGCCGCCAAGACGGAACTGGCGCGCGACGCGAAGCGCTTCGGCCTTGATCTCGGGCGTAAAGTCGACGAGATCGTTTTCGGTCAGTCCTTGCACTTCGATGGCGGCCGGCTTGGTCGGAAACGGTTGCGTGGGTGACGTCCACTCACCCGGCACATCGGACTTCGGCACCGGCCGCTCCTCGATCGGCCACACCGGCTTGCCAGTCGCGCGGTCCAACACGAAGACGAATCCCTGTTTGGTGAGCTGGATGACCGCCTTGACGGGACGGCCGTCCGCGGTGATGTCCGCGAGGATCGGCGCGGTCGGCGGATCGAAGTCCCAGATGTCGTGGTGGGTCAGCTGGAAATGCCACGCACGACGACCCGTCTTCGCGTTGAGCGCGAGCACCGAGTTGGCGTAGAGGTTACTGCCGGGCCGATACCCGCCGTAGTAGTCGCTCGTCGGAGATTCCGTGGCGATGTAGAACATCCCCAGCTCGGGATCCGCTGTGACGGGTGCCCAGAAGCCCGCATTGCCCGTGTACCGGTTCGACGCCTCGCGAAGATCCGGATTGTCCTTCGCCCACGCGTTCAGGCCACCAGGGACCTCCCACACTTTCGGATCAGCAGTGAGCCACGTCTCAGCGCCCTCTTCTCCCAGACGAGGAATGACGTTGAAGCGCCACAGCATCTTCCCGGTTTTTGTATCGTAGGCGACGACGTCACCCGGGATGTTCATCGGCCATTGCTCGTTGATGGACGCGCCCGGAAGGTTCGGCGCCGCTCC